>Ga0081540_1003870_pt1 | contig 11683 bp, 9 predicted proteins | sample TabmetS2T1R1_FD_71024 | JGI IMG/M metagenome (GOLD analysis project Ga0081540, IMG submission 71024) | Tabebuia heterophylla rhizosphere microbial communities from the University of Puerto Rico - S2T1R1 | ecosystem: Host-associated > Plants > Roots > Rhizosphere ...
AGGCGGGAGTCCAATATACGTCAGAGTTGGTCATTCATTCCGAAAGCTCATTGGATGGAGGACATCGCGGCATGGAGCAGCTGTTGAATTTGTCCGCGCCGCCGACCGCCGTCTTTTGCTACGACGATATAACTGCCCTCGGAGCATACAAGGCTATCCGCGAAGCCGGCCTTCGGGTAGCAAGAGATATTTCTGTTGCAGGCTTCGATGATCTGTTCTTTTCCTCCTATTTGGAGCCATCGCTGACCACCATTCGCCAACCGATGCGCCAAATGGGCGAGCAAGCCATAAAGCTATTGCTTGAGCTGGTGACATCCTCTCGCAAAGGCAAGAAACCGAAGAAGGCTCAAATCGTGATTCCGGGTGAATTAGTCATCAGGGAATCCACCTCAATGCCGTCATTGACTCATAGCCAGCGGACATCCAGAAAATCTTGAGTCACTACGTCATCGTGGTCACGAAGGGATAGCACGTAAATTCCTCCGTGGAGATCTGCCAGTAAGGCATAAATTTTTGACCTGAATTGCCGCGAACAGCGAAGTTCAACGGCGCGTCCGTGACCGGCTCAAGGTAGTCAGCCAGATGCTCTGCAGTTTTGTCCTTTTCAACTACGATATCAACCTTCGCCGAACCAACTGCGGCGAGTAAGATCGGCCCATATTCAACCGAATACCGCGGTTTTCCGGCAATCTGCTCCTCACCCTTGTAACGCTTCACGCGAATGGATGCTGGCAGTTTGAATTCAATCGTGTCGTTGTCTGACCATTTGCGATCGAGAGGCAAATAGCTACCTGGTTTGCCTTTTCCTGCCTGCTTGCCGTTGACTAGAACCGTCATCTCCACACTCGCCCACGACGGCACTCGGATGCGTAAATTGGCTTGTGTCGCGACTGAAACTTTTACCGTTGCATGGACATCGTTCTCGAACGGGAAACGTGTTTTGACAGTGAGCGACATCGGCTGGCCTTCCTGCTGCCAGCGTATCGTCGACGGTTCGTAGAGATTCAGATAGAGGCCATCCGGCGCTATCGAATAAATATGTTCAGGCAATGAGCCCAACAATCGTGTGCCCTGTCCTTCGCAGCAGGTATTTTCGTGAGTGGATTTCTCCTTCTTGCCCTCCATGATTGTGTGATAGCGAAGGCCTTGACCGCCGTCCTGATTTGCAATGCCAATGTTGTAAATCGACTTTTCTATCTCCGTGACGTAACTCTCATTGTCCGGATCTAGCAGTTGGAAACGCTGACTTAGAAATACCCAGAAGCTGGTGCCACATAATTCACCGAGTTTCTGCTTTTCAAGATAGTTGCTGTCCGGAGGATCTTTCAGGAACTCAATGATAGAAATGCTGCCGCCAGCCTGTTGCCAGTGTGCCCGATAGAGTTCCCACGCGCCCACCACTCCGTCGTGGTAGTGCTGATCACCGGTAATAAGATACATGTCCAAATACGCTTCGAGATTTGTAAGCAGATAGCAGTGCGGCCGATCGTATGGATACTGCCAGACTTGTTCCTTCTCACGTTTAGCGAGGCCGTTCAGCCATGCGTCCTCCTGAAAATAGCGCTGGATCAGTTGTGCATCAGCAGGCTTGGCAACTGGGCTGGTGCCCACGCGCGTGTTCGCGATCATGCCCTGACCGCCCTGGATCACGCCGCGCAGCATCTCTGGGAGAAACGGCTGCTCATTGAACCAGTCGTAGTAGCCGCGCAGCATCGGCAAGGCTTTGGGGTTGCCGCTGTAAGCCGCCTCCAGCAGACCATGTGTAAGCCATGCGCGAGTGTAGGCTGCGCGCTCAGAATAGAAAATTGTCTCCGCCGGATAGGCCATGATGTATCCGTTCGGTTCGCGGCATTCTTCAATGCCATCGACGACCACATTGATGCGCCGTTTAAGTTCGGGATGGTCAATCCAGCGGACTGTATTTCCGGCGCCCATCAGAAAACGACCCGCATTTGAGCCCGCGAGATCTTCTTCCCAGAAGACCTGAGAACCGGTTGGCTTGAAGTCCTTGATCTTGCCGGTTCTCTCGTAGAACTGCCGCAAGAGATCCTCAGTGGTGTAGGAAGTCAACAGGTACTGAATGTTGTTTTCCATCGCGGTTTGAAAAACCCCGCCTTCGAGTGTTACTCCACTCTTAGGTGCCTGAGCCTTGTATTTCGCGGGCTTCCACGTGGATGCACTCGTGACCAGGTGAGGATTGTCGATTCGGATATTTTCTCCATCCTGACGTTGCGCGCGTGTCAATTGTGCAACGAGATCGATGTTCCCATGTGTCTCGTCCGCGCTCGCCTTGCAACCGACGGCAACATCGTGACCGCCCGAAATAACGCCGATCTTCGCAATCGTCAGCGTGTAATCCGGGCTGTCCTGCGGCTCTCGCCCAAGTGGCACATCTTCCTTTGGCGGCATCTTCACAGCGCGCAATCGAGTTGCGGTCAGCCGGACGTACCGTCCGTGGATCCCGTGGGAGGAATAGTGAGTTATCTTGTCCTTCGGGTCAGGAAAGTCAGATTGCGTGAGGTCGGCGATCACGGCAGGTTTCGTGAAGTTTTCATCATCGGCGGCTTCGATGCGAAAACGCAGTGGAAATCCCTCTCCGGCATAGTATTGATCGCGTCCCGGATACATGCGCTCCGAAGCAGGGAAGAGTTGAACCGAGTCAATGGCGACGATCTTTTTCAGATCGATCTGGACCCATGTTGTCGTGTCCGGCGAGCTGACAACCTTGGAACGATAGGCACAGTAATGCGTAGCGGGAGTGGCAGCCATCCTTACACCAGTCAAGTAAGGCGACAAGGATGGATCCGGCGCAAATCCCCAAAGAATTGAGGGCCTGATGGTGCCTGCAGCCACGATACCAGTACCGGCATAGGTGGAACTCAAAAGAAATGTACGTCGCGTAACACTCATATCATTCTGCTCCAAATTGCCCCGGTGAAGAATCCAGGCTTTCTATTTGCTAGTGAGGTGCTTTCCGGCGTCGGTGTTTCAGTGTGTTTTAAGTGGTTCAGTCAAACAGAGCGGCTTGTTCATTGTCAATAGTAAGACTATTTCAAAACAGGATTCACAAAGATAGGTGCGTATTGCTGATTGTCCTTTGTTTCAACTGGGAAGTTCGAATGTGCCCGCCGCGTCTTCACGCAGGATTTAAGGCAAGTGTCCCGACAGAGTCCGGCGGTAGCTCGAGGGCCAAAGCACGATCCAGCATCTGCACCTGAATCAGCTGAGCATGTGGCAACTCGTTACGTAGCATCACTGCGATTGTTCCGTCTGGGTTCCGGAATGCGAGCGCATCGTCGCATGTGCCCGTCGTTTCCAGACGTCTCGCTCCCGCACCGACTAAGTGCGTCAAATGCTTCAGCAAATAGTAGTCGTGGTTGAAGCGGAACGTCTTCGTCTCGGTATCAACGCTGACGAGTGAGTTTTGTGCCCATCCCCACGTACTTAAACCGCCCTTTGCAGTTGAGATATTCCAATACATGTAGGCAGATGCACCGCTACGAAGATAGTGCTTCATCAATTGCCAACAATAGCCTGTGTAGCTCCAGCTATTTGATCCATCGCCGCACTCCTGCTCCGATTGATAGACCAGCAGAGAAGGAAATTCGTAATGGATCGCCGGCAGGGCGTTTTTGCCTGCCCATTGAACGCCAACACCTTTCACGAAACGCGCTGCCTCGGCATCAGCCATCACCATCTCTAACAATTTCGGATTTCCGCGTTCCAGGGTGCCGAAGAAAACCTCGACGTCGTGCTTTTGCATCTCCGGCCCGAGATAATGCAGGAACCGTGCTAGGCCTTCGGGAGTCCACGTGCAGCTCGGGAAATTCTGCGCAGAATTGAACTCATTCTGCGGCATAACCATGCCTACATGAATACCCTCCGCCCGATAAGCCTCAACGAAACGCCCAAAGTATTTCGCATATGCCTCAAAGTAGCGAGGCTCCTGAATGAACATGTCCTCGCCCTCGTGACCGATCTGGTCCGGACGAATCCCACTTTCTTTCATTCCCGGATATGCCTTCGCTTCCGCGTAGAAGTGGTTCCGCTTCATCCAACTCGGCGGAGTCCATGGCGATGCCCACAGCCGCAACTGTGGTTGGTAACGTAGCGCGGAGTGGATAAACGGAATCAGAGTCTTCCGATCATGCTCGATACTGAAATGTTTCAGCTCGAAGTCACCATCGGTTTCGTCGTAACTATAGGCCTCTGTGGCGAAGTCGTTTGCGCCGATCGGCATACGGCAGTATGTAAAGCGTGCTCCTGCCGTGGGATCAAAGAGCTCATGAAAGACGCTCTCGCGATCTGACTCGCTGAGTGCCTGGAGTGAGGTCCAGCCAAGCTCGTTAAAGCATGCGCCAAAGCCCTGGATGACTTGGGGCGATTGGCCGCTCTTCACGGTCTGGGCTGGATCGATGTTGAGGTTGAGCATCTCCCAACTGAACGTAGGTTTGAAGAGTGCTCCCTTTTGCCAGGCACTCGTCTCCGTTGTAGTCACGAAGGTGATTCGGTTATCATTCAGCGGCTCCGGAGCAGGCAACTGACTTGCGGCTGTCCGTGCACGTGCGGCATTCGCGAGGCTCGCACCCGCTGCAATTTTCAAGCAACGTTGCACGACTTCGCGACGATTCCAAAGTCCGATTGTCATTCGATGCCCGTCTACAACCTCATGGTTGAAACGTCATCATTATAATGAGCCCGCTTGAGAAGAATCTCACCAGGCCAATTTCTGACAATCCTTCGCAGCAGATTCGTCGTAACGCGTGACAGCCGCTCTTTTTATCAGTGATCAGCCAATCGCCGCAGGCGCTCGCTTACATTCAGAAAAGCACGACCGTCGTGATACGCGGCCTTCCACATCTGTCCCTTGTCATGTGAAATTGGTGTTCCATCGGCCTTGACCAGCTCATACAGGCCGTGGAACTGCGCGTCAATCTGGTGGTTCTTGATGAATTGCCATTGCTCAAGGAATCGGCGGAAATAGAGATCGGATTCTTTGCCGTACTTTTCATGCATCATGAGCAACGCGTTCAGGCCTTCAACTTGTACCCACCACTCTTTGATCGTGTCTTCTGGTTTGCCGAAGGTTGTGCCCTCGCGAAAGAAGCCGCCGTTCTCCTTGTCCCATCCGTAGGCCAAGGAGTGATCGACAAGCATTCTCGCCATGCGCTCTGTCTTGGGATCGGTTTTTTGATGGAGCACTTCATCGGTTTCAAGCATCAGGTAGGCTGTTTCCACATCATGCCCATAGGAGTCGTGATCAGGAATAGGCTGCCAACTGTTCGTGAAATAAAGATTCATTACACCCGGTTCGACCACAATCTTGTCGCGCACGATGGCAAGCAGTTCTTCCAGGCGCGAGCGCAGCGTTGGATCTGGCCAGACTTGGTAGAGTTGCGTGAAAGCTTCCAGCAGGTGGATGTGGGTGTTCATCGATTTGTAGTTGATGGGGAAGGCTGCGGCGGGGGACAACTCGATCTGTCCACTGGGAGCGTCAGGTATGACCGGCTTGCCGGCGCGTGTGAGCCATTCATAGTACCCGCCATTGGCCGCGTCATGCGCGTGCTCGTCGGCCCAACGAAAACCCTTTTGAGCCAGATCCAGTGTCCGCTGATCCCCCGTAGCCTGATAGGCAGCAGCTGCTCCATAGATGCAGAATCCGATACCGTACAACTCCTTGCCGTCGGTGAATTTCGGATCGATGGCGCCGTTGTCGTCGAGCCCCCAATAGAAGCCACCGTCCTGCCTATCCCACATCACGTTCTGCAGATAATCGACGCCATGCTGCACGATGGGAAGATATTCCGATTTGAGTTCTGGGCGACGAAGGACGATCTGCGAAGCGATCCACGTCATGCGTCCCTGAAAGACGGAAAACTTGCCGTCGCTCGGAGCGTATTGCCAATCGCGCGTGAAGTGCGAATGAAAGCCGCCGTGTTCTTTATCGACTGTGCGCGGAAACCATACGCCCAGGACATCTGTGCGCAATGCGTTCTCAACTTGATCGGCGAGATTGAGATAGTCCTCGCGCGTGGGCTGCATTTTATTTGCCTGCTGCTGCCCGAAACCTGAACCAACCGTGAACAATAGCGACAGAGCAAGACCTTTCACCCACATCATAGTGCCTCCGAGCTTGACTACCGCGATACAGCTGTTACTCCTGCCGACGCCGTAGCACATAATCTTTCCGCGATTTCTTCCCTCGAGGAAGCCGCAGCAAGAAATGCACTCGAGTCCATCGTCTTTTATATCCTCTCAAGAGCCTTTCGCGCAGGATTCTGACGCAGCCATGCGGTGGTGCGCATGCAACGTCGCTTGAGGCTGAGAGACGAGCGCTGCAGGATGCAGGCTCGTCGTCATTCACGATAGGCCAGAATAGCTAGCCAGGAATGAAGAACGCGTAGGCGATCTCTATATGTCTCTGGAAGGTAACATGATCACCACTTACGGAAGATGAGGGAAGCGTTTGTTCCTCCGAACCCGAAGGAATTAGTCATCGCGTATTCCATCGGCATGACGCGGCTACTGTCTTGAATCAGATTGAGACTGCACCGTTCATCAAGCTCTTCAATGTTCGTCGTTGGAGGCGCGATCTGATCGCGCAGGGCACACACCGTAATTCCAGCTTCGAGACTCCCGGCGCCGCCCAGCAAATGTCCTGTCATTGATTTCGTGGAACTCACCCATAAGGTATCCGTCTCGCCAAACGTGTTTACGATCGCCCGCGCTTCCGCAAGATCGCCTAGCGGCGTGGAAGTCGCGTGCGCATTCAGGTACTGAATGTCACTGGGGCGAAGGCCTGCACTCTGGAGCGCGAGTTCCATCACGCGGCGGACTCCATGACCGTCGTCCGGAGGAGCATTTGTGTGGAACGCGTCTGAATTTGCAGCGTACCCAACGAGTTCTGCCAGAATCACTGCTCCTCGTGCTCGCGCATGTTCAAGCTCTTCAAGAACCAAGATCCCGGCACCTTCACCAACGACAAAGCCATCGCGATTTTTGTCCCACGGGCGCGATGCCGTCTCCGGGCTGTCATTTCGGGTAGACAACGCACGCATGGCAGTGAATCCCGCCACAGAGAGCGGAGTAACAGCAGCCTCGCTTCCGCCGCAAATCATCGCGTCAGCATCACCCCTTCGAATAACATGCCATGCTTCGCCAATACTGTGTGCTCCGGTTGTGCATGCCGTGGCGGAGGTCATGTTCGGTCCACTCGCGCCATAACGGATCGAGATCTGCCCGGCCGCTAGGTTCGCGATAGCGGCTGTGATAAAGAATGGCGATACTCGATCGGGGCCTTTTTCCAGCAACTTGCTGTGTTCTCGCTCGATGACTTCGAAAGAGCCGATTCCGCTGCCGACGTGAACTCCGACCCGTTCCGCATTCTCGGCGTTGATCGAGAGCCCGGATTCTGTGATCGCAAACTCGGTCGCGGCAAGCGCAAACTGGATGAACCGGCCCATCTTTTTCTGGTCTTTGCGGTCGATATACTTGTCGGGTTCAAATCCCTTGACCTCGCCGGCAAAGCGGCAAGCATAGTCCGAGGAGTCAAACAGTTGGATAGGTGCTATTCCCGAATGCCCGGCCAGGAGCTCGCGCCACGTCTCCTCCGTGCCGATCCCAACTGGGCTGATTAATCCAACTCCTGTTACAACTACACGACGTTTCTGTTCCATTGACCCTCAACTTCTCCTTGCGCGTGCCAGACATCATTCTGACTGTGCATGATTCAGTTCGGCATCCTGACATTCAGGCCATTGTGGGCGACTCGGTGAATGCCGCCGCATTCTTCCTCACGAACTCTTGAAAGCTCTGCGGAGCTTGCCCCGTAAGCGTGAGCACATCGTCAGACATCCGGTCGTAGCTTCCCGCGCGGTGCAGATCGGCCATCGTCGCGAGGTGGTTCACCAAGTGAGTCGGCAAGCCGAGCTTGACCAGAGCGTCCTGCCACGGTTCGACGGGAATGTCCTGATAGGTGATCGTGCGGCCAAGTGCCTTCGAATATTCCTGTGCATAGAAATGCATGGTCTCGGACTGCGGACCAGTGAGGTGATAGGTCTTGCCGATGTGCGGTTGCGGATTGGCGAGCAGCGCGCCGATGACGCGCGCAACGTCTTCCACAGCGACCGGCGAAGTCTTTCCCTCGCCGAACGGTAGTTTGATCGTGTTTGATTTCTTGACCGAATCCGGGGTGAGGATCAGGAAGAAACCGTCGAGAAGCACTGTCGGTCGCACATGCACGACCGGTAACCCGGACCAATTCAGCGCTTGCTCGGCGAGCCAGTGCAGCTTGTGTTGTGGGCTCGGGGTGGTTTCGGTAATGCTCATTTGTGCGAGCGTCATCTGCGACATATTGATGAACGTTTTCACGCCATGATGTCTGGCCACCGCCGCAACATTGACCGTCGCTTCGAGATAGGTATCGGAGACGGACATGCCGAAGTACATCGTCTCGACTCCGGCAATCGCTCTGTGCATCGAATCGAGATCGAGCAGATTGCCGACGACGACTTCCGCTCCCATGTCGCGCAACGCCTGAGCGCGTTCGTCTTCATTTCGAACCATCGCGCGCACCGGCTTGCCCTGCTTCAACAGCATTTCAGTAACGGTGCGGCCGATTGCGCCGGTGCGGCCCGCCGCGCCTGTAACCAGAATTGGATATGCCATTTGACGTCCTTTCTATATCGCGTGACCTTTGTCGTTCACGAACCCGTTTACTCTGGACAATGGTACGTCTTATTGCGTCTGCTCTTAAGCTTCATCGGACCTATACTCTCAGACAAATACCGCAGGTAGGCTTGTATTACGTGGTATTGAAGTTTGACGCTGGCGGTCTTTCCATTTCGAACTATCTGAACCAACCCAGCCACCGCTAACTCTCTCACGTGGTGTGACAATGTAGCAGCGCTGATTCGCTGAGCTTTTAGAAGACACGCAAATGCCAGTGCGTCTTCGTGCTGATTCAATTGCTGGACAATCCGGACCCGATGTTGCGATGCCAGGGCACGAGTGATGCGTGTGCACTGGTCATCGGTCAATGATGCCAGCGTGATTTCTGATTTGTGGCTCTTCACTCCGTTTACTCATTCAGCTTTGGCTCTATCGACATCTCGCGGTGCAAGGCTGACTTAAATGCTTACGCGAACTTGTATTTCGAGATAGCGCTCCAACTGAACTGAGCAACATGCAGAGCCTCGCGCTTACGCTCGGAGACAACTCATCAGCAAGCACCTTCAAGACCCGAAATGATCATGTTCGCCACTTGGGGTGGGTTCTCCTGACGAAATGCACAACCATGAATGCGAGATGGACAGCGTCGTCGCATAGTGTAGGATTCAAGTAGAGACCGATCGGTCGCAAAATAATTAATCGGGGTGATTACTAACGCTATTTATTTGAAGAACTGCGAACTTTTCGTTTGAAAGTTAGTACCTTATGCCGAAGTACTCGTACACGCCTTCAGATAAGAGCGCGCGACAACGATCAATTCCTGCAGCAGGGTATCGAATTGCTTTTCAGGAGCGGCAGACTCCAGCAGTCTTCGGCTGACGCCGCTCATCACTCCCTGCAACACGGCAGCTACAATTTGAGGATCAGTGGTGAGCTGCTCCTTGGCGCTCTTTAACATCTCGACGATCACAGTGTTGGCCCTTACCCCGGTTTCCTTTACGATCTTCGATCCATCTATGTCGGAACTTACACTATAGAGCGCGACGCTCGTCGGTACGTCCCTCATCTTGGCCTTTAGAAATGTTGTCATGAGCGCAGTAGCCATGTGCTCGAGAGATTGGCCCTTCTGCCCGTAGCAAACGAGTTCGATGCCATCTGTGACCTCGTCCATATGTCTTTTCAGTGCAGCTTTCAAAAGAGCGCTCTTATTGGGAAAGTATTGATAAAGAGTGCCGACCGACACACCAGCTCGCAAAGCCACTTTCGTCGTCGTAAGCCGTTCCTTTCCCACCTTGAGCAAAACCTGAATAGTGGCGGCAAGAATGGCATCCACGCTTGCAGCCGAGCGGGCTTGAACCGGCGATTTTCGGGGCTCCAGGAGCCTTTGTGAATGCTGGGGCAAATGCGAACTCCAAACCTTGATCTTCGTTTATCTAATCACAAGTGGTTACATTGTTTGCGAGCGCAAACCAGAGGAGAAACACGATGACGAAGCCGAAAGACCTTGGTGGCAGCTTTACGCCACGTGGCACCACCATGAGCTTGAGCCGAATGGGTTATGGGGCGATGCAACTTGCCGGACCGCATGTGTGGGGTCCGCCGGACGATATCGATGCTGCAATATCTGTTCTTCGCGAGGCCGTAGCAGCAGGTGTTGACCATATCGACACAGCCGATTTTTATGGCCCTCACTTAACCAATCAGATCATTAAACAAGCGTTACATCCTTATCCAGATGATCTGACGATCATCACCAAAGTGGGTGCACGTCGCGGGCAAGACCAATCATGGCTACCGGCCCGGTCACGGCAGGAACTAATCGATGCCGTACACGACAATCTTCGAAACTTGGCACTCGACACGCTGCACGTCGTCAATCTTCGGGTTGGAGGATTTACAGCGCCGACTGCGGGATCGATCGAGGAAAAGGTGACTGTGCTTGCCGAACTTAAGCAGAAGGGATTGATTCGTCATATTGGCCTCAGTACCGTCAGTGCAGAGCAACTGGCAGAGGCTCAAACAATAACTGAGATAGTCTGCATACAGAACTTCTACAACCTTGCAAATAGAGGCGATGATGGCTTCATCGATGAACTTGCGAAGCAAGGCATTGCATATGTGCCGTACTTTCCGTTGGGCGGGTTTAGTCCGCTTCAGTCGTCGACACTGGACGAAGTTGCATCGTCATTGCAAGTCTCGCCGAAGCAGGTCGCGCTCGCGTGGCTTCTCCAACGTTCGCCCAACATCCTGCTGATCCCCGGCACGTCTTCTGTCGAACACCTTCGCGAGAATCTCAAGGCGGCAACAATACAAATTCCCCCAGCCATGATTGCCAAATTGAATTCGATCGCCGCAGTTTCTGGGCAGTGATAGCAAGCTTTATTAGGGTCAACGGGATTCAGCCCTGCATTTCACGAGATGGAAAGAATGCTGAAAAATCCAGATTCGTTGTCCGAGTGATCAGTCATCCCAACGGTCCCGTTGTCCCTTCTGCAACAAGATGACAGAATCTGAAGAGCCATGCAGTCTTCCAGCATCATAAGAAGAAATAGCAAGCACGGTTTCGAGCCGGGCCTGCAATCTGATGTCGAAAGGAAAATAGGCGTATTGATGACTGACAAGCTCACGAATCCAACCATTAAGGCTGCCATCGAAGCTTTGCAGAAAGGGGATAGCGAAGCATGGTCGGCGCTCTTTGAACCTGACGCTAAACTTTATGACGATGGCAGACCACGCAGCCTCAAGGATTTCAACAGCGACGCGATCGGTCATGAGCGATTTACCTCGATCGATCGTGTCGAGAACGATGGCCTCGATCTGACTGGCGCATTCCATTCCGATCAATGGGGCGACTTCAGAACGTATTTCAGGTTTCGGCCTTCGGCTACAGGTAAAATTCAACGGCTGGACATTGGCCACGCATCATGAAGTCTTCAGGGCTCTGAATGCACACCTTGAAGGTGATTCTCGGCGGCTTCCTGCTTCTTGCGGTGTGTCTGCTCGCAGGACGCTG
>Ga0081540_1003871_pt1 | contig 11683 bp, 13 predicted proteins | sample TabmetS2T1R1_FD_71024 | JGI IMG/M metagenome (GOLD analysis project Ga0081540, IMG submission 71024) | Tabebuia heterophylla rhizosphere microbial communities from the University of Puerto Rico - S2T1R1 | ecosystem: Host-associated > Plants > Roots > Rhizosphere ...
TAAGCTTGCCGCCAGCCTCGCGCCGGCCCCGGCTGCAGCAGTGCAGCGCGCCGTGGCGGAATTCTTGCGGGACGGTCACTATCTTCGCCATCTGCGCCGCATGAAGCGGCTTTACGCCGCCCGGCGGGAGAGCCTGTTTCGTTGCCTGGACGAGATGGCGCCAAACTCGATGAAGGTGCAAGCGACCGCCGGTCTTGCGGTGGTTCTCTTGCTTCCGAAATCTGTCTCAGACGTTGAAATCGCTTCGCGCGCCCTGGCGTTCGGCCTCGCGCCGGGTCCCCTGTCGCCGTGGTACAGGCATCCTTCCCGGCGGCAGGGACTGCTGCTCTGCGTGACCAACCTCAATGAACGGCGGCTGCCGGCGGACTGCCGCCGGCTGTTGGAATTGGTGCGATAGCGCTCATGGAAGCAAGGCAGCTCAGGAAGCGCAGCAGTCTAGCACGGTCCTGTCAGGACGCTGGACAAGAAGCCGGCACCAGCCAGATCACACGCAACCGGTTTGGCGAACGAGGTGCCAAACCATTTACTCGTCAACGAACCATCGTTGTCGGTCCAGGGGATCGGTGGCAGGTGCGGTATGTAGGATGCGTACGGCATCACTCTCGCAAGGCTCACTACTATGCCCGGAAACCGTTCGACGAAGACCTTGTTCATTCCGCCGTCCAGCCCGGTGTAGATCGGGGCGGCCGGCACGTTGTCTTTAACCAATTGCGCGTATTCGACCTCGTCGGCGCGTCTTTTTTCCAGCGCACGCCGCGCGATGTTCGGATTCACGACAAAGGCAGGGCATTTGTCGGCGGGATTGAACGCAAGAGGATTCGGCGAATTCGGCGGAGGCTGTGCATCGAATACGTAGCTGCGATTGCATACGTCCACCTTGGGTTCGAGACCCGTCGTCTCGAAGTGATCGTTGCCGATCTTGAGCATTTTCCAGAACGCCAGGTTCGGACTATTTCGATGCCGCGCCAGATTCGCCGGCGTCAGGCGGAACGGATAGGCCTGGACCTGGAATGACGGCCGACCGCCGAGGAATGAGTCGCGCGCCAGCGAATAGATCTCGCTTATCTGCTCGTCGGTCATGGCGTAGCAGCCGCTCGACGAGCAGTCGCCGTGGATCATGAGCAGGCTGCCGTCGCGGTTGTTCGCCTTGTCGAAGCTGTTGGGATAGCCGACGTTGATCGCAAGATAGTAGTTGGAGTTGGGATTCATCAACTCGGGGGTAATTGTATAGAACCCCTCTGGAGCCTGACGGTCGCCCTCCTGCAACTTCGGCCCAAGATCGCCCGACCACCGGCAGATCGGATAGATCTTGAGGATCTGGAAACGGCCGGAAGTGTCCTGTTTCCAGACTTCGAGTTCCGCCTCTTCCTTGAAAACGCGCACAACGATAGGCGAATATTTTGGCATCTTCTTTTGTCGGAGCAGCGAGAGCAGCTCGCCCGGCAGCTCCTTTGTTGCCTTGGCCGGCAACCGACTATTGTTTTCGCCGAGGCATGCGGCCGGCGATAACGCCGCGAAAAAAGCTGCAGTCAGAGCAAGCGCACGGAGTACCGTGGCGCCGATCATTGCTGTACCTCCGACGTGGAACCGCTTCATCTGGATAGCCTGTAGTCGATGGCTTTCATAGGGCAAGCCCGGATGGGCGCAGGCACCGACCCCTCTCATCCAAAGGCGGCCCGGTCTCGCCGTTCCGCTCCAACGGCGTGGACGCACCTGCTGGACGGAGCACCCGAGACTGTGTCATGATCACGACTTGTTGCGCATTGTGATTGGCAGCTTCGATGTTAGCCTTGGCACCCATTGCCGATTAAGGGGCTTTCTGATGCGCGCCTTGCTGGGCATTCCCCTGACGATCTGGCTGACCCTGCTGGTTAGTCATCCCGCCTTTGCCGAGAAGCGCGTCAGGTCCGAAGTTAAGCAAGCCAATGTCCAGCGCTCTCAAGCGCCGTCTTCGCTGCCAGCGGCACGTCCGCCGCTTCCTGCCGGAGAACGTGAGAAGGGCTGCAACGCACCGCAAGTCCTGGTGACGGGACGGCCATGTGACTGACCAGGTTATTCGCGCGCTACTGTGAAAAAGTCCGTTGCTGACCCAAAGCCGACCTCAAAACTCTACCTGCTGATGTCCCGCTTCCAGGTGGCAGACGCGAGCCAGGGCACTGAGGGAGACCCAAAGAAGACACTGATCGAGACTTTTTTAGTATCAAGTCTTGGTCAGCAACGTGATACACTGTCCAGGAATTGACGGAGGCTCGATATGCTCCGAAGGCAATTCATGGCAGGAGCGACCACGTTTGCGTTGTCAGCCCTACCGTTAAGGTCTCATGCGCAGCAGTCAGGGACGGGCCGCACGCGCATCGGCGTCCTGGTCTACGGCACCCTGGAAAACAATCCCAGCACGCAAGCGCTTCTGGAAGGCTTTCGCCAACTCGGCTATGTCGATGGCCAAAACCTCACCATTGAATACCGTTACGCCCAAGGTCGGCCCGAAAGGCTTCCCGGGCTCGCCGCGGACTTGGTTCAGATCAAGCCAGCTGTGATCTTTGCCATTGGCGGCGACGTTACGCCACACGTTACGAAAGCGACCCAGTCAATTCCAATTGTCTACGCGATGAGTGCCGATCCCGTTCAACTCGGCATCGCGAAGAGTCTGGCGAAGCCCGGAGGCAATGCGTCAGGCGTAACCTTGCTATCGGACCAGCTCGCAGCAAAGCGGCTCGAAACATTCAAGGAGGCGGCTCCCCGCATTACACGGGTTGGGCTTGTCCGCGATCCCAGCCATGCCGATAACGAACAGCCGGTGGCCGAGCGGTCAGCAAAGGTCTTGAACCTCGAGTTGCTGCCGATCGAAATCCGCAATCTTTCCGAACTCGACCGGACACTCGAGACAGCAAAGAAGGCCGAGATTGACAGTCTCTACGTCGTATCGTCTCGCCACACGGAGGCCAACGCGCCCAGGATCGTCGAGTTCGCCAACCAGCATCGTCTGCCGATGGTGGCTGGATGGGGTGCATGGGTGCAGGCAGGCGGTTTGATTTCTTATGGACCGAATGTTGGGGAGATGATCCGGCTGGCGGCACGTTACCTCGAACCGGTGCTCAAGGGAGCAAGTCCCGGAGACCTTCCAGTGCAACAACCGACACGGTTTGAGCTGTTCGTCAACTTGAAGACAGCCAAGGCGTTGGGACTCACCATTCCCGAGCCATTTCTGCTCCGCGCTGACAAGGTCATCGAATGATCTCAGCCATTTCTGCTTTTGGCTCTTAGCCGAAAGACCGTCCAGGCTAACGATGTCCGCTTTCAGGAATTGAACAAACATGGCCTGACCAGCCGGAAATGTCTGCAAGCGACCCACGGTTGCCACTCAATTACTGACCCCAAAGCCGACACCGGGTAGGCGACGCCCGATGTCCGCTACCTGCCCAAAGCGGGCAAACCCTGGTGGCCTTTTCCTGGCATGCATGCGGACGGACGGCCCCTACGGCGAGTTACGAAATCAGTTTTCGCCATAATTGCCTTGTATACGGCGCGCGAATTGCAACGTAACTTCCCGGAAAACCGAAGGGATTGCCATTGCGAATATTGTTGGTGCTGTTCGCGTCCATGATCTCGGCATCCGCCTGGGCCGGGGCCCTCGATGAGGCCAGGACATTGGGCGCTCCGATGGAGTCCGTGGAGCGAGCCATTCAGTTGTCGCGAGGCAAGGAGTTTTCGCGAAAGGACATTCTGGCTGTTTTTGATATTTCGCAACCTTCCGCCAACCGCCGTTTCTTTCTCATTGATTTGAAGAACGACCGAACGAGCGCTCACTATGCCGCTCATGGAAAGTCAAACGGCAGCAATTTGCGAGCGACAAAGTTTCGTGGATTCCGCAGTGACCATGACATGGTTCCGCTCGGCCCATTGAGAACGGCTGCAGCCGACGCTTCCATCACTTCGCACTACCGTACGGTCGCCGATAAATACACAAGGCAAGTCTGGAACGGCCTGAATTCCGCCCGCCTCGAAGGCGTCGCTTCTTACAACAGCTACATCAACTCCGTTCCCGGAGTCGTCTGGGTCATTCATCCGAATTGGTATGTCAGCGCCGGTTATCGCAAAAACAATCCGGGAATGTTGGGGCGCTCGCTCGGTTGCATCACTCTCGATCCCGAAGTGAACAACGTCATCGTCAATCGCCTGGGAAACGGGGCTTTGATTTACGTCACAGTCGGCAACGATCCGGTCGAGAGATATCTCTAGTTGTCAGCGACCGTTGTCTCCAACGCTCTTAGTGATCTGTTGAAACGTGACCGACGCGGCTGTCGCGGCGAAGAACCAGCCAAATGACGCCTGATCTTGCCAAATCGATCTTCGTTTTCGCTTTAATTGTTTGGGCTGTTGTTCGCTATCCCCACCAGCGTCGAGCCTCCAAATTGCCGATCCGGAATACGGGCCGGAATTTAGCGGACTCATTGCGAATTGCCTGCGCTACGATCGGACTTGGGATCGTTCCCCTCATCTATGTCGCAACCGGGTTCCCCAGGTTTGCCAGCTATGATTTCATGAAGGGTTTTGCTTATGCTGGTTCGCTGGTGTTCGCACTGGGACTGTGGCTATTCTATCTTGCGCACCAGTGTCTCGGCCGGAATTTTTCCGTGAGCCTGGATATTCGGGAGGGGCATGTTTTCATTTCGAATGGCGTATATGCGGTCCTTCGCCATCCGATGTATTCGGCTTTCTGGCTTTGGGCGATCGCCCAATTTCTGTTATTGCCGAATTGGTTCGCGGGGTCCGCCGGGATCTTGGGATTTGGAATCCTCTACCTCGGCCGGATAGGACAGGAAGAAAGGCTTATGCTCGATACCTTTGGTGACGACTACCGAATGTACATGAAGCGCACCGCGCGAATTATACCCTGGATTTACTGATCCATGGCCTCCAACAGAGAGAAGTCCGGCCACCGTGTCTGCGTCGTGGGCGCGGGCCCCTGCGGGCTGACGACTTTGAAAAATCTGCGAGCCGCCGGTCTCCATGACGTCGTATGCTACGACGAAGGCGAGGCGATCGGCGGCAACTGGGCATTCGACGAGCGTCCGGAGCGCCACAGCGTTTACGAAGCAACTCACCTGATCTCGTCGAAGCGGCTGTCGGAGTTTGAAGACTATCCGATGCCCACTCACTATCCGGATTATCCATCGCATCGGCAGGTCCGTGCATATTTCGAGAGCTACGCAGCTCATTTTGAATTGACGCAATTCGTTCGGCTGCAGACCCGTGTTATCAGCGCGAAATTGCTCCCCGATCTAAGGTGGAGCGTTAGCTCGATTGGACCTGACGGCGCAAAGGAGGAGACTTTCGACTATCTAATCGTTTGCAGCGGTCACCATCGCGAACCGTTGATGCCGGAGTATGGCGGACGCTTTTCCGGGGAAGTACTGCATTCGTCCAGATACAGGCGGCCCGACCTCTTCAAGGACAAGCGCGTGCTCGTTGTCGGAGGCGGCAATTCCGCCTGCGATATTGCGGTCGATATCGCGCGGCTAGCGCAAAAATCCTGCATCAGCATGCGTCGTGGCTATCATATCGTCCCCAAACTGATGTTCGGACGACCGACCGATCTGGTTTATGCGAGACTGCGGAACAAGGTTCGATTGCCCAGACCGCTTCTCCAGTGGCTCATGGCGATCGGGGTACAATTGAGCGTTGGTCCGCTGGACAAATACGGATTGCAGCAGCCGCAGAAAAAGCTTCTGGAAACCCATCCGACACTGAACTCGGATATTTTGAACGCGCTGCGAAGCGGCAAGGTATTGCCGCGCGTCGGAATCAAAAGCCTCGAGGGAAATAGCGTACATTTCGAAGATGGCACGGCTGAGGAGTTCGACACCATCATCTGGGCGACCGGATATCACATCCGTTTCCCATTCCTCGAGAAGTCAGTCTTTGACTGGGATGAGTCAGGCCCCATTCCGCTCTATCTGAAGATGATGCACAGGAAGATTCCCAATGTTTTTTTCATTGGGTTATTCCAGCCCATCGGCTGCATCTGGCGGCTGGCCGATCATCAGGCCCGTATCGCCGCATTGCAGATCAGCGGAATGCTGGGCCGGCCGGATGATATTGGTAATCGTATAGAGAACGAGATCAACTCACCGCACTGGCGTTTCGACAAGGCTTTGCGTCATGTGGTCGAAGTCGATTATCATGACTTTCGCGCGCAGTTGGTGAAGGAAATTAATGGCACGATCCAGGGCCGGGCTCACTAGATCAGAGCAGCGGCGAGCCCGGCAAATCGTCAGGTTGATCCAGACACCTTCGGCATGTCCTGCACGATTTGAAAACCACCAACACGAGGCGGCTTCCTTGCGGGAGCTACGGGGGGAGAATCCGGACGGGCGCCGGTGTCGCTTTTTTGCTGGGAAGACATTCCTGGACGCCGGGCAAGGCCCGGCGCGGGGAGCCCAACGATTGGCGCGAGCCGAACAGGCCGCGGGACTCGCCCTGACGGCAGAAGCGCCTATACTCGCCCATGCGTTAACTATTGGAAATCCCGAGGAAACTTGAGGGAGTTTGGATGACGGCCATTTCGGGAAGTGCCGCGGCGGTGACAGGCGGGGCGAGCGGCATCGGCCGCGCGCTGGCGCTGGAATTGGCCGCGCGCGGCTGTGATCTGGCCCTTGCAGATCGCGATGAGGGCGGCCTTGCCTCCGTTGCTGCCGAGCTCGCCAAGAGCGGGCGCAAGGTGACGACGCATCGCGTCGATGTCAGCCAGCCCGCGCAGATCGATGCGTTTGCCGCGGCCGCGATTGCTGCGCATCCCACGCTCAACATCCTCATCAACAATGCCGGCGTAGCCCTGCTCGGCGAATTCAACGAGATCGACCAGGCGCAGTTCGAATGGCTGATGAACATCAATTTCTGGGGCGTCGTTCACGGCACCCGCGCCTTTCTCCCCCAACTGTCGAGCCGGCCGGCGGCGCACATCGTCAACATTTCCTCGATCTTCGGCATCATCGCGCCTCCCGGCCAGACTGCCTATTGCGCGTCGAAATTCGCAGTGCGCGGCTTTTCCGAGGCGCTGCGCCATGAGCTGAAACTGGCCTTCAGCCCGGTCAAATTGTCGGTCGTGCATCCCGGTGGCATCGCCACCGATATCGTGCGCAACATGCGCACCGGCGTCGCAGTCACCGACAACGCCCGGCGCGCCGAAGTGATCGAGTACTTCGACAAGGAATTCGCCAGAACCTCGGCCCAGGCAGCCGCGACGACCATCATCGCCGGCATCGAGAAGAACGCGCCCCGGATCCTGATCGGCCGCGACGCTCGCATGCTGGACCGGCTGCAGCGTATCCTGCCCGGCACATATTTCAGGATACTGAGGAGGGGAATGGCGAAGCGGGAAGGGCAAGCCTCAACTTCCGCAGCAGCGGACGCCATCTAGCCCTCTGACCAAATCCAAACGGCCGGTCGTTAGAGCGGCCGTTCGGCCTACGCCACCATCTGCCACCCCAATAAATCAGGGCGTTGGGCTATCGCTCAAGAATTGCTCGGCGGAACCGGGTTCCCGGCTTTTTTCCAGCACGGTCGCGTTTGGGATTTTGTTTTTTTGGCGGCTTCTCCAAGGAAGAATTGATGCTGGACCCTTTCGGCACGCTCACGCGCACACATCGGGATACTGCACACCGATCGAAGGTTGTAGCGGCGTCCTGATTTAGTGCCCTTTCTGCAACATTTTCCAGAAAAGAGAACACCAAAGGGTCAGTTTTCGATTCTGGTTATTGAGCCGGTAACGAGCATCCGGTTAGGTAGCAAGCATCAGTTGAGCGAGTCCGTCACTGACAGTAGGAGACATCGATGATGAAATTCGTGATCGTGGGGGCCGCATCGTTGGCTCTTGTTGGTTCAGCAGTTGCCGCGGACTTGCCTCGTCCGCAACCGGTCGTTCAGACCGCCCCAGTCGGCAAGTATCCCGTCGGCAAGTATCCCGTCGGCAAGACCCCCGTCGGAAAGTACCCGACCCCGGTTGTTACCAAGGGCTAAATCCAGCCGCTAGGCCGCAGCGCGTCCCGTCTTTATGAGGACGGGACGCGTTTCGCGGTCGGGGTTGCGTTGAGGGTTGAAAGTGGCAAGAGCGATTCAGAGAGCGCATTCCCGACTGCTTTATGTTGTTGGAACCAGCCTGTTCGCAGCTTGCGTAGGCTTGGGGATTGAAAGCAGCTCGGCCCAACAGACCGTGGCAAGAAATGATCCCCAGCATCAGCAGGCTCCGCGCAAGCCGGTACTGAAGCCGGAAGCAGTCGCGTTAAGCGACTCTGCGACCGATGCGAAACCAGCTCGCAGGGCCCAAACCGGCGCTGCGGTCAAGGGACCTTACTACGTGGATTTTCGCGCTCGTACGGCAGCATCGTACGGTCACGCCTTTGTCTGGTTCGGCAAGACGAGCGAAAAGAAGGTCGAGGTTGCTGGCCTGCACCCTGCGGGCGATATGCTGCCCTATATGCTGGGACACCTGATGTGGGTCCCCGCCGAGACAGGGGCGAGCTATGGCGACCTTGATGAGCAATACTTGACGGCCAGTTATCGCGTCTATTTGAACGAGGCCGACGCCAAGAAGGTCTTCGCCCATATCAAGCATCTTCAGGCGACCTCGACGGTGTGGAATGCAGAGACCACGAACTGCACTTCCTTCATTGGACGCATTGCGAGCTTTATGGGTCTGGAAACTCCATTCCATCTGAAGCTGCCCGAGGATTACGTGAATCAACTCAAGGCGCTTAACGGCGGGCGGCGCATGGTGCAGTTGGCATCTGACCGTTAATTCAGCTGCCTTAACGCTGCAGCCTCGGAGCGTGGCTAACGCTCGAATCTCTTCAAAAATTCCTGTGAAGGAGGGAAAGTGATTCCCTCCTTCGCTATGGGCCGCGATCCGATCAGTGCAGGTAGGCGGCGCGTCGACGCTGACCGATTGCCATCGTCTCAGCTCCCGATGCTGTCCTGTGGCCGGCAACCGCTTGCCTGACGATCGAAAGTATCCTTGACCGTGTGTCGATGCCGGCGAACTCTTCGGCCATTTGCAAGCCGCGTAGGCGGTAGGCTGGCCGATCCAGCACGGTGCGGACGGCGTTTCGCAGCGCTTCCGGCGTTGGCTTGTTGGTTGCCAGATTGACACCGACGCCGGACCACGCCACGCGAGCATTGACGTCTGCCTTGTCCTCCGTCATGCCCGCGGTGACCAGTGGGATTCCGAAGCTCATGGCCTGGTTCACGCTTCCATAGCCGCCATTGGTGACGAGCACGTTCACGCGGGGCAGCAGCCATTCGAACGGCAAATAGCTGGCGAGTCGCGCGTTGGACGGCACCGAGCCCGGAATGGCCTCGATCGGTCGTCCGCCGGCCGTCGCAACAACCAGCACGTCGGGCTCGCTGGCAAGCGCGGCCAATGTCGGGGCGATCAACAGCCCGAGATTGTGATTGGCAAACGTTCCCTGCGTCACCAGCACGACCTTGCGTGAACCGTCGAGCTCGTGCGCCCACGACGGCAGCGGGGCCTGATCCGGGATGATCGGAGGCGTTCCAACGAAATGCACAGAGGATGGAATTTCGCGAGGAAATTCGAAGCTCGGCACCGACAATTGCATATAGGCGTCGGCGAGCTCGACGACTGTATGAAAAAGCGGGATCGACACCGGGTCGACGCCCAGGGCGCTCAATGCCTTGTTCAGCTTGCGTAGCACCGGTTGATCAACGGCTTCATCATATTCTCGCGCGACGGCCGCGTATTCTTGGCGCTGTTCCTCCGTCGTTGCGGGCGGCAGACCAAGGAAGTTCGGCGCGCCGTCTTCGCGGGCCAGATGCAGGAACGATGTGCCACAGAGGGCGATAGGGGGCCGCTTCGAGCGCGGTCCGAGCAGCATCGGCAGCACGCCGAAAAACATGTCATCGCCGACGATCACATCGGCCGGATGTTTCTGCAGGGCCAGCAGCAAGCCCTGGTGCTGCGCGGGCAGGGCATTGACGAAGAATCGCTCGAGAGCAACCCGGAACCATTCGAACCCGGGCGGAATGTCCTTCAGTTCGGGCGCCACCGAGTCAATTGCAAGCAGATCGAAATCCGCGCCGGCCGGAAGCGAAACGAATTTTGCTCCGCTGGCTTCGACGCGATCCCGAAACGCACTACCCGTCAGGAAAGCGATCTCGTGGCCATCACCGAGCAGCACGCGCGTGATCGCAAGCAGCGGATTGAGATGGCCCGTCGCGGGCGTCGAAGCTACGAGAATCTTCATGGAATGGCTCCTCTGATTGCCGACAAGGGACGGCCGCCCTTTCCGAGGCAGACCGCTCGACTGACCAGAGACCTGTACGGATATCCTCGTTACGCCTCGGCTTCCGCCCGACGCGAAATGGTTACGGCCGAAAAGCATGATGACCCTGTCAAGGCACCGAAGATGGATCGCAAACGCGCACGAGGGCCTGCGAACGGCCCATAGCTGACATGAGCAGCGGAGCCGCCGACGTCGCTTTTCGGGGGTTAGTGCGGAGGACAGCCCGGCTCAGCCATGTCGTCGGCCTGTGACCCGAAGCAGATTTCGCGGCGGGCCTGCCTGCCTACCTTGCGACGGAGCGAACTGGTAGCCTTGCAAGAGCGGTAAGGCCAGTTGCCGGCAGCTCACCCGGCGGAGGTGAGCCAGCGTTGCCGAGTGCGCGGCGTTGACGACAGGGAGTGCTAAAATGATACTCAATCCGGATCACGTTACGATCGCCGTGGCAGACGCCGGCCCGGCGATCGAGTTCTTCGCGCTGCTTGGCTTCAGAAAAAATCACGTTGCAACGATCGACGGTGGTGTTCCCGCCCGGTACATGGGCATGCCGGGCATGAAAGCGCAGCACATCACCCTCGCGCTCCAAGGGGCGGCTTATCCTTTCGAGATCCAGCTGCTTGAGTTCGAGCCGACCGCAGGGACCGATCCGGGCGAGCACCCGACGAATCTCCGGAAACGGGGATTCAATCACCTCGCGTTCCGCGTCGACGACCTTGAGGCGACCGCGGCGCACCTCGTGGCTAACGGCGTCACCATGCTGAGCGACGAGATGGACTACATCAGCCGAAAGCTGCGGCTCTTCGAGGGGCCCGAGGGCATCACTCTCGAACTGGTACAGCGGGACGACTGAGGCCCTCGGCCTTGCGCTGCCGGGCTGGGGAGGATCGCCGAATTGGGTTCCCGTGTGGCCTGGGGATAACAACCTTCGGGCTGGAAATGCTGACGCGATAGCGGGCAGGGAGCGGACACGGGTCGTCCGCTGTGCTCAATCGCCGCTGAGCGCGTAGGCTTCCTGCAGCTCTTTTTGCATCGCCGCAAAGCGCCGCAGCGCGCGCGGGGTCATCCGCCTCTGGGCTCGCGCCTCGACGACGGCCCGCCAGCCGAGTTTTGAATCGGGAATAACCGCAACCGACAATCCCTTCTGGAAATTGCCGTCGTCCTTCATCTGTTCAACGATCATCCAGGTCAGCTCGACACTGGAAATGCGCTTCTTTGCCATTGCCTGCCCGCAGCCCCCGCAAAAACAAACGCTAACGCGTGCAGGCACAACGTGCCAACCACGGTAAGGTTGCATGCCGGACGCCGCGCAGCCCGCGTTAGGCGGCGAAGAGAAGATCGAGCTCGGCGCGATCCAGCTTCTTGCCCTCGCTGTCGGTGACCGAAAC
>Ga0081540_1003872_pt1 | contig 11682 bp, 8 predicted proteins | sample TabmetS2T1R1_FD_71024 | JGI IMG/M metagenome (GOLD analysis project Ga0081540, IMG submission 71024) | Tabebuia heterophylla rhizosphere microbial communities from the University of Puerto Rico - S2T1R1 | ecosystem: Host-associated > Plants > Roots > Rhizosphere ...
GCGGATGTGGCGGAGCCGGGTTTGGATGAGGCGGAGCCGGGTTTGCCTTGTCCCAGGCCGGGATGAGCCGGGACGACGCAGGCGAGCAGCCCCAGTGTCAGTATCATCAGGGGACGTATCATGCGACAGGAAGGACGAACAGGCAAACGAGAAGGATGGCGTTGCGGGCACGGACTGCTAAGATACGTCAAGAGTTTAGCGGATCGATCAGCAACAAGGATTTATCCGATGTTTTCCGGGGTTTTGGGTAGTGCGGACCTGCGCCGAAAAAAAATTTGCGTAACTAAAAAGTTACCTATATATTTGAGTAACCTAAAAGTTACTTATATGCAAAACGAGATCAAACAAACATGGCGTTTCAGCCAGGCGCCGGAGGAGGTTTGGGAATATCTGACCCAACCCGAATTGATGGAGCAGTGGTTTGCGAAGACCGATTTTCAGCCCGTTGCCGGCGCTCAGTTCCGGCTTGACGGGAAGGGCGGCTGTGTGATCCAATGCGAGGTGCTGGAAGTAAAGCCGTTTACCCGGCTTGTCTATTCGTGGCAGACCACGTCGGCAAAGGATAATGCGCTCTTCGATTCGAAGGTCGTGTGGACGCTTGTTCCGGACGGGCAGGGGACGGAACTGCAACTGGTGCACGGCAGTTTTGCCGTCGTTGAGGATTACACGCTGCATAACAGCGGCTGGACGAAATTACTGAACAGGGTGGGGGAACTTTTAAACGCGAAAGAGAATGTCCGTTCAAACGCTTGACGTATTCCAGGTGATCGCCGACCCGAGCCGCAGGCAGATGATGAAGTTGCTTTCAAAGGAGAGCATGACGATCAATGAGCTGGCGGAGAATTTCGATATGAGCCGGCCGGCCGTGTCGAAGCATATAAAGATGATGTATAATGCCGGGTTTATTTCCATTACGGAGATCGGCAGGGAGCGGCATTGTACGTTGAAGCAGGATGGGTTTAACGAATTGCAGGGATTCATCGACTTCTTTGACCGGTTTTGGACCGGCAAGTTGAAAAAGCTGGAATCGTTATTACAGGAGAAGGCAAAGCGGTAGCTTAGAGATGCGAGCGCCGGATCCCCAGGCGTTGCATTTTTGACGCAAGGGTTGTCGGGGGGACGCCGAGGATCTCCGCTGCGCCGCCGGACCCGCGGATGCGGCCGTTGCAACGTTGCAGGACGGTCAGGATATGCGCCCGTTCGTTCTCGCGGATGGTATTCAGATGAAGGGCGCTGCCGCCGACGAGCTCGAGGGCCGTCGCGGGCAGGGGCAGCGGTATCTCCTCGAGGATCTCGCCTTTTGCGAGGAGCACGCTGCGTTGGATGAGATTTTCCAGTTCGCGGATATTGCCCGGCCAGGAGTATGCCAGCAGGCGGGAGAGGGAATCGTTGGAAATATGGAGGTTGGGCCTACCCATCTTGCGGCAATACATCGTCAGGAAGTGTTGGGTGAGGGCGACGATATCCTCCGGTCGCTGGCGGAGGGGTGGAAGGTGGATGGGAAAGACATTGAGCCGGTAGTACAGATCGAGGCGGAAACGGCCGGCGGCCACCTCCTTTTCCAGGTTGCGATTGGTGGCGGCGATGATCCGCGTGTCGATGCTCACGGGCTCCGAGGATCCGAGGCGTTCGATCTCCTGTTCCTGCAGGGCGCGGAGGAGTTTGGCCTGTATTTCGAGCGGCATATCCCCGATCTCGTCGAGGAAGAGCGTGCCGCGGTCGGCTTGTTCGAAGCGTCCGATGCGGCGATCGGTAGCGCCGGTGAAGGCGCCCTTTTCGTGGCCGAAGAGTTCGGATTCGGCGAGGCTGCCCGGCAGGGTGGCGCAGTTCACCCTGATGAGCGGTTGATGGCTGCGTGGAGAAAGCCGGTGGATGGCTTCGGCGATGCTTTCCTTGCCGGTGCCGCTTTCGCCCGTGATAAGGACGGAGGTGTCGGAAGGCGCCACCTGGGCGACGTGGTCGAAGACGGTGAGGAGCAGGGGGCTGCGGCCGATGATGCCCGTGAAGACGGGGGGAGGGGTGGTGGTGCGTCCCCGGGGGATAGGAGCGACTGCCGGGGCGGCATTGGCCGGCAGCATCCGATCTACGGTGTAGATGAGCGATTCCTGCAGACGTTCGCAGATGCGGAGATGTTCTTTTGTGAAGCCATCGGGCTGGCGGCTGAAGAAGGAGAAAACGCAGTGTCCCCGGCCGGAGATCAGCAGGGGTACGGGCAGCGATAGCAGGGCCTGCATACCGAAGGTGGAGGCGATGAGCTTTTCGACTGTGGGCGCGTGGCAGCGCTGCCGGAATTCTTCGCCGGCCGCCAGGAGGATGGTTGCGTCGGCGCGCGGAGCGATAGTTGAGTTGGCGGGGGGGAGGATGGCCGGGTTGGCGGCCAGTGTGTGTCGGAGGCGACGGAGCTCATGGGGCTTGAGCCGCGTGATGGTTTGCAGCTCTTCGTTGCCGATGTATTGATATTCGTCGAAGCCGGTGCGGAGGTAGGCCGATTCGCCGGCGGCGAGATAGTCGAAGGGGATCAGGGGTTGCAAGGCTCTTGTCAACTGCAGCAGGCCTTTTTCCCAGTTCTCGCATTGATTGGGTAAATTCTTTATCTGTTGGCGGAACAGCGTCTCTTTCCGGATGGTGGATTGCAGGCCGGACTCCTGGTGATGCCGGGCGATGGCCATGGTCACGAGCAGGTCCTTCTCGCGGAAGGGTTTTACCAGGAAGCCATAGGGCTGAGTGGCCTTGGCTGCGTTGAGGGTCTCTTCGTTGGAGTTGGCGGAAAGATAGATGAACGGGATCTGGGCTTCGCGCAGTTGTTCCGCCAGGTCGATGCCCGTGCCCTCGCCCGAAAGAAAGATATCCAGCAGGACCAGGCCCGGCGGGCGGACGGCGATCATTTCGCGGGCGTCCTGCACGCTGCGGGCGATGCCGCGGACGGGGTAGCCTGCCCGGGTGAGCATCAGCCGGAGATGATTGGCTTCCACGAACTGGTCTTCTACGATGAGTATTTCGGGTCTTTGCATGATGTGGTTTTAGCTGGTTGTGGCTGCCGGGGTGATAGGGTTCGTTACCGCTTGGGCGACGGGAAAGGTTAGCGCGATAAGAGTGCCGTTGTCGTTGGCGATGGTGAGGGTGCCGCGGATATCCTTGCTTAAGCCTTCGATCAGCGCGATGCCCAGGGAGGAATGCCGCCTGTATTCAGCGGGGATGCCGATGCCGTTGTCACGGACAACGAGGCGGAAGCGGGGGTCGGAGTGTGGCTCGCGGGGCAGGGGCATTTGCGAGTCGGCGCCGGCCGGTTGCAGGCTGATCGTGATATGCCCCTTCCTGCCGTTGGGAAATGCGTATTTGATCGCATTGGTGATCGCTTCGTTTAGGATCAGGCCGATGGGGACGGAATGCGAGAGGGGAAACGACAGCTTTGCGATGTCGAGGGTGAACCGGATGCACCTTCCGGTGTCGAAGGAATCCTGCAGGTAATCCACGAGTTCGTGTACATAGTGGGGCATATCGATCGACGAAAGGGTTTCCGTGTTGTAGAGTTTCTGGTGAATGAGCGACATGGCCTGCACGCGGTGCTGGCTTTCGGTGATGGCGTCGTGGGCCTCCTGGCCTTTTAGGTATTCGGCCTGGCTGGCGAGCAGACCGACCACCATATGGAGATTGTTCTTGACACGATGATGGATCTCCTTTACCAGCCATTCTTTTTCGGTGACCAGTTGCCGGAGGGACTGGTTCTGGCGGTCGATCTCCGACCGCTGGGCCTGGAGCAGCCGGTTGTTGCGCTGTTTCATCCGGACGGTGTAGAAGAGCAATCCGATGATGAGGACCAGCAGTGCGATGCCGCCGAGGGTGACCTTGCGAAGGAATTGTTCGTGAAGAAGCAGGGTCTGCTGGGTTTGGGATCGTTGTTGGAGAAGGAGGATGCTCTTGTCCTTTTTTTCGGACTCATACAACGCATTATATTGCTCGATCTGGCGGCTCTTGTTTTCGTTGAGGATCGTATCGGCCCTTTGTTTCCATTGCTGATAATAGCGGATGGCGCTGACAAACCTGCCGCGGGCCGAGTCAAGGCGGAAGTGCCAGAACAGATTGTTCTGAATATAATGGGGGACCTTCGTCTGGCGGTCGATATCGCTGTAGGCGGAGAGCCAGGTTTCGGCTTTGTCATAGTCCCGAAGCGTGAAATAATGATAGACCAGGTTCATGCAGCCTATGGCGCGCTTGTAGTGTTCGAGATTCTTACCCGCGACGGTCCTTTCCAGCCGTGAGCAGTAATAGGCCGCTTTGGCAGGCGGCCCCAGCCGGTCGTAAATAGCCAGCATATTGGCGTCGAGATCGAATTGATAAGAAGCGAAGAAGGCCGGGTATGTTGCGCGGAGACCGGTGAGGAATTCCAGCGCCTCCCGGGGTTTATCCCAATATATATAGTTCCTGGTCAAATTGCATCCGACCATTACGATGCCGTCGGCGTCGTTGTATTTTCGGGCGATGTCGAGGCTCCGCGAGAAATACACCTGCGCCTGAGGGAAATACTTCAGGCCGTAATAGGCCATCCCGAGATGGTTATAATAGGCACAAAGGGAGGAGCTGGTGTCGTGCGTGTTCTCCGCATAGCGGACGGCCTGGAGTCCATACCGGATGCTTTCGTCCCATTCGCTAAGAAAACCCGAGACGATGCAGAGCAGATCGTACACGCCCTGCAGGTAGGGATAGTTGGCCGATTGATAGAGTCGCAGGGAGTTTTGGAGGGTGAGAAAGGCGGCGGAGAAATTGCCGGTGATCTGTTGGAGATCGGCTATTTCTTTCAGGCAGTCGGCTTCACGCCGCCTGTTGGCAGCGCGTTCAAATGCGGCCGCGGCTTTTTCCAGCAGGGGTATGCGATCGGCGTAAGGCAAACCGCTCAGCGAGGAAGAAGACCATAGCATGACGAGGGCTTCGCCCAGGGAATCGGGCTCGTTGAGGTGGGTAAATCCGTCGATAGCTTTTTGGGCGCAGATCTTTGCTTCGGCGTATTTGTTCTCATCCTGTGCCCGGCGGCTGTGTTGAAGCCATTGGGCGGCGTTGGCGGTGGGATTGCCGGCGGGCTGGGCGGAGGCGGCCGCCTCCGTCAGCAGGAGTATAAGCGATATCGGAGCGAAAATTCTCATTCAGTCAGCGGCAGTTGAGGAAGCAATATTCCAATCCTGTACCAGAATGGAAGAGCCTTGGCCTCAGTCGAATATACGCAAAGCTGCGGAGAGTCCGACGACAGGCCGTCGGCGTGGTTCGTCGCTGAACGATATTTCGTCGGCTTTGGGGGCGGACCGATTTTAAGGGGCTGATTGATAGTTGCTTGAATTTGCGGAATAGCGTTTGAAGCAGGGCGGCAAACTACTCCTATATGAGCAGGCAAGACTCCAGGACCATTGTTTTTATCACCGGCGCCTTTCTTCATCATTCCTGCTGGGCCGAGTGGAGACGGTTCTTTGAGCGGCAGGGGTATACCGTGCTGGCGCCGCCCTGGCCGAACAAGGATGCTCCGCCGGATGTGCTTCGCAGCCGCCATCCCGATGCGGAGGTGGCCTCGATGCGACTCGCCCGGTTGACGGGCTATTTTGCCGACACGGTGATGCGGCTGAACGAGCGGCCGGTGCTGATCGGTCATTCGCTGGGCGGACTGATCGCGCAGCAGTTGCTTTGCCGGGGGCTGGCTTCGAAGGCCGTGGCCATCCATTCGGTGCCGCCGCAGGGCGTATTTGCATTTTCCTTTTCTTTTTTGAGGGCGGGGTGGCCGGCGCTGGGCTTTTTTACACCCGCGTCGCACACCTTCCTGATGAGTTTCGGGCAATGGCAGTATGGTTTTGCCAATGGGATGCCGCGGGAATGGCAGGAAAAGGAGTATTGCCTGGCGATACCCGAGTCGAAACGGGTGGTCCGGGATACGATTGGGCAATCGGCAAGGGTGGATTTCCGGCAGACGCACGGGCCCCTGCTGCTGGTTGCGGGTGAGGCGGACCGGACGATACCGGCGAAGCTGAATTATGCCAACTACCGGAAGTATGGGGACTCGGGTGCGGTGACGGATTACAAGGTTTTCCCGGGCCGCAACCATGGGGTGTTGCTGCAGCCGGGATGGGAGGAGGTGGCTGCCTTTATTTTGGATTGGGTGAGGACGCATTGACTGCGGCGGTGGGAAATTGATTTTTCATTTTTAAATATTGTTTTTATGAGACTATTGTTTTGTTTGATGATGGTTGTTTCGATGAGCGGTGTTGCGCAAGGGCCGGCTGCGCCCGCGGCGGGATTTAAGCATGCATATGCGACAGTGAGCGGAATAAAGATCCATTATGTTACCGGCGGCTCGGGCGAGCCGCTCTTGCTGTTGCATGGATTTGGTCAGAATTGGTATATGTGGAACCGGTTGTTGCCCGAATTCGGGAAGCATTTTACAGTGATCGCGCCGGATCTGCCGGGGCTTGGCGAATCGGGGAAACCGGCGACGGGCGGTGCAGGGGGAGCTTCGGCGGGTTATGACAAGAAGACGATGGCCGCGTATATCCATGGGCTGATGGAGAAGCTGGGGTACCGGAAGATCAATCTGGCGGGTCATGACATCGGCCTGATGGTAGCCTACGCTTATGCGGCGCAGTTTGGAGATGAGGTGAAGAAGTTGGCGTTGATGGATGCGTTGCTGCCGGGGGTGGAGCCCGTGTGGAGCCAGGTGAAGGGTTCGGCCTGGTGGTTCGGGTTTTTTGGCTGGGGCGCCAGCGGGCAGTTGGTTGCCGGGAGGGAGGGATTGTTCCTCCGGAACTTCTGGCCGGTGGTGGGGCACGTGAAGGATGCGTTCACGGCGGCTGAGGCGGCGGAATTTGTCCGGGCGTATGCGGTGCCCGGCTCGACGACGGGTGCCTTTCACTGGTTTGGAGCCTTTGACCAGGATGCGGAAGACAATAAGAAGTTTATGCAGCACAAGCTGACCATGCCTTTGCTGGCGATGGGTGGGGAATATTTTGGCGCGACGTTCCTGGCGGAGCATTGCCGCCTGGTGGCGGAGAATGTCAGTGAGTCGAAGATTGCGGGGGCCGGGCATTGGATCGTGCAGGAGAATGAGGCGCAGGTGAAGAAGGATCTGTTGGAGTTTTTTATGAGGTAGAACCGCGGGAGCGCGTTAGGGATCGGAGCGGCAGCCCGGAGCCGCCGTTAGGCATGGGCGAGGACTATAGCGGAGAGCCCGGCCCGGCGTCTGGCGATGGTTTGCCGCGCCGGGCAACGCCATTAAAGCTTTGGGAATTCGCTTTCCTCGCGTTGGAAGATGACGGTGATACAGAGGCCGCGGCGGTCTTCGCGCCAGGGGATATCGTCGACGACGGGTTCGGGGCTGGAAGGTTCGGCGGCGTTGCCGGGGTGGTTTTCGATGATCGTTTCGCCGTCGAGCTGTTCGCTGAGGGTTTTGATGAGCTGGAGGCCCATGGCGGAGTCGCGGTCGGGGTCGAAGCCGGGAGGCAGGCCGATGCCGTTGTCGGCGATGACAAGCGTGATGAGGCCTTCGGGCGACTGGTGCATGCGGATGTCGATGACGGCATCGGGTGGGGCAAGGAGGGAGGAATAGATATTTGGGTCGGCGACGGGGTAGCCGCCGGAGCCGCGATCGTTTTGGCCGCCGACCGGGGGGAAGGCGAAGAGGAGGGCGTTGGTGATCGCCTCGTTGAGAATAAGGCCGACAGGCACGCACTGGGTGATGTTGAGCTCGATGGGATCGATCTCCTGGTTGATCCGGACATCGGGTTTATCGTAGGTGTCCAGGAGGTGGTCGGCAAGCTCGTATGTATAATCGCGCATATTGATGGTCGTCATATCGCCCTCCTCGCGGTAGAGGCGCTGGTGGATGAGGCTGAGCGTCCGGATGCGCGACCCGATCTCCCCGAAGGCATGGAGGGTGAACTCGTCGTTGAGATAGCCCACCTGCATGTTGAGGAGGCTGGTGACGATCTGCAAATTGGTTTTGACGCGGTGGTGGACCTCGTTCATCAGCCACTCTTTTTCGGCGAGGAGCTTTTGCTGACGGCGGTTCATTCGCTGGAGCTCGCGGTTGGAGGCGTTGATGGCGTTTTGTTTCAACCTCAGGAGGCGGTTGGCGCGGTGTTTTGTCCGGAATCGCGACCAGAGGACGGCGAGCAGGAGGCAGAGCATGACAGAGCTGCCGATGAGGGTATTGCGAAAGGTGCGCACCTGCTGGAGGGTGGCGCGTTGAAGCTGGGCCTCGTTGTTAAGCAGCCGGATATGTTCCGTCTGGAGACGGAGGTCGCGGTCCTTGCGTTCCGACTCATACCGGAACGTGAGTTCCTGCACCTGGCCGTTGCGGGCGATGTTGAAGATGGAGTCGTTCAACGCCTGTTGGGTGCGGAGGTGTTTCATTGCCGAAAGATAATTCCCGGTGGCGCTGTCGGCCATATAGAGCAGCAGGTGGACGTCGCGCTGCATGTACAACGGGATGAAATAATAGTCCGAAGGCTGCAGCAGGGGCATCAGGTAGGCGCGGGCTTTGTCGTATTGCTTTGTGCGGATGTAGAGCCTTCCGAGGGGATAGGCGGCGAGGGACTGGTTATAGCTATTGATGCGGCTTCCGATATTATAGCAGTCGAGATAGAGCGGCTCGGCCCGGGCATAGTCGCCGAGATCAAAATAGCAGTCGGCAAAGCATCCGTTGACCAGCTGGCGGTAGGGGAGCTCGCCCATATCGCCGCGGACGACATGGCGGCGGAGGAATTCCAGCCCGCCTGCCGGATCATTCTCCTTCAGATAACACTGGGTAACGCTTTTGAAGAGCCACGCGTCGGGGTTCTGGTTCCGCCTGCCCAGGATCGCCAGGACGGTGTCGTAATAGCCGCGGGCGAGGACAGGCTTCCCGAGTTCGTAATTGATCTGCCCGAGACACCACCAGGGTTCGATGTCGAGGCCTGGATTGCCGGTCTTCTGAAGGCGGCGGACGGCCTCGAGGCCAAAGAAGAGCGAGCGGCTGGCGTTGCCGTTGGAGAGGTAGAATTCGACGATATTGAAATAGGGCCAGGTTTCGACGTAGCCGCACTTGCGGTTGACATCGATGGCGAGGAGGTATTCCTTTTCGGCGACAGCGAGCTGACCCATGTCCCAGCGGATGCCGGCCTCATAGGCGATGGCCCGGGTGGCGGTGCGTTGAATCGCTGTGATCGTTGCGCTGTCGCGGGTGTCCAGGGGCGGGGCGACGGCGAGGGCGGCGGTGGCGATCGGATCGGTGCGGAGATGAAAGGCGAGCCAGCGGCGGAGGGCTTCATCCCAGTTGCCGGGGCCGGTGTAGCGTGTGAAGTCGACGATGTTCAAGGTGGGTGCGGTGCCGGTGACGCTGTCGTTCAGGCTGCGATAGTAGACGGCGAGGCGAAGGAGAAGCTGGCATTGATGAAGCGGTCTGCGGTTAGGCGAGGGGGTGATGAGCACCTGTTTGAGGAAGTTGCGGGCGGAGTCGTCGTCGCGGGTGGAGACGTCTTTAAGGAGATCGTGAGTATTTATGGCGACGAGGGCCAGACGGACGCGGGTGCTGTCGCCGCAGGTCTCCGCGAGGCGGCGGAGCCGGGACCAGTCCTTTTCTTTGAAGGCCGTTTTTGCGAGGAGGAAACGGGCCTGTTCCTGGCCTTCGCGATAGAGGTGGGCCTGAGAGAGAGTTGCGATCTCGGTGGCGAGAAGCGTGGCGCTGTCGAGATTGACGCGATTGTCACCCGCACGGGTGAGGTACCAGTCGCCGAGTTGCAGCAGGGCGTTTGCCCGGTCTATGTCGGTGGCTGCGGTGCTGCAAAGATGTAACAACCGGCTAAGGTTGCCGGTGGGGGCGATGTCCTGGCCATTGGTATTGTTGGCCGGTAGGGTGCCGAGCGCTACACATACACTAATAGCATAAAGTTTCCACATACGATGTCGATGACGGTGGTTTCACGTACCGGGTTTTTAGGGAGGGCCGGTTATAAAATTGAGATTTTTTTTAATATAGTGGGATGCGCGGAGGATGGCAATCCATGTCAAATTTATCGGAATTTGTCAGATTGTCTTCATAATTGAGTAATAGAAAACCCCCAGGGACTGGGGGCTTTTTTGAAGTTGTTTAATTGGGCCGCAGCGATTAATTACCCGGTTCGCAGCGAGGATGCCGGCGCCACCGGCCTATCACGGGCAGTCGGCGGGATTGGACGAGGAGGACGCCGATGAGCACGAGGATCAGCGCGCCGATCTGCCCGGCGCCGACGGGTTCGCCGGCGATGACCCAGCCTGCAAAGACGGCTACGATGGGGTTGACAAATGTGTACGTGCTGACGATGGCCGGGGGCTGCACCTTGACCAGCCACATAAAGGCCATGAAGGCGATAATGGAGCCGAAGACAACGAGATAGGCGAGACCGGCCCAGGCCGAGGCGGGCACCGTAGCGGGATGGAAGCTTTGCCATTCCCCTTTCATGATCGCGATGAAACAACAGGCTGCCGCGGCGGCGAGATGCTGGACGGCGGTGTTTGCCACGGGGCTCGCGGTATTATCTTTTTGTTTGCGGGCATAGAGCGTGCCGGAGACCCAAAAGACGGTGCTGAGGAAGACGAGACCCGTGCCGATGAGGGTATCCCAGCGATGCGCGGGATCGGATGAACCGCCTCCACTGCCCAGACGGGAGAAGAGGAATACGCCGAAGAAACCCAGGAGAAGACCGGCGATCTTGCCGGGGGTATAGTTTTTCCAGTTGTTGCGGTCCACCAGCAGGAACAGCAGCGGCGAAGTCGCGATGATGACGGCGGTGTTGCCCGAGTTGATGTATTGTTCGCCGAGTACGACGGAGCCGATGCCGCCGACAAGGAGGAGAAGGCCACTGACGCTGAGCACGCGGATGTTGCGGCGATTGGGGAGGGGCAGTCGCGCGATGAGGCACCACGCGAAGAGGATCGCCGCGGCGAAGATATAGCGAAGGGTGATGAGCATGAAGGGCGGGATGCCCAGCAGGCCGTAACGAATCGCGAGATAGGTGGTTCCCCAGACGATGTATACGGCTGCGAAAGCCAGGATGAGCGTGAGGCGGGAGGAGCCCGGGTTGGGGCTCGAGCTGCCGCGGTTGAGACTTGCGCCTGAGGCGTCGTTGAATGTACTCTTCATAACCTACAATTTCTATTACAAATTTAGCCGGGGTTTGAGGTATATTTATAGTCCAGAATTGATAAATGGGATAGTCCAGCGCGGCGGCTTGAGGCGCCGCCCTGCGAAGCAGAAAACAGCTATGATCGTCATAAAAAACCTTTTGCGAATCGATAAGGAGTTGCCGGAGCCGGTGTACCAGCAACTGGCCAACGGGATCGTGAGCCTTATCCGGCAGGGCCATCTGAAGCCGGGGGCCGCGTTGCCCAGCAGCCGGAAGCTGGCGGAAACTTTTGATATCCATCGCAAGACCGTCGTGGCGGCCTTCGACGAGCTGCAGGCCCAGGGTTGGGCGGAGTCGTTTCCGCGGCGCGGGCTTTTTGTGGCCATGCAGTTGCCGGTGATGCGGCCGAGGCGGCTCGTATTGGAGCCGGGAGCGGAGCGGGATAGAGATGTGGAGGGAGAGGATGGTGGGACGGATAGCGGCGGACGGGGACAGGCGGGTGCGGCCGCGCAGCGGGGGGCTGGTTCAGGAGGGCAGCGGGGCGGTGGTTCAGGCGGGCAGGCGGAGG
>Ga0081540_1003873_pt1 | contig 11682 bp, 10 predicted proteins | sample TabmetS2T1R1_FD_71024 | JGI IMG/M metagenome (GOLD analysis project Ga0081540, IMG submission 71024) | Tabebuia heterophylla rhizosphere microbial communities from the University of Puerto Rico - S2T1R1 | ecosystem: Host-associated > Plants > Roots > Rhizosphere ...
TATTCGAACCTGTTCACCGGCGTGCACGGCAATTATCTCGGACCCTCGATCGCCGCCGCCGGGCTCGATCCGCAAGACCTCCCCGTGGCCGACAAATCGAAGATGAATTTCGGCTCCGGCGGCAACACGAAGTCGAAGGCCTGGCGCGACATCTGGGGCTCCGGCCAGGGCATCGGCCAGATCAACGATGCGCCGCCGGTCGCGGAACTGGTGGAGCGGCTCAAAAGCGAATTCAGCGAAGCCGGCGCCGATTTCCATCGCCGCGCGATCGCCTGAACACAAAAAGAAATCGAGGGAGGCAACAATGACGCGGCTGCGGCATGCATTGACGATCGCATTTTCGCTCGGCGGGATCGGAGCCGCCGCGGCGGCGGACGACATCCGCATTGGGCAGACCCTGCCCTACAGCGGACCGGTGTCCGGCTTCGGCATCATCGGCAAGTCGGAAGAGGCCTATTTCGACAAGATCAATGCCGAAGGCGGCATCAACGGCCGCAAGATCAAGTTCATCTCGCTCGACGATGCCTACTCGCCGCCGAAGACTGTCGAGCAGACCCGCAAACTGGTCGAGCAGGACGAAGTGCTTGTCATGTTCGGCTCGCTCGGCACCGCCACCAACAATGCCGTGCACCGCTATCTCAACGCCAAGAAGGTGCCACAGCTGTTCGTGCTGAGCGGCGCCACCAAATGGGCCGACCCGAAAGGCTATCCGTGGACCATGCCGGGCATGGCGACCTACGATTCCGAAGGCGTGGTCTACGCCAAATATGTGCTGCAGACGAAACCCGACGCGAAGATCGCGATCCTCGCCCAGAGCGACGATTTCGGCCGCGACTATGTCGCGGGCTTCAAGCGCGCGCTCGGCGCCAAGGCCGCTTCCATGATCGTGGCGGAGGCAAGCTACGAGACCAGCGCGCCGACGATCTCGTCGCAGCTGGCGACGCTGAAGGCCTCCGGCGCCAATGTGCTGTTCGGCGTCGTGCTCGGCAAATTCACTTCGCAGATGATCAAGGGCGTCACGGAGCTGAACTGGAAGCCGGACCTATTCTTTGTGCCGACCTCTGCGTCCTCGATCTCGTTCCTGGAGCCCGCGGGCCTCGACAATGCGGTCGGCCTGATCACCGCCAGCGCCCAGAAGGACAGCCTCGACTCGCAATGGGCCAACGACCCGGAGATGAAGGAATTCCTTGCCTTCATGAAGCAGCATATGCCCAACGCCGACCTCAACAATTCCAACTATGCGGCCGGCTATCACTACGCGACACTTTTGATGTCGGTTCTGAAGGCCTGCAAGGACGACTTCAGTCGCGAGAACATCATGCGCCAGGCAGCCTCGCTGAAGGAGGTGCGGCTGCCGATGCTGTTGCCGGGCATCACGGTCTCGACCGGACCGGACGATTACCTGCCGTTCCAGCAGATGCAGTTACGCCGTTTCAACGGCAGGAACTGGATCGGGTTTGGTGATATCATCGATGACCGCCAGGATTGAACGAGATGATCGTCAGCGGCGAGCGCCGGATCAGCTATTCCGAAATCCTTGCGCGCGCTGCACGCGCCGCAACGGGACTTAAAGCGCTGGGCGTGGCTGGCGGCACGCCGGTGGCCATGATGCTGCGCAACGACTTTGCGTTCTTCGAATGCTCGAGCGCCGCTGCCACCCTCGGCTCGCCGGTGGTGCCGATCAACTGGCACCTGAAAGCGGACGAGGTGAACTACATAATCGGCGATTGCGGCGCCGGAATTCTGGTGTGCCATGCCGATCTCTGGCCGCAGATCCGCGACGGCATCGGCGATCACATCAAGGTTTTGATCGTGCCGACGCCGCCGGAGATCGCCGCCGCCTTCAACGTGCCGCCGGAGCTGGCGCGCGTGCCCGACGGCATGACCGATTGGGAGCAATGGCGCGACACGCAAGCACCGTGGTCCGGGCCGATCGGGCGGATGTCGCCGATGTTCTACACATCAGGCACCACCGGGCGGCCCAAGGGCGTGCGGCGCGGGCAGACGCGGTCCGAGCAGCTCGCGGCCGCCGAGCGCGTCTCAACGCTCGCCTATGGTATCGCGCCCAATGACAATCAGGTCGTGTTGATGAACGGGCCGATGTACCATTCCGCGCCGAATTCCTACGGCATGGCGGCGTTCCGTCACGGCTGCACCATCGTGCTGGAGCCGCGCTTCGATCCCGAGGATCTGCTGCGGCTGGTGCAGGAGCATCGCATCACGCACATGCATGCGGTGCCGACCATGTTCGTGCGGCTGTTGCGGCTGCCGGAAGAAGTGCGACGCCGCTACGACGTCTCCTCGCTGCGCTTCGTCATCCATGGCGCGGCGCCCTGCCCGATCGAGGTCAAGCGCGCGATGATCGAATGGTGGGGGCCGGTCATCAACGAATATCTGGGCTCGACCGAGACCGGCATCCCGGTGTGGCATTCGTCGGCCGAGGCGCTGGCAAAGCCAGGCACGGTCGGCCGCGCCATCGAGGGCGGCATCGTGAAGATTTTCCGGCCCGACGGCACCGAGTGCGACGTCGGCGAGCCCGGCGAGATTTTCATGCGGCAGACCGCGATCTCCGATTTCGACTATCACGGCAATGCGGCGGCGCGCGCCGAGGCCGGGCGCGACGGCCTGATCAGCGTCGGCGACGTCGGCTATCTCGATGCCGACGGCTATCTCTTCCTGTGCGACCGCAAGCGTGACATGGTCATTTCCGGCGGCGTCAACATCTATCCGGCCGAGATCGAGAACACGCTGATCGGCATGGCAGGCGTGCGCGACTGCGCGGTGTTCGGCGTGCCGGACGACGAGTATGGCGAGCGGCTGTTTGCCTGCATCGAGCCGGAAGCCGACGCAAAATTGTCGACGGCCGCGGTGAAGGATTTTCTGCGCGAGCGGCTCGCCAATTTCAAGGTGCCGAAGGACATCCAGTTCCTCGACGCGCTGCCGCGCGAGGCCAGCGGCAAAATCTTCAAGCGCAAGCTGCGCGATCTCCACGCCGACGGCCGCTTGCGCCCGGCGGCCTGACGAAAGCAAACAGCTTTTCAAACTTTGTTGCGGTTGCGCTGCGGCCGCACCTGTAGCAAAGGATCGCCGTCCAAAGCGGGAGATCGTCATGCAGTCTACCGACTTCGTCGTCGCGCGCAACGACCTGCAGCGCTGCAAGCTGATCAAGACGCAATTGCCGGATGCGGCCGCGCTGCCCGACGAGGCGCTGCTGGTGAAAGTCACGCGCTTTGCCCTCACCGCCAACAACATCACCTATGCCGTGCTCGGCGACCATCTGAAATACTGGTCGCTGTTTCCCGCGCCGGACAGTTTTGGCAACATCCCGGTCTGGGGTTTTGGCGAGGTGATCGCATCGAAACATCCCGGCGTTGCCGTAGGCGAAATGTTGTTTGGCTATTTCCCGATGGCCACGCATCTCGTCATTGAAGCGGCCGACGTCAGCAGGCGCGGCCTGCGCGACGGCGCCGCGCACCGGCAAGGCGTCTCGCCGGTCTATAATTCCTACGCCCGCGTGACAGGCAATCCGGATTTCCAGGGCCGATCCGGCGACTACCGGGCATTGCTGCAGCCGCTGTTCATGCTGTCGTTCCTGGTTGACGATTTCCTCGACGAGAACGAGATGTTCGGCGCGAAAAGCGTGCTCCTGTCGTCCGCCTCCAGCAAGACCGCGTTCGGGCTCGCGCATCTGCTGCATACACGGAACAAGGTCAAGGTGATCGGACTGACCTCGGCATCAAACGTCGCCTTCGTGCAATCGCTCGGCTGCTATGACGAGGTCGTCACCTACGACAAGGTCGCGTCGTTGCCAGCAAATGCGCCCGTCGCCTATGTCGACATGGCCGGCAACAGCCCGCTGCGCGAGACGCTGCACCGCCACTTTGGCGACCAGATGAAGTATAGCGGCATCATCGGGCTCACCCACCGCCTCTCATCACCGGACGAACGGCAGGACTTGCCGGGCGCCAAGCCAAAATTTTTCTTCGCGCCGGACCAAATCCGGAAACGGGCCAAGGAATGGGGTCCGGGCGGGATCGACCTGCGATTTGGCGCGGCGTGGTCACACTTTGCGCCTGTTCTCAACAAATGGCTGAAGGTGACCGAAGGCCGCGGGCCGGACTCGGTCAAGAAGGTCTATCTGGACACCCTGAACGGCCATGTTTCGCCCGAGGAAGGGCACATCCTGTCGCTCGCGTCATAGCCGCCTGCTCCCCGCGCATCTTTCTGGGCCGTCCCAAATGGGTATAGGCTGCAAAGCAGGCCACACGGCCGTTGGAGAGAAGCGCGCATGCTGGACAAGACGTCAGACATTGCGATTGCCGCCGAAGGCTGGCTGGCGGAATTCGAATCCGCATTGGCCGCGCTCGACGACGGCGCGCTGAAAAAATTGTTCCATCCCGACAGCTATTGGCGCGATGCGCTGGCCCTGAGCTGGACGCTGCAGACCGTCAACGGCCGCGACGACATTCTGAAGACTCTTATGGCGCAGGCTCCGAGTACCGCGCCTTCCGGCTTTGCCATAGATCCCGATCGCGCCGCCCCGCGTAAAGTGATGCGCGCGGGCACCAACTGCATCGAAGCGATCTTCAAGTTCGAAACAAAACTCGGCCGCGGCGACGGCATCATCCGCCTGATCCCGGATACTGATGACGGCAACCGGCTGAAGGCCTGGACGCTGCTGACGGCGCTGCAGGAACTGAAAGGCCTTGAGGAACAGCTCGGCGTCGCGCGCCCGCGCGGCAATGCCTATTCGCGCGATTTCCGCGGGCCGAATTGGCTCGATCTGCGCAACGCCTCCAATGCATATACGGAGCGCGAACCGACGGTGCTGGTGGTCGGCGGCGGGCAGTCGGGCCTGTGCATCGCCGCGCGGCTGAAGCAGCTCAATGTCGATACGCTCATTGTCGACCGCATGCAGCGCATCGGCGACAACTGGCGCAAGCGCTATCACGCGCTGACCCTGCACAACCAGGTACAGGTCAATCATTTGCCCTACATGCTCTTTCCCCCGAGCTGGCCGACCTACATCCCCAAGGACAAGCTCGCCAACTGGTTCGAATCCTATGTCGACGGCATGGAGCTGAATTTCTGGACCGACACCGAGTTCGAGGGCGGGACTTACGACGAGAAGGAAGGCCGCTGGACCGTGACCTTGCGCCGCGAGGGCGAGAAGCGCGTGATGCATCCGCAGCATGTGGTGCTGGCGACGGGCGTGTCAGGCATCCCGAACATTCCGAATATTCCGGGGCTGAAGAATTTCGCCGGCAAGGTCGTGCATTCGAGCCGGTATGACGATGGCGAGAATTTTAAGGGCAAGCGCGCGCTCGTCATCGGCACCGGTAATTCCGGCCACGATATCGCGCAGGATCTCTATTCCAGCGGTGCCGAGGTGACGCTGGTGCAGCGCTCCTCGACGCTGATCGTCAGCATCGAGCCGTCCGCTCAACTGGTCTATGCGCCCTATAATGAAGGCGCGCTGGAAGATAACGACCTGATCGCGGTGTCGATGCCGCTGAAGCTCGCGCGCAAGAGCCATGCGCTGACCTGTGACAAGTCCAGGGCGCTCGATACTGAGCTGCTCGAGGGCCTGCGCAAGATCGGCTTCAAGCTCGATTTCGGCGAGGACAATACCGGCTGGCAGTTCAAGTACCTCACCCGTGGGGGCGGCTATTATTTCAATGTCGGCTGCTCCGATCTCCTCATCAAGCGCGAGATCGCGCTCAAGCAATTCGCCGATATCGAGACGTTCACCGCCGAGGGCGCCAGGATGAAGAGCGGCGAGATCCTTCCCGCCGACCTGATCGTGCTTGCCACCGGCTACCGCCCGCAGGAAGAGCTGGTGCAAAAGCTGTTTGGTGAGGCGATTACGAAGCGCGTCGGCCGGATCTGGGGCTTTGGCGGGAACGATGAGCTGCGCAACATGTATGTGCGCACGGGACAACCCGGCCTCTGGTTCATCGCCGGCGGGCTGGCGCAGTGCCGGATCGGCTCGAAGCAACTGGCGCTGCAGATCAAGGCGATCGAGGAAGGATTTTTGCCGCGGCATGCGCCGGCGGCACATGAGGTGGCGGTCGGCTAGATATCAACAGTCGTTCCGGGGCGATGCGAAGCATCGAACCCGGAACCTCGAGCTTCCGGGTTCACGCTTCGCGTGCCCCGGAATGACTCAAAGGGGGAACGCACACATGAAGGCCATCCTTGGCGCAGGCGAGCATCGCTACCGCGTCGTCGAGAACTGGGGCAAGCTGCCGGACGGCTGGCAGCTCACCGATGTCGCCTCCGTCGCCGTCGACAGCAAAGACCGCATCCATGTCTTCAACCGCGGTGAGCATCCGATGGTGGTGTTCGACCGCGAGGGAAATTTCATCGCAAGCTGGGGCGAAGGCCTGTTCACCCGCGCGCACGGCCTGCACATCGACACCGAGGACAATCTCTATTGCACCGACGACGGCGACCACACCGTGCGCAAGTGCTCGACATCAGGCAAGGTGCTGCTGACGATCGGCATTCCGAACAAGCCCGCGCCATTCATGAGCGGCGAGCCTTTTCATCGCTGCACCCACACCGCACTGTCGCCGAAAGGCGAGATCTATGTGTCCGACGGCTATGGCAATGCCTGCGTCCACAAATTCTCGCCCGACGGCAAGCTCCTGAAAACCTGGGGCGAGTCCGGCACTGACCCTGGCCAGTTCAACATCGTGCATAACATCGTCACCGATAGCGATGGCTGGGTCTATGTCGCCGATCGCGAGAACCACCGCGTGCAGGTGTTCGACGGCAACGGCAAATACGAGACGCAGTGGAACAATCTGCATCGCCCCTGCGCGCTGTGCTGCTGCGGCGGCGGCAAGCAGCCGAACTTCATCATCGGCGAGCTCGGCCCGGGCATGCCGGTCAATCTCAAGGCGCCCAATCTCGGCCCGCGTCTCTCCATCGTTGACTCCCAGGGAAAACGCATTGCGAGACTTGGCGGCGAGCAAGGCCCGGGACTGGAAGCCGGCAAATTCCTCGCGCCGCACGGCATCGCCATGGATTCAAAGGGCGACATCTATGTCGGCGAAGTCGGCGTCACCAACTGGAAGACGAGCTTTCCGGACACCGACATGCCTACGCAGGTGCGTGTGAAGCGATGCTTGCAGAAGCTGGAGAAGGTGTAGCCACAGCGGTCATTGCGAGCCAACCGGTCGGCGCGAAGCGGCGCCGGATGACAGGCTCCGCGAAGCAATCCAGCTTTGCCGAAGCAAAGAAAGCTGGACTGCTTCGTCGCGTCGCTCCTCGCAATGACGGTTGAGACGGATCGCTTACTCCACCTTGATTCCCGACGCCTTGATGATCGGCCACCAGCGCTCGGCTTCCGCTTTCTGAAACGCCCGCAGCGCTTCCGGGGATTGCTGCTGCAGCGCTGCGATCTCGATGCCGAGCTCGTCGAAACGCTGCTTCACCGGCGGCGAGGCCAACACCTGCACCATTGTTGTGTTGAGTTTCGCAATGATCTCCTTCGGCGTGTTCCTCGGCACCCACAGCCCATACCAGAGCGAGACGAAGAAGCCGGGCAGGCCCGCTTCATCGGCGGTTGGAATATCCGGCGAGGATTTCAGCCGCGTCTTGCTGGTTACCGCGAACGGCTTGGCGCTGCCGGCGGCGAGCATCGAGCGGAAATTCGACGATGGCTCGATCATGAAATCGATCTGGCCCGAGAGCAGATCCTGCATCGCGGGTCCGTTGCCGCGGTAGGGCACGAAGGTGAATTTGGTTCCGGTCTCCTTCTGGAAGGAGATGCCGGTGAGATGGCCGGTGGCGCCGACGCCGGCGATGCCGACCGAAGCCCCGTCGGGGTTTTCCTTCAGATACGCGATCAGGCTCTTGAGGTCGCTGGCCGGAAAATTCTTCCTGCCGATAATCAACAGCGGCTCGGCGCCGATCAGGATCACCGGCTCGAGGTCCTTGAACAGATCGAACTGCAGGTTGTAGAGCCCGCCGGTCAGCATATGCGTCGTCGAGGTGCCGATGCTGAGCGCATGGCCGTCGGCCGCCGAGCGTACCGCGCGGCTGACACCGATCGTGCCGGCGGCGCCTGCGACATTCTCGATCACGATGGGCTGGCCGAGAATCGGCCGCATCTGCTCGGCGAGGAAACGCGCCAGCGTGTCGGTGGCCCCACCGGCCGGGAACGGCACGATCATGTTGATCGTCCGCGACGGATATTCCTGCGCCGCGATGGGGCCGCTCCACAAAAAGCCCAAAGGAAGGCTCAAGAGGATCGCCACGGCCTTCAGCCACCTGCGCATGTTCCCTCCGAATCACGTTTTTGCCGCAAACGAGCCTGTCTCGCTTGCTGGATAAGCCCCTCAACGCTCTTCACAATCCCGTCACGCTGCATGTAGTATGTCAACACATGCTGCTTCGCAGCGTATATGGAGGCCGGGAGCGTTACTTGAACGCACATGTCTCGCAAGGCGGTTGGCCGGTACTGGTGCTGAATGCGGACTTCCGGCCGCTGAGTTACTACCCGCTGTCGCTCTGGTCGTGGCAAGACGCGATCAAGGCGGTGTTCCTCGACCGCGTCAACATCGTGGAGCACTACGACCGGGCGGTACGAAGTCCGAGTTTCGAGATCAGGCTCCCCAGCGTCGTTTCGTTAAAGTCCTTCGTCAAGCCGACCACCCACCCCGCCTTCACCCGCTTCAACGTCTTCCTCCGCGACCGCTTCGTTTGCCAGTACTGCTCGTCGGACGAGGACCTCACCTTCGATCACATCGTCCCCCGAAGCAAAGGCGGCCAGACCACCTGGGAAAACGTCGTCGCTGCCTGCTCGCCTTGTAACCTGCGCAAGGGCAATCTGACGCCGCAGCAGGCGCGGATGTTCCCGAGACAGGCACCCTACGCGCCCACCGTGCACCAGCTGCACCGCAACGGCCGGCTGTTTCCGCCGAACTATCTGCACGACAGCTGGCTCGACTATTTGTACTGGGATACGGAACTCGATCCGTAAGATTGGCAGCTATTCTGTTGCTGGGATTCGATGACTGAGCCGTCATCCGAAACATCAGCAGAACAGCGAGAGGCTTTGCCGTGCTGACCCAGATCTACGAGATTTCCAGCCCCGACGAAGCGCGGGCCATTTCGGAAATCGGGATTGATCACATCGGGGTTCTGGTCGGCGACGGCGAGTTTCCGCGCGAACAGCCGCTCGCTAGCGCGCAAGAGACTGTCGCCGCGATAGTGGCTCCGGCGAAGGTTTCGGCACTCTTTCTCACCGCGCGAACAGCCTCGATCATCGAATGGGCGCGCGCGTTGAAGCCCGCGATCGTCCACGTTGGCGCGGCGCCCGAACTGCTCGGTCCGGCCGAGGTCGCCATGATCAAGGCTGCGCTACCGGGCAGCCTGATCATGCGGAGCGTGGCGGTTTGTGACGAAGAAAGCGTCCACATCGCCGGAAGCTATCAGGGCATTGCGGACTATCTTCTGCTGGATAGTCATCGCCCGTCGGACAAGCAAATCGGAGCGGTTGGCGTGCCGCACGACTGGAGCATCAGTCGGCGGATCGTCGAACTGGTCCGCACCCCGGCCATCCTGGCCGGAGGCCTTGGCCCCGACAATGTAGCGCAGGCAATCAGCGTCGTCCGCCCGGCAGGCGTGGACTCGAAAACAAAGACGGACAGACAAGGTTGTCACACCAAGGATTTGGAACTCGTGCGGCGATTCCATCACGCCGCAAGCCGGGCTGAGCGGCACACTCGCTAGACGCCCGCGGTCGCGGCCGCCGGCCTATGGCCTACGCCGCGCGCAACGCCGACGGCTCCTGGAGCTGCGGCGTACCGAGTTCAGCAAAGCGGAACAGCTTGAACGCGCGGCTTCCGTCATAGTCGAGCACACGGAGATCGTCGGTCTCCCGAATATCTCCCTGCACGAGCGCGAAATGCGCACCATAGCGCTCTCGAGCAAGACCAATCGGAACCTCGTAGGCGATGAATTTCTCGATCCCCTTGCTGGCCAGCTTCCTGACCAGTGCGGCGTCAAGGACCGAATCGTAGCTGGTCAAAATGACGATCGGGCCGGATCCAGTCATCAACATGTAGGCTTTCATGTGCGCACCTCACCAAGGTCGAGGGAACGCTATGCCCTTCGGTTCTGCAGCTATGCGACGATCGGCCGTCGAAAGCGGCCGTCGAGTTGGGCGAGCACATTCTACACAAATGTGGCACGGACAGCAGAGCCATCGCGATCAATTGGCCGCGACTTGACAGGGAGTCCAGTGCGGCGGTGGGCGGAAGCGCCCACTTCGGCCCCTCACGCCCAGACGGCATCGTAGATGAACGCGCCTATGTCGTCCTCGTCGCTTGCTCGACGGACCGGCCGCTTGCGAATCGCCGTGCTGCGTTCGCGACGGTGGCGGAGATCCAGCCGTTGCACCCGCGCAAGTGCGCTACGCGCCAATCGGAGCGCGCCCGCCGCCCCTTGTTTGATGACGAACAGGATGGTCGAGGCACGGCTCAAAATGCCGAGCAGGAAAATCATCGAGAAGATATCGATGTAGGCCAGCAGGTCGCCGAGCAACATCACTCCGGGATGGACCGGAATACGGTGAAGGTAAGCAAGCAGGAGGATCAGAGCCAGGACGAAGGTGATGACGTGTCTGATCGTCAGCCGGTCCAACCGGTTAAGCCAGGCGGCGAATTGCACGACCAGCACTTCCCACAGCAAGTCACCGAAAGCCGCAGGCTTGTCGACGGTCCATTTATGCCAAAGCTGCTTCCACATCGCCCTACATTCCCGCTGCGCGTCTGTGACGCCACTTCGCGAGGATGTGTCGCGTGGCGTTCGGCGAGCTTGACCCGGACACCCATCGTTGGTGAAGTACTTGCGACGGCAACAAGCTGCCACATGCAATCACAAGCGCGTCAGCACGAGGATTCCGGAAAGGTCCGCCGCACTCTGCTGCGCGACGAGCGCGCGAGCTGGCTGAAAGAAGGCCGCGCCTTCCGCATCACGCCATCGCGACCGCAGGCCAAGGCAGGTTGAGGCAGGTTGAGATTTGCTACAGCGACATCCTGAAGTAGGATGCCCCGACGATTTATTTGCGCACGGGGGTGCCGATGTCGTTTGTCAAGGACAACAAGGCCTATGAGGCCTGGCTCGCCGAACATTGCGACGTCGTGCGCAAGGACCTCAGGTACAAGCACAAGCGCATGGAGAAGAACGCCTTCGTCTTCCTGCGCGCGACCTATTTCCGCTGGGCGCGGAAGATCGGCGACTGGTGTCCGGAATTGATGGACGCGCCGCATGTGCTCGCCGTCGGCGACCTGCACCTGGAGAATTTCGGCACCTGGCGTGACGCCGACGGCCGGCTGGTGTGGGGCGTCAACGATTTCGACGAGGCCGCCGAGATGCCCTATGTGCTCGATCTGGTGCGGCTGGTGACCAGCGCGCAACTCGCTCCGCGCCGCCACCCCGAAGTCAGCGACAAGGCCGCGGCCAATGCCGTGCTGCGCGGCTATTACGAAGGTCTGGAGGATCCGCAGCCCGCCTTGCTGTTCGAGGGCGAGACCTGGCTCAGGCCTTATGCCGAGCCTCCCGAGGGCAAGCCGGAAATGTTCTGGCTGGAAGTCGCCTGGTACAAGAAGGCCGAACCGCCGCGCAGCGTCGAAAAGGCGCTGATCGACAGCCTGCCCGACGACGTGA
>Ga0081540_1003874_pt1 | contig 11677 bp, 12 predicted proteins | sample TabmetS2T1R1_FD_71024 | JGI IMG/M metagenome (GOLD analysis project Ga0081540, IMG submission 71024) | Tabebuia heterophylla rhizosphere microbial communities from the University of Puerto Rico - S2T1R1 | ecosystem: Host-associated > Plants > Roots > Rhizosphere ...
CATCAATCTGGAAAATCCATCGGTAGAGACGGCGATCGATCTGGTGCCGCAGACGGCGCGCAAGCGCGAGATCAACGTCGCGTTGTCGAATTCGTTCGGTTTCGGGGGGACCAACGCCTCGGTGATCGTTCGGCGCGTAACTGACTAGCAAGAGTTTGGCACTAATCCACCGTTTTGCCGTATTCAGCGATGACTTCTAGATACGGGCGCATCCGGTTGGCTGGGCTGGGCCGGGCCACGATTGAACCGACAGGATTCAGGTTGCATCGATGAGTGAGAGGCCGCCCATTTCTCCACGAAGCCCGCGCGCTGCGCTGGAGCCGGAGCAACTGCCGCCGCCGCCGAGGCGGTCCGAGCGGGCGCGCAATCCCTTCGTGGTGGTCGGCAATGCCATCATCACCATCCTGATCATCCTGATGATCGGCGCGGGGGCGGCGTATTTTTACGGCCGGCAAATGCTGGAAACGCCCGGCCCGCTGCAGGAAGACAAGATCGTCAACATTCCGGCGCGCGCCGGCAAGCGCGACATCGCCGATGTCCTGCTCCGCGAGGGCGTGATCAACGTCAATCCCTGGGCCTTCATCGGCGGCGTGTTTGCGCTGAAGGCGAGTTCGGATCTCAAGCCCGGTGAATATTCCTTCCAGAAGAATGCCAGCCTGCGCGATGTCATTGCCACCATCGTCGAGGGCAAGGTGGTGCAGCATGCCGTCACCATTCCCGAAGGCCTGACCTCCGAGCAGATCGTGGGACGACTTGTCGACAACGATATCTTCGCCGGCTCGGTACGGGAAATTCCGCGCGAGGGTACGTTGCTGCCGGAAACCTACAAATTCCCGCGCGGCACCACGCGAGAGCAGGTGATCCAGCGCATGCAGCAGACCCAGAAGCGGGTGCTGGCGGAAATCTGGGAGCGCCGCAATCCGGATGTCCCGGTCCGATCGCCGGAGCAACTCGTTACGCTGGCCTCGATCATCGAGAAGGAAACCGGCAGGGCCGACGAGCGCAGCCGCGTCGCCGCGGTATTCACCAATCGGCTGCGGCAACGGATCAAGCTGCAGTCGGATCCGACCATCATCTACGGGCTGGTCGGCGGCAAGGGAACGCTGGGGCGGCCGATCAAGCGCTCGGAAATTCAGCAGCCGTCGCCCTACAACACCTATGTGATCGAAGGCCTGCCGCCGGGGCCGATCGCCAATCCCGGCCGCGCCTCGCTCGAAGCCGCCGCCAATCCGGCGCGCACGCGCGACCTGTTCTTCGTCGCCGATGGGACCGGTGGGCACAGCTTCACCGAAACCTACGACCAGCATCAGAAGAACGTCGCCAAGCTGCGGGCGATGGAAAAGCAGATCCAGAACGACACCGTCGAACCATCCGAGGACGCGCCGCCGCCGGCCGTGGGCGGAGTGCCGGCCGACACCAATCCGACCGCGACCACGCCGCGACCGGCGGGGCAGAAGAAGCCGCCGCGTGCTGCAGCACCGCCGGCGACCGGGCCCGCGGCGGCGCCGGCGCGCCAAGGCGCCGCGCAATCGACCACGACGCCGGTGGTTCAACGCTGACGCCGGGCTGATCGGGGAGCGGAACGCTCCCGCTCGCCGGTGGAACTGTAATTTTACTTTGGCGGAAATCGTCTTAAGGTCCCCGCCGTTCCTTTCGAGTCTCGAATCCCCTTTCGGAGAGTGTTACGCGATGGCGCTATCGAGCATGACCGGTTTTGCCCGGAGCAATGGTGCCAGCGGCCCCTATACGTTCGAATGGGAACTGAAATCGGTCAACGCCAAAGGGTTCGACCTGCGCTTGCGCATGCCGCCCGGCTGGGACGAACTCGAGGCCTTCGCCAAGAAACGCGCCGGCGAGGTGCTGTCGCGCGGGACGGTGTACGCCAATCTGAACGTCAAGCGCGCCGACGCGGTCTCGACCGTGCGCATCAATGAGGACGTGCTGGCCTCGATCGTGAAGGTCGCGGGCGAACTCGCCGGCAAGATCGACGCGGTAGCGCCCAGCATCGACGGGCTGCTCGGCATCAAGGGCGTCATCGAGGTCGTCGAGCCCGAGAGCGACGAGGCCGAGGACAAGGCGGCGCGGGAGGCTGCGGGGGCGGCCTTCGAACAGGCGCTCGCCAGCCTCGTCGAGATGCGTCGTCGCGAAGGCGCGACGCTCGGGCAAATTCTCGTCCAGCGCATGGATGAGGTCGAGCGGCTGGCGAAAAAGGCCGAGGCCGCGCCGGGCCGCAAGCCCGAGGCGATCCGGGCCCGCCTGGCCGAACAGGTTGCAGCGCTGCTGGAAACCTCCGAGCGGTTCGATCCGGACAGGCTCAATCAGGAGGCGATCCTGATCGCAACCAAGGCCGATATCCGCGAAGAGCTCGACCGCATCGCCTCACATGTCGCGCAGGCGAGGGAAATGATCGGCAAGGGCGGACCGGTGGGCCGACGGCTCGATTTCCTTGCCCAGGAATTCAACCGCGAGGTCAACACCTGCTGCTCCAAATCGAACGATCTGGAATTGACCCAGACCGGGCTCGAAATGAAGAACGTGGTCGAGCAGTTCCGCGAGCAGGTCCAGAACCTGGAGTAACCGATGACGGCTGGAGGTTTCGAAGGAGTTGAGCGACGCGGGCTGATGTTCGTGCTGTCGTCGCCCTCGGGCGCGGGCAAGACCACGTTGTCGCGCATGCTGCTCGAGCGCGAGCCGGGTCTGAAGATGTCAGTTTCGGCGACGACGCGCTCGATGCGACCGGGCGAGGTCGAGGGTCATGATTATTTCTTCGTCGACAAACCCAAATTCGAGGCCATGGTTGCGCAGGGCGAACTGCTCGAATGGGCGACGGTGTTCGACAATCTTTACGGGACGCCGCGTGCGCCGGTCGAAGCGGCATTGTCGGCGGGACAGGACGTTTTGTTCGACATCGACTGGCAGGGCACCCAGCAGTTGCACCAGAAGGCGAGCGTCGATGTCGTCCGGGTGTTCATCCTGCCGCCATCGGCCGCCGATCTGGAGAAACGGCTGCACACGCGTGCGCAGGACTCCGACGAGGTGATCCGCGGGCGCATGAGCCGCGCCACCCACGAACTCAGCCACTGGGCGGAATACGACTATATCGTCGTCAACCACAACGTCGATGACGCCTTCGCCGAGGTGCAGTCGATCCTCAAGGCCGAGCGGCTCAAGCGTGAGCGCCGCACCGGTCTCACCGAGTTCGTGCGCAGACTGCAGCGCCAGCTGGAAAAATAGCCGCCGCGTCCGTTTCGGTTACGTCTGCGCGCTGCGGGCCAGCCGGGCCAGCATTTCCGTAACCTGCTGATCCCGGTCCTGCGGTATATGTGCCTGCGGCATGTGTACCTGCGGCGCATGTCGCCGTTCCTGGGGCGCGCGGGGCCGTTCCTGGGGCACGCGCGTGCGCGGGCGCTCCTGGGGCATGCGCGTCGTATGGTGCACGGCGCCGGCGCGCCGCAGCCCGGCGTCCTCGTCGTGGAACACCGGCTGGGGCGAACGCCGCTTTGTCTTTGCGGAATCCCACATCGCGCGCCGCTTGCGGCGCATGGCGCGGCGTGCCCGCATGCGGCCGATCCGCACGATCGCGCTGACCGTGAGGCCGGCCAGCGCGAGGGCTGCGGCCATCACCATCAACAGCTTCTGCAGCGATGCGGTCGGCTTTGCCGTCGCCGCTTCCGCAGCGGTGGGCGCAACCTGATCTGCCGCGGGCTGCTGCACTTCCTCGGCCTGCGCCGGCTGGTCTGCGGGCGAAGCGGCTGCTGCCGTTTGGAGATTGGCTGGCGTGGTCAAAGACCTCGTGGTGGTGGGAGCGTCGTTCCATCGCATCGATGACAGTGGCGCCGGCGCCAGCACGTTCGGCATGGTTGCGCGCTGGGCATTCTGAGTGATGGGGGCGGGGACTGCCGCAACCGTTCGCGGCTCGGCTCTGGCGGGCGGATTTGGCTCGGCGCGGGGTTGCTGGGAGACCCATTCGGCACGTGCGTCGGCGATCGACTTGCGGGTGATCGTTCGTTGCTGCGCCGGCTCCTCTGTTGCCGATTCCGACGAGGGAGCCGAAGCTGGCGCCGGAGCCGACGCTGGCGGCGCGGCGCGGGCGAACTTGTCGTCGGCCGTGTCGCTCTCCTCCCGGAGATACCAGCACTGACGTTTGGTGACGCGGTCGATGCGATAATACCAATGGCTGCCCGAGGGGGTCGCGCCCTTCGGCGCGGACAGGCAACTGTCGGCGGCGGCCTGGGGCGCTTGCGTGGCGGCTTCCGCGGCTGTTGTAAGTACCTGGGCCCGGAGATCCGTCATTGTGGCCAGATTGGCGATGGCCACAACGCCGGCCAACAGAGCCGGGACGAATTTCACGGAACGGTTCGACATACACAACCCCGGCAACTACGCAACGCGACGCGACTCTAGACGTCCCAATCTGGTCAGAGACTTGGGTCGCAATGAGCCGCAATTCCGGAGCAGATGGGGTATAATTGGGGCTTGGCGGCTGCCTCAATTGGGGCCGGCCTAAGGGCCCGAAAAACCAGCGAAAAACAGGGGCTTTGCGACGGTTGCTGGTTACTGTTTAGAAGCTGTCCAACGGCCGGTACATCCGTCCGATCGCACGAAGGAGCCAGAGCCGGTGCGGCCCGAAAAACGCCCGGTACTATTCCAGCTCAAACCCTGGGCGGATCCGCCGGTCCGCGTGGCGCCATTGGGGCTGACCGACCCGGAGCTCAACTCGCCCGAAATCCTGCCGCCGGAGATCACAAATCTCTCGGTGGCGCTGCCGCAAGGGCTCCCCACGGCAACGGAGACCCATGAGCCATCGAAATTGCCGCCGCTACCGCCGCCTTCGCCGCCGCTCCTGCGCGATGCACGGCGCGGTTCGTCAGATTCAGGCTTGGCGCGAGGCGCCGGCTTTGAGGGTTCAACCGCGCGGGGGGTCTGGCGTGAACCGGACAGCGATTTTTCGTCGTTGCCGATGCTGCCGCCCGCACTGCCGGACTGCGCCAGCGTCGCTTCTGTCGGGAGCGCTGAGAAGATCAGGAAAGCGCAGAGGGCAATTCTGATCAAACGTTGAAGCGTGCATCGCATGATGAGCTGTTTCCAATCGATCGGTGGCCCCGCGAGGCTATTGTTTGGCCGCCGTCCACCTTCCGGTGCAGCCGTCCGATTGCCGGAACGTCCCGCCGCCGCTGCGGCCCGACAGGCGGCCGGTGGTGATGACCGTGATGCCCTGGTCAGTGGATGTGCCGTACACCGTTCCGTCCGGACTGACGGTGCCTCTCGCTTTCTGGCCAATGATCTTGCCGCTGGTGACGACGACCGCATTGCTGCTGGTGCCCTGACAGGTCACGCCGACGCCGCTGACGATCCAGGCGCCATCGAAATTGTTGCCGCCACCTCCGCCGCTCTTGCGCCCGGCGCGGCGCGGTTCGTCCGCCTCGGGCTGGCTGCGTCGCGCGGGTTTTGAGGACTCGCCTGCGCGTGAACCGGACAGCGATTTTTCATCGTTGCCGATGCTGCCGCCCGCGCTGCCGGATTGCGCACAGGCAAGGCCGGAGCCGAACGCCACCGATATCAATATGGCGAGGAGGGTGATCGGGATCGAATGTCGGACGGCATGTTGCATGAGCAGGTGCTTCCAATATTGCGAACAAAAAAATTTAGCGGCCGGACCCGTCGGCACAGACCGCGCCGATAATGCGACAAGATTTGCCAGCCTTGCCGCACTCGTCAAGCGCCGCTTTCCTGGCCTGCGCAACGGTGTCGCGCTGAATCAGCGACCACGATTCGTCGGAGATCGCGAACGCGCCGCATCGCGACCCGTAGAAACTCAACTCCATCGGACATTTGTTCGCGCCGCACTTGCTGCGGGCGTCGTCGATCGCCGCCCGGCGCGAAGAGTGATTCCAGGACATTCCCCATTTGTCGCCGTCCGGGCCATAGACGATCGAGGCCCACGGTTTCAGGTCGTCCATCTTGCGCAGCCGCGTCAGCACGCCTTCGGTGGCTTCACCGTTCGGCGTCATCTTGACCTTCTCCTGAAACTTGCTGACGGCCGCGCGCATGCCGTTCTTGCTGTCCAGCGGCTCCGGGTCGTAATTGAGCTCGAACAGGCGGTCGCTCAATTCGCGCAGCAGCACGGGGTCCTTGATCGGAATGCGGTCGGGATCCGGCCGCAGCGTCGAGGCCAGCGGTTCGGGCGGCGCCGCGGCGGCGAGCTGCTGGGATGAAGCGACCGGGGCAGGGGCCACGAAATAGAAATTGCCGTCGATCGGGGAGGAGGACACCCAGGGCTGTTGCGATCCGCCGGTCTGGCGTTTCACGGCGAGGCCGACCTGATTGAAAGTCTGGAAGATGTCGAGCCCGGCCTGCTTGATGGTCGTGGCCAGCGCCTTGGTATAGGGGCTGTGGCCGTCGACGCCGTCGAGCGCGACATTGCCGGGCTGCGTCGCATAGGAGATCAGCGTGCCCTCCGGCGCGCGCATCTGCGCCAGACCGCCGTCGGAAGCCCGCAATCCGCGCGCGCCGAACGGGTTGTTCCGGCAGGCATCGAGGATCACCATGTTGAGGCGCGTGCCCGAGCCCTGCATCTGGCGCAGCACGAGGTTGACGTCGACCATCTGGAAATCGACATCGGCCTCGCGCGTCGGGTTGGCGCCGACCGGCACCAGGTAGTTCGCGCCGGAGACCTGCACGCCGTGGCCGGCGTAGTAAAACAGCGCGACGTCGGCGCCCTGAACCTGGCGGCCGAAATTCTGCACGGCGATATCCATCGCCGGCTTGTCGAGATCGAGCTGGGCGCGATTGCCGATCAGGGTGAAGCCGAGACCAGAGAGCGTCTCGGCCATCAGCGCCGCATCATTGCGGGGGTTATCGAGCCGGGTCACGTTTTGATAGGCGGAGTTGCCGATCACCAGCGCGACGCGCTTTTCGGCCGCGGCAGGTGCAGTGAGGGTGAGCGCCAGCAATGACGCCAGCGCCGCGATTTTCCAGATTTTCCGGCCGCATGCCCCGCGCATCTCTAATAAAATCCCATAATGAAATGACGGCAGATTATCAGTCCGCGCGCTCTGCGAAAAGCGGGACGGCGCCGCAACAGGGGGCTGATCGGGCAGGGTGATGTCGGTACTCCGATGCGCGTATGGTTGTTTTCGATAGATGCGGCCGGCGTCGGATACGACATTGCGGTCTCGCGGCGCGGGGTGCGCCCGAAGTTATAAATCCAGGTGCCCTCTCGAAAGCAGAGGGCGCAGGGAAAGCCGGGTGCCCATGACACCCGCAGTCGTGCGCAAAGATGCACACGGCGGACTGCAGGTGCGCCGGAACACCCGGCTTTCCCTGCGCAGTGGTTTTAACGGCTTATGCCGCGTTCTCCCCGGAGCCGAATTCCTCTGGCCTCCGTCGCCGACAGATTGACGATCGATCGAAAGCCCGGTCGGGCCCGACAATCTCCATCGGCTTGACACCAGCAACGGGTGCCAGGACCGCGCGGTTTTGCCGTCCACGGCTTCCCCGGACCGAAGCGCTTCGACCGGCCCGCATGCTGCCGGAAGAAGTCTTGGCCGAGGCGTTTAAGCGCCGGTCGTCTGCGCAGGTAGTGCCCGCTCACGGAAAGACCCGCCCTGCGAACACCTCGCGCGCCCGACGCTGCCGCGTCCACCGCAACCCGTCCCAACGTTCGTGACGCTGGCCAACGCCCCTCTTGGCGGGACAGGATAGCGGGAGTTGTAGGTTTGATTTGGGCGCCGCGTTAAGCGAAGAATTTTCCGAGAGCGTGAAATAAGTTTCTTGCCAGGAGGGGCAAATCAGTGAAAGCGCGCGGAGGGTGGACTGGCGCTTCAATTGAATTCCATTCGAGGTTCCCACAGGTGGAGCATAGATCGGGAAAAAGTGGCAACCTTTTTGTTGTGATCGAATTGACTGTAGGACCCCGCATTTTTGGGAGTTTTGAATGGATGAATTTCCGCTGAGGGTGGCCGTTGATCGGGCCTGGACCGTGCACCTAGCCGCGCACGATGATGTCGACGCGGCCGACCCGCGTCGTTGCTCGCTTGAGAGGTACTTGCGCGGGAAATGGCAAGCTGGCGAGAGCGATCCGGAGGAACTGACGTGCTACGGCCTTTCCTACCTCGCTCGCCTCGGGTCTGAGAGTTGGTGAGGCTGATGACGAACCTCGCAAAGATTCTGACCCGGCTAGTTGGTCGAAGTGCTCGACCCGATTGGACGTTGGCGGCGGTTGCCAGCCTCATTGCAGCTGGTATCGCAGCGTCGGTTCGATATGTGTTTGGCTAACAATCCAATGGTGGGCGAAAATGGCAGACATTAGCTCGTTGAGAACTCATGGGGCTGCTTTCGAAATTCAACCTGTACCGTCAATGCGACAGCAGCGGTAGTGGCGAACGTTTGATGCTGCGGCTTGACGTGCAAACGCGAGTTGCGAGGCAAGTTGTGGAATTCCCGTGCCGGCGATTTTGAGGAGCGGCCATGGAATACAAAGCCACCCAGTTTGAAATCATCGAAACGACAAATCCATGTTGCTGGAAATGGATCGTCTTTCTCGATGCAACCCGAACCCGGAGTGGCGTCGCGCTTACTCGGGCTGACGCCGTCCTGGACGCCGAACTCGTCATTGAAAAAGCGTTGGAGAGCCCACATCGCCATTCCTAGTCAGGTGGCTATAAAAGTTTTGGCAAGCCGGCGCGGCGTTGGGGTCGGCAGTACGCTGAGGAATCGGACACGTCGGGGATGCCATCGTCATTGTTAAACAACCGCTCCAGCCTCTGATGCGCCCGCACGCATGGACGTGAGGAAGCGGCCGATCAAGGCACCCTCCGCCTCACGCGGCCAGGCCAGGCTAAATTCGACCTGCGCGTTCGCCTCATCTACTCTTCTGAACGCCACGCCGGGAAAGCTGACTTCTGCCTGGCTCTGTTGCGCGAGTGTGACGCCGAACCCCGCAGCGACAAGGCTGAATACCGTCTGTTTGCCGGCCGGCTGGGCCTGGAAGGGTACGCCGATCCCGATCATCGAGGCGTAGAACTCGCGCATGGCGTGGCTCTGCGGCCATTCCTGCACGTAGATCGTCTCCTCGCGCAAATCAGGCCACCGCAGGACGTCGCGCGTGGCGAGAGCATGTTCCGTGGGCACCGCCGCCACCATCCTCTCGCGATAGAGCGGCTCCATCACAATTCGCGGCCACGGCGCAAAGCTCGGCACCAGCGCCACATCAATCCGGCGCGCAATGAGTTCGGCGTAAATGTCATGATCGGAAAGCTCGTGGATCACGAGCCGCACGTTTGGATGATCCCGGCGCCAGCGCGCGAGCATGCTGCGCAGGGGCTCTCCGAGAGGTGGTGAACGAACGCCGAGCCGAAGCTCTCCGGTTGTTCCGCGTGCCGCCCCCTCGGCCGCGTCCGTGACCGCCTGGAGACTGGCTAGCATTCGCTTGGTCTCGGCGAGGACAGGCGCCGCACCCGGGGTGAGGAGGACGCCGCGACGGCGCCGCTCGAACAGTGTGAGTCCGAGATCGTCCTCCAGCGTGCTCACGCTCCGCGTCAGGGTGGATGGCGTAACACCCAGCCGTTCGGCGGCGGCGTTGAAGCTGCCGTGATCCGCTACCGCGACGAAGTATTTGAGCGCGACGAGCTGCATGCGCGAATCGTAGACCAGAGCGTTGTCGTGGACGAGGCCGCGCCGAGGCGCGGCCTTTCAACCTTCAAGCGTTGCGGCCGCGTTTGCAATGAACTCCGCCACGACCGCGGGGTGGGAAAGCATTGGAACGTGCGAGCTCTGAAGCACGAGCGTCTCGGCGCCCATGCGGCTGGCCGAGTCGCGCTGCACCTCCGGCGGGATGGTCTGATCGTGAGCTGCAACGATGTACCACGAACGCTTCGAGCGCCAGGCCGCTTTCGAGATCGCATCGCCAAAGCATTTCACCGCGAGCGGTCCTTGCGTTGCGAAAACGATGTCGGCTTCGTCTGCCGGAACATCCTGGACGAAGTGCTTGCGGACACCTTCGCGTGTCAAAGCCACGTAACCTTCACCATACGGCTTTATCTCGGCCGCGCCCGGCGCTGGCGGATAGGGCTTCCACCAACCGTCGAATGACTGACCGCTGTCCGGTGCGCCGGCCGCGACGTAGACGAGGCCTTTGACCTCTGGATGATTGCCGGCCTCGGTGATGACGGCGCCTCCCCAGGAGTGGCCAACCATGAGAACCGGGCCTTCCTGCATGTCCACCACCCGGTGGGTAGCCGTGACATCATCGGCCAGCGAGCTCAGGGGGTTCTGGACAGCGAAAGCCTTCAGTCCTCGTTTCGTGAGAAGGGGGATCACCTTGGCCCAGCAAGAGCCATCGGCGAAAGCTCCGTGCACAAGCACGACGGTACCAATTGCCATGATGCTTCTCCTTTTCTTTTTTAATGCGCCGGACCGGCCCCACTTGGGAGCTGCCGTAGTGAAGCACATATTTCGGGCATATTGTTTTTACCGTCATCCCCGTCAGTGAAGCAATGCGTGTTGCGGGTGAGGCAATATTTCTATGGCATTACGGTTGCGTTACGGAGGACAGTGCACTCAATAAGCCGGGGAGCGAGGCCTTGATCGAGCGTCGGTTTGGCTTAGTCTTCCGGTGCAATGTGACGCAGATTTTCGGTGCGATTACGAGATCGCATGGCCGGATCGGAAGCGTGTGTTCTGTGCCTTCGGCGTCGATGCAGTGCAGGCGCTCATCCTTGCGCTGGGAATGGTACCCGCGGAGCTCTTGAGCTCGCCTGAAGGAGAGGAGGCCAAATTCGGTGGCTTGGCTCGGACGATCTAGGCTTGCCACTGTCGCGTTCGCCGCCCTCGGCCGAACCCACATAGACTTGCGGACGCGGTCATTGCTCCAGATAGGCGCCGCGGTGCTGCGGTTCGTCAATGTTGCTGACGGTAATTCACCGGGGTTGCTGTTGCGCCAAATCCGATCTGGGATTCAACGCATCCGTGGCGTCAAGACAACAGCCTCCTCTGCATTCGCATCAAGTTGGAGATGATCATGCGCAGCATAGCCCTGGCGATTGCAATCGCGATCTCGTTGACCGCGCCGGCTTCGGCTCAGAAGGCCGAGATTGAAGCGATCAACACGAAATGGATAGAAATGTTCAACAAGGGCGACTTCTCCGGGATTGCGTTACTCTACAGTACTGATGCGATCGCATTGCCGCCCGGTTCTGCGATGGTGCAAGGCCGAACAGCCATCGAGGTAATGTGGAAAAGCATGGCGGAACAAGTTGGCGATCCGAAGCTGACAACCGTTGACGTTAAGCCGCTTGGCCCTTCCGCGGCACGCGAGATCGGCACGTTCGCTCTGAAGACCAAGGGACCGACACCGCAGGAAGTGACTGGAAAGTACGTCGTGGTTTGGGAAAAGGTCGGAAATGAGTGGAAGCTTACGACCGATATTTGGAACGAGGGCAAGTAGGATCTCGTAAGTCTGCTTCGCGCCGAAGGTGGCTGCGCGTTCGGCCGTGTCTCACTTCAGGGGTGCAGTCCAGCACTGTCACCGTAATCTGATGCCATCAGGGAATGATCTCCGGCCGCACATACCAGTCTTTGGAGGTCGCTTTCCTGTGCAGCGGGAAGGGATTGAACTGGTTGGCGAGGAAGATTTCGGCAAATCCCTGATCACACGAGCCAAAGCCAACACTCGCGC
>Ga0081540_1003875_pt1 | contig 11676 bp, 10 predicted proteins | sample TabmetS2T1R1_FD_71024 | JGI IMG/M metagenome (GOLD analysis project Ga0081540, IMG submission 71024) | Tabebuia heterophylla rhizosphere microbial communities from the University of Puerto Rico - S2T1R1 | ecosystem: Host-associated > Plants > Roots > Rhizosphere ...
GCTCGAGCTGCTTTTGGCTCCGCACCAGCGGATAGACATGTTCCACCGCGCTGACATTGGCGTATTGCGCGGCCACCGCGCGCGCCACCGTGATCAGCGTCTCTCCGGTTGAGTCTGAGACCAGATGAAGGTGGAAGTAATTGCCTGAAGTGGGCACCAAAACCCCTGTGTAGCCTGTGAGTCCTTGTGGAGCTTATCCGCGATAACGGGGCGTCGTTGCCCTGCCCTCGGGATATCTCGTCTTTTTCTTCACAGGGCCTCGCGGAAGGACAAGTAGAGAGCCTGATCGCAATGATAGTGAGAATATGTGGACTTGTCTCTGCATATGCTGACCACGGAGCGCGTCAAGCCTCTGACTCAAGTTGCATTATCCGGACCGACGGCACGGCAGCCAGGAATGTTGAGGGATGTGAACAAGCGATGTGCGACCGCCGCACAGCGCTGCGTGAGTCCAATCAACGTCCAAGACTCTTCAAACCTTAAGAATCCTAGATTTATTAGTTTAGATGAGACCGGCTTTGCGGATATGTATCCGTCCCACGCTCTAGAGGCGCGACAGTGAGTTTTGGCGATGTATGAGTGGATCAAGGCGCTGCATGTGATTGCAGTCATCTCCTGGATGGCCGGCATGCTCTATCTGCCGCGGCTATTCGTCTATCACTGCGAGGCGGAGCCGGGCTCAAAGCAGTCCGAGACGTTCAAGGTGATGGAGCGCCGGCTCCTCAAAGCCATCATCAATCCTGCGATGATCATAACCTGGCTCGCCGGCCTCTTTCTCGTTTGGGCGGGTCACTGGTACACGTCGCCGTGGTTTTACGCGAAATTTTTTCTGGTATTGCTCCTGTCGGGGGTTCATGGCGCCTTTGCCGGCTGGGTGAAGGATTTTGCGGCTGACCGGAATACCAATAGCCAGAAATTCTACCGTATTATCAATGAGGTACCAACTGCGCTCATGATCCTTATTGTCGTTTTAGTGATCGTTAAACCGTTTTGATCAACAGTGCCGTGCTCTCGCCTGCTTGCAGAGCGCGGATCGATTTTCTATATTTGATTCATCCCACCCCACGCAGGCGGATGTGGTTGCGTTCCGGTTTCCTCGTCGGACCGGCCGCCGCATCAGGTTTGAAGCCCTCACCGGCGCTTTCCTTAGCTAGACCTGCGACCTTCCCTTACGCGCCTGCTTTTTCGCAACGCTCTTTCACAACGCTCTCTCACTCCCTCTCAAGAATGCTCCACAGGACCACCCCCATGCGGGAAATCAAACTTCAAGACCTCAAATCGAAAACGCCGGCCGAACTCGTCTCGTTCGCGGAAGAAAATGGGGTCGAAAACGCCAGCACCATGCGCAAGCAGGAGCTGCTGTTCGCCATCCTCAAACAATTGTCGATCGCGGAAACCGACATCGTCGGCGAAGGCGTCGTCGAGGTGCTCTCCGACGGTTTCGGCTTCCTCCGCTCGCCCGATGCGAACTACCTGCCCGGCCCTGACGACATCTACGTCTCGCCGTCGCAGATCCGCCGCTTCGGCCTTCGTACCGGCGACACCATTGAAGGCCATATCCGCAGCCCGAAGGAAGGCGAACGCTATTTCGCGCTGCTCAAGGTCAACACGCTCAACTTCGAGGACCCGGAAAAGGCCAAGCACAAGGTCAATTTCGACAACCTCACGCCGTTGTTTCCCAACCAGCGTTTCCGCATGGAGATCGACGATCCCACACGAAAGGACCTTTCGGCGCGGGTGATCGATATCGTCGCTCCCATCGGCAAGGGCCAGCGCGCGCTGATCGTGGCCCCTCCCCGCACCGGCAAAACCGTGCTGATGCAGAACATCGCGCACTCCATCACCGCCAATCATCCCGAATGCTATTTGATCGTGCTTCTGATCGACGAACGTCCGGAAGAAGTCACGGACATGCAGCGTTCGGTGAAGGGCGAAGTCGTCTCTTCGACCTTCGACGAGCCGGCGGTGCGCCATGTGCAGGTCGCCGAAATGGTGATCGAGAAGGCAAAACGCCTGGTCGAGCACGGTCGCGACGTGGTGATCCTGCTCGATTCGATCACGCGTCTGGGCCGTGCCTACAACACGGTGGTGCCGTCATCCGGCAAAGTGCTGACCGGCGGTGTCGACGCCAATGCGCTGCAGCGGCCAAAACGGTTCTTCGGCGCCGCGCGCAACATCGAGGAAGGCGGCTCGCTCACCATCATCGCGACCGCCCTGGTCGATACCGGCAGCCGCATGGACGAGGTCATCTTCGAAGAATTCAAAGGCACCGGTAACTCGGAACTGATTCTCGACCGCAAGGTTTCGGACAAGCGCACCTTCCCGGCGATCGACATCTCGCGCTCCGGCACGCGCAAGGAAGAGCTGATCACCGATCCGCAACTCCTGAAGAAGATGTATGTGCTGCGCCGGATCCTCAATCCGATGGGCACCATGGACGCCATCGACTTCCTGCTCGACAAGCTCCGCAATACCAAGAACAACGGCGAGTTCTTCGAGTCGATGAATACGTAATGCGCAAGCTTGGTGCCGGCATCCTGGCGGTCGTTGCCGTCCTGGTGTCGGCTGCTCCGGCGTTTACGCAAGAGAAACAAAAGGTCGTCTACGGGCTGTCGATCCCTGACCGGGTCGGCAGCCTCGTTTATGCGCGGACCATTGATTTCGAATCGAAGTCGCCAGGGCTCGGCTACGCGCTTCGCTTTGGCGGCAAGCCGGGCTGGATGGTCGACGTCTATCTCTACGATTTCGGCCTGAAGACGATTCCGTCGGACGCCGAATCGGACGTGATCAAAAATCAGCTGGCGCAGGCGAGGGGCGACATCTTCGAGCTCGGCAAGCGCGGCACCTACGCCAATGTCACCGACAAGGGCGACTTCAAGGTCCCCGAGAGTGGCAAGCCGCGCTTCATTTGCTCAAGCTTCGGTTATCTGCGCGGTGACCACGTGGATATCGATGTCGAGAGCTATCTCTGTCTGTCGTCGTGGAAGGACAAGTTCGTCAAAGTCCGGATGACCGCGCCAAAGGGGACGCTGGCGAGGTCGGATGCGACCAGCTTTGTGCAGGCCTGGATTGAGCTGCTGCGCTGAGGGCAGGGGCTGCTTGGCGAGCTTCAGATCGACTGCTATGACCCTAAGACACTGAAATATCAGGCGTTATTTTGCGCGATGGAGGAGGGGAGTCGCACCCGCTGCGGGAAGATTTTGCTGCCGCTTCCGCCGCAACAAGTGGGGCTGGACCCTCGATCGGAAATCGCGTTGCCTTTTCGAGGTCTCCGGCACAATTAAGCGATGCATCCGCGGGACCAGACCATCTTCGCCCTTTCCTCCGGCCGTGCGCCCAGCGCGATCGCCATCGTGCGGGTGTCGGGTGCGGAAGCGGGCGCCGTCATTGCGGCGCTCGCGGGCAAGATGCCGACGCCGCGAATAGCGACACGGACGCTGTTGAAGACCGCCGACGATCGGCCATTGGACGACTCAGTCGTGCTCTGGTTTCCGAACCCAGCGAGTGTGACCGGCGAAGACGTCGCCGAATTCCATGTCCATGGTGGACGCGCCGTGCTGGTTTCGCTGTTCGCGGCACTGTCGGCGCATAGGAATGTTCGACCCGCTGAGCCCGGCGAGTTCACGCGTCGTGCCTTCGAGAACGGCAAGCTCGATCTCACTGAGGCCGAAGGCCTCGACGATCTCATTCACGCTGACACCGATCGGCAGCGCCGCCAGGCGCTCCGTCAGCTGAAGGGCCTGCTCGGCGACAAGGCGCGTGACTGGCGCGCGCAAATTATCGAGGCTTCCGCACTGATCGAAGCCGGCATCGACTTTTCTGACGAAGGCGATGTGCCCGCCGAATTGATCGCGCCGGCGATGACGAAGGTGAGGGCGTTGCTCGCCGAGATCGAGAATGTGCTTAGCTCACAGGGCAAGACTGAACGGCTACGCGATGGCCTTGTGGTTGCGATCGCAGGGCCAGTGAATGTCGGCAAGTCGACGCTGATCAATCAGCTCGCGCGGCGCGAAGTCGCGATCGTCTCGCCGCATGCCGGCACCACGCGCGACATCATCGAGGTGCAGCTCGATCTCGACGGTTATCCCGTGACTGTCATCGACACCGCGGGGATTCGCGACACTGCCGATCCCGTCGAGCAGGAGGGTGTGCGCCGCGCGCGGGTGAGGGCAGGGGAGGCGGATCTCGTTTTGTGGCTCGCTGACACTGCCGGCGCGCCTGTCGAGCATCATGGCACCGCGCCGGTCTGGCTGGTGCACAACAAGATCGACCTGGTCAGACCTGGCGCCGCTGCGACCGACGCCCAGGGTCGGCCAATGGCCGAGTTCCGGATTTCCGCCAGGAGCGGAGTGGGCCTGCCCGAACTGATCGAGGCGTTGGTGGGTTTCGCGCAAAACTATTTTGGCGGAAGCGAGGGAGGCTTGATCGCGCGGGAGCGGCAACGGATGCTTGTGAAGGACACGGCCGATTCGCTGCGCCGGGCGATCGAGGTGGTGGGTAAGGGCGAAGAGCTCGCCGCCGAGGAGCTCAGGGCCGCGGCCTATTCTCTCGGCCGGTTGCTTGGTCGGGTCGACGTCGAAGACATCCTCGATGTCATTTTCCGCGAATTCTGTGTTGGAAAGTAATAGTCCTTCGTTCAACCGATTAACAAAACGTTTCACGTGAAACGGGACAGAGCCACTGCCCGACCGGTGTTTCACGTGAAACGTCTAAACCTACTCGCGTCGCACTTACCGCTTCCGGGTTTGACCGCTCCGCGATAGAAGTCCGGCCCATGACCGCGCCTATGAAATCTTTCGACGTCATCGTCATCGGCGGTGGCCACGCCGGCTGTGAGGCCGCGGCCGCCGCTGCCCGCATGGGCGCAAAGACGGCGCTGGTCACCCACCGCTTTTCCACCATCGGCGCGATGTCCTGCAACCCCGCCATCGGCGGCCTCGGCAAAGGCCATCTGGTCCGCGAGGTCGATGCCCTGGACGGTCTGATGGGCCGGGTGGCCGATGCCGGAGGCATCCAGTTTCGGATGCTGAACCGTCGCAAAGGCCCGGCCGTCCGTGGACCGCGGGCCCAAGCCGACCGTAAACTTTATGCTGCTGCGATGCAGGCCGCGATCCGAGAGACCGCCAATCTCGGAGTCATCGAGGGTGAGGCGGATGAGCTGATTGTCAGTGATGGCCGGGTCGCTGGCATCCGCCTGGTCGACGGCCGCGAGTTTTCCGCCGGCGCCGTGGTCATAACGACCGGCACTTTTCTGCGCGGCCTGATCCATCTCGGCGAGAAGAACTGGCCGGCCGGCCGGGTCGGGGAGGCGCCAGCGATGGGCCTGTCGGCCTCCTTCGAGCGCGCCGGCTTTGCGCTGGGCCGTCTGAAGACTGGCACACCGCCGCGGCTTGATGGCACCACCATCGACTGGTCCGCGGTCGAGATGCAGCCCGGTGACAATCCACCGGAGCCGTTTTCGGTGATGACCGACCGGATCACCACGCCGCAAATCCAGTGCGGGATCACCCGCACCACGTCGGCCACCCACGAGGTGATCCGGGCCAATGTCCATCGCTCGCCGATGTATTCTGGCACGATCAAGAGCAACGGCCCGCGCTACTGTCCGTCGATCGAGGACAAGATCGTCCGCTTTGGCGACCGTGACGGCCACCAGATCTTTCTTGAGCCGGAGGGTCTGGACGACACCACGGTCTATCCCAATGGCATCTCCACCTCGCTGCCGGAGGAAGTTCAGCTCGCCATTCTGGCGTCGATCCCGGGCCTGGAGCGGGTGAGGATGGTCCGGCCCGGCTACGCCATCGAATACGATCACGTCGATCCCCGCGAGCTTGAGCCGACGCTGCAGACCAAACGCCTCACGGGCCTTTTCCTGGCCGGCCAGATCAATGGCACCACGGGCTACGAGGAAGCTGCCGGGCAGGGGATCGTGGCCGGCCTCAACGCAGCCTTGGCCGCCAGCGGGACAGATCCCATCGTGTTCGATCGGGCGGACGGCTATCTCGGCGTGATGATCGACGACCTCGTCACGCGCGGGATCACCGAGCCCTATCGGATGTTCACCTCGCGCGCCGAGTACCGGTTGACGCTCCGTGCCGACAATGCCGACCAGCGTCTGACCAACAAGGGCATTGCCTTGGGCTGTGTCGGAGCGGCGAGGGCGGAGCGCCACGCCGCCAAGATGGCCGCACTGGAAGCCGCGAAGGTTTTGGCGAAGTCGCTGGCGATCACTCCGAACGAAGCGGCCCGTCATGGCCTCGCGCTGAACCGCGATGGCAACCGACGCTCGGCCTTTGAACTCCTGGCCTATCCCGAGGTCGAGTGGCCGATGCTGCTGGGCATCTGGCCGGAGCTGTCGGCCATCGGTCCAGCGATCGCGGTCCATCTCGAGATCGACGCCAAGTACGACGTCTACCTCAAGCGCCAGACCGCCGACGTCGACGCCTTCCGCCGTGACGAGGGCCTGGTCCTGGCCGGCATCGACTATGTTGATGTGCCCGGCCTTTCCAACGAAGCACGCGCCAAGCTGCGAGCGCATCAGCCGCGGACTGTGGGGCAGGCGGGCCGGATCGACGGCATGACGCCGGCAGCGCTGGGTATCCTGGCCGCTTATCTGCGACGCGAGGCCAGGCGGAAAAGCCTGAAGGCGACGGCCTGACGTTTCACGTGAAACACCATGGCCCGCGCATCTCCGAAACTCGACCTCGCCTCCGACAAGGCGGCCGCCCTCGCCCTCACCCCCGTTTCACGTGAAACGGAGGCGCGGCTCGATCGCTATCTCGCACTCCTCTTGGAGTGGCAGGCGAAGACGAATCTGGTCGCCCCCTCCACGCTCCCAAATCTCTGGACCCGGCACGTCGCTGATTCGCTGCAGCTCCTGACGCTCGCCCCGACCGCAAAGGTCTGGATCGATCTCGGCAGCGGCGGCGGCTTTCCCGGCGTCGTGCTGGCCTGCGCGTTAACGGAGACGCCAGGCGCCACCGTCCATCTGGTCGAGCGCGTCGCCAAGAAGGCGGCGTTTTTGCGCGAGGCTGTGCGCGTCACGGGCTCGCCGGGGGCTGTGCATCTCGCCGACATCGGGGATACTGTGGATAGATTCGCAGGTGCCATCGATTGCGTTACGGCGCGCGCGGTGGCTCCGCTACATCAGCTTATCGGCTTCGCTGAACCGCTGGTGAAACGGGGCGCTAAAGCCCTGTTTCTTAAGGGCCAAGATGTAGAGGCTGAATTGACCAAGGCCACTAAATATTGGAAGATTGAGCCAAAGCTGCACTCCAGCCGCACGGGCGGACAGGGCTGGATCGTCGAACTCGACCAGATCGAGCGGCGCAATGCCTCCGCGGACTAGCTGGGGACGGCCGGCCATGGACGTAATTGATCAAGTATATCAAGAGGATAGGGCACCAAAACCGGCCGGTCACCCGCGTATCCTGGCGCTCGCCAATCAGAAGGGCGGCGTCGGCAAGACGACCACCGCGATCAACCTCGGCACGGCGCTGGCGGCGATCGGCGAACGCGTGCTGATTGTCGACCTCGATCCTCAAGGCAACGCTTCGACCGGGCTTGGCATCGACCGACGCAGCCGCAACACCTCGACCTATGACGTGCTGGTCGGCGAAGCGCAGCTGCGCGAATCAGTGGTGCCGACCGCGGTGCCGCGGCTGCACATCGCGACCTCCACCATGGATCTCTCCGGTCTCGAGCTCGAGCTCGGCACCACGCCAGGCCGCGCCTTCCGCCTGCGCGACGCCATCGCCGCGCTTAACCACAATGCGACGACCGACACCGACTACACTTACGTGCTGATCGACTGCCCGCCCTCGCTGAACCTCCTCACGGTGAATGCGATGGCGGCATCGGATGCGATCCTGGTGCCGCTGCAATGTGAGTTCTTCGCGCTCGAAGGTTTGTCGCAACTCCTGCAGACGGTGGAGCAGGTGAAGACCACGCTCAATCCGAACCTGTCGATCCACGGCATCGTGCTGACCATGTTCGACAGCCGCAACAATTTGTCGAACCAGGTGGTCGCCGACGTCAGGCAATTCATGGGCGCCAAGGTCTACAACACCATGATCCCGCGCAATGTGCGCATCTCCGAGGCGCCGTCCTACGGCAAGCCGGTGCTGGTCTACGATCTCAAATGCGTCGGCAGCGAAGCGTATCTGAAGCTTGCGACCGAAGTGATCCAGCGCGAGCGCGAGCTGCGCGCATATTGATGCGCCGGCCCGCCGACGATTGTGAAGTTCGAATTCCGGAGTGTTGCGAGTGAATCCAAGGGAGCTGGCGACGATGGCCGAGGAAGCGCGTTCGCGATTGGGCCGGGGTCTTGCAAGTTTGATCGGTGATGTCGGCGGCGAGGCCGCGCATGTCGATCGGCCGCGCAACCAGCGCAAGGTGCCGATCGAATTCCTCAAGCCCAACCCGCGCAACCCGCGCCGTGCCTTCTCCGAAGCCGAGCTCAACGAGCTCGCAAGCTCCATCAAGCAACACGGCGTGATCCAGCCGATCGTGGTGCGTCCCGTGAAGGGCGCGCATGACCGCTACGAGATCATCGCCGGCGAGCGCCGCTGGCGCGCCTCCCAGCTTGCCGGCCTGCACGAGGTTCCGATCGTGCCGGCCGATGTCAGCGACAGCGACGCGCTGGAGATCGCCATCATCGAAAACGTGCAGCGCGAGGACCTCAACCCGCTGGAGGAGGCGCAGGGCTACCACGCGCTTGCCGACGAGTTCAAACGCAGCCAGGACGACATCGCGCGGATCGTCGGCAAGAGCCGCAGCCATGTCGCCAACATGATGCGGCTGACCAAGCTGCCCGCCGAAGTGCAGGCCTATATCGCCTCAGGCCAGCTTTCCGCCGGACATGCCCGCGCGCTGATCGGCGTGCCCGATCCGCTGGCGGCCGCCAAACGCATCGTCGAAGAAGGCCTCAATGTGCGCCAGACCGAGGCGCTGGCGCATGAAGAGGGTGTGCCCGAGCGCAAGCCGCAGAAGGCACGGGGCGGCGGGGGCGCTGGCGCCAAGCAGAAGGATACCGATACGCTCGCGCTGGAGAAGCGCGTCAGCGATGCGCTCGGCCTCACTGTCACCGTCAACCACCGTGACCCCGGCGGCACCGTGCAGATCACCTACAAGAGCCTCGAGCAGCTCGACGAGGTGATGAAGCGGCTGGCGCGGTCGAGCTAACCCCTCCTCTTTGCATTCGCCGCGATTGCAAGCAGCGTGCGCTGCGCGATCACCGCTGCCAACGAGGCCTGCTTGCGCATGTCGAGGGCGGCAATCCCGAGCTGCTCGATAATCCCCACAAGACGCGGTGGGCTGAAATTGCGCAGCGCAGTTTCGACGACGCCCTTGCGGGAAAAGTGCAGGCGAGGGAAGCCGCCATCGAGCACGGTGGAGAGCGGCGTGCCCTCGGCAAGCGCCAGCGCCGATTTGTGCAGCCATGCGGCCTGGCGTTGGGCGGCGGCGATGATGATGCCGGGATAGGTGCCGGCGACCATCGCCTTGGCAAATTCGCTTTCGACCACCGCCGCATTGCCGGCAAAGGCAGCATCCACGATCGGGTCAAGCTTTAGATCGGAGGCGTCGGAGACCACGGCCATGACGTCGTCCAGCGTCACCTCGCCCTTGCCATGGGCATAGAGCACGAGCTTGCGCAGCTCGTTGCGCGAGGCCTGGCGGTCACCGCCGAGCAGGCCCATCAAGGTGGAGCGCGCGTCCTGGGCGATGCGCAAATTCGACGGCTTCAGTTCGTCGTCGATCAGCTTTGCCAGATCACGCTCGGTGTCGGGATAGCAGCCGATCGCGACCGCGTTCTTGGCGCGCTCGCAGGCCTTGCGCAGCGGCGATTCCGGTCTGAGTTCGCCGGCCTCAATGACGATGCGACAGTCGCGGATCGGCGTCTCCGCCAGCGTGTCGACTCCGCCAGCAAAATTGCGCGATCCGGCGCGGACGCGGATGGCGCGGCGGCCGCCGAACAGCGGCACCGTCATGGCTTCATCGACCAGACGCGAGGGCTCGGCGGCGAGCTCGTCGCCATCGAGGCGCACCAGCGAGAAGGGGTCGTTGGGATCGTCGACCGCCGAGGCCATCAGCGCGTCGGCGCGCTCGCGGACGAGGCCGGTATCGGGGCCATATAGCAGGATGATCGGGCGGCCCGGATCGGGCCGGACCAGAAAACTGTCGATGTCTTTTCCGCGGAGTGCGACCACGTATCAGCTTTTTCAATTTAGTCATTCCGGGGCACGCGATGCGTGAACCCGGAATCTCGATCAATTATCTCTGGATTCCGGGTTCGATGCTGCGCATCGCCCCGGAACGACGGCGTGTATTACGTGCCGGCGGTGAAATAGGACGCAAGGCGCGTCTGGATGTTTTCGGCGATCTCCTGCGCGGCGCGATCCTCGGCATCGCGCAGGGCACGGGTGCGGGCAAAGCGCTGCATCGTGCCGGAGAAAGTGTCATAGGAAACGCGCGAGAAGGTCGATCCGGTCATCACCGACTTGTTGGTGGCGAGATCGACCAGGTTGTACTGCGCGTCGATGCCGTAATTTTCGGTCGACGGCAGCGCGGTGTTGGGATCGAGGATCAGCGAGGAGCGGGTGCTGGTGAAGCGCAGCACGAGCTTATGCGTCGGCGGGGCGCCGGTGGCCTGGCCGTAGAGCTTGAACGCCAGCGCGTTGCGAATTTCCACGCCAATGCGGGCATCGCGCGTTCCGTTCGGCTTGTCGACCGGTGGCAGCTCGACGCCCATGAGCTTGTCGCGCAGGGCCGGCGTGCCGTCGCTGCGCTCGGCATACATCGGCTGGAAGCAGCCCGCCAAAAGCCCTGCCAAGGCGGCCACAGCCAGCAGCCGAACGGCGATCCTGCTCTTAGCCGACCACATTGACGATCCTCTTGGGCACCACGATCACTTTCCGGACGGGTTTTCCGCCCAAGGCTAGTTTTACCGTATCGAGCGCCAAAACGGCACCCTCAATTTCGGGGTCCTTGGCTTCGGCGGCCACCGTGACCTCACCGCGCTTCTTGCCGTTGACCTGCACGACCAGGGTCATGGTGTCTTCAACCAGCAAATCGCGTTCGATTTGCGGCCAATTGGCCTCCGAGATCAGCCCCTTTTGGCCCAGCACCACCCAGCATTCCTCAGCCAGATGCGGCATCATGGGCGAAATCAATTGGACAAGGATAAGCGCGGCCTCCCGGATAGCCCAGGCGAGGTCACCCGCCGGGGTCCCACCACCTTTAGCCAAGATTTGGGCCAGCACGTCGGCGAGCGCATTGGTGAACTCGCGGATATGGGCAAGGCAGACGTTGTAATGCATCCGCTCGATCCCGGTCGACACCTTGTCGAGCGTGCCATGGGCCACCTTGCGCAGGGTCAGCGCCTCGGGTCCGAACGATGCCGGCCGCGCCGCCGGCGCTGACTTCGCGATGGCGGCTGACTCGTTCACCACCCGCCACAGCCGTTGCACATAGCGGAACGAGCCCTGCACGCGCTCATCGCTCCAGATCACGTCGCGGTCGGGCGGGGAGTCCGACAGCATGAACCAGCGCGCGACGTCGGCGCCGTAGGTCGCGATGATGTCGTCGGGGTCGACCGTGTTCTTCTTCGACTTCGACATCTTCTCGATCGGGCCGATCGTGACCTCTTCGCCGCCATCGATCATGATGGCGTGGCGG
>Ga0081540_1003876_pt1 | contig 11674 bp, 9 predicted proteins | sample TabmetS2T1R1_FD_71024 | JGI IMG/M metagenome (GOLD analysis project Ga0081540, IMG submission 71024) | Tabebuia heterophylla rhizosphere microbial communities from the University of Puerto Rico - S2T1R1 | ecosystem: Host-associated > Plants > Roots > Rhizosphere ...
CATTGTTGACGAGGATGTCGATGCGCCCGTGCCGCTCGAGTACCGTCGCCACTATGCCGCGGCACGCCTCGGCAGTCGCCAGGTCCGCACCCACGCCGGTGATCGTGCGGCCGCCTGATCCGAGTTCCGCGGCGGCGGCGTCCGCCTTTGTCTGCGTCGACTGGCCGAGTACCACGGCAGCGCCGGCGTCGGCCAGGTGGACGGTGATCGCCGCTCCGATGCCGGTACCCCCACCGGTGACGAGGGCGACGCGTCCGGCCAGGGAGCCGGTCATGTCGGCGGCTTCATGGCGTGCGACCCGCCTTCGGGTACCGGGCCGAGCATCGCGATGCCTTCGGCGGGCTGAACCTCCGCGTGCCGCCGGAGCATCATCACCGTGCCGAGGCGTGGGCTGCGAATGTGTTCGACCGGGTCGCCGTCATCGTTGACGATGTCGGCCAGTACCTGGCCGGGCTGGACGACGTCGCCGGCGCGGACACGGGTGATGCAGTAGCCGGGCACGGAGCACGCCAGGGAGTCGTCGACGTCGCCGTCGTCCCCGCGCAATACCAGTGGCGGCCGCGGCGTGGTGTGCTGCACCGACGTCATACCGAGCCAGGCGAGCAGCCGGTGCAGGCCGTCGACGTAGATGTCGAGGTCGCGACCGATCAGCCCGCCGCCGCCGCTGCCTTCGACGTAGACGGACGCGACGCCCAACTCCTCGGCGGCGGACATGCTGCGGCCGCGACCGCTGCCCAAGTGCTCCCAGACCATCGGCGCGCCGAAGGCGGCGGTCGCCTCGCCGGACCGAACTCCCATGGGCGCATCCGATACGAAGCCGGCGAAGACCGGCATCTCGTACTTCGCGCCGGCCGAGTGCAGATCGATCAGCAGGTCCGCGCCGGCGATCACCTCTGTGGTCAGCAGGTGCGCGAGCTGTTCGGTGACGGTCCCGTCCGCACGTCCGGGAAACACCCGCGCCAGGTTGGCGCCGTCGGTCACCGTCGTACGGGACCGGGACGCGAATGCGACGGGGTTGCTGATAGGTACCACCTTGGCCCGACCCTTGAGTGCTCCGGGAGGCAGTGCGTTGAGATGTGCGGCGAACATCCGCGCGGCGACGACTCCCTCCAGTTCGTCGCCGTGGACGCCGCCGAGAACAGCAAGTGTCGGACCGTCGCCCGACCCGATGTCGTGGATCTCGAGAGCGTGGCCGTCGGCGAGCTCGTGACGACGTATCACGGGCGCGGTGCGGCCGCCACGGGGCGGTGGTCGAGCTGAGCCGCGAGCTCCTCGCCGAGCCTGAGGATCTTCGTCACATGTGCACGTACCGACTCGTCGCTCTGGATGAGCGGCGGGCTCGTGGTTGCGTGCGCGATGACACCCCGTTGCACGAGCGCCTCCTTCACCACCGCGAAGAACTGCGCCGAGAAGCTCGCGTACTCGAGCGGGTGGAAGTAGAGGTCGAGCAGGCGCATGATCATGCCTTGTACGGCGGAGGCGCCGCCCCAGTCTCCGGCGGCCAGTCGTCGTACGAGCTCGACGTGGAATTCGGGGAATACGTTGGCGAGTCCCGCTATCGCGCCGTCGTACCCGCCGAGGACCGCGCCGTCGATGCACTGCTCGCAGCCGGTGTACCGGACGAATCCGGGAAGGTGCCGGGTGGCTTCGGAGACCGCCCGGCCACGAACGAGGTCACCGGACGAGTCCTTGACGCCGATGATCGTGCCGTCGCCGCCCAGCTCGGCGATCAGCTCCGCCGAGAGCGACACTCCCACCCGCGTGGGCACTTCGTACGCGACGACCGGGGTGTCGACGCGCGCGGCGATCGCCCGGAAGTGGCCGGCGATCTCCCGCTGCGACATCGCGAAGCCGCCCGGAGCGGTGACGAGCAGGCTGTCCGGTCCGATGCCATCCAGCCGCACAGCGTCGGCGCCGGCGTCCTTGGTGCCGTGCGCGACGACGCCGAACATCAGATGGGCGCGGCCGCCACAATGGGCCCGCGCACGCGCCGCGACCTGATAACGCTCGTCGGCGCTGAGCGCTACCGCCTCGCCGGACGAACCGAGCACGAGGAAGCCGTCCACGCCGGCGTCGATGCCGAAGGCCAGCAGCCGATCGAACGACGCCAGATCCGGCTCTCCGCTGGGCAGTAGCGGCGTCACGACCGGAACCAGCAGCCCGGGATTGGGGAGCGGGAGATGTCCGGCGCCTCGGTTCGTGGAGTGGTCAACGAGGGTCGTCATGGCGGGTGGCACCTCCTGAGGGGCGGTACTCGTTTCGTTCTATGAAACCCCGTTAACTATTGCGTGGAACAGTATCTGTGCCCCCGTTCGGCAGTGTCAACAGTCCGGGGCGGCGTGACTACCTGCCCGCCCACGACGGTCGCCATCAAAAATGAAACTCCAGTGTCGCCTGTTGACACGCAAGCGCCGTGGCTACAGACTGCACCTACCCTCGCGCCGGGCGCGAAAGTCACCGCCCGGCGCAGTCATGGCACAACAGGGCACTAGGAGGAAAGCGTGGGCGCACCGGTCGACACGCTGGACAGGGTCGCCCCCATCGTGCCGCGCCGCCGACTCCCCGGACGCATCGCGCGCCGTATCGACTACCTGAGCGAGCGCAAGTTCGCCGCGCTGCTCTTCCTTCCCGCGGGCTTGCTCATCACCCTCGTCGCGGTACCGCCGATTGCCGCCGTGTTCGGGATGAGCCTGTTCCGGATCGAGCTGCTGCGCGACGGCCCCGATCACTATGTCGCTCTGAAGAACCTCCACCGCCTCGCGGCCGACTCCAACTTCACCGCCTCCATCCCGCGCACGATGCTCTTCGCGCTCGGGACGACTGTGCTCACCGTCCCGATCGCACTGGCGACGGCCTTGTTGATGAATAAGGCCAAGGGGATCTATTCGGCGGTGCTGTCGGTGGTATTGCTCCTGCCGTGGGCGATCGCCCCTATCGTCACCGGGTTCTTCTGGCGCTTCATGTTCCAGCCCAGCTTCGGCGTCGTCACCAGCATCCTGCGTGCGCTGGGCATCGTTCACGGTCCAGCGGCCTGGCTGCAGGATCCGGGCAAGGCCTTCGTCATCGCCATCTTCGCGACGGCGTGGCGGTCTGCGCCGCTGCTGGCGCTCATCATGTTGGGCGCGCTGAAGTCGATCCCCAGCTCGCTCTATCGCGCCGCGGCCATGGACGGCGCGACGGGGTGGCAGGCGTTCCGGGCCGTGACCCTGCCCGCGATACGGACCACGCTGTTCATCTCCACGATTCTCCAGATCATCATCTCGCTGCAGGTGTTCGACCTGCTGTTCCAGCTGACCCACGGCGGTCCGGGCCTGGAGACGACCACGGTCGCCTACTACATCTACGACGCCGCGTTCAACGACCTCAGCCTCGGTTACTCGGCGATGCTGGCGTTGTTCCTGATGGTCGTGATCATCATCTTCAGCCTCGCCGCCGCCTACCTCGGGCGTAGTCGCAGGCCGAAGGTCGAGGTCACCGACGACGAACTCGTCGAGATGCAACTCCAGTCGTTGCCCCCGACACCGGTCGCGACGGCGCCGGCCGCCGCGCATGTGGAGCCCAAGCGCCGTCGGCGTTGGGTGCCGCTGCGGGCGCGAAAGATCGGCGTCGGAATCGGCGTGGCGCTGCTGCTGGTCTGGTCGGTGGGTCCAACACTGTGGATCCTCATCGCCAGCGTGGAGCCGGAGAGCGCGGTGACCTCGAGCCCGCCGACGCCGAGCTGGCGTCTGGACTTCAGCCACTACCGCGAATTGTTCACGAGCCCCCAGTGGATCTCGTCGTTCAGGGTCAGCTTCGTCGTCACCGTCGCGACAACGGTCATCACGTTGATCCTCGGCTGCCTCGCCGCGTACCCGTTGGCGCGGCTGCGGATTCGGGGCAAGAGCGTCATCATCGGGCTGTTGATGTTCACCTACACGGTGCCGGCGCTCGTCCTCGCAATCCCACTCCTGTTGGTCTATAACCACCTCGGCCTGACCGACACCATCCAAGGTCTGGTGATCGCGAATGTCGCGTTCTGCCTGCCCCTCGCGATCTGGCTGCTCAAAGGGATCTTCGAGAACGTTCCGGAGGCGCTGGAGAAGTCGGCTCGCATCGATGGCTGTTCCCGGATCGGCACGCTGACCCGGGTCACGGTCCCGGCGGCCAGCTCCGGCATCGCCGCCACGGGCCTGTTACTGCTCATCAGTGTCTGGAACGAGTTCTTGTTCGCCGTGGTCCTCGGAAGCCACGGCGCTGTCACCATCACCCGGCGGATCGGGTACATCAACTCGCCTACCGGCATCGGTGGGGAACCGCCGTACACCTATCAGGCGGCGGCCGGCATCGTCGCGGTGCTCCCCGTCATTTTGCTCGTCATGTTCTTTCACCGTCGGATCAGATCCGGCCTTGCAGACAGCTACCTCAAGGGCTGACGCGTTGCCACGGCACCGCAGCCAAGTCCGAGACTCCACGTCACGAAGGGGCGCCGACATGACCGATAGAAACCTCCTCACCCACGTTGCATCCGTCGGTAGTTCCGGTATCAGTCGGCGCGGATTCCTCGCCGCAGCCGGCCTCGCCGGTGTCGCGGCGAGTGGCGCGCTCGCCGGCTGCACCGACAGCGATACGAAGTCAGACGGCTCCGGATCGACCGCCGCGGCGGCCAGCGTCGGACCCGATACCTTCAAGGGCGTCACGCTCAACGTCGGCTGCAACCCCACCGACGTCCAGCCGGCACAGGCGGCCGGGGCACTGTGGGCGGCGAGGACCGGCGGCAAGGTGAACGCGGTGGTTATCCCGTACGCCGAGCGTGCGACGGACTACGCCACAATGATCGTGTCGAAGGACCCGCACTACGACGTCCTGTTCGCATCGGTCGACTTCGTCTCGAACTTCGGCGACCGGATCTACGATGATCTCGGCGACCTGGGCGGCATGACGAAGGACCTCATCCCGGCGGCCCTGAACCAGCTGAAGAAGGGCGGCAAGCTCTTCGCGGCGCCGCTATTCGCCGACATGGAGTTCTTCATCTACAACAAGCAGGACTGGGCGGCGGCGGGCCTGGATCCCAACAAGATACCCACCACGTGGGCCGAGCTCTACGCCCTCGCACCGAAGTTGAACACCGGTGGACGTGCCGCCAACGTGACGCCGTGGAACACGATCGGCGTACCGTACTGGATCAGCATGTACAACTCCCTGGGCGGTCAACTGTTCAACGACGACAAGACTCAGGTCCTGTTCGACAACGACAAGGCACTCAAGACGTGGCAGACGGTGGAGGCCGGCTTCAAACAACAGTTCTTCGGCATCGCCGCAGCCAACGCAACCGGCGACGCCGATACCCAGGTTCTGTTCAACCAGAACCTCGGGGCATCCGAGATCAACACCACGGGCTTCTGGAGCGAGGTGCTCGGCTCTGATCCCGCGTTCAAGCTGCAGATCAAGAAGGAAGATGTCGGCGTGGTCATCATGCCCGGCATCGACCCAGGCACCTCCGGCAGCATCATCGTGGCCGAGGGTTTCGGCGTGAACAAGTTCGGTACGCAGAAGCAAGCGGCGCTGGACTTCGTGAAGTTCACCGTGTCGCCCGAGTTCCAGAAGCAGCTCGTGCTCGGCAAGGCAGGCACCGTACTGCCCACGAGCAGCATCTCGGTGAGTGTCGACAAGGAAGTCGCGTCGTCGTTCCCGATCGCGCCGCTGCTCGCGGAGCAGGCCAAGCACCAGCTGACCTGGCCCGGCAACGCGCCGTACAACTGGAACGCGCCGTTCCTGCTCGGTCTGACCAACATCTCCAAGGGCACCTGGGACGCGCAGACGGCGCACACGGAGACGGTCAAGGCGGTCAAGAAGCTCGCCGTCGACTACATCGCGGCCAACTAGTTCAGGCGGCCACGCTGCGGGGTGCGAGAACGAGAGGACCGACATGGAGTTCGGCATCGGCATTGTCGGTGGAGGGTTCATGGGACGCACGTGGTCCCAGGTGGCGCGGATGGCTCCCGGTACACCGCTTCGGGCGGTGGCCGGGGGCCGTCGCGCCGCGGGACTGGCGCGCGACTACGGGGTACCCGAGGAGCCGACCGTCGAACAGTTACTCGCCCGTGCTGACGTCGACGTCGTGATCATTACCTCGCCGCCGAGAGCACACCTCGATCAGGTAGTCGCGGCCGCGGCCGCCGGCAAGCACGTACTCGTCGAGAAGCCCATGGCGCCCAACGCCGCAGACTGCGCAACCATGGTCACAGCCTGCCGGGACGCGGGCGTCGCGCTGGCGGTCGTATCGCAGCACCGCTTTCGGAATTCGCCACGCGCCGCCAAGGAGCTCATCGACTCCGGCGCCATCGGTACCCTCCGGATGGTGCGGGTGACCGGCGTCGACCACTGGTGGGACATGACGGAGACCGCCGACGAGTGGAAGCTCGACGCGAACCAGATGCGCGTGTTCGACGACTGGGGCGCGCACGGATGCGACGTACTGCGCTGGCTGGTGGGGTCGAGGCCGGTCTCGGCATTCGCGCAGTCCGCGCACTACAGCGGCGCCGGCCCCGATGCGCAGAGCGTGATGGCGCAGTACCGGTTCGAGGACGGCGTGCTGGCCAGCGTCTGGATGACATACGAGATACCGCGACCCGGGCTGGGATCCGCGCTGCAGTTCCTCGTGACCGGCTCCGAAGGCCTGATTGACCTGGACGCGTACGGCGAGGTCCGGCTCGGCAAGCACGACAAGTGGGAGACCATCTACAGCCAGCCGGCGTTCGACCCCCTCGACGCGGTGAACGCGGTCCGCCTGGAGGCCTACCGCCGGGAGCTGGATGACCTGATCGAGTCCGCGCGCAACGGGACTGCTCCATTGGTCAACGGCGACGAAGGTCTGCTGACCCAGATCATGTTGGATGCCGTCGCGTCGTCGGCGCTCACGGGCCTCCCGGTCGAGATGGCGAAGGAGGGCCGACCGTGAACGCTGAATCCGTTCGCCTGGACAAGGTTTCGCGCCGCTACGGCAAGGTGACGGTTCTCGACGAAATGTCGATCGAGCTGCCGGAGGGGAAGTTCATCACCCTTCTCGGACCGTCCGGTTGCGGCAAGACCACGACACTGAACCTCATCGCCGGGCTCGACACCCCCGACGGCGGGTCGATCTTCCTCGGTGATCGTGACATCACGAAGGTACCGCCGAACGAGCGCGGCATGGCCATCGTCTTCCAGAACTACGCGCTGTACCCGCACATGACCGTCTTCGGGAACATGGCGTTCTCGCTGAAGCTTCTCCACACCCCGAAGAGCGAGATCAAGCAACGCGTCACCGACGTGGCACGCATCCTCGCCATCGACCACCTGCTCGACCGCAAGCCCAATCAACTCTCCGGCGGCCAGCAGCAGCGGGTCGCGCTGGGCCGCGCGATGGTCAAGCAACCACGGGTCTTCCTCCTCGACGAACCGTTCAGCAACCTCGACGCCGCCCTGCGATCGCGCATGCGCACCGAGGTGAAGCGCCTGCACCTGAGTCTGGGTACGACGACAATCTTCGTGACCCACGATCAGGAAGAGGCGATGGGCCTGTCGGACCTGATCGCGGTGATGAGCGAAGGAAAGGTCGTCCAGTACGGGCCGCAGCAGGAGATCTACAACCACCCGGCCAACATGTACGTCGCGTCGTTCATCGGCAAGCCGCGGATGAGTCTCGTCGCGGGAGCCTTGGTCCGTGACGGCGAGAACGTCGACTTCGTCGCCGAGGACGTCCGGATCGCGTTGGGCTCCGCCTCGGCGATCGGACTACGCGACGGCGACTGGCCGAACGTATTCGCGGGTTTCCGGGCGGAGCACGTCTCCATCGCCACCGAAGACTGCGTCTCGCCGACGTCCTTCAAGGCCCAGGTCGAACTGCTCGAGCCGACCGGTTCCGACACCTTTGTCGACCTCAAGCTGGGCAGTACCAACGTCACCGCGCGGGTCTCCCCGGACCTGACCATCGCGCTGGGCGACCGGGTCATCGCCGAAGTCAAACCCGGCTCCGTCCACCTGTTCGACGCGGCCTCCACCGAGCGAATTGCCCGATGATGCCCGACGATCCCGTCGTGCTGATCTGGGACCCGATCCGCGACCTGGAGTGGTCGTACGAACGTGAGCGGGAACTGCTCGCCGCCCAAGGCGTGCGGTTGGTGGTACCGGAAACCGACCGCGCCACCGTCGAGCAACTGGGCGGCGCCGACGTGCTGATCGTGTCTGACCCGTTCCCATCCGAGCTGTTGGTACACCTAACCCGGTGCGCGGGAATTATCTGCTACAGCGTTGGCATGGACGCTGTCGACGCCGCCGCGGCCGCAGCCGCGCACCTGCCCGTCACCAACGTCGCCGGCTACTGCACCGACGAAGTCTCCGACCACGCCATGGCGTTGCTGCTGGCGGTGGAGCGCCGGCTGATTCCGTTCACTCGCTCCGCCGATCGCGGCGAGTGGGATGTCTACTCTGGCGCGGACTTCTACGGTATTCGTCGCATGCGGGGTCAGACCGTCGGTATCGTCGGGCTCGGCCGGATCGGCAGTCAAACCGCGGTCAAGTGCGCCGCGTTCGGCATGAGCGTCATCGCCTACGACCCGTTCCTGACGCGATCTCCGCTCGACTTCGTCGAGCTGACGGAGCTCGACGCTCTGCTGGAACGCAGCGACGTCATCGTCCTGTGCAGCGCGTTGACGGAATCCTCCCGGCGACTGCTCGACGCCGACCGGATCGCGGCGATGCGTCCCGGAGTGGTGATCGTCAACGTCGCACGTGGTGCTCTGATCGACGAGGCCGCTCTCGTGGACGCGCTGGCATCCGGGCAGGTGTCCGGGGCCGCTCTCGACGTGCGTGCGCAGGAACCGCCGGACGTCAACGGTGATCCGCTCAGAGGCATGCCGAACGTCGTGTTGACCCAGCACATGGCGGCGACCTCGACCGAGGCGCGCGACGACCTGCATGTCTTCGCGGCCCGCCGGGCGACGGAGCTACTCGCTGACGCGGGCCGGGTTCCCGCGAGGACGGAGTCACGATGACGAGTCACGCGGTGAGCGCGCTTGCGCCCCACGGCTCGCGGGGTACCAGATGAAGCCCGGCCTGATCCTGCCGCAAGGGTGGTTCGGTGAGTTCGAGAGCTGGGACCCGATACGCGCGTACGAGCGCATCATCGAGCTGGCGAAGCTGGCCGAACGCCTCGGCATCGAATCGCTGTGGACGGGCGAGCACGTCTTGACCAAATGGGGCGGCGAACAGGTCCTGCTCGAATGCGTCACCCTTACCGCCGCGCTGGCCGTGGAGGTCCCGCGCGTCGAACTGGGATTCACGGTACTGAACTCGACGTTCCGAAACCCTGCGCTGACGGCCAAGATGGCGTCCACTCTCGACGTGATCAGTCGCGGGAGACTGACGCTCGGTTTGGGCTGCGGATTCCGCGAGGACGAGGCCGACGCGTTCGGCTACGAGTTCCTGCCCACCAAGCAGCGGCTGGCGCTGCTCGGCGAGCATCTGGAGATCATCAGCCAGATGGTGACCGCCGACGCGCCGCCGGCCGATTTCACCGGTGAATACGCGACGGTGCGCCAGCTCGTGAACAACCCACGGTCGGTGCAGCGACCACGAATACCGATCCTCATCGGGGGGCATGGCCCGAACGTCACCTTCCGGCTCGCCGCCAAGTACTGCGACGAGATCAACCTGGACGTCCTACCCGCGGCGACAGCGCAGGCCCGTTCGGTACTGGCCCAACGGTGCGAGGAGATCGGACGGGATCCACACACACTCGCGGTCTCTATCAGCGTCCCGCCTAGCCTGGCCTGGCGAGGGCTCGACGGTGGTGGCCAGCGGATGATGCGGCCGGACGAGATCGCCTTCGTCGACGCGGCGTCCGCGACCGACCTGCCGAGCAGAGTCGAAGCCTTCGCATCGTGGCGTGAGCAGGGGCTCTCCCGCGTCGTGGCGGGCGTGCCAGGTCTCGCGCTGAGCGACGACCCGCTATACACGTTCATCGACGACTGCCGTGAGGCTGGCCTCGAGATGGCGGGACAGTCGACGTGATCACTGTTGATCGCTCGGTCCAGGTGTACCGGAACCCCCGACCAGAACTCGTGGCCCGGCACGCCTGGCATCCGTCCCTGATTCACCTCGACAGAGACGAATGGCTTTGTACGTTCGACATCGGGCAAGGCCCGGAAGCACATGACTACGTCTCCTACGTCAGCCGCTCCCTCGACAGCGGGAAGACGTGGTCAGCTCCGACGCCGATGCTCGCGCCGGAGCCGCCGCCGCGCGCGACGCACACGGTGCGGGTGGCCCGGTTACGCAACGGCACGTTGCTGGGCTTCGGTGCCCGCTTCGTGCGCAGCGACGTCAATCAAGGGCTGATCAACCACCCGGGCCTCGGCTACTGCGACTGTGAACTGATCACGACGCGAAGCGCCGACGGTGGTCTGACCTGGAGCGGGCCGTCCGTCGTCGTACCACCGCTCAATGCACCGGCGTTCGAGACGTGTCACGCGCCGGTGGAACTCGCCGACGGCCGCATCGTCCTCCCGACCTCGACCTGGATCGGCTGGGATGGTGAAGGTACCGAGGGGATGCGTGCCGTCGCGTTCATCTCCTACGACGGCGGCGATACCTGGACCGACCGCCTCGACGAGTTCGATCGATGGTCGGAAGGCATCGTGAGCTGGGAGCAGTCGATCGCCGAGCTGGGTGACGGCCGGCTTGTGGCGGTCGTCTGGTCCGTCGACACCCGCACCGGAACGACACTGCCGACGAGGTATGCCGTGGCTCCGCCGGGCGGACGGTTCGGTGATCCGCGGGAGAACGGGATCATCGCGCAGACGATGAAGCTCGTTTCGCTCGGAGGAGATCGCGTGATGGCGATATACCGCCGTCACGACGAACCGGGACTCTGGGCGAGCACCGTTCGGATCGGTTCCAGTTGGGTGACCGAGCAGACATGGCCGCTCTGGCTCGGCGCCACGTCGGGGATGGTGGGCGACCGCGCGGTCGGCATCGAGCTGAGCGCCCTGCAATTCGGCTACCCGAGCATTGTCGTCGAAGACAACCACTCGGCCGCGGTCGCGTTCTGGTGCAAGGAGGCCGACATCTATGGGATCCGCGCGCTGTGGTTGCGGCTGACGTGACATCGAGCCCGGCCGAAGGACAGCTACGACGGCACATACGACGGGACCAACCTACGAAGTACGGACGGATACCAGGGCACCTGGTGGAGCCCATCAAGGAGTTCTCGGTCGGCGACGGGGTACAGGTCGTCGTTGACCCTGCCGGCCGGGTCGACCCGGAGACCGTTGGTGAGGTACGGGCGGCCCGACCGGTCTGGACCGTCGCTGTCGCCGCTCTGGTCGCTAACGTCTTGGGGTCGGTCTGGATCGGGTTGAGCCGACCACGCGTGTGCCGCCGGTAGCGCCCGTCTACGGTGGGAACGGCGGCCGCGGCGAGTGCGTAGCCGCCGCGCCGGCCAGGACATGTGCTCCGTGTGTGCTCGGTCGCCGCGAACGGGCCGGCAGCAGACGGAAATGCGAGCGAGACCGCGAACTCGTGCCGTCCAGAAGAAACCGACCGCCTCCCCGGCCCGGTGGCCCATCCACTGTGGACGTTGCTGCTGCCCGGTGGTGGTCGCCGCCGTTCGGTGGGAGTCTGGCGGTATGGCGGTTCGGGACGGCCGGCTGCGGCC
>Ga0081540_1003877_pt1 | contig 11666 bp, 8 predicted proteins | sample TabmetS2T1R1_FD_71024 | JGI IMG/M metagenome (GOLD analysis project Ga0081540, IMG submission 71024) | Tabebuia heterophylla rhizosphere microbial communities from the University of Puerto Rico - S2T1R1 | ecosystem: Host-associated > Plants > Roots > Rhizosphere ...
GTGACGAGGGCTCGGCGCGGCGAGGGCTCGGCGCGGCGAGGGCTTGGCGTGACGAGGGCTTGGCGTGACGAGGGCTTGGCGTAGCGGGGTTTAACGCGCGGCGTCGCCCACAGAGAGCGGCGCCGCGCCCGGGCCCGTCTGTCCCACCGGCACTGGGAGCAGGGCCAGCGCCGGCGGGGATTCGACCCCTGCGCCCGTTGAGCTGGGCGTACATCGATCGTGCCCCACACCATGGGTGCTCAAACATCACAATGGAGTTACATAAGCCCCAGTGATGCCGCCGTCGACGACGAACTGGGACGCCGTCATGAACGATGCGTCGTCGCTGGCCAGGAACGCCACGGCCGCGGCGATCTCCTCGGGCTCGGCGAAACGGCCCATCGGCACGTGCACGAGCCGGCGGGCGGCCCGCTCCGGGTCCGTCGCGAACAATTCCATGAGAAGTGGCGTCGCGACCGGCCCGGGGCAGAGCGCGTTGATCCGGATGCCCTCGCGGGCGAACTGCACGCCCAACTCCCGGGTCATCGCCAGCACCCCGCCCTTGCTCGCGGTGTAGGCGATCTGCGAGGTCGCCGCCCCCAGCAGCGCCACGAACGAGGCGGTGTTGATGATCGAGCCCTTGCCCTGCCGCTGCATGTGCGGGATCGCGTACTTGCAGCAGAAGAAGACCGAGGTCGTGTTGACCTTGAGCACCCGCTCCCACGCGTCGATCCCGGTGACCAGGATCGAGTCGTCGTCGGGCGGGGAGATGCCGGCGTTGTTGAACGCGATGTCGACCCGGCCGTGTCGCTCGGCGACCCCGTCGAACAGGGCCCTGACCTGCTCCTCGTCGGACACGTCGCAGGCGACGAACTCGCCGCCGGTCTCCTCGGCGACGGCCTTGCCGGCTTCCGGCGAGACGTCCGCGGCGACCACGAAGGCGCCCTCGGCCGCGAACCGGCGGGCGGTGGCGAGCCCGATCCCACTGCCGGCGCCGGTGATCACGGCGACCCGGTCTTGCAAGCGATCCACTTATTCTCCCGAGGCTAGGAACACGTTCTTGACGTCGGTGAAGCCGTGCAGCGCGTCGGGGCCGAGCTCGCGGCCGAGGCCGGACTGCTTCATGCCGCCGAACGGGGTCCAGTACCGCACCGACGAGTGGCTGTTGACGCTGAGCGCGCCGGTCTCCACGGCTCGCGAGACCCGCAGCGCCCGGCCCAGGTCGCGGGTCCAGAGCGAGCCGGACAGGCCGTACTCGGTGTCGTTGGCGAGCCGGATCGCGTCGTCCTCGTCGCGGAACGGCAGCACCGACAGCACCGGGCCGAAGACCTCCTCGCGCCAATGCCGGTCGGCGGCCGAGTGGGCCAGCAGGACGGTCGGCGGGAACCACCAGCCATCGCCGTCGGGTGCGCTGCCGGCGAAGGCGACGTCGGCGCCGTCGACATAGGACGCGACGGTGCCGCGGTGCGCGGCCGAGATCAGCGGGCCCATCTCGGCGGTGGGCAATGCCGGGTCGGCGACCCGGAACGCCCGGACCGCGGGCTCGAGCAGCGCGAGGAACTTGTCGTACACGGACTGCTCGACCAGCAGCCGGGAGCGGGCGCAGCAGTCCTGCCCGGCGTTGTCGAAGACCGACGCGGGCGCGGACGCCGCGGCCTTCTCCAGGTCGGCGTCGGCGAAGACGATGTTGGCGCTCTTGCCGCCCAGCTCGAGGGTCACCCGCTTCACCTGGTCGGCGCAGCCCGCCATGATCGACTTGCCGACCTCGGTCGAGCCGGTGAAGCAGACCTTGCGCACCGCCGGGTGGGTGACGAACCGCTGCCCGACGACCGAGCCCTTGCCGGGGACGATCTGGAAGACGTCCGCCGGGAGGCCGGCCTCGAGCGCGAGCTCGCCCAGCCGGAGCGCGGTGAGCGGGGTGAGCTCGGCCGGCTTGAGGACGACCGTGTTGCCGGCCGCCAGTGCCGGCGCGAAGCCCCAGCCGGCGATCGGCATCGGGAAGTTCCACGGCACGATGATGCCGACGACGCCGAGCGGCTCGTGAAAGGTCACGTCGATGCCGCCCGGGACCGGGATCTGCTTGCCGATCAGCCGCTCGGGCGCGCCCGCGTAGTAGTTGAGCACGTCGCGGACGTTGCCGGCCTCCCAGCGGGCGTTGCCGATCGTGTGTCCCGAGTTGCGCACTTCGAGGTCCGCGAGCTCGTCGAGGTGCTCCTCGACCACCGCCGCGAAGCGCCGCAGCAGCCTTGCCCGCTCGCCGGGCGCCATTGCCCGCCACGCCGCGAAGGCACGATAAGCCCGTTCGATGGCGGCGTCCGTCTCCGCCAAGCCGTACGAAGGGACGCTGGTCAATACGGTTCCCGTGGACGGGTTGATCACGTCAGTCGTCACGCATACCTCCCGGGCGCGATCCTTACACAACCGGGCTCACATACGCTCGAACCCTCGGCGAAGTTCCCAGTCGGTGACCGCCGCATCGAAGGCCGTGAGCTCGACCTGGGCCATGTTCGCGTAGTGGCCCACCACGTCCGCCCCGAACGCCGCGCGCGCCCGATCGCTGCCGACCCACAGCTGCTGCGCCTCACGCAGCGTGCCGGGCACCCGAGGGGCGGTCGCGTCCTCATACGCGTTGCCGGTGAACTCGGCCTCGAGCGAGAGCTCGTTCTCGATCCCGTGCAGCGCGCCGGCCACCATGGCGGCGATCGCAAGATACGGATTTACGTCGCCGCCCGGCACCCTGTTCTCCACCCGCATGCCCTGGCCGTGGCCGGCCATCCGCAGCGAGCAGGTGCGGTTGTCGACACCCCAGCGCAGCGCGGTCGGCGCGAACGAGCCCGGCTGATAGCGCTTGTACGAGTTGATGTTCGGCGCGAAGAGCAGGCTGAACTCCCGCATCGTGGCGAGCAGCCCGGCCAGCACCCGCTGCCCGGTCTCGCTGAGGTGGCCGGGCCCGTCGCCGAGCATCGCCGACCGCTCGTCGCGGCCGCGCAGCGAGAAATGGATGTGGCAGGAGTTGCCCTCGCGGGCGTTGGGCTTGGCCATGAAGCTGAGCGCCATGCCCTCCTGGGCGGCGATCTCCTTGGCGCCGTTCTTGTAGATCACGTGATGGTCGGCGCAGGCGAGCGCGTCGGCGTAGCGGAACGCGATCTCGTGCTGGCCGAGGTTGCACTCGCCCTTGGCGCTCTCGGGCTGCAGGCCGGCGCCATACATCTCGTTGCGGATGCGGCGCAGCAGCGGCTCGACCCGGGCCGTGCCAAGCATCGAATAGTCCACGTTGTATTGGTTTGCCGGGATCAGGTCGCGATAGCCCTTGTCGAATGCCTCCTCGTACGTGTCCCGGTAGAGCACGAACTCGAGCTCGGTGCCGGCGACGGCCGTGAACCCCAACTCGGCGGCGCGGTCGACCTGCGCCTTGAGGATCTGCCGTGGGGACTGCAGCACGGGTAACCCGTCGAGCCAGAGGACGTCGGACTGGACCATGGCGGTGGCCGGCAGCCAGGACGCGCGGCGCAGGGTCGCGAGGTCGGGTCGGAGGACGAAGTCCCCGTATCCGCGCTCCCACGACGAGATTGCATACCCGCCGACGGTGTTCATGTCGACGTCGACGGCCAACAGGTAGTTGCAGCCCTCCGTGCCGTGGTCGACGACCTCGTCGAGGAAGTAGCGGGCGTGCAGGCGCTTGCCCTGCAGCCGCCCCTGGACGTCGGTGAGGCACGCCACCACAGTGTCGATCTCGCCTCGGTCGACCAGCTCCGTCAGCTCGCCCACCGACAGGTGGGCGCGTCCGTTGGCCGCCACCGCGCCTCCTCGATCTCCCGCCTTGCCTCGACTGCTCGTGCCTCGACCGCTCGTGCCTCGACCGCTCGTAACGCCGGCTGCTGCTGCTCCGGCTGTCCGTGACGCCGGCTGCTGTTGCTCCGGCTGTTGCTGCGCAGCTTCTCACGTGCCGCCGACATGATCGAAGCCCCTTCCCCCGGCGTCCCCACTCGCGCTCCGATGTCACTGTCCGCAACGGACGAATCGGGTGATCGGTAACTCTTGTCACTCCGCCCGTTACCCTGCGCGTGTGAATCCCGGTCGTGGGAGGTCCGTCTCGGAGAAGACCTCTCTAGCGTCAGCACTCAGAGTGACCGATCAATGGGAGGACTTCACGTGCTGCGCTTCGCCCGACCAGACATGATCCGCCGGAGATGGCTCATCACAGGCGTGGTGGCCGCCCTGGGCAGCGTGGCCGTGGCGGTGCCTCCCGCCTCAGCCGCGGCGGCCCCCTCGCCGAGGGTGAACCTTCGCGTTCTCGTCGTGACGAACGGCGACCCCGGTTCGCTCGCGCTGGAGGCCGAGCTCGACCGCGAAGGCATCCCCTACACGGAGGTCGACACCCGCGCCACCGGCCGCCCGACGATCGACGACGCCTATCTCGAGGACGCAGCGACCGCGACGGGCCGCTTCCAGGCGGTCATCCTGCCGAACCAGGCCGGGGCCGGCCTGAGCGCGGCGGAGATCTCGGCGCTCGACGTGTACGAGACGGCATACGGCGTCCGGCAGGTCAATGGCTACGACTTCCCGACGTCGACCATGGGTGCGGTCTTCAGCGGCGCCTCCGGGACCCTCGACGGCTCGCCCGCCACCGTGACACCCGCGGGTCTGGCCGGACCCTTCTCCTACCTCAAGGGCCAGTTCACCATCGAGGACGTCGACCCGGCCGTGTCGGAGACGTTCGGCTACCTGGCGAACCCGGACCCCGCGATCAAGGCCGGCGCCATCTTCACGCCGCTCGTGAACGGAACTCTCGGCGGGACCACGGGCAGCATCCTCGGCGTCTACGGGCACGACGGCCGCGAAGAGATGATCATCACCGCGAGCTTCAACTCGTCGATGCAGTGGTTCAACATCGTCGCGGAGGGGATCGTCTCGTGGGCGACCCGGGGCATCAGCCTCGGCTTCGATCGCAACTACCTCGCGGTGCACGTCGACGACGTCTTCCTGGCGGACGGCCGCTGGAGCAGCTCCGGCAACTGCACGCCCGGTGACGGCTGCGTGGACCCCAGCGTGACCACGAAGGACATCCGGATGGTGCGCGCGGACGTCGACACGTTGGTCACCTGGCAGAACGCGAACAAGGTCACGCTGACCATGGTGTTCAACGGGGGCGGCAGCGACTTGTGGAAGGCCGCCACGGGTTCCACCACGGACCCGCTGCTGACCGCGTACCTGGCGAACGAGGCGCAGTTCCCGTGGGTCAGCCACACCGTGACGCACCCGTTCCTGGGGTGCATCCAGATCGTCGCGACGGTGGTCGGCGGGACGTGGCACTGCGCCACGTCGCAGACCGAGACTCCGCGGATGGACGCGGACATTCCCGGAGCGGTCGGCGCGGACGGGATCTACTACGCGGCGGGGGACTTCATCAGGCAGCAGCTCCAGGACAACATCACCTGGGCGACGACGAACGGACTGGGGAACTTCGACCCGAGCGTTCTCGTGACCGGCGAGCACAGCGGGCTGCTCACGGTGCCGCAGCAGCCCAACGACAACCCGTTCCTGGCCGACGCGCTCGCGGGTGTCGGCGTCAGGTGGACGGCGTCGGACGCGTCGCGTGAGGCCGACACCCGGGCCCTGAGCGCGACGACGTCCACCGTGCCACGGCACCCGATGAACATCTTCTACAACGCCGGCACGTACCGGGACGAGGTCGACGAGTACAACTGGATCTACACCTCGACGGCCGACGGCGGCAGCGGCATCTGCACCGCCAACCCGGCCACCAGCACCTGCATTGCGCCGCTGCCCGCGGCGGACGACGCGCAGGCGAAGACCAGCTTCGACTCCTACATCAAGCCGATCGAGATCCGCAACGCGCTGCGGTACGTGCTGACCAACGACCCGCGGCCGTTCTACGCCCACCAGTCCAACCTGACGGAGGACGGGATCCTCTACCCCGTCCTCGACGGGATCCTCACCGAGTACAACGGCGCCTACGACACCACCACGACGCCGCTGGTGCAGACCTCGATGAGCGAGGAAGGCCAAGCGCTGACGCGCATGGCCGCGTGGAAGGCCGCGAGCACGGCGGCGGGATTCGTCGACGGGTACGTCGACGCGGCCGGCGTCCACCTGCCGACGACGTCCGCCCAGGTTCCGCTGACCGCCCCGAGCGGCAGCACCGGCGGCGCCGGGCTGCAGGCCTACGCCGGCGCCGTGTCCGGATGGCTCGCCGGCGGGAGCACCGTCGGAACGCCGACGGCGGCAGGCGGCTACCTGGTGCCGACGGCTCCCACGGGGGTCACGGCCACCGCCGGCAACGGCTCCGCGACAGTGTCCTGGACTCCGGGCGTCGCCCGGCTCGCCCCGGTGACGACGTGGACGGTGACCGCCTACACGGGCACCACCGCGACGGTGGCGGCGACGGCGACGATCACGGGCGCGAGCACCACCTCCCTGGTCATCCCGCTGTCGAGCGGCTCGTACACCTTCGACGTCCGGGCGACCAGCGTCCCGGGCGTCGGCCCCGCCTCCGGTCGTACCGCGCCGGAGCTGCAGGTGGTCGGACCGCCGCCGGCGCCCGCGGGCGGCGGGAGCGCGCCGGCCACGGTCGCCGGCGCCCCGACCCTCGGGGCCGTCACAGCAGGGAACGCCCAGCTCCAGGTCTCGTGGATGCCTCCGGCGCAGGACGGCGGCGCACCGATCACCGGCTACCTCGTCCAGGTCTACCAGGGCACCACCGGCACGGTCGTCGCCACGGCGACGACGCCGCCCGGGGCTACGACCCGGACCATCACAGGACTCGTCAACGGCACGGGCTACACGGTGGACGTGGCCGCCGTGAACGCCGTCGGCACCGGCCCCGCGTCCGCCCGGTCGGCCATCGTCACCCCGGCTGCGATCGCGACCGCGCCCGCAGCGGTCAAGGGCGTCGGCGTCCGGCGGGGTGATCGCTCCGTCACGGTGACGTGGAAGGCTCCCGGCAACGGTGGCAGCGCGATCATCCGCTACCTCGTCCGGGTCTACCTCGGCAAGAGCCGTACGTCGCTCAGCACCCTGACGGTCAAGGCGCCGGCGCTGAGCACCACCGTGCGGGGACTGAAGAACGGCACCGGCTACACCGTCGACGTCCGCGCCGCGAACGCCGTCGGCACCGGTGCGGTGTCCTCGCGATCCGCGGTCACGGTTCCGGCCAGCCGCCCCGGCGCACCGGTCATCACCCACGTCGCGGCCGGTGCCCCGGGCGGCAGGGCCACGGCGTCGCTCACCTGGCGGGCACCGAAGTCCAACGGCGGCAGCAGCGTCGTCGCCTACCGCGTCGTCGCCGTCCGGCTCTCCCGGCACGGCCACGTCGTGGGCCACCAGACGATCACGATCCGGTCGGGTAAGGCGCGGTCACTCGTCCTCCGCCTGCCCGCCGGGGTCTACCGGTTCACGGTACGGGCCGTGAACGGAATCGGTGCGGGCGCCTCGTCCTCGGCGTCCAAGCCGGTCAGGGCCCGGTGATCGGGTAGGGGGTCGGCCGGCCCCGCCGGCCCCCTACCGCCCGCCGTAACGATCAACCGCACCGGCTGCCGCTGCTCGGGATCCTCCGGACGGCGGCAGCCGGTGCAGTGTCACGCGCGTCAAGGCCGCGCCATCGACGACGGCCGTGAGGTAGGTGCAGTGCGGCTGGCGCCGCCGGTCGGTCGGCGAGCCCGGGTTGAGCAGCCGCATGCCGCTCGGCGTCGTGGAGTCCCAGGGGATGTGGCTGTGGCCGAAGGCGAGCACGTCGGCGCCCGCCAAGCGTGGATCGGCGTCGCAGCGGGCCTCCCGTCCGCGGGCGTTCCCGGTGTCGTGGACCACGGCGATCGTCAGATCCTCGATCTCGGTTCGCGCCACCTCGGGGAGCCGCTGCCGCAGCTCCCCGCCGTCGTTGTTGCCGTGGACGCCGACGAGCCGGGCCGGCGGCGGGAGCCGCCGGAGCATCGCGTCGAGCAGCGCCGGGTCGACCCAGTCGCCGGCATGGACGACGACGTCCGCGCGGTCCAGCGCCACCCAGACAGCCGCCGGCAGGTCGCGGGCCCGCTTCGGGACGTGGGTGTCGGCCAGCAGCAGGAGGCGGGTGGTCACGCGTCCACCGTGCCACCACCGGCCTCCCGTCCGCCGGGGGGCGCGTGCGGGCCTGATCGCCCTACCGTGGTGCGGTGAGCGAGGCTGTCGGCACCAGGGCGGCCGACCACGGCGAGAGCGTGCTGACGGTCATCGTCGCGGGCCTGGTGAACCTGCTGATCGCCGTGGCGAAGGGGCTGGCGGCGCTGATCACCGGATCGTCGGCGATGCTCTCCGAGGCGGCGCACTCGCTCGCGGACACGGTCACCGAGGTGCTGCTGTTCGTGTCGCTGCGGCGTGGCCAGCGGCCGGCGGACTCCGCCCACCCTCTCGGGTACGGTCGCGAGGCGTACCTGTGGGCGCTGCTCGCCGCGATCGCGACGTTCGTCGCCGGGGCCGTGGTCTCGATCATCGACGGTGTGAACCGGATCCTGCACGGGGGGGAGCACGACGACGTCCTGGTGGCCTTCGTGGTCCTGGCGATCTCCTTCGTGCTGGAGTCCGTCTCCCTGCGTCGTGCGCTGTTCCAGGTGCGGGGCTCGGCGCGCCGGTTCCGGATCAGCGCCACCACGTTTCTGCAGGAGACGACGGACACCACCGTTCGCGCGGTGACTTTCGAGGACAGCGCCGCACTGATCGGTCTCGTCCTCGCGGCCGTCGGTCTCGGTCTCACGGTGGTCACCGGCAACCCGGTGTGGGACGGCGTGTCCTCCGTGCTCATCGGTCTGCTGCTCGTGCTGGTGGCGTGGGCGTTGGCGAGGGCGAACCTGAGCCTGCTCGTCGGTCGCTCGGCGCCGCTCGGCCTGGACGACCTGCTGCGCACCGAGCTCGAGTCACTGCCGCAGGTGGTCGCGGTCCCCCTGTTCGTCACGTCCGTGCTCGGCCCTCGGCGGTTGCTGGTCGCCGCGAAGGTCGAGTTCATGGACGACTGCACGACGGATGATCTCGAGCGCGCCGCCGATGAGGCCGAACGCCGGCTGCGGCTGGTCTACCCGGGCATCGAGTACGTGTTCCTGGATCCGACCGCCGCGCGGTCGGTCGGTGCCGCGGACGACGACGACGGCGGCCTCGCCGCGCCCGACGGGGCGAGCCCCAGGCCAGATGCAGCCCGTGCGGACGGATGAGCCGAGAGGGCTTGTGGCGGGCACGGATCAGGAGTGTGCTGGACCCGACCGGGTTCGCACCGAGCCCGGGCACGCCGGGGAGGGCGGGGAGGGCGCTCGGCGTGCGTCCCTGCACCAATGTCGATCAGGGAGGCTCGATGACCACAGTGGGCACGGAGGCCGAGGCGGCGACGACGCCCGGGAAGGCCGAAGGACCTGGGGAGCAGCCGACCGTGCGGGTCAGCCGCACCGTGAGCGCCCCCGTGGTCCATGTCTGGGAGGTGCTGGTGAGCCCGCAGGGCTCCGCCGCACTGCTGGGAGAGGGGGCGGTCCTGGGAAGCAAGGGCGAGCCCTATCACTGCGCGGACGGCACCAGCGGCGTCGTCCGCAGCTACCACCCACTGGAGCAGCTGCGAGTGTCCTGGCACGGCACACCGGACAGCCCACCCACGATTCTCGAGGTCGACGTCCGCTCCGACGGCGACGGCTCGACGCGGCTCGACGTGAGCCAGGACCACCTGTGGCACGGGGTGGACGTCGACGAGCTGAACCGGCGCTGGGAAGCGAGCCTCGACCGAGTGGCCTCCCTGGCCGAGTCCTCGGCCTGACCGTCGGCCCCTCGTGCCGGGCGTCCGGGGTGGTCCCCGCGGCGCCCGGCACGCTCAGATCCAGTCCTTGCTCCGGAACAGGGCGTAGAGGATCCCGCTCAGCGTGACGATGATGATCGTGGATGCCCAGAAGCCCTGGATGTGGCCGAACCCGGGGTACGGCACGTTCTGGCCGTAGAAGCCGGTGATCGCCGTCGGCACGGCGATGATGGCGGCCCACGCGGTCAGCTTCTTCATGGTCGAGTTGAGCCGGTTGCCCTGGATCGTGAGGTTGGTCTCGAGGATGGTCGACACGAGATCGCGTAGCGACTCCGTCCATTCGCCGGCCCGCAGCACATGGTCGTAGACGTCCTGGTAGTACGGGGTCATCGCGTCGTCGACGACGTGCAGGTCGCGACGCATCAGGGCGTTGACCACCTCGCGCATGGGCAGCACGCAGCGCCGCAGCTTGACCAGGCTCTTGCGCAACTCGAACGAGCGGCGCTGCACCTCCTGGTTCCGGGGGCGGTCGTCGAACAGGATGTCTTCCAGACCCTCCATCACGTCGTCGAGCGACTGGACGGCCTGGAACTGGGTGTCGACCACGACGTCCAGCAGGCCGTGGAGCAGGAACCCCGTGCCGTGCTTGGCGAGATCGGGTGACCCGTCCCAGCGGGCGACCACGTCGTCGATGGGGAAGCTCTCGCCCTTGCGGACGGTCACCAGCGCCTGCCGCGTCACGAACGCGTCGACCTCGGCCACCTTCAGCCGGCCGCTGGCTGTGTCCAGCTGCGTCGCGTAACCGGTGATGAACAGGTGGGTCTCGTAACGGTCGAGCTTGGGTCGCTGGTGCTCGGCGACGGCGTCCTCGACGGCGAGCGGGTGCAACTGGAGCTCCTCGGCGATCTGGGCGAGATCCTTCGCGTCCGGCTCGCACACGTCGACCCAGACCACGCTCGCGGGATCTTCGAGGTGGTCGGACACCTGTGCCATCGGAAAGTCCTCGGCCTCGAGGATCCCGTTGCGGTAGAGCCTGGTCCTGGCCATGTATGCACGGTACTTCGGGCTGCGAGGAATGCACTGGACCCTGACGTTACGGAAGGCCGTACCGTCGTCGACATGCGCAGCACTGATCATGCAATTCCCGCTGATCATGCAATCCCCGCTGATCATGCAATTCCCGTTGATCACGTAGACGGGCTCGATGATGACATCCCGGTCGATCACGTCGTCGGCGGCACGAGATGACGCACGGGGGACGTGGCTGGGCGGCCGCCGCCACGACGGAGCCCCTCACGATCGGCGAGGTGGCCCGGCTGGCCGGCGTGACGGTGCGCACTCTGCACCACTACGACGCGATCGGCCTGGTCAGCCCGAGCGATCGGACGCCGGCCGGCTATCGCCTGTACGGCGAGCGTGATCTCGACCGGCTGCACGCCGTGCTGGCCTACCGCGAGCTCGGCTTCGCCCTGGAGGACGTGGCGGCCCTGCTCGACGGCACGGGCGACCCGATGGAGCACCTGCGACGTCAGCACGAGCTCGTCCGTGCGCGGATCGATCTGCTGCAACGGCTGTTGGGTTCACTGGAGAAAGCGATGGAGGCACACATGTCGGGAATGCGACTGACGCCGGAGGAGCGATTCGAGGTCTTCGGCGAGCACGATCCCGAGCAGTACGCAGACGAGGCCCGCGGGCGCTGGGGTGAGACCGACGCGTATCGGACCTCGCAGCAGCGGACCGCGACGTACACCAAGGACGACTGGCAGCAGATCAAGGCCGAGGCGGAGGCGGTCCTCGTCGCGTTCGCGGCCGCGCAGGCTGCGGGGCTGCCCGCGGAGTCGCAGGAGGCGATGGACGCCGCCCGCGAGCACCGGGCGCACATCACGCGCTGGTTCTACGAGTGCACGCCAGAGATCCATCGAGC
>Ga0081540_1003878_pt1 | contig 11665 bp, 4 predicted proteins | sample TabmetS2T1R1_FD_71024 | JGI IMG/M metagenome (GOLD analysis project Ga0081540, IMG submission 71024) | Tabebuia heterophylla rhizosphere microbial communities from the University of Puerto Rico - S2T1R1 | ecosystem: Host-associated > Plants > Roots > Rhizosphere ...
GGGGGGGGGGGGGGGGGGTGTGGCCCCCCGCCCCGACCACCACACCCCGCCGGAGAGCGAACGCCGGGCCCCCGAGTCCCCGCCCCCACCCCGCCGGTACCGGGCGGGGGCAGCGTGGTGAAGGTGACCGGCTCGCAGGGCAACTGGCAGCTGACCGTCAACGGCGCGCCGTACCAGGTGAAGGGCCTGACCTTCGGGCCGCCGGCCTCGGCCAGCGGCGCGTACATGGCCAGCCTCAAGGCGATGGGCGTCAACACGGTGCGCACCTGGGGCACGGACGGCACATCGCAACCCTTGCTGGACAACGCGGCCCGGTACGGCCTCAAGGTGGTCAACGGGTTCTGGCTCAACCAGGGCGCCGACTACGTCAACGACACCAACTACAAGACGACCACGCTCAACTCGATCGTGTCCTGGGTCAACACCTACAAGAACCACCCGGGCGTGCTGATGTGGGACGTGGGCAACGAGGTCATCCTCACCACCCAGGACCACTACACCGGCGCCCAGGTCGAGGCGGAGCGGGTCGCCTACGCCACGTACGTGGACCAGGTGGTGCAGGCGATCCACGCCGCCGACCCGAACCACCCGGTGACGTCCACCGACGCGTACACCGGCGCGTGGCCCTACTACAAGAAGTACACGCCGTCGCTGGACCTGATGGCGGTCAACTCCTACGGCGCGGTGTGCGGCGTCAAGCAGGACTGGATCAACGGCGGTTACACCAAGCCGTACATCCTCACCGAGGGTGGGCCGTCCGGCGAGTGGGAGGTGCCGGGCGACGCCAACGGCGTACCCACCGAGCCGAGCGACCCGCAGAAGGCCGCCGGATATACCAACTCCGTCAACTGCCTGATGAGCCATACCGGGGTCGCGCTCGGCGGCACCTGGTTCCACTACGGCATCGAAAACGACTTCGGTGGCGTGTGGCTCAACACCTTCACCGGCGGCTGGCGCCGGCTCGGGTACTACTCCATGACGCAGGCGTTCGGCGGCAACGCCGGTACCAACACCCCGCCGGTGATCAGCGGCATGACCGCCGGGCAGAACGTGGCGGCCGGCTCGACGTTCCCGGTCAGCGTCAACGTTTCCGACCCGAACGGCGACCCGGTCCACTACAACCTGATGCTGACGCACAAGTACGTCGACGGCGGCACCGGACTGAACTACGCCGCCTTCAGCCAGACCGGCACGTCCAGCTTCTCGGTCACCGCGCCGCAGACGCTGGGCGTGTGGAAGGTGTACGTGTACGCCTACGACGGCCACGGCAACGTGGGCATCGAGACCAAGTCGTTCACGGTGGTCCCGCCGCCGGTCAACGGTACGAACGTGGGCCGGGGCAGGCCGGCCACCGCGTCCTCGGCGCAGGCGCCGCTCAACGGGGCGACGTTCGACCCGGGCAACGCGGTGGACGGGAACCTCAACACCCGCTGGGCGACCGACTGGACCGATCCACAGTGGATCCGCGTCGACCTCGGCCAGTCGACCACCATCCACCACGTGCAACTGCTCTGGGAGAGCGCCTACGGCAAGGCGTACCAGCTCCAGACCTCGGCCGACGGAGCCAACTGGACGACGGTCTACTCGACGACCACCGGTGACGGCGGCGTCGACGACATCAACCTCACCGGTACCGGCCGGTACGTGCGGTTGTACGGCACGGCGCGCGGCACCACCTTCGGTTACTCGCTCTACGAGTTCGGTATCTACAGCTGACTGTCCACAAGGGACCATCTTGGCGGTCCCTCTGGGCGCGGGTCGCTGGGCGGCGACCCGCGCCCAGCCATGTCTCAGGCGGATTCCCGCACGACCAGGGTCGGCTCCAGGATGACCGACGTGGGTTGCTGGTCGCGGCTCTCGATGCGGCTCATCAGCGCCCGGGCCATCTCCACGGCCATCTCCTCCACCGGCTGGCGCACCGTCGTCAGCGGTGGCCGGCAGGCGAGCGCCGCGTTGCTGTCGTCGAAGCCGACCACGGCGACATCGTCCGGTACCCGCCGGCCGTGTTCGTGCAGCACGGCCAGCGCGCCCTGCGCCATCAGGTCGTTGGCCGCGAACACCCCGTCGATGTTCGGATCGTTGGCCAGCAGCCGCTCCATCGCGGCGCGCCCGCCCGCGGCGGTGAAGTCGCCCTCCTCCCAGGGCACGTACGGGTGGCCGTGGACGGCCATCGCCGCGTGGAACCCGGACAGCCGGTCCTGGCCGGCCACCGCGCCGTGCGGGCCCGCCACCATGGCGATGCGGCGGCAGCCGCGCGCGGTCAGGTGGTCGGCGGCCAGCCGGGTGCCGAACTGCTCGTTGACGTCGACGTAGCTCAGCGGCATCGGCAGCGCCGGGCGGGCGAACAGCACGGCCGGGAGACCGGCGTCGGCCAGCAACCTCGGCAGCGGATCCTCGGCGTTGATGGAGATGAGCAGGCACCCGTCGACCTCGCCCCGGCGCAGGTATCCCATCAGCTGTGCCCGGGTCTCCCCGGAGTCGACGAGCATCAGCACCAGGTGCCCGTCGTGCGAGCGCAGGTAGCGCATGACGCCGTTGAGCACGCGGCCGAAGAACGAGTCCACGAAGACCTGCCCGGTGAACGGTTCGTCGAACGCCTCGGCGGTGGACACGGCGAGCGCCACCAGGCCGGTGCGCCGGGTCACCAGCGACCGTGCCGCGCGGTTGGGCACATAGCCGGTGGCGGCGACGGCCTCCTGGACGACCCGCTGGATCTCCGGATCGACGTTGCGGGTCTGGTTGATGACCCGGGACACGGTCGCCCGGGACACCCCGGCAACCCGCGCCACGTGGTCCAACGTCAGCGCGCGCGGGAACGGCGGATCCGCGGTCACCAGCCAGTTATAGCACAGATTGGAGAGCGCTCTCCGGCGCGCGGGCGGCGCCCCGTCGGGTACCCGACACGGTCCCGGCCGGGACCGCCGCCACGTCGTCGACCTGCGCCGAGGGGTGCGGTCCCGCCCGGCGGGCGTGGTGCTGGCACCACATCGACGCCGGTGCCCGTGCCGGGGCGGTGTCGTGGCCGCTGCCTGCCGGGACCCGACGTGCGCCGCGAACCTGCTGGAGACAAGTCCGTCGAGCAGGAAGTGGCATCGAAGATGAGATCCCGACCAATGCGCCGCGCGTTGACCGCGGTGGCCGGCGCTGCCGGCCTGGCGCTCGGTACCCTCACCGGCGCGGTACCCGCGGCCGGCGTCCCCGCCGGCGGGCCGATCGCGCCGGTGATGCCGGTGCCGCTGGCCGCACCGGCCAACCCCATCGTCCCCGCCGCCTCCGCCGGATACCTTCCGGACAGCTGGCAGGTCAGCCCGGGCGGCTCGTTCGCCGACACGGTCGCGTTGGACGTGCCCGCGGGTCGGGCCGGCATGGCGCCCGGCCTGGCGCTGGGCTATGACAGCAACGGCACCGACGGCCTGCTCGGCATGGGCTGGACGCTGACCGGGGCCACGTCGCGGATCACCCGCTGCGGGCAGACGCCGGACACCGAGGGCACGCTGCGCGGCGTCCGCTACGACACCGGCGACCGGTACTGCATCGACGGCCAGAAGCTGATCGCGGTCGGCGCGGTCGACTACGGCAGCGGCGACTACGGCGGCATCGACACCCAGTACCGGACCGAGACCGACCAGTACGCGCAGATCATCTCGGTCGGCTCCGACCAGACCATCGCGTCCGGGCCCGACGCCTTCAAGGTGCGTACCAGTGGCGGCCTGATCCTGACCTACCTGCCCCAGACCGGTACCCGGACGGTGTCCGGCGTGGGCCTGTCCGGTGGGCTGGTCGAGGCGACGCAGTCGACGTCCACGCCGCGCGTGGTGTGGCTGCTCAGCTCGGAGACCGACCGGTCCGGCAACGAGATCCGCTACACGTACACCGGCGACTTCGCGAACGGCGACTACCGGCCGGACCGGATCACCTACACCTACAACGCCGGAGTCCTGCAGGGCCAGCGGTACGTCCAGTTCACCTACGAGAACCGGCCGGACGCGCAGGTCGGGTACCAGAACGGTGTCCGTTACTCGCTGCCGAAGCGGCTCAAGTCGATAGCCATGTACGCGCCGGATCCGGGCGCGACCGCGCAGGTGTGGCGCTACGACCTGACCTACCAGACGAGCAGCACCAACCGTTCGCTGCTGACCTCGGTCAGCAAGTGCGCACCGAGCGGTGCCTGCCTGGCCGCCAAGCAGTTCACCTGGAACAACCCGGGCGTGCTGCCATGGTTCATCCAGTCCTTCGCCGGGCAGGCCAACGTCGTCGCCGGTACCCGGGCGCCCGCGCTGAGCGTCTTCGACATCAACGGCGACGGGCTGGACGACACGCTGTTCGCCCTGGGCGGCAACGACGACGCCAGCGACCCGGTGATGCTGCGCACCGGCCTGCGCAACAACGTGGGTACCGTGCAGCCACTGGCGGTGCTCAACACGTTGACGGGCAACGGACTTCCGGCCAACACCGCACTGGCCGCGAGCCGGGCGCTGGACCTCAAGGGCGACGGCACCACCGAGCTGGACGCGAAGTGGTCGGACGCGAACGGCTGGCACGACTCGGTCTACTCCTGGGACTCGGCCGCGCAGAAGCTGGTCTCCACCGGCATCACCATCGGCACCGGGTCCACATCGGACTTCGCCGATCTGAACGGTGACGGGCTGGTCGACCTGATCGGTACCGGCTCGGTGCAGCTCAACCAGAACGGCTCCTTCGGGGCGGCCAACCCCGTCACGCCCTCCTCCACCTGCGGTCGCCGGATCGGTGACTTCGACGGCGACGGGCGGACCGACATCGTCCTGCTGCCGCAGCAGAACCGCGCGTGCGGCACCGCCGCGTCGCTGTCCACTGTGGACGACACCGGAAAGGTGAGCGCCGCGCCGGCCTCGTTCGTGTCCGGCGGCGTCACCTACTACGACTGGGCACCGGGCAACCTGGCCGGGTACACGCTGCGCTCCGGCGACTTCAACGGCGACGGACTGGCCGACACCCTCGCGCTGCCGACCGACCCGGCCCAACCGGCCCGGATCCTGTGGAACACCGGCGCCGGCGCGCACCTGGACCCGCACACGATCGCGGTACCCAGGGACGCCTTCAACGACGTGCGGGTCGCCGACGTCAACGCCGATGGCCGCGCCGACCTCGTCGCGCTCGGCTCGGTCACCACGGTCCTGGTGTCGCTCGGCGACGGCACCTTCGCCAGCGGTGTCGTCGCGAACGACACCGGCTACGTGGACCCGAAGTTCGGGCGCACGACCACGCAGCTGGGGGACTTCAACGGTGACGGCCGGGTGGACCTGCTGCGGATCGTCAACAACACCTGGACGCTGCTGAGCCAGGGAGCCGTCATCGGCGTGGACCGGCTCGCCACGGTCAAGGACGCCGGTACCCCCTGGACGGCGACGACCGTCGGGTACGACACCGCCTGGACCGACCACGCCGAGAAGCTCACCGACTACACCTGCGCGTACCCGCTCGTGTGCGTGCGGCACGGCGTCGTCGTGGTGCGCAAGGTGGACTCGGCGGCGCACAACGTCAACGTGCCGGCGGCGGGTGCCACCGTGCGCAGCACCTACTACTCCTACGAGGATCCGGTGGCGGACATGCGCGGCCGCGGTTTCCTCGGCTTCGGCACGTTCCGGGTATGGGATCCGGCCCGCCCGGTCGAGACCATCACCACCTACGACCACCGCGGGACGCTCGACGGGAAGTACTATCCGTTCGCCGGCCGCCCGTGGACGGTGACCACCGTGGTACCGATCCTGACCGCCGTGCAGACGGCGAACAAGGTGACCACCGCGACCGCGCGGGTGGTCGAGCAGAACTACACGTGGACACAGGACAAGCCCAACAACGGCAAGACCTACGCGGTGAACCTCTCGGCCGACTGGACCAAGCGGTGGGAGCAGCCGGTCACGGTCGACTGGGCAGCACTGGGCGGCCCGCAGGGTAACCCGCACACGGTCCACGTGCTCGCAGTTGCCGAGCCGCAGCAGGTCGCGGTACAGGTCAACGACTTCTACACGACCGACGGGTACGGCAACACCACGCACGCCACCACACAGGTGGTCGGCGGCACCACCCACACCGTCGACACCACAGTGGACAATCGCGTCGACGACTGGCTGATCGGGCTCCCGACCGCCGTGGCGGCCACCGCGGGCGAGGCGGACAACAAGCCGGCCGCGGTCACCCGGCACCTCGGGTACCACTACGACGACCTGGGTCGGCTCGACTCCACCACGGTCGAGCCGGGCAACCCCGACCCCTCGCTCACCAGCAGCACCGCGTATGCGTTCGACGGCTACGGGGTGGTCCGCAAGGTGACCCGCAGCGGCGCCGGGCAGCCGGACCGGGTGATGCATCTGGAGTACGGGCCGCTGTTCCCCGGCCAGCCCGATGAGGAGGTGTACCCGAGCCAGACCTGGTTCGACCACGACCCCGTCGCGTACCGGCCGACCGAGTGGACGATGGTCCACCCGGCGTACGGCGTGACGGTGGCGACCGAGGACGCCAACGGTCGGGTGGATACCGCGCAGTATGACGAGTTCGGCCGGCCGGTCTCGGTCAACCCGAAGGGTCAGGCGGCCACCACGCTGTCCTACGCACCGCGCCCGGACAGCGGCGGTACCAACGGCATGGTCGTCACGGCTTCCTCGGCGGGCAACACGGCCAAGACGTTCAGCGGCAGCGCCGGGCAGACCATCGGTACCGCCGCGACCGGCTTCGACGGCCAGCTCGACTACACCGACTACGGCTTCGACATGCTCGGCCGGCAGGTGACCGGGTCGCGGCCGCATCCGGCGGGCGGCGCGACCGCGACGGTCACCACCGCCTACGACTCGCTGGACCGGGTGCTCAGCGTGGCGCAGCCGAACAGCGCCACGCAGACCTACTCGTACACCTTCTTCACCACTCACGCCAACGGCGGCAACAACGTCACGTCCGACACGACGTCCGATGTGGACGGTCGGACCACCGGCGTGACCCGCTACGACATCTCACTGCTCAACGGGGTCACGCCGGTGCACACCAGCTACACCTACGCGCCGTTCGACCTGATGGACACGGTCACCGACGACAAGGGGAACGTCACCTCCTTCGGGTACGACGCGTTGGGCCGGCGCACCACGATGGTGGACCCCGACCGGGGTGCCGTCACCGACACCTACCTGCCCACCGGCGAGATGCACAGCGAGGACCACGCGGGCGTCGCGACCACCTACGCGTACGACGACCTCGGTCGCCGGGTCAGCGCCGCGAGCCCGGACGGGATCACCTCATACACCTGGGATGCCTCGGCGTACGGCATCGGCCAGATGTCGGAGGCCACCAGCCCGGACGGCATCGTGACGCGCTTCCGGTACGACAACGCCGGGCGGGTCGACAGCGTGGACTACGTCGACACCGCGGACAACAACGCCACCTACACGATGGAGCGCGAGTACAACGCGAACGGCCAGCTGACCTCGCTGTCCTATCCGGACGGCAGCGGCCAGTCGCGATTCTCGCTGGGCTACGGGTACAACGCCAGCGGGTATCTGGCCACCATCAGCCGGACGGCTCCGGGCGGGGGCGCCGGTGCGACGATCTGGCAGGTGCAGTCGCGCAACCCCGACGGTACTCTGGCCACTGGTGTGCTCGGCGCTAGCGGGCAGATCGGCGTGGGCTACGGGCAGGACGCCAAAACCGGTCAGCTGACCGGGATCGCGGCGGCCGTCGGCGGCAAGGCCATCATGAACATCGGCTACGGCTACTACGACAACGGGCTGGTGCACACGCGCTCCGACCTCGTCGCCGGCCGCACCGAGACGTACGGATACGACACGCTGGACCGGCTGGCCACCTGGACGCTCCAGGTCGGCAAGCAGCCGTCGACGACCACCACCTACGGGTACGACTCGATCGGCGACCTGACCCACGTCAGCGGTGGCCAGAACGCGGTCGACGACAAGCGCACCTTCGGCGGACCCAACGGCACGGTGCCGCACCAGCTCACCACCAGGGACGCGACGGTGGGCGGCGGCACGGTCAACAGCTACGGCTACGACCCGCAGGGCCGGCTGACCCAGACGAAGGACCCGAACGACACGGTGACCCAGCAGATCGCCTACACCTCGTTCGACCTGCCGCACACCGTGACCCAGGGCGGCCAGACCTGGACGTTCGGGTACGACGCCTTCGGGCGGCGGGTGAAGAAGTCGGGTCCGGACGGCGTCACCTTCTCGGTGCCGGGCGCCTACGACAAGACGACGACCGCCTCGGGCACCCAGTACGTGTACCACGTGCAGGGTACCGACGGTCCGGTGGCCGAGGTGCGTTCCGACGGCACCACGACCCGGGTGCTGTACGAGCTGACCGACCGGCTCGGCAGCGTCAGCGCCCTGGTCGACGAGTCGGGCACGGTGAACCAGTCGCTCTACTACGACCCGTTCGGCAACCGCATCAACGCGGACGGCACGCGGTTCACCGGTACCACGGGTTGGGTGTCCGGCGGGTACACCGGTCAGTCGCACGACGACGACCTCGGCCTGATCGACATGAAGGGCCGGGTCTACAACCCGGACACCGAACAGTTCACATCCGGCGACCCGGTGGTGGCCAACCCCTACGCGGGGCTGTCCTGGAACCCGTACAGCTACGTGCTCAACAACCCGGTGAACCTGACCGACCCGACCGGCCTCATCTACTCCAACTGTGGCAACGCGCCGTACCTGCCGGAGTGTGACCCGGGCATGGGCGGCGGGTTCGGCTCCTCCGGCGGCTCGGGCGGTTCCGGTGGGTATGACGACTCCGCGTTCAACCCGAACTTCGGGGACGAGGACGGCGGCTGGCACGCCCGCGAGATCCAGCGCGACTTCGCCGAGTTCGCCCACGCGGCCGAGGCCTACGAGGCGGGCGGGGCGCACGGGCTGGCCGGGTACGAGAAGGGCGACCTGGCCCGGGCGGTCCGGGGGCTGGAGTCCGAGTGGGGACCGGGCGGCTACATGGCCCAGGCGGCGGCACTGCACGCCAAGCAGTCCGACGGCGAGGGTGTGCACACCAACTACGCCACCATCAACGACGACCAGGTGGAGTGCCACTCGAACGGTGAGGACTGCCACCACGGGAAGTCGACGGATGACGGGTCCACTGAGGACGGTCAGCCCAAGGTGGAAGGGGGCATGTGCAGCGACTGGGAGCAGCTCAGCGGCACCTCGTTGAGCGTGATGGTGTGCACGACGAGGACCTCGGCCGGCTACACCGGGACCGTGTACTGGCAGAACAACGGCGAACAGGTGGACAACGTGTCGATCCGGGTCCTCAACCCGCTGACCGAGGAGGAGATGTACAGCGCCCACGAGATGGGCGGGCCGATCGTCACGACCTGCGTCGGCGACACCATCGCCGCGGGCGAGGTGGCCTCCTGCGGCTCCGCCTCGTATGCCCAGGCTGACGGGCTGAACAGGCCGGTGTACTACGCCGAGGTCTCCTACTGGAACCCGCTGACCGAACAGTTCACCACCCAGGCCGTCGGGTACTGGAATCGCAAGCGGTTTGGCGGCGACTGGCCGTCAGACTGAGCCGACGGTCGAGCCGGCGCCAGGAGTGCCGGCGCCTACAGTGCCGGCGCCTACAGTGCCGGCGGGCAGCGGGATCCGGGCCACGAGCCTGGTCCCCTGCCCGCCGGCACTGGCTATCTCCAGCACACCGTCCAGCAACGCCAGGCGGTCGGCCAGCCCGCGCAGGCCGGTACCCCGACCCGGGTCCGCGCCGCCGGGACCGTCGTCCGCCACGGTCACCGTCAGCGTCGCGTCGTCGGCCGCGACCGTGACGTCCACGCGGGCGCCCGGCGCGTACCGGGCCGCGTTCGTCAACGCCTCGCTGATGAGGAAGTACGCGCTCGCCTCCACGGCCATCGGGTACCGGCGGTCCAGCGCGACGTCGAACCGCGCCTCGACCGGGCTGCGCGCGGCGATGTCCGCGCAGGCCGCAGCCAGCCCGTACCGCGTCAGGCTGCTCGGGTGGATGCCCCGCGCCAGGTTGCGCAGTTCGACGGCGGCCTCCTCCAGCCGCACGATCGCGTCGTCCAGCAGGTGCGCGACCCGGTCGGAGTCGCCGGGTACGGCGGCACGGCAGCGGGCCAGGGTCAGCCCGAGCGAGATCAGTCGCTGCTGGGCACCGTCGTGCAGGTCCCGCTCCAGCCGCTGCCGCTCGGTGATGGACGCGTCGAGCACCCGACGCCGTGACGCGCGCAGCTCCTGCTCGATGCGGCGCGCCTCGGTCAGGTCCCGCAGGTATGCCGCGAACACCGGTACCCCGGGGACCGCCACGCGGGTGATGGTCAGCTCGACCGGGAGCTCGCTGCCGTCCGCCCGCATGGCGGTGGTCTCCAGCCGCTGGTCGAGCACGCGGGACTGCTCGGTGCGCAGGTACCGGTCGAAGCCGTTGCGGTGCGCCGCCCGCAGCCGCGGCGGGACCACGAGGTCGACCAGTTCCCGCCCGACCGCCTCGTCCCGCGTGTACCCGAACGTGCGGCACGCGGCCGGGTTGAAGTCCAGCACCCGCCCGGTACCGTCGGCGATCACCACGCAGTCCAGTGCCGCCTCCAGCACCGCCCGCAGCCGTGCCTCGCTGCGCCGCACCGTCTCGTCGTCGCGGTGCCGGCGCAGTGCGTCGCCGACCCTGCGGCCCATGCTGGCGGCCGTGGCCAACAACGGCTCGCGGGGGCGCAGGGCGCGGTCGGTGAAGAACTCGACCACCGCCTCGATGCCGTCCCGGCTGGCCACCGGGAAGCACATCGCGGTCGCCAGGCCCGCGACCCGGGCGGCGTCCGCGCGCGGGAAGTTGGGGTCGCGGCTGACGTCCGGTACCCAGTCGGGAAGTCCCGAACGCCACACCCGGCCGGGCAGGCCGACGCCGGCAGGCAGCACGACGCCCGCGGTGGTGGCGGCGAACGCGGTGATGGCCGGCCGGTCGGGCGCGTCCGGGTACCACGTGACGGCGCAGCGCAGAAGCCCCGCCCGCGCGTCCCACCGCCACGCCCCTGCCATGGACCAGCCGAGGGTGGTGCAGACCGCGCGCAGCAGGCCGCGCAGCAACTCGTCGCCGTCCGCCCCAGTGGCGACCAGCTCGGCGACCGCGTGTTCCAGCGCCAGCAACCGGCCCGCGTCGACCTCGGCGAGGTCGTCGGCCGTGACCGGTACCAGATTGTCGTGCACGCACCCCTCCGCGCGGGCCCGGCCGGCGCGTAGGTTACCAGCCGTGAACATCCGGATCGCCGTGGCTGACGACAGTCTGCTGGTTCGGGAGGGGGTGCGCGCCCTCCTAACGGATCAACCTGATCTCGATGTGGTGGCGCTCGCGGCCAACCGGGACGAACTGCGCGCCCTGATCGAGGCGACCCATCCGGATGTCGTGGTCACCGACATCTGCATGCCGCCGACGAACACGGACGAGGGAGTGCAGGTCGCGCTGGAGCTGCGCCGTCGCCGACCGGAGACCGGTGTGGTGGTTCTCAGCCAGTACGACGATCCGGCCCACGCCACCGCACTGTTGCAGGACGGGGTGGCCCGCCGGGGGTACCTGCTGAAGGAGCGCGTCGCGCAGCCCGGGCAGCTGGTCGACGCGGTTCGGGCGGTGGCCGGCGGGGGTTCGGTGATCGACCCGCGCATCGTGGAGACCATGCTGGCCGCCCGCA
>Ga0081540_1003879_pt1 | contig 11663 bp, 11 predicted proteins | sample TabmetS2T1R1_FD_71024 | JGI IMG/M metagenome (GOLD analysis project Ga0081540, IMG submission 71024) | Tabebuia heterophylla rhizosphere microbial communities from the University of Puerto Rico - S2T1R1 | ecosystem: Host-associated > Plants > Roots > Rhizosphere ...
TCCCCGGCGACGCACGACTTCGGGACGTCGAGCGTGAAGGCCGCGCCGGGCGCGGCCTGGCCGAACGACGGGACGGTGGCCAGGAGGGCGACAGCGGTGGCGGCGATCAGGATCCGGAGCATCGGGCGACGCTAGTGGAGCCGCGCGCGGAGGGTCAAGTCAGCGAACCTGCCACATCGGCCAGGCGTGCGAAGCGCACGCCCGCCGCGGCGCCGAACTCCACGAAGCGGTCGAGCATCGCCATGCGGTGGCCCCGCCCGATCACCTGCGGGTGCATGCAGACCGTGAGCACCCCGCCGTCGACGTAGCGGTCCATCCAGTCGAGCTCCTCGGTCCAGATCTCGAGCACCTTGCCCGGCGCCGACAGGCCCTGGCGGTAGGGCGGCCCGAAGGCGAACTGGAAGTGCGGCCAGTCGTCGAGCTCGAAGCTCATCGGCAGCTCCCACAGGCGCGCCTCGCGCCCTCGCTCCAGCGGCGCGTCGCGGCTCACCTGGTCGCCGATCCGCGGCCGATACGGCCGGAAGTCGTCGGCCATCAGGCTCGAGTCGTAGAGGAAGCCCTCCTCCTCGAGCAGCTCGAGCGTGACCGGCGACATGTCGGCCGACGGCGAGCGGTAGCCGAGCGGGCGCACTCCCAGGCGCTCGAGCGTCACCAGCGCGCGCTCCATGTCGGCGCGCTCCTCGTCGGGCGGCTGGCGGCTCGGGCCCCCGGGCCCCCACGGGGGGGCCCGCCCGACGGGAGGGGCTGTTGCTGCGGGGCGGGCGCTCCGCGGCTCCCGCCGCGCGAGACGGGCGCCTCGACGAGCAGCCCGTGCTCGCCGAGACGAGCCGCTAGGCGTTCAGCCTCGGTGGGAGTCGAGCAGGATCTCCGCAACCCGGTCGGGCCGTTCGAGGGCGGCGAAGTGGCCGGTGCCCGGGAGGGAGATCGATCGGGAGCCTCGAAGCAAGGCGAGGTTGGCTTGACGTTCGTGCGGGTGTGACCAGTCGCGGTCCCCGTAGACGACGGTCACGGGAGCGCTGATGCGACTGTAGACCGCGCGCGCGGCGACCATGCTGTCCACGTTGCGGTAGACCTCGCGCGCGACGCGGGGGTACCCGCGACGGCGGCCGACGCGGCGTAGCTCGGAGAGGTAGTGGCCCGGCAGCTTGCTGCCGTCGACCAGGCCGCCTCGCAGCACGACGCCGAGGACCGGCTTGTTCTCGGTTCTGGCCACCACCGGACCGATTACCGGCGCGCGGGAGCTTCCGATGTACGAAGCAGCGACGCGATTCGCTCGACCTACGCCTTGCGGGTAGTCGTAGAGGTTGAAGGCGACGACGGCCTGAACTCGCCCTCTGAGCTCGGTTGCGGCCGCCAGGGCCACGGTGGCGCCCATCGACTCGCCGCCAAGAGTCACGTCGGTGAGGTTGAGCGCCTCGACCAGCTCGACGACGGCGCGACGGAGCGCGGGCTCGGAATAGTTCGCCCCCGGCTCGATGTCGGACCAGCCCATTCCCGGGAAGTCGACCGCGTAGGCGGTGAAAGCGTGCTCGACCGTCGGGATCACGAGCTGGAAGTGGTCGAGCTGGGTCCGCACCGTGTGCAGGAGGACGAGCGGCGGTCCGGATCCGGTCTTCAGGTACCTCAAACGCGTCCCGTCGGTGCGAGTCGCGTACTCGATCTCTCCGGTCGGAGACCACCTGCGGGTGTAGCTGCTGTCCGGCATCACACGCCCGGTCAGTGGCTCTGAATCGATGCGACTCCGCGTGGCGCAGGAGCAGGGCCTTCGACCGATAGCCGGGGCAGCCAGTCGAGCCAGTGCGGCAGGTACCAGTTCCAGCGACCCAGCATGCTCATCGTGGCCGGAAGGAGGACCGAGCGGATGATCGTCGCGTCGATCAGCAGCGCCACGGCCACACCGAACCCCATCTGCTGGAACATCACCAACTCGCCCGCGGCGAAGCCTGCGAAGACCGCCACGATGATCAGTGCGGCGCCGGTGATGATCCGTGCCGTGGAGGCCACACCGAACGTAACCGCGTCGGTCGTGTCGCCTGTCTCGTCGTAGCGCTCTCTGATCCGGCTGAGCAGGAACACCTGGTAGTCCATCGAGAGCCCGAAGAGCACCGAGAACAGGAAGAGGGGGACCCAGGCCTCGATCGTGTCGACGTGGTTGAAGCCGAGCAGGCCGGAGGCGAACCCGTCCTGGAAGACGAGCACCAGCAACCCGTACGCGGCGCTCACCGACAGGAGATTGAGGACGACGGCCGTCCCGGCGACGACCACCGAGCGGAATACCACCGTCAGGAAGACGAAGGTCAGGCCGAGCACGAACGCGATCACCCACGGGGCCGGGCCGATCACGGAGTCGAAGTAGTCGATGTTCTCGGACGTCGTGCCGCCGACGAGCACCTGGGCGTCGGTCCCGTCGAACACCGCCGGAACGGTCGTCGATCGGAGATGCCTCACGGCGGCGACGGCCGCATCGCCCGAAGGATCGCCCTGGACGGGCGCAGAGAGCATGGCCACCTTGCCGTCAGGCGAGCGCTCGATCTCGCCCGGCCCGAAGTGCGGGTCGGACGCGAGTGTCGAGCGCAGTCGAACGAGCGCGCGCTCTGTGGCGGGCTCCTGGGCTCGCGTGGCGACGACGATCTCGACTGGATTCGCGGTCGCCCCGGGGAAGTTGCGCTGAAGCGCCTCGAAGCCCTGGCGTGCTTCGAAGCGAGTCGGCAACAACGTCGGGCCGCTCGTTCCGATGTGGAGGCCGAAGATCGGTGAGGCCGCTGCAAGGAGCAGGGTGACCGAGGCGACTGCGGCGAGGACCGGTCGCCGAAGGACCGCACGGATGATCGCGCCCCAGAAGCGGCCCTCCGGGTTGGCGGCCTCGACCGACCGCCTGCCGACGATCGGTATGCGCAGCCGGTCGATCTTGTCGCCCAACGCTCCGAGGAGCGCCGGCAGCAGCGTTACCGAGGCGACGACCGAGACGATGCCGACCAGGATCGCTCCGACGGCGAGGCTGCGCATGATCGAGCTCGGCACGATGAACATGCCGAACATCGCGATCACGAACGTGGTGCCGCTGAAGAGCACGGCGCGGTTCGCGGTCAGGGCCGAGGCTCCGATTGCATCGAGCTTCTCGCGCCCGCGGCCGCGCTCCTCCCGGAAGCGGGAGACGACGAAGAGGGCGTAGTCGATCCCGAGCGCGAGGCCCATCCCGGTGAGCATGTTGATCGTGAAGATCGAGAGGCTGAAGGCGTGGCCGAGCACGGCCACGAATGACAGCGCCACGATGATCGAGGGCAGGGCGATCATCAGCGGGACGAGGCCGGCGACGACGGCGCCGAACACGAGCAGGAGGACGATCAGCGCCGCCGGGAGGCCGAACTGGAGCTCGCCCGACTGGAGGTCCTCCTCCGAAAGCTTGTTGAAGTCGTGGTTGACCGTCCGCTGGCCGGTGACCGTGGCGGCGAACGCGGGGCTCGAGTCGGCTTGCTGCACCGCGCTGATGACGTCGTCGATTCCGCCGCTCGACTCGTCCGGCATGGCGAACTGCACCATCGTCGCGTGGCGATCCTGCGAGACGAGCGAGGAGTCGCGCGTTGCGGGATATGCGCGGACGCTCTCGACGCCGTCCGCGCCTCGCACCTCGCCGGCGAGCCTGTGAACGAACGCCTGGAAACGCGGCTCGTCGACCGTGTAGTGCTCGGATCGAACGACCACGATGTCTGTCATCCCTGCGCTCGAGGCGGCCGGGAACGCGGCCTCGAGAACGTCCTTCGCGCGTTGAGACTGTGGGTTGTTGGTCGGATTGGCCTCGGTGGTAAGGGCGCCGCCGAGCAGTGCACCGATCGCGACGAACGCGAGCACCATCGCCGCGATCCAGGCGCCGATCGTCCTCCGCGGGTGCCTGGCGCTGGCGAGGGCGATCCGCTGGAGCGCCGTGGCTTTCATGGATCGAATCGTGAGCTAGCCGCCCGCACGCCGCCTCGTGGAAGCACCCGAATCCGATGCCTAGTGTTTGCGACCCCTACCCCTAGATGAGGCTCAGTCCTCCTCCTCGAGGAAGGCGTGCACGTCCGCGGCGAACTGCGCGTGGTGCTGGAAGAGGAAGCCGTGGGCGGAGTCGGGGTAGATCGTGAGCCGTGCATCCGGGAGGAGCTCGGCCAGAAGGTTCGAGTAGCGCGGAAGGATCATCGGGTCGCTGTCGCCGTTGGCGACGAAGACCGGAAGATCGATCGCGCCGACTCGTTCGAGCAGTGCACGGTTCGGGATGCCCCACCTGCAGACGGCGTCGTACTGGGCCTGGCGCGTCTCCCAGGTGCTCGGGTCGTCGCGGTCGGTCGTCCTGCCCCCGAAGATCCGCCCGGCGGCTTGCTGTCCTGCCTCGCGGCTCGAGTCCGTAGGGGCGAAGAAGACGGACAGGTATCCCTGCGGGCTCGTTTCCGGCTGGCCGACGGCGGCGATCACCTCCGGCGCCCAGCCGTGCATGCCCTCGGCACCCTGCGGCGCCGAGGACGCGAGCACCAAGCGTCGCAGCAGGTCGGGGCGGATGAGGGCGATCTCCTGCGCGACGAAGCTGCCGATCGAGAAGCCGAGCAGATCCACGCGCTGCAAGCCCAATGCGTCCATGAACGCGATCGCATCGTGGGCCATGGCCTCGACGGTGTTCGGTGTCGCGCCCGTGGTGGCGCCGACGCCGGCGTTGTCGAAGGTGACCACGCGGCGATTCGCGGCGAGTGCGTCGATCAGGGCGGGGTCCCAGTTGTCGAGGTTGCCGCGGAAGTGCTGCAGCGGGACCAGCGGTACCTCGCTCTCGCCGAGCTCGCGGTAGGCGTACTCGATTCCGTTGGCAGCCGCGACTCGGTCGGTCGCAACGTCGACGTAGGTGTGCGCTTGCTGTGCCGTCATGTGCTCCTCCTCCGCTTTCATTCTGTTCGCCGTCAGGCTGCTGCGCGCGCGAGGCGGCGCTCGAAGCGCTCGATCCGGTCACCGCGGGCGATGACACGCTCTGCGCCCGTGTAGGCCGGGTGGCAATTCGAGCAGAGCTCGACGGAGAGCGACTCGGCCGTCGTGCGGAGGGTGAAGGTGGTTCCGCAGGTCGCGCAGACCGCGTCCACCACATGCAGTTCAGGATGCCGTGTCAATTGGGTGCCTCCTTCGAAGTAAGCAAGTTTTGTGATGCAACTGACACTGCTAAGCTTAGCGAATGCTGAAGCGCCACTACGAGGGCCAGAACTGCTCGATCGCCAGGACGCTCGAGATCGTCGGCGAGCGCTGGACGCTGCTCATCATCCGCGACGTCTTCCTCGGCCTGCGCCGGTTCGACCAGCTCCAGGAGAGCCTCGGAGTCGCGCGGAACGTCCTCACGGATCGGCTCAACCGGCTGGTGGAGGAGGGGATCCTGGAGCGAGTCCCCTACAGCGAGCGCCCTCAGCGCTTCGAGTACCGGCTCACCGACAAGGGCCGCGAGCTCAACGTCGCCCTGACGGCGCTGCGGCAGTGGGGCGACAGGCACCTGAGCGAGAAGCCTCCGCGGCTTCTGCGGCGCAAAGGGGACAGGAAGGCGGTGATCGCCGCGCTCGTGCCACGCGGCGTGGACGTCCTTCGCCCCGACGAGGTCGAGCTCGTGCCCGGGCCGGGCCTGAAGACGGCCTGAGTCGCGGGGTGCAGTTCGAGACGAAGATCGCGGTCGTCCTGCGCGACGACCTCGCCGGCTGGCAGGAGACCAACGTGACGGCGTTCCTCGTCAGCGGCATCGCGGCAACCGTGCCCGGCGTCGTGGGGGAGCCGTACGCCGACGCGTCCGGCAACGAGTACCTGCCGATGTTCGTCCAGCCGGTGCTCGTCTACCAGGCCGATGCGGCCGGGCTGCGGCGAGCCTACGAGCGCGCGATGAGCCGTGGTGTCACGCCCGCCATCTACACGCAGGAGCTCTTCGCCACGGGACACGACGAGGCAAACCGGGCCGTCGTCGCCGGCGTCGCTGCCGAGGACCTCGATCTGGTGGGGATTGCCGTGCGTGCAAAGCGCAAGACCGTCGACAAGATCGTCGACCGGTTGCGCTTTCACCCATGACGCGCTTGACATAACGAGTTATACCCGGTATACATACTCGGTATGTTCGTCTGCCGGAGACAAACGTGAGCGTCCCGTACGCACTTCTCGCCCTCCTCAGCGAGGGCCCGAAGTACGGCCTGCGGCTGCAAACCGAGTTCGAGTCGCGGACGGGCGAGGTCTGGCCGCTGAACGTCGGCCAGGTGTACACGACCTTGCAGCGCCTCGAGCGCGACGGGCTCGTGGCCTCCGAGGGCGACGGCGAGCGGTCGCGCAAGCGCTACGCGATTACCTCGACCGGCTCGCAGGAGCTGGCCGAGTGGCTTCGCACGCCGCCAGAGCTCGTTCCGCCGCCGCGCGACGAGCTGGTGATCAAGGTGCTGGTCGCGTTGCAGATCCCGGGGATCGACGTCGCCGAGATCCTGCAGGTCCATCGCCGGCACGTAATCGAGGTCATGCAGCGCTACACGCACATCAAGGCCGAGGCCGCGGAGGACGACGTGCCGCTCGCGCTCGTCGCCGATGCAGAGCTCTTCCGGCTCGAGGCGATCGTGCGCTGGCTCGACGCCGCCGACGCCCGCCTGAAGCAGCTGCCGCCACCGAATGCGGTGCCACCGGCCGACGTTCCTCAAGAAGCAACTCGCACGATGGAGGTCCCGCAATGACCAGTGCACTCGAACTTCGACACGTATCCAAGGTCTACGGCTCCGGCCCGACCGAGGTGCACGCCCTCAACGAGGTCGACCTTTCGGTGGAGCGCGGGGAGCTGGTGGCCGTCATGGGGCCGAGCGGGTCCGGCAAAAGCACCCTGCTCACGATCGCAGGCAGCCTCGAAGAGCCCACTAGTGGCCAGGTGCTCGTGGAAGGCACCGATCTCACGGACGTTTCGCGTTCGGACCGCGCCAAGCTGCGCCGCCGGTCGATCGGCTACGTATTCCAGGATTTCAACCTGCTCCCCGGGCTGACCGCGATCGAGAACGTCACCCTGCCCCTGGAGCTCGACGGAACTCGCTCTAGGCCGGCGCAGGAAACCGGGCTGAAGGCGCTCGAGGCGCTCGACGTTGCGGAGCACGCCGATCGTTTCCCGGACGAGCTCTCGGGCGGCGAGCGTCAGCGCGTCGCGATCGCCCGGGCGATCGTCGGCAAGCGCGGCCTGCTGCTGGCCGACGAGCCGACCGGCGCGCTCGACTCGTTGAACGGGGAGGCGGTGATGCGCCTTCTCCGGGCGGCCACGCGACGCGGGGTCGCGGGAGTCGTCGTCACCCACGAGGCGTACCTCGCCTCGTGGGCCGACCGCGTCGTCTTCCTGCGCGACGGCTTCGTCGTCGACCAGACGCTCGCCCCGGCGGGCCCCGAGTCGCTGCTTGCGGCAGGTGATCGGTGATGAGCGCCGTCGCAAACGCTCCTGCTCTGGCCGGACCACGAAACGGTGGCGTGGCAGCACGCCGCGCCGTGATGCGCTGGGCCGGGCGCATGTTCCGACGCGAGTGGCGGCAGCAGGTCCTCGTCGTGACGCTTCTCAGCGTCGCGGTCGCAGCCGCGATCGCCAGCATCACGATCGTCTACAACACGGCTCCGGCGGACAACGCCAAGCACGGCTCCGCCAGCTACATCCTTTGGTTCGACGGCACGAATCCCAACGTCGAGGCCGAGCTTGCCGCGGCCAGGAAATACTTCGGGACGATCGAGGTCATCGGGCACCGCTCAGTACCGATCCCGGGCAGCGTCGACAGCCTCGACTTCCGCGCACAGGACCCGCACGGCACTTTCGGGAGCGAGCTCCTTGCACTCCGTCACGGTCGCTATCCGAACGGCCCGCAAGAGGTCGCCGTCACCGATGGGGTCGCGAAGATCCTAGGCCTCCAGCTCGGGTCGACGCTTGCCCTGGGAGGCCAGCGCCGGACGGTGGTCGGGATTGTCGAGAACCCGCGCAAGCTGAGCGACGAGTTCGCTCTCGTCTCCCCCTCGTCGGCGGGGATTTCCGACTCCATCACGGTCCTGGTCGGCGCGAGCCGCGCCTCGATCGACTCCTTCCTGAACAGTCGGGCGGCCGACCACGGCGAAGGGAGACCGCCTGCATTGATGGGAACCGAGAGTCAGCCTAAGGAGCAGCAGGCCGAGACGCTGGCGATCTTCTCGGTCGCCACCGTCTTCATGCTCTTGGCCTCGCTGATCGCTGCGGCTGGCTTCGCAGTAGTCGCGCAGCGCCGCCTCCGCCAGCTCGGCATGCTCTCGGCCGTCGGCGCCACGCAGAAGCACCTGCGTCTCGTGCTGATCACAAACGGCGCTCTTGTCGGGACGATTGCTGCGCTGATCGGAACGGTCGTCGGCATCGGGCTCTGGCTGGCGTTCGCCACGACCCTGGAGGGCGCAGTCGACCATCGGATCGACCGGCTCAGCCTTCCCTGGCCGTTTCTCATACCGGCCTTCATCCTCGCGATCCTCGGGGCAACCGCTGCTGCATGGTGGCCGGCACGCTCGGTCGCGCGGCTTCCGGTCATGCTCGCGCTCTCGGGGCGGCCACCCAAGCCGCGGTCAGCTCGCCACGCGGCGATCGCCGCCGCCGCGTTGATCGCGATCGGCATCGCCTCGCTCGTGCTGTCTGACAGGGACAAGCCGCTGTTCATCATCGTCGGGATCCTGGCGACGATCCTCGGTTGCCTCCTGCTGGGTCCGCCGGCGATCCGGATCTTCTCCAGAGTGGCCGGCCGACTCTCCATCGCCCCGCGACTCGCGCTGAGGGACCTCGTTCGGTACCAGGCCCGTTCCGGAGCCGCGCTCGCGGCAGTCAGCCTCGCCCTCGGGATCGCGGCGACGGTCGTCGTCGTCGCCTCGGCGGAGGCGGCCAAGAAGAACGCGGAGCCCGCCAACCTCTCGAACCGACAAGCCCGGATCTACCTTGGCCGGCCGCACACGCGGGAGGTCATTCCGGCGCAGTCGGTGGAGGAGATCGCCTATCTGTCAGCGGCCGTCCGGCGGCTTAGCGCACAGCTGGGCGGGGCGAGCGTCCTTCCGTTCCGGAAGGCAATCCAGGCCGGAACCGCCTTCTTCGACCCTGTTGCCGGTTACCGAGTGCTTCCGACGATCGAGCTCGCGTCGAAGTCCTCGGGTTCGAGCTACAGCCCGGCAGTAGAGCTCTTCGTGGCAACGCCTGCGATGCTTCGTTACCTCGGAATCGACCCCGCGACGATCGATCCAGGCACGGACTACCTCGCCCCCGAGGGGGCTCACGTCGAGAAGCTCGTCATCCCGAGCCTCAAGGACCGTTCGGAATTCGCGGTTAACAACATCCAGCGGATCAGCGTCGGGCGGCACCTCTTCGGCTCGGCCATGGGGCTCGCTCCCGGGAACGTTGCGTTCATCACTCCCAACGGGCTTCGCCGCCACGGTTGGAAGCAGATTCCGGGCGGCTGGCTGGTCGAGTCGAGCCGCCCACTGACGAGCGAGCAGATCGCACGGGCCCGCGAGATCGCCGCCGCCGCCGGCCTCACGATCGAGGTGCGGCAGGGTAAGACCTCGTTCACGCGAATCATGGCGATCGCGACGGGCGTGGGCGCGCTGCTGGCCCTGGCCATCCTCGCGATGACCGTTGGCCTGATCCGCGGCGAGAGCGCCGGCGACCTCCGCACGCTGACCGCGACCGGAGCGACCTCCCGTATCCGGCGCACGTTGACGGGGGCCACCGCGGGCGCACTCGCGCTCCTCGGCGCGCTCCTCGGAGTCGCCGGAGCCTACGTGGTCCTCATCGCGACCTACCACGACAGGCTCGGCTACCTGAGCCACGTCCCAATCGTGTACCTCGCCCTGGCCGTCGTGGGCGTGCCGCTGGCCGCTACCGCAGCCGGGTGGCTCGTCGCCGGCCGCGAGCCACCCGCCATCGCCAGGCGCGCAATCGAATGACGGTTATGCCCGCCGGCCGTGACCTCGTAGTGGGTCATCGCCTCGATGTCGTTGTAGAACGCCGGAGGGCTCTTCCAGCTCTGAACCGATCACCGGCAATCCGATGATTCGCATCGGGGTGCTGACGCCGCATTTCGCGAGCGGGCCGGAAGTCGAGTTTCCCGCGATGGTTCCCGGACGGCTGACGACATGCCTTGCGCGCGTCTCGCCCGAGCTGGCGACGGTCGGCGTCAGAGCCGGACGGCCGACCTCATCCGAGCTGAGCGTGCTGCGACGCTCGCTCGCCGAGGCGGCCGAGCTGCTTGCACACCGGTCGCTCCACGCCATCGGCTACGCCTCGACCAGCACCTCCTACGGGATCGGCTCCGACGAGGATGCTGCTCTTCTCTCGATGCTCTCGCAGCGGGTCGGCCTTCCCGTCTCGTCGACGTGCGCCTCTGCGGTGCGGGCGCTGCGAACCTTCGGCGTCGAGCGCGTCGCGATCGTCCACCCGCCCTGGTTCGGCGCCGAGCTGAACGAGCTCGGAGCGGCCTACTTCCGAGGCGAGGGGTTCGACGTCGTCTCGTGTGCGTCGGCTGCCCTCTCCCTGGATCCGAGTCGGATCGAGGCCGGCGCGGTGTACGACTGGATCTCGCGGCACGTCGGCGACGAAGCGGAGGCGGTGTTCGTCGGTGGGAACGGCTTCCGGGCTGCGGGAGCGATCGCCTCGTTGGAGGCGCGGCTCTATCGCCCGATTCTGACGTCGAATCAAGTGTTGCTCTGGAACCTGCTCGCGTCCGCCGGAGCCGGCTCCGAGGTCGACGGTAGCGGACGGCTGTTCACGCGGAGACCGCGGACGGCCGGGTGGCGGCGGGCTGCGGAGATGCCGGGAGACCGATGACTGACGGGGCACTGCGTGTCGGCCTGATTCCCGCGTCGACGACTTCGTAAGGCCCTCCGAAGCGAAACCTTGGGGACAAGTTTTGGGGTTCGCCCCGACGCGCTGCGCATCCGCCAGAGGTCACTCTCAAGTAGATGGTCGAGACGACGGAGCTTCTGCAGGTCGTGCGAGAGAACGAATCGCAGGCTTCCCGCCTCTGACGACAGACGTTAAGGAGGCAACCTTGCTGGCGAACACACCCCCAACCGAGCCCGATCCCCGCCGCTGGTGGGCCCTGGCGCTCCTGTGCGGCGCCTTCTACATGGTCATCCTGGACGCCGCGATCGTGACCGTCGCGCTCCCCTCGATCGAGGAAGACCTCGGGTTCTCGGCCCAGGGCCTCCAGTGGGTGGTGAGCGCCTACGCCTTGACGTTCGCCGGCTTGCTCCTGCTCGGCGGGCGGGCGGCCGACCTCCTCGGACGGCGGCGGGTGTTCATGGTCGGCGTCGTCCTCTTCACGCTCGCGTCGCTTCTCTGCGGGCTTGCCTGGTCGGACGAGGCGCTGATCGGGGCTCGCGCCTTCCAGGGAGTCGGGGCCGCGGTCATGACTCCGACTGCGCTCTCGATCATCATGACGACGTTCGAAGAAGGCGCCGAGCGCAACAAGGCACTCGGGATCTGGGGCGCGCTCGGTGGCATCGGGGCGACGACGGCCTGGCTGATCGGCGGCCCGATCGTCGACGGCCTCGGCTGGGAGTGGATCTTCTTCATCAACATCCCCGTCGGCCTCGCCGCGCTCGCGCTCTCCCCCGTCCTGTTGCGGGAGAGCCGGGCGGCCGTCCAGAGTCGAAGCTACGACCCTCTCGGC
>Ga0081540_1003880_pt1 | contig 11661 bp, 8 predicted proteins | sample TabmetS2T1R1_FD_71024 | JGI IMG/M metagenome (GOLD analysis project Ga0081540, IMG submission 71024) | Tabebuia heterophylla rhizosphere microbial communities from the University of Puerto Rico - S2T1R1 | ecosystem: Host-associated > Plants > Roots > Rhizosphere ...
GGTTACAACGTCAAGGAAGTCTACGCCGAGCTGTTCGTCCCGATCTTGAAGGACGTGCCGTTCATCCACGCGTTGAACCTGACGCTGGGCGATCGCTACTCGAAGTACAACAACTTCGGCAACACGAACAACGGCAAGATCGCGCTCGAGTGGCGTCCGATCGAAGACCTGCTGCTGCGCGGCACGGTCTCCGAAGTGTTCCGTGCGCCGACCGTGGCCGATCTCTTCACCGGCGCGACCAGCGATGCGCCGCGTCTGTCGCGCGATCCGTGCGATCACTACACCGGCAGCCCGCCGAATCCGGCTTGCGTCAACGTGCCGACCGACGGCACCTTCGTGAACAGCGAAGTCGCCTCGAACCTGCAGAGCACCGGCATCGCGTCCGGTTCGGTGTTCGCGGGCTTCCCGCTCGGACCGGAATTCGGCAAGTCGTTCGACTGGGGCATCGTGTATGACCCGCACTTCATCGAAGGCCTCTCGGTCAGCGCGGACTACTGGCGCCTGTACCTCAACAACAACATCACCGCGATCGGCGCGCAGAGCGTCGTGGATCTGTGCAGTGCGGGCCAGCTCGACTACTGCCCGCTGATCCATCGCTATGCGGCAGGCCTCAACCAGGGCCAGTGGCAGTTCATCAACGAGCCGACCGGCAACCTCGGCCGCGTCGACGTCAAGGGTGTCGACTTCGCGTTGAACTACCGCCTGCCGGAGTTCGCGTTCGGCCGCTTCAACCTCGGCCTCAACGCGACCTACCTCGAGAAGTACGACATCTCGACCGCGCCGGGCACCGATGCCAACACCGTCTACCACTACGCCGGTCACTTCATGACGTTCGGTTCCGCGCAGGCGGCCGGATGCCCCGGCGCCGGCGGCGGCGTGTGCTTGTTCCCGCGCTGGCGTGCGCAGTCGTCGGTGGGCTGGCAGCTCGGCTCGTTCGACGCGTCGTGGCGCATGCGCTACATCGGCCGCTTCCGCATGGGTTCGCCGTCGCCGTCGCAGGACGTGTTCCCGGCGGGTACGTGCTATTACGGCGATTACTGCACGCTGCACGGCCTGTTCTACGACTTCGGCGCCACCGTGTACAACGACATCCAGTTTGGCTACAACCTGGAAGCGTGGAACACGCGGTTCGACGTCGGCGTCAACAACGTGGGCGACAAGCAGCCGCCGTTCCTGTATGCGAACAACACGCTCAACGCGAACACCGATCCGAGCGACTTCGATCTGATGGGCCGCTACTACTGGGGTCGCGTCACGGTCAAGTTCTAAGACCGGTTCTTCTGTACTCTATCGGGCCGCACGGAATCGTGCGGCCCGTTTTTTTTGCTCGAACGACAGTCATGCGACGACGCGAAGCGATTTCGATGGCGATGCAGGGCGGCGACTTTCCGCTCGTGGAGCGCCTGTGCCGTTCCGCGCTGCTCGAGGAGCCGCAACGCGAGGAGCTCCTGTTCTTCCTCGCGGTGAGCCTCCAGTACCAGAACAAGATCGCCGATGCGATCGATACCTACGCAAGCCTGACGCGGATCGTCCCGTCCAGCGCGGTGCACTGGGGCAACTACGGCACCGCGTTGCGCGAAGCGGGCCGGTTCGACGAAGCCGATAAAGCCTACGCCGAAGCCATCCGCCTCGACGGCGCCAAGGCGAACCCGCACGTCAACGCGGGACTCCTGCTGATCCAGAAAGGCGACTACCTCGCCGCGCGCGAAAAGATGCTCGACGCCGTCGAGAGGGAGCCGGAGCTGCCGATGGCGCGCGTCCATGCGGCGATCGCCTGCTCGCTGTGCCAGGACTTCGACCGCGCCGAGCGCCTCCTCAAGCCGTGGCGCGCCTGGCTTCCGCTCGACAACGAATCGCTGCAGATCGAGCTCTCGAACCTGTTGCTGCTGCTCGGGCAAGGCGACGCGGCACTCGTCGTCGTCGAGGACCTGCTGCGGCGCGCGCCACGCAACGCCGAAGCGCGCCTGCGCCTCGCGACGGTGTACGAACGGATGAACCGCGTTCCCGAGGCCGAAGTGATCGTGCGCAGCATCGCGGCCGACAGCTTGCGCGCCGACGCGCCGATGCTGCGCGCGATCGATCATGCGCTCTCGGCGATTGCCGTGCGCAAGCGCGACCCGGTCACCGCGAAGACGCTGCTGCAGAACGCCGGGCCGCGCGCAGCCACGGACGTCCCGTACTATTTCAACCTCGCCGAGATCCACGACAAGCTCGGCGAATACGATGCCGCGATGGACGCGCTCGGCACCGCGCACGCGCTCAAGGTCGAGGAGATGAAGCGCATCGCGCCCGAGCAGTTCGAACCCGGCGCCGCCGCGCTGCCGACCGCGGTCCCCGAAGTGTCTGCCGACGAATACCGCAACTGGACGGCGTTCCAGGCGCCGGACGCGCGCAACTCGCCGGTGTTCATCGTCGGCTTTCCGCGCTCCGGAACGACGTTGCTCGAGCAGATGCTCGACGCGCATCCCGGCCTGCAGTCGATGGACGAGAACCCGTTCTTCAACCGCCTGGCCGACACGCTGCGCCGCCACGACTCGCGCATCCTCGGCAGCCTCGACGTGCTGCGCCAGTACGACGTCGACGAGCTGCGCAAGCAGTACCTCATCATGGTTTCCGAGAAGGTCGATCGGCGCTGGAGCGCGCAGCTCGTCGACAAGAACCCGCTGAACATGCTGTGGCTCCCGTTTATCCACCGCCTCTATCCGAACGCGAAATACATCCTCGCGCTGCGCCATCCGTGCGACGTGATCCTGAGCTGCTACATGCAGAACTTCCGCTCGGCGATCCTGGTCACCGCGAGCGCGAATATCGAACGTCTCGCCCGCGCGTACGTCGCCGCGATGCGCTGCTGGCTGCACCATGTCGACGTGCTGAAGCCGAACGTGCTTCTTTCCCGGTATGAGGACGTCGTCGCGGACCTGCCGACGCAGGCCGGGCGGATCGGCGCTTTCCTGGGCCTCGACGACGTCGCGCCGATGCTGAAGTTCGATCAGCATGCGCGCGACAAGGGCTACATCGCGACGCCGAGCTACAGTCAGGTCATCGAGCCCGTCAATACGAAGGCGATGAACCGCTGGCACCGCTATCGCGCGTACTTCGAACCCGTGCTGCCGATTCTCGAGCCGATGCTGGAGCGCTGGGGCTACTCGACGAACTAGCGTCCGGCGCCCTGCGCCGCCAGCGCCCGCTGCAACGGCGCGAGCTGCTTCTCGTACCGCTTCCACTCCTGGATCGCCCGCGCATGGATCGGCTCGCGCACCTGCGCCGTCGAGAGCGTCGCGACGGCCGATTCGTTGCGCGCGAGATCGATGCAGGCCGGATCCCAGGCGAGCCCGCAGAAATCGAGCACGCGACGCATGATCGTCTCGGGATCGCGCACGAGGTCGGCGTAGACGACGTCGAGAATCCGGCCCGGCGCCGCGGCGTGCCAGTGCTCCATCACGCGCCGGTAGTCGAGATAGTGCGAGGCGAGCGCGTCGAGATCGTAGATGTGCGCGAACGCATCGGCGAACATCACGCGGAAATTCGAAAAGCACACGTCCATCGGATCGCGCACGAGGTGCACGAGCTTCGCCTGCGGCAGCGACTTCGCGATGAGCCCGCCGAGCATCCAGTTGCGCGGCAGCTTGTCGGTGAAATAGCGCTTGCCGTGCGCGCGCCATTGCGTCTGGTCGAGATAGCGACGGCCGAGACCCGCGTAGTCGAGGCGGGGCAGGCGATCGAGCACGGTGTCGTCGAGCGTCGCCTGGTGATCGGCCGCCCAGCGCATCTGCAGCGCGAAATCGTCGAGCTCGCCGGCGAGGCTGACTTCGGGATGGTTGCCGAGCAGGCGATCGACGACCGTCGTGCCCGAGCGCGGCATGCCGATGATGAAGATCGGCTGCGGGCCTTCGTGGACGACGTCGGCGGGCTTCAGGAATTCCGGCGTCGCCGTCGCGGTCAGGCGTCCGAACAGGCGGCGCGACGTCGCCGGATCGTGCGAGTGCCGCGCATACATCATCGCGTTCGCGCGCGCGAGCGAATCCCATGCTTCCTCGTAGCGGCCGAGGTCCTCGAGCTCCTTGTAGCGCGCGAACTCGATCGCGGCGTGCTCCTCGCTATTCGGCGTAACCGTGCCGACGCGCCGCGCGAGATCGGCGAGGTGATTCTTTTCCGGTGTCTGCCTGCGCAGGCGCGCGAGCTCGAGCGTCGCGCGGGCCGGCGCGTTCGGCATGCGCAGGCACGCGTCGAGCTCGGCCTCGGCTTCCTTCATGCGACCGTTGAAGACGAGCTGCATGCCGCGGGAGAAGCGGAAATCGGCGCCGTCGGCGCCGAGGCTCTTCGCGCGATCGAGCAGCGCGAGCGCTTCGGCGTGCTCGGCGAGCTTGTAGCGGAACCCGGCCGCGCGTGCGAGCGCGGCAACCTCGCGCGAACGCTTGAACGCCGGATGCGCGAGCGCGTTGCGCGCCGCAACGGTTTCGCCGGACTGCAGGAGCGCGGCAACGACGTCGGCGATCAGGAGCTCGTCGTCCGGCAGCATCTTCGCGGCGTCGAGCGCATGGCGCGTCGCGTCGCGCACGCGATCCTCGTCCCAGGCGATGCCGGAGAGGATCAGGTGCACGTCGATGTTCTGCGGCGCTTCCTGCGCCAGCGATTCGAGCGTGACGCGCGCGGCGGCGACCTGGTTTTCGTTGAGGTAACGCTCGGCCCTGCGCCAGAGCCTTTCTGCACGTTCGGTCATGAAGTTCGGGGTGCGTTCGGCGAGGCCGGATTGTACCTTGCGAGCGCCGCGCGCAGCGGATCGAGCAGCGCGCCGTAGCGCGGCGCGCGCGCGGTGTCGCGGCGCAGCGGCTCGCGCACCTGCATCGCGCTCGGCGAGCGCACGTCGCGCAAGGTGCGGTGGAATTCGAGGCAGGCTGCCTCGAACGGGAGGCCGCAGAAATCGAGCAGGCCGCGGATGTGCCGCTCCGGATCGGCGAGGAGGTTCTCGTAGACGCTTTCGAAGATCCGCGTCGGATGCCGCGCGAGAGCGGCTTTGAGGCTTCGGTCGAAGTCGTGCCAGAACGCCGCGAGATCGGCGAAGCTGCGCTGATATTCGTTGTTGTAGAGGAACTGGCGATAGCACGAGAAGCACGTCTCGAGCGGATCTCGGCGCACGCCGACGATGCGCGCGCCGGGCAGCATCGCGCGGATCGCGCCGATGTATTGCCAGTTGTTCGGAAGCTTGTCGGTGAACACGGACCGGCGCTGCGACCAGTGCGAGGTCCGCTCGAGATAGCGCCGGCCGAGGCGCTCCCAGTCGCCGGGTTGCGTCGTGCCGACCCACATCGGAAACGGCGCGCCGCGCGCGCGCGATTCTTCGCCGAGCACGAGCGGCAGGTCCGGCAGCTCGCCGGCGCCTTCGACGTTCGAATGCGAGGCGAGGATCTGCTCGATCAACGTAGAGCCCGACCGCGGCAGGCTGACGATAAAGATGACGCCCGCGCCGAGATCGGAATCCGCGGGCGGCGGCGGATCGAACGCGGCGAGCGTCGCCGTGACCGCACCGGAGAACGCGCGCGCATCCCAGGGCTTGCGTCGCCGCGCGATCGTGTTTGCGGCATCGAGCGCGGCGAGCGACTCGGCGTAGCGGCCGTGATCGTCCAGCGCTTTCGCGAGCGCGAAGCCGAGCGCGATGCGGTCGTCGTCGCCGGCGCGCGTGTCGGCGAGCGCAGCGCGAATCCGGTCGATGTCGCCGGCCGCGAACTTCGTCGTCTTGAGATCGGCGAGTCCCCACCACGCCATGCCGGCGTAGGGCTGCGCGGCGATGATGCGGCGATATTCCGCGGCAGCCTCGTCGGCCCGATTGCCGACGCGCAGCGTGTCGGCGAGCAGTGCGCGTGCCGCAACGTGATCCGGCGCGAGGCGCACCGCTTCGCGCAAGGCATCGACCGCTTCGTCGGGCCGCACGCAGCGCGTGAGCAGCACGCCGAGGTTGTACCAGGCGAGCGCGAGACGCGGCTCGAGCTCGCAGCAGCGGCGCAGCGCGGCGATCGCCTCGTCGTAGTGGCCGGCCTCGGCGAGCACGGTGCCGAGCGTGTTCTGGTAGAGCGCGTCGTCGGGACGCTGCGCGAGCGCGCGCTGCATCGCGTCGATCGCCTCGCGGTTTCGGCCGCGCAGGCTTTCGATGCCGGCGAGCAGACGCAGCACCTCGGGCTGCTGCGGAAAGCGCGCGAGGACGCCGGCGATTTGCTGCGAGGCTTCGTCGAGGCGGCCGGCTTCGAGCGCTTGCGCAGTGGCCACTACGCGCTGGATCGCAGGTGCGTCGAGGCCGTAAAGGCGCGAGCCGGGTGGGACGGCGATGGTCATCGATCAGCAGGTTCGTGAAACGGCGAGTCTACGCTGCCGTTCACCTCTCCCGCTCGCGGGAGAGGTCGCGCCGGAGGCGCCGGGGAGGGGAGGCTCGCGACACGCTTCCCTCATCCGGCGCTCGCGCGCCGGCTTCTCCCGCAAGCAGGAGAAGCGAAAAGCCTCAGTAATTGTTGACGTCGAACGTCTCGGGCATCGGCGAGTCGCCGCCTTCGGCGAGACGAATCTTCAGCGCCAAGCCGTCGCGCGAGTCGGCATGATTGAGCGCTTCCTCGAGCTCGATCTTGCCTTCCTTGTAGCACGCATACAGCGACTGGTCGAACGTCTGCATGCCTTCCTGCAGGCTGCGGTCCATCGCTTCCTTGACCTCGTGGATCTGCCCGCGGCGCAGCAGATCGCGGATGTGCGGCGTGTTGATCAGCACTTCGACGGCTGGCAGGCGATGGCCGTCCTTGCCCATGACGAGGCGCTGGCTGATGACGGCCTTGAGGTTCAGCGCGACGTTCATCAGGATGTTCTTGTGCGCCGACTCCGGGAAGAAGTTCAGGATGCGCTCGATCGTCTGGTCGGCGTTGTTCGAGTGCAGCGTCGCGAGGCAGAGGTGGCCCGTTTCGGAGAACGCGATCGCGGCTTCCATCGTGTCGGAGTCGCGGATCTCGCCGATCAGGATCACGTCGGGCGCTTCGCGCATCGCGTTCTTGAGCGCCTCGTGATAGCTGTGCGTGTCGAGGCCGACCTCGCGCTGGTTCACGACCGATTTCTTGTGGCGGTAGAGATATTCGATCGGGTCCTCGATCGTGAGGATGTGGCCCGAGGTGTTCGCGTTGCGGTAGTCGATCATCGAGGCGAGCGTGGTCGACTTGCCGGAGCCCGTCGCGCCGACCAGCAGGATCAGACCGCGCTTCTCCATGATGATCGTCTTGAACAGCACCGGCAGGCGCAGTTGCTCGATGGTCGGGATCTCGCTCTTGATCGCGCGGATCACCATGCCGACTTCGCCGCGCTGCTTGAAGACGTTGATGCGGAAGCGGCCCGCGTCCTTGACCGCGATGGCCATGTTGAGCTCGAGGTTCCTCTCGAACTGCGGCACCTGCCCCTCGTCCATCAGCGAGTAGGCGATCTTCTTGACCATGCCGCCGGGAAGGCCCGTGTTGCCGAGCGGATAGAGCTTGCCTTCGACCTTGATGTTCACGGGGGCGCCGGTCGTCAGGAACATGTCCGACGCGCCCTTCTCGGTCATCAGCTTGAGAAAATAGCCGATATCCATCGGTGCCCTCGTTCGTTCGATTCTCGAAAGCCGTTTGCCGTCTCGCCCCATTGCAGATCGGGGCCGGAACGGCGAAATTCCCGAAAACGCCATGCGAGCTTCATGCCCGCCCGTTGCCAAAGCAATGGGCGGCTTTCCACAATACGCTTGTTTCCCCTGTCCGACTGCCGCCGCTTTATGACATCAAGCGCCGCAAAAATCCATGCAGTGATCGCGATTCTGGCGGCCGGCGTCGCGGCCTGCGGCCCGACCAAGCCGCCGGCCGACGTGCTCGGCGCGGCGACGCGCAACCTTGCCGCGGCCCAGTCGGCCGGCGCCGCAACCTATGCGCCGATCGAGCTGCGCGCGGCGCAGGACCATCTTGCCCAGGCCAGCGCGGCAGCGGCGCGACATGAATATGACGATGCGTCCGTGCTGGCCAGCGAATCCGGGGTCGACAGCGAGCTCGCGGCGGCCAAGTCGCGGCTCGGCAAGGCCCGCGAGGCCGTCGATGCGCTGAAGCGTCAGAACGCGGATCTCGAGCGTGACGCTGCCCGGCATGGCGATGGAGGGGTCGAGCAATGAGCGCCCGTCTCGCTTCGATCATCATGGTCCTGAGTCTCGGGCTCGGCCTCGTCGCGCAGCAGGCGCCGGCGCGCGATCTCGACTACGAGCGCCTGTCCGACAGCCTCGATCGCCTTGCCGCCGATCCGAAGCTCGGCCCGCTGGCGCCGCTGCCGTTGGAGCGCGCACGGGCGGCGTTGAAAGCGCTGAAGGAAGGCGGACGCCGCGATCATCCGTACCTCGTCTATGTCGCCGAGCGCCGCATCGAGATCGCCCGCGTGACGGCTCAGTCCGAGCTCGCAGAAACCGAGCGCCAGAACCTTTCGCGCGAGAACGATCGCCTGCAGCTCGCGGCCGCACGCCGCGATGCGGAGCAAGCCAGGCGGGAGCTCGAGCAGCAGCGTTTGCAGTCGCAGATCCGGGCCGAGGAGGCGGAGCGCCTCGCCCGCGAGGCCGAAGCGGCCCGTGCCGAGGGCGAGCAGGCCTCGCAGGCGGCCGAAGCGGCCCGCGCCGAAGCCGCCCAGGCCAAGCGCATGGCCGATCTCCAGGCCAAGGCTGCCGCGCTGGCGAAGAAGGAAGCCGAGCTCTCCGGCGCAACGCCCGCAGCGCCTGCCAAGGCCGCAGCCGCGCCGGCGCGTCGCATGACGCTCGGCGAAACCGCCTTCGTCCGCGGCCAGTCAACGCTCGCGGACGCCGGCAGCGCGCGGATCGGCGCGATCGTCGATTTCGTCAACGCGGCGCCGGGCGCGCGCGTGCGCATCGAGGCCAGCGCAGGCGGCGACAAGGCGCTGGCGAGCGAGCGGGCCGCGACGGTGCGAGATGCGCTGGTCGGCGCCGGCGTCTCGGCCGATCGCATCGTGTCGGCCAGCGGCAAGGCCGGGAAATCGAGCCAGGTCGAGGTCCGGCTCGAAGGCGCCGACTAGGTCCGGAAAAACACCGTTTCGATGACCGGATGGAGCGCCGCGCCGGGCTGTTTTTGGCGTCTTCGATCCCCATCTACGAGGTTTCTCGTGGATTGCGCCCGCGTACCGCGAGTTGCGGCGATCGCCTTCGCTAACTTACTGATAGTCAACAATTTTCTACGCCGGCTACAGAACCGCTGACAGTCGCACGGGCACGGTTCTTGCGCGGTTGCCAAGGCAGGATCGAGGGAGTAGCTTGTATCTCCCAAGTGGTCCGGCATGCCCGATATCACTTGGGGCAAGAAACCTAGCCCATGAGTGCAGCGCAAGCGACCGAGGATGCAAACGCCTCAGTTCATAAGAGCCCATGCGCACGCGGACGTACCTGGCAGTGGCGTCCAGCGGCCCGCTCACGAACTTTTCTGTCGCGCTGGACCCCAAGCTAAGGCGGCTCTCGAAAGAGCCATCGCGCAATCCCGTCGTAGTTGTCCCGCAGCCGGTGGCGCGGCGCCGTCGCGCCACCGTGCCCGCGGCCATGCATGAGAGGAGGTCAGTCGATGTTCGAACATAACGAGAAAGAGGTCGAGGCGTTGATGCAGAGCAATTCCGAGTTCCGCACGCTGTATCAACGCCACAAGGAGCTGGACAGCAAGGTGCGCGACGCGGAACTCGGCGTCCTCCCGATCGACGACGTCACGCTGCACAACATGAAGAAAGAAAAGCTCCGCGCGAAGGACATCCTCACCTCGATGTGGGAACACTCACGACCCGCTGCACATTGATCCGCGCCTAGCGGAACACATCCCGAATCTCCGCAGGTGCCGCGCCGAAGGCCGCGGCGCCTGCCGCTCGGTTATCATTCGAGGGTATCGATCGCCACGGTCTCGAAGCGGGACTTGGCTTGCGCTCGCGCAAGTCCGGCGCAGCTCCGGAGCCCTGCATGACGATCTCAAAGAGCGTCCTCGAACTCATCGGCGCGACGCCGATGGTGAAGGCGCAGCGCCTCGCCACCGGCGCGTGCGAGCTCTTCCTGAAGCTCGAAAGCGCCAATCCCGGCGGCTCGATCAAGGATCGCATCGGCCTTTCGATGATCGAAGGCGCCGAGCGCGACGGCAAGATCAAGCCAGGCGCGACGCTCGTCGAAGGCACCGCCGGCAACACCGGCCTCGGTCTCGCGCTCGTCGCGCAGCAGAAAGGCTACCGGCTGATCCTCGTCGTGCCCGACAAGATGAGCCGCGAGAAGATCTTCAACCTCAAGGCGATGGGCGCCGAAGTCGTGCTGACGCGCTCCGACGTCGCGAAAGGCCATCCCGAGTACTACCAGGATCTCGCCGAGCGTATCGCGCGGGAGACACCGGGCGCGTACTTCATCAACCAGTTCGGCAATCCCGACAATCCGCGCGCGCACGAGGGCACGACAGGCCCCGAGATCTTCGAGCAGATGGACGGCCGCGTCGACGCGATCGTGTTCGGCTGCGGCTCGTCGGGCACGATGACCGGACTCTCGCGCTACTTCGCGCGCGTCTCGCCAGCGACCGAGTTCATCCTCGCCGACCCGGTCGGCTCGATCCTCGCCCAGTACATCAACGAAGGCACGCTCTCGACGAAATCGGCGAGCTGGATGGTCGAAGGCATCGGCGAGGATTTCCTGCCGTCGATCAGCGATTTCTCGCGCGTCAAGAAGGCGTATGCAATTTCCGACAAGGAAAGCTTCCTCACGGCGCGCGATCTCCTCGCGAAAGAGGGCGTGCTCGGCGGCTCGTCGACCGGCACACTTCTCGCCGCGGCGTTGAAGCACTGCGCCGAGCAGACGACGCCGAAGCGCGTCGTCACGTTCGTCTGCGACACCGGCAACAAGTACCTCTCGAAGATGTACAACGACTACTGGATGCTCGACAACGGCTTCCTCGAGCGCGAGCACTTCGGCGATCTGCGCGACCTGATCCTGCGACCCTACGTGCGCCGCGACACCGTCGTCGTCGCGCCGACGGATTTGCTGATCACCGCCTACAACCGCATGAAGCTCTACGATGTGTCGCAGCTTCCGGTGATGGAGGGCGACCACATCGTCGGCATCGTCGACGAATCGGACGTGCTGCTGCACGTCTATCTCGACGAGACGCGGTTTCGCGATTCCGTGTCGACGGCGATGGTGTCGAAGCTGCAGGTGCTGGACGTGGAGTCGCCGATCGAGTCATTGCTGCCGGTGTTCGACATGGGGCACGTGGCAATCGTGATGGATGGGGAGAAGTTTTTGGGGTTGATTACGCGGATTGATCTTTTGAATTATCTGCGGCGACGCGCGGGCTAGTACCATGGAGATGAGCGCCACCCCGGACGACGTGCGTCATGCTTACAGGCTTTTGCTAGGCAGGGAACCCGATCCCGAAGGCTTGCGGGTCCATGCCGACTGGCTTAGAAATGAGAAGCCCACGACGGCCGCTGTCGCGGCGCGCCTAATGTCATCGGACGAGTATCGCGCCCGCGTTGGCGTCGACAGCGACTATGTGCTGGTCGAAATGGGCGGCTACGCGGTGTACGCGCGGAAGGGCGATGCGCTGATCGCTGCGCCTGTCATCGCAGGCGCTAAATACGAAGACCACGTCAAGCGCGACTTCGAAG
>Ga0081540_1003881_pt1 | contig 11651 bp, 13 predicted proteins | sample TabmetS2T1R1_FD_71024 | JGI IMG/M metagenome (GOLD analysis project Ga0081540, IMG submission 71024) | Tabebuia heterophylla rhizosphere microbial communities from the University of Puerto Rico - S2T1R1 | ecosystem: Host-associated > Plants > Roots > Rhizosphere ...
TGGGTGATGAGCAGCGTCACCGGCGCAAAATCGCCAACGGGATCGTAGCTGAGCTGCGGATAGAGGAACTGGTTGGTGGCCATGCCCGGGCCGACGATGAAGATGGTGTAGCCGTCAGGATCGGATTTGGCGACCATGTCGGCAGCGATATTGCCGCCGGCGCCCGGCTTGTTCTCCACCACGACCGACTGGCCCCAGACCTCCTGCAGGCGGTTGCCAACCAGGCGCGCGGTGGTGTCGGTAGAGCCGCCGGGCGTGAAGGGGACGACGATGCGCACGGATTTTGTCGGCCAGGCAATGCCGGCGCCGGCGCGCGAGATGAGGATGGAGGGCGCGGCGAGGCCTGCGGCCGCAAGCGCGACAAAACGGCGGCGATTGAGCATGGGCTCCTCCGCTGGAACGTGATCGCCCGATTGCGTCGGGTCGCATTGCGCCGGAGTTTGGAGAGAGGCGCGGCCGAAATCAATGCGGCGAAAAGCGGTGAGCAAGCGGCCTGGCCGGTGGCCTCGTGGTTCGAGACGCGCGCCTTTGATGGCACCGTTCGCTGACGGCCTCGCTTACGCTCGGCCTGCTCGGGTGCGCCGCGCTCCTCACCATGAGGGTCTAACAGCGTGCACGAGTGGAGGACCCTCATCCTTCAGGAGCGCGCACTTGCGCGCGTCTCGAAGGATGAAGGCCCGGAAGCCGCCCCTACTCCGGGTCTTCCTCCTCGCCCTCCCGCGCAGGGATCGCGTAGGAACCGGAGAGCCAGCGGTTCAGGTCGACGTCGCGGCAGCGCTCCGAGCAAAACGGTTTTGACGCCTCAACCGCGGGCTTGCCGCAAATCGGGCATGGCTTTGCGGCGCTTGTTCGCTTGGGATTATCCGCCATGTCGGCAGTCTACACGAAGTCGGAAAAATCAGGCGCCCGTGGCCGCGGCGTTGAGCCAGCCGAAGCGAATCGGAAAGCCCTCGCCGCCGAGCAGCGTGCAGCATTCATAGAGCGGCATCCCTACGACATTAGAGTAGGAGCCGACCATCTTGACCACGAACGATCCGGCGATGCCCTGCACGGCATAGCCGCCCGCCTTGCCGCGCCATTCGCCGGAGCCGATATAGGCCTGGATGTCCTCTTCGGAGAGGCGCTTGAAGCGCACGCGCGTTTCGATCAGACGCTGGCGAAAAGCTTCCTTCGGGGTGACGAGACAGATCGCGGTGTAGACGCGGTGGTTACGGCCCGAGAGCAGCCGCAGGCACTGCGCCGCCTCGTCCACCAGATTGGCTTTCGGCAGGATGCGGCGGCCGACCGCCACCACGGTATCGGCGGAGAGGATGAAGGCGCCGCGCAGCTCGTCGTCGAGCTGCACTGATTTCAGCGCGGCATCGGCTTTGGCGCGCGCCAGGCGATTGGCACAGGCGCGCGGCAGCTCGCCACGCCTCGGCGTCTCGTCGACATCGGCCGGCCGCAGCGCATCGGGCTCGATGCCCGCCTGGTTGAGCAGCGACAGGCGACGGGGAGAACCGGAAGCAAGAACGAATTTGGGGCGGCCGAGCATGCGGGATTTTGGAATGCGGGGAATCAGGGGATGAACGCGCGGGAAAGTATCTGACGGGGTTGTGTTTCACAACCGGGGACAAGCCCTTATCGTGCCTTCAAAAAACTGTCGTCTTTGCGGCAAACCCGCGGGCACCGCCCTCGCCCGACCGCCGAACACATTCGTGTCCCGCACGCGGGCGGAGCGGTCCCTTCAGCGCACCGGATCAATCGGCGTCGCGACACCCAGGCGGGCCTCGATGGCCTCGGCCGCTTCCAGGCACAAATCTTCGCGCAACCGCTGCCCGGTGATCAGCACGCCGATCGGCAATCCCGTTTCCTCGTCACGCCCGGCCGGCACGCAGGCCGAAGGCAGGCCGAGCAGATTGGCCGGGACCACCGGGCGCATCAGTTCCTTGGTCGCAGCCGATCCCGCCGGGGTCGCCGAATCGAAACCATGCTCGAACGGCAATTGAGTCCAGGTCGGCGACAGCAGCAACGGGCGATCCGCCATGAAGGTCGACCATGCGCGCGCGATGCCGTCGCGTTCGGCCATCAATTGCGACCATGCCGCCACGTCGGCCAGGGGCGGTATGTCCTGATTGAAGTTGTTCAGGAAGGCCATCGCATCGGCGCCCATCATCGGGGACAACAACGCCAGCACCGAACCGAAATCACCCATGATCAGGCGTCGCCAGCAGCCAATCGCGTCGTCGTAGCGTGGCGGGCAGGTTTCTTCCACGACATAGCCGGCATCGACCAGCGCCTGTGCCGCACGTCGCACCGCTGCCGCCACCTTGGGATCGGTGCCGCCGCCGGGCGGTTCGGGCAATGCGGCAACGCGAATGGGCCGCGCCAGTATCGGGCCTTCGAACGGGGCATCGATCGACCAGGGATCGCGCGGGTGTGCCCCCATCAATACCTGCAGGCCGAGGCGCACATCCGCCACGCGGCGGGCCATCGGCCCCTGCACGTTCATCAGTTGCACGGCCAGCAAGCGGTCTTCGGCCGGCACAAAGCCCGCATCGGGCACGCGGCCGGCAGATGGACGAATCGAGGCGATGCCGCAGGCGTTCGCCGGATTTCGCAGCGAGCCGCCGATGTCGTTGCCAAGGCCGATCGGGCTCATGCCGCTGGCCAGCGCCGCGGCCTCACCGCCGCTCGATCCGCCTGCGGTGCGGCCCGGATGCCAGGGATTTCGTGTCAGCCCGTGCAGCGAACTGTCGGTGTGCACGCGCAGCGCCATATCAGGTACATTGGTGCGGGCGATCGGTATGGCGCCGGCAGCGCGCATGCGTTCGACGACCGGAGCATCCGCCGGCACCACCGCCGTGGCCAGCGCGGGCACGCCCCACGTGGTGGGCAGGCCGGCCATGTCGATGTTTTCTTTCACGGTAAAGGGCACGCCGTGCAGCGGGCCAACGGTCTCGCCGTCGGCAAGCCTCTTATCGGCCAGGGCGGCAGCAGCGCGGGCCTCGTCAGCCAGGATGCGCACCACGGCATTCAGAGCCGGGTTCACTGCATCGATACGGGCCAAATGGGCGTCGATCACCTCCGCCGAACTCAGTTGTCGACGCGCGATGCGCTGCGCTAGTTCGGTGGCCGAGAGTTGCCAGATCTCGCTCATCGCTTACTCCCCACATGAATGAGCAACGAAGCTCCGCCGCCCGGCCCATCGGTCAGAGTAGTGCCATGTCCCGCTGATGTCGACGGCATGACCAGCGCTCAACCGCTTGCGGCGCCCACCTTGGCGAAGCGGCGGCGGATGCGCATCAGAAGGCCGTCGAGCACCTCGCGATAGGCGGCGAGCTTCTGCTCGCGGCTGCCTTCGCTACCGGTGGGGTCTGGAGTCGGCCAGTATTCGACGTCGGCGGCGAGCGTCCGCGTCAGGTCCAGCGCCTTGTGATGCGCCTCGGGTGACAGCGTGATGATGAGATCGAAATTGAGCCCTTCCCAGTCATCGAGCTCCTCGAAGGTCTGCGGTTTGTGGCCGGAAATATCCTGGCCGAGCTCGGCCATCACGGCGACCGCAAACGGATCAAGCTCGCCTTTCTTGGCGCCCGCGGATCTGACGTAAAGCCCCTGCGGGAACATCTGCTGCAGCAGGCTTTCGGCCATCGGCGAACGCACCGCGTTCTGGGCGCAGGCAAACAGCACGGCCTGCGGGTTGCGCGCGCGGGGCGGCGCCACCATCATGCATCCCTAATTTGGCGCATGATCTGATCCGAAAACCGGTGCCCACTTTTCGGGATCATGCGCTGAATTACCCTTTCCAGTGCAGCACGCAGATCAGCGTGAAGAGCCGGCGCGCGGTTTCGAAATCAACCCGCACCTTGCCCTTCAGCCGTTCCTGCAGCGTGCGCGAACCTTCGTCATGGATGCCGCGGCGACCCATGTCGATGGCCTCGATCTTGTCCGGCGTAGCTGTCCGGATCGCCTGATAGTAGCTGTCGCAGATCATGAAGTAGTCCTTCACGATACGCCGGAACGGCGTCAGCGACAGCAAATGCGCCACAACCGGCGTGCCGCTCTCGTGACGGATGTCGAACATCAGGCGGTTGCCCGTGATGGCGATGTGCAGCGTGTAAGGCCCTTCAGGCGCGCCCTCCGGCGCGAACAAATTCTGCTCGATCAGATCGTAGATTGCGATCGCGCGCTCATGCTCGATGTCGGGCCCGGAACGGCCGATCGATTCCTCGTCGAGCGTGACGGCGACGATGCGATTGTTGGCGTCCGCGTCGGGTGGTTTTGGGGTCATGACAGATTGAGCCGCAATCCGACGGAACGGGAATGCGCGTCAAGCCCCTCGGCTTGGCCTAGCGTCATCGCCGCTGGTCCCAGCGCGCGCAGCTGATCGGGGCCGCATTTCAGGATCGAGGTGCGCTTCATGAAGTCGAGCACGCCGAGGCCGGAGGAGAAGCGCGCCGAGCGCGCGGTCGGCAGCACATGGTTGGAGCCGCCGACATAGTCGCCGATGGCTTCGGGTGTATGCGCGCCGATAAAGATCGCGCCGGCGTTGCGGATTCTTGCCGAGAACGCCTCGGCATCCGCAGTCATGATTTCGAGATGCTCGGCGGCAATCGCATTCGCCAGCGTCACGGCCTGGTCGAGATGGCTAACCATGATGATGGCACCAAAATCGTTCCACGAGGCGCGCGCGATTTCGGCCCGCGGCAGCGTCTTCAGCTGCGCTTCCACGGCGCGTTCGACGTCGGCGGCAAGCCGCGCGCTGTCGGTGATCAGGATCGACTGCGCGCTCGCGTCATGTTCGGCCTGCGCCAGAAGATCAGCGGCGATCCAGTCGGCATTGCCGCTATCGTCGGCGATGACAAGAACTTCGGAAGGCCCCGCGATCATGTCGATCCCTACCTTGCCGAATACCAGCCGCTTGGCGGCGGCGACATAGGCATTGCCGGGGCCGACGATCTTTGCCACCGGCGCAATCGTCGCGGTGCCATAGGCGAGCGCGGCCACCGCCTGCGCGCCGCCGACGCGATAGATCTCGGCTACTCCGCCGAGATGGGCGGCCGCCAGCACCAACGGATTGAGCTTGCCGTCGGGGGCCGGCACCACCATCACCACGCGCGGCACGCCGGCGACTTTTGCCGGCACCGCGTTCATCAGCACCGAGGATGGATAGGCCGCGGTGCCGCCGGGCACGTAAAGGCCGACGGCATCGACCGCGCTCCAGCGCCAGCCGAGCTCGACGCCGAGCCGGTCGGTAAAACGCTCGTCTTTCGGCATCTGGCGGCGGTGGAACGTCTCGATGCGGTCGCGCGCCAGCGAGAGCGCCTCGATCGTCTTGGGGTCGCACGCCTTCACGGCGGCCTCGATCTCCGCCGCGGTGACGCGCAGGCTAGCTGCGTCGATGTCGAGCCGGTCGAATTTCCTGGTCGCCTCGGTCAGCGCGGCATCGCCACGCGCGGCAACGTCGTCGACGATGGCGCGCGTCGCCTTCTCGACGTCGGCCGAAACCTCGCGCTTGGCGGCCAGGAAGGCGGCGAATCGCTGGTCAAAGTCGGCGCTGTTGCGGTCGAGGCGAACGGGCATGGCGGCTTTCTGGGGGAATTTCGGCCTACTGCTCAATGGCGCGGCGGGGGTGGTGCCGTCAACCCTTGGACGTGTCGCCCCGGCGCAGGCCGGGGCCCATAACCACAGGCTTTCGTGACAAAAAAGGGCGTCGGCCACCGCCTCAAATCGAGAGATCGCGGTATGGGTCCGGGCTTTCGCCGGACGACAGTCATGCCCGTTGCGCCTGCCCTGCCTCCCCCGTCCCCAGATCATCCGGGCCGAGGTCGGTCAGCTCGCATTCCAGGCATTCGAGATCGAGCCTGAGCGCGCCGCCATGGCTGAACAGCAAGAGCGCGCAGCCGCCGGGAGCGGCGCCGGGACAGAATTCGATGCCGACCAGTTCGAGCAAGGCTTCCGGCGAGGCGGGGTCGATGTTGCGCGACTTGCAGGCCAGCACCCGGTCGAACCGAAGTGCGGCGATCAGGCGGCGCGGCGAGGTCTCGCCGGCCAGCGTCTGCTCCCAGTCGAGCCGGTTCAGCCCGATCACCAGCCGCTTCTCGCCCTGTCGCCAGATGATGTCGGAGGTCTGGACGCGGGCGTCCTGCACATGCGCGGAAATCACCGCGAGGTCGTCGGCATCGAGCGCGATCAGTTTGAGCGGAGCGTTCATGATCCACTCCACCTAACCACTCCCTCGGCGGGCGCAAGGCCGGCCACGTCCGCGCCCGGAGGGAACCGTCAGCCCCGGATAAAGGCCAACAGATCGGCGTTGATGGTCGAAGCTTCCGTGGTCGGCATGCCGTGCGGAAAGCCCTTGTAGGTTTTCAGCGTGCCGTTCTTCAGAAGCTTCGCCGACAGCGGCGCGGAGTCCGCATAGGGCACGATCTGGTCGTCATCGCCATGCATGACCAGCACCGGCACGTTGATCTTCTTCAGGTCTTCCGTGAAGTCGGTCTGCGAGAAGGCGACGATGCCGTCGTAATGCGCCTTCGCCCCGCCCATCATGCCCTGCCGCCACCAGTTTTCGATGATGGCCTCGGACGGTTTCGAGCCCGGCCGGTTGTAGCCATAGAACGGGCCCGTCGGCAGCGCGCGATAAAATTCCGAGCGGTTGGCGGCGAGCTGCGCCTGCAGATCGTCGAACACGGATTTGGGCAGGCCTCCGGGATTGGCCGCCGTCTGCACCATCAGGGGCGGCACCGCACTGAGGATCGCCGCTTTCGTCACCCGGCCCTCGCCATGGCGGGCGATGTAGTGCACCACCTCGCCACCGCCGGTGGAATGGCCGACATGCACGGCGTTCTTCAGATCAAGGTGCGCGGTCACTGCCGCGAGGTCGTCGGCATAGTGATCCATGTCGTGGCCGTCGGCGACCTGGCCCGAGCGGCCATGGCCGCGGCGGTCATGGGCAATGACGCGAAAGCCGTTGTTGAGGAAGAACAGCATCTGCGCATCCCAATCGTCCGACGACAGCGGCCAGCCATGGCTGAACACGATCGGCTGTCCCTTGCCCCAGTCCTTGTAGAAGATGTCAACGCCGTCCCTGGTGGTGATCACGGGCATGGGAGTTTCTCCTCGTTGAGATGCAGCCATCATTCGCGCGCGAAGGCGCGACGTTCGTGATGCAAAATGGGCTTCCGGATCAGGCCGGGCGGAATCGCCGGACCGTGCCGATGGTCATGATGACGAAAAACACCAGCACGATACCCTGCACGACCGCGAACACCGGTCCCGACGGCGGCGCGCCCGGCGCAATGGCGTGCAGCGCCGGCACCTTCAGGAACGTCTGGATCACCAGCACGAAGCAGTTGAGGTAAAGCGAGACCAGCGCGGTCACGACATAGACCCAGCGCCACATGCCTGAAAGCTTTGCGCTATACAGTGCGAAGCATGCGATCGCGAGCAGCACCAGCGACAGGATACCGATCGCGTGCGACGGCAGGAACTTGTCGTAGAGCAACGGCGGGATGAAGAAGCCCGTGACGTTGGTGAGGATCGTGAAGAGAAGGAAGATGCCCGTCAGCCCCGACACCCGGTCGGAACCGAGCATCTTGAACATCACGACCAGCCCCGCGACGATTGCGATCAGGCTGATCACCACATGCACCAGAACCAGCGTATCCATGTGGCTTGCTCCCCGTTGAGACACGGACGCAGGTTAGAACGGGTCGAAACAAATTTCCACATGCTCAGCGACGGCTTTGCGCAAATCTGCCATGTGCGGGCCCGAAGTAGCTTGTCGCCCCGGCGAAGGCCGGGGCCCATAACCACAGGGAGATGTTGCTTTAGCAAGGCGTCTCCACGTTCCGCCGCACTGACAGATCACGCGGTATGGGTCCCGGCCTTCGCCGGGACGACATCGTGGAAATATCGCGCGTAAGGAAGCTGCCGACGCACACCGGTATCTGGCGGTCGCAAACATAGACCTCGCCTATCCTGCTCAATAATAGCGCGGGATCGGGCCGTTCTGCGGCGTCTGCCGTTTCGACAGGTCGAACAGCACCTTGTCGATGTAGCACCAGCCCCAGCCTTCCGGCGGATCATAGCCCTCGATCACCGGATGGCCGGTGGCGTGGAAATGCGCCGTCGCGTGCTTGTTGGGAGAATCGTCGCAGCAGCCGACATGGCCGCAGGTTCGGCAAATGCGCAGATGCAGCCAGCGGCTGCCAGATTTGAGGCATTCCTCACAGCCGAGCGCGCTCGGCGTGACGTCCTTGACCCCGGCAATGTGGCTGCACCCTTTCGCGGTCACTGCATCAGGCCTTCCTGACTTCTTGTTTGAGCATGATCTTGTCCGAAAACCGGTTCCCACTTTGCGCTAACGCGGCCCTTCGGCTCGGGATCATGCTCTACAGCGCCGGTTTCGCCGTATCGCCGAGATATCCGTGCAGCGCCGCCACCACCTGCGCGCCCTCGCCGATCGCGCCGCCGACGCGCTTGACCGAGCCGGAGCGCACGTCGCCGACCGCGAACACTCCCGGCACCGTGGTCTCCAGCGCAGCGGTTTGCCGGTTGGCGCTGCCGTCCTGCGGCACGCCCGTCAGCACAAAGCCGGCGCGATCCGTCTTGACGCCGCAACCCTCGAGCCAGCCGGTGGCGGGATCGGCGCCGACGAACAGGAAGAGGTTGCGCACATCGAGCGTATCCACGTCGGGCGCCAGGCGGCTCTTCCAGCGCACGCGTTCGAGCGTGCCTTCGGCACTGCCCTCAAGACCGACCACCTCGGCATTGAAGATCAGCTCGATATTCGGCGTCGCCTCAATGCGCTCGATCAGATAGCGCGACATGCTGGCGCCAAGTCCGCCGCCGCGGATGATCATGTAGACTTTGCGCGCATGGCCGGAGAGGAAGACCGCGGCTTGCCCCGCGGAATTGCCGCCGCCGACCAGCACGACATCCTGGTCGGCGCAGAGTTTCGCTTCGATCGGCGAGGCCCAGTACCAGACGCCCTTGCCTTCGAAGGCGGCGAGGCTCTCGATCTCGGGCCGGCGATAGCGCGCGCCGCTTGCCACGACGATCGACCGTGCGCGCAGCAATTGTCCGCATTCGGTGGCGAGCGCGAACATGCCGTTGCCATAGGCGCAATCAAGCGATTTGGCGGCGACCGGAATCCAGATCTCCGCGCCGAATTTCTGCGCCTGGGTGAAGGCGCGCCCAGCCAGGGCCTGACCGGAAATGCCGGTGGGAAATCCCAGATAGTTTTCGATGCGCATGCTGGCGCCGGCCTGTCCGCCATAGGCGCGCGAGTCCAATACCGCCACCGACAACCCTTCGGACGCCGCATAGACGGCGGTGGCAAGTCCGGCCGGGCCGCCGCCGACCACGGCGACGTCGTAGAGCTTGTCATGGGCATGGATGCCGATCATGCCAAGCGCGAGCGCCAGCGAAGTTTCAGTGGGATTCTTCAGCACGGTGCCGTCGGGACATACGACCAGCGGCAGATCGGCGCGCGAAGTGGCGTAGCGCGCCTCGAGATCGGCGGCATCCTTGTCGGTGGCGGGATCAAGCAGATGATGCGGCTGGCCGTTGCGCGTCAGAAAATTCTGTAAGCGCGCCATGTCGCCGAGCGATTGCGAGCCGATCAGCACCGCCCCGCCAAAGCCGCCTTGAATGAGGTTGACCCGGCGCAGGATCAACGCGCGCATGATGCGCTCGCCGAGATCGGCTTCGGCGACCAGCAGCGCGCGCAGTTTGTCCGGCGGGATCAGCAGCGTCTCGACGTCGCCTTCGGCATGACCGTCGACCAGGGCGACGCGGCCGGAGAGCTGGCCGATCTCGGCCAGAAATTGCCCAGGGGGCTGATCGATGATGGGCGTGACATGGCCGAGCCCGTCGCGATGAGTGATGCTGACCTGGCCCGACAGCACTACGAACATGCCGGGACCGGGCTTGCCGGCCTCGAACAGCGCCTCGCCGTTCTTGTAGCGGCGGACCTCGCCGAAACGCCGCATGCGGTCGATCTCGTGCGCCGTCAGCGTCGGAAAAGTTTGCTCATGGCGCACGAAGGAAACGGCGGCGCGGGGCGGGTTCACACTACTGACGTCTGCCATGTCACCACCCGCCTGCCTTACTCTGACGCTTCTTCGTTGTCGTCATCTAGGGAGAGTTTGGCGCCAGCGGAAGATGTGGCCGAGGTCTCGACGCGTCCGCGCGCCTGCGACTTGCGCCGCTTGAGATTTTCGCGCAGCGCCAGTTTCAGCCGGTCCTGCCGGGAGGAACCCTTGCCCTTGTCGTCCTGCGTCATCGATCTCTTCGGTAGATCAGCCAGTTGCATCACCGGCAATATGGCGCGTTGATCGCGCGAGGCAATCGCCGATCGCGGGACGAAGCGGAACCCGGTCAGCCAGCCTCAGGCGGGGCCGGCCGGTTCACCGGCAAAACAGCGAGCTTTGGCTCATTTTGATGGCCCCTCCGTGCACCCGCGTGCTTGCGCACGGGGGGTCCTTGTGGCAAGAACCGGCCGCCCGCCGTAGCCCGCAAGGGGCCGATTCTGCTATTTTCCGGGCATGTGCTGCCGTAGCTCAGTGGTAGAGCACTCCCTTGGTAAGGGAGAGGTCGACAGTTCAATCCTGTCCGGCAGCACCATTGTACAGCTCTACGAACTGGCAATCTCAACGACGGCCTCGCCACGCTCCAGCGCCGCGACAATATCAGGCAATGCTGACGAAATCGCAGCGATCAAATGCTCTCGCGTTGTGTTTCCAATTCGGACCCAGACGATAGGCGGTCCCTCGTACCTCAAGGCACGCAGGGTCAGGAAATCCTCGTCCTTGGTCACGATCGTTGCACCAAGTTCGCTGGCCCTCGCCCAGATTTCGCGATCGGAGGCTGTCGCAAGCCCAAGATCAACTACATGCTCGGCCTGGTAGCCTGCCATGAGCAGATGGCGCGCGAGCGCTGGCGCTGCGCATCTATGAGGAAGCGCATCTCAGCCCGCGCGAATCAGCGGATGATCGCTGTTGCGCGCGGCGTATTCGAGGGCTGCCGTAATATCTGCGTCTTCGAGATAGGGGTAGTCGCGCAAAATGGCGGCCCGGTCGGCCCCTCCGGCCAACATTTCCAGGATATCGGCCACGCGAATGCGTAGACCGCGAATCGTCGGACGGCCGCCGCAAATCTCAGGACTGGAAGTGATGCGATCGAGAACGCTGACCATTGCCGCTCCGATTTGAGCTGCAGTAACACTGGCAGAAACAGCCAAAAAGCATAGGCGGGATTTCTTCGGCCGACCGTCCTGCATGCTGCCGTAGCTCAGTGTCAGAGCACTCCCTTGGGTAAGGGAGAGGCCGACAGTTCAATCCTGTCCCGCAGCACCAACTATCGCGGTCACTCGCTTCCGATCCCCTTCACGTCGTCATGATAGTGCACGACATGCTGCAGGCTGCGCAGCATTTTGGGCTCGCCGGCCGCTGAGGATGCCGAGCCAGTCGCCACAGTGGCGCCGGTTTTTTGCGTGAGATTCGCGCGCGTTTGGTGATTCACATAGAGGTTGGCGGCCACGGCCATCACTGCGAGGTAGAAGGCGAACATGCCGCCGATCCACGTCCAGGAGATCGGGCGGTCGCCGGGTGTCAGGCTTTCGATCAATCGGCGCATATGTGCCTCCTGATGGAACTGGTTTGGCGGCG
>Ga0081540_1003882_pt1 | contig 11646 bp, 10 predicted proteins | sample TabmetS2T1R1_FD_71024 | JGI IMG/M metagenome (GOLD analysis project Ga0081540, IMG submission 71024) | Tabebuia heterophylla rhizosphere microbial communities from the University of Puerto Rico - S2T1R1 | ecosystem: Host-associated > Plants > Roots > Rhizosphere ...
GCCACCGCCCCCACGGTCTCGAGCACCGCTGCCGCGCCCGACATGTCCATCTTCATCTCCGGCATGCTGGCCGGCGGCTTGAGCGAGATGCCGCCGCTGTCGAAGGTGACGCCCTTGCCGACCAGGCCGAGGGTCTCGCCCGGGCCGCCGTCGTAGCGGAGCACGATCAGCTTCGGCTCCTCGGCGCTGCCCTGGCTGACGGCGACGAGGCCGCCCATCTTCTTCGCGACGATCTCCTCCCGCCCGAGGACCTCGACGCTGAGCGCGTCGTGATCGGCGGCCAGCTCCTCGGCGCGGGCGGCGAGGAAGGAGGGGGTGGCGACGTTGGAGGGCATGCCCTGCAGATCCCGTGCCCGGTTCTGGGCCTCGGCACAGACGCGGGCGACCTCTGCGGCATCGGCGACGCCCTCCGGCGCGAGCAGAGCAAGCGACTCGAGCTGCTCGGGCGCGGGCTCGCCGGGGTCGGCGCTCTTGAAGCGGTCGAAGCGGTAGCTGCCGAGGATCGTGCCGGTGACGATGCCCTCGGCGAGGGCATCGGGCTCCTCGCTCGCGGGCAGCGACCAGGCGAGCGAGGCGGTCTTCAGCTTGGCGGCCTCCTGGACGACCAGCGCCGCGGCGACGCGCAGCCGCTCGGCGCTCAGGTCCTCGCGCTTGCCGAGGCCGGCGACGAGCACCCGGGGTGGTTGCTCGGGATGGATCGCTCGCACGGATTTGAAGGAGGCCGTGGCGTCGGCCGCGCCCGGCGCGGAGACGAGCTCGGACGGCAGCTCCTCTCCCTCGCAGAGGCCGACGACGACGAGATCCGCGTCGATCGCGGCGAGGTCGCTCTGGCTGACGGAGACCTTCATGGATGCGCGAGTCTATGACGTTGCTCACGGCGGCCCGCCGTGGCCTCGCGCTATCGTCCCGGTGGGCCAGGCGGCCCTCCTCTAATCGAGCCGAGACCCGGCATAAACCACTAGAAGAAAGGCAGCCATGCCCAGCACAGTGATCCTCGGTACCGCGCGCACGCCCTTCGGCAAGATGGGCGGCACCCTCTCCTCGCTTGAAGCGACCGATCTCGGCGGCCACGCCATCTCCGCCGCGCTCGAGCGCTCGAACGTAGATCCCGAGCAGGTCCAGCAGGTCGTCTTCGGCCAGGTCCTGCAGGCTGGCCAGGGCCAGATCCCCTCGCGCCAGGCCCAGATCAAGGGCGGCATCCCCAAGGAGGTGCCTTCGGAGACGATCAACAAGGTCTGCGCCTCGGGCATGCGCTCGCTCGGCATCGCCGACATGGCGATCCGCGCCGGCGACACCGAGGTGGCGGTCACCGGTGGCATGGAGTCGATGAGCCAGGCGCCGCACCTGCTGCCCGGCGCTCGCTTCGGCTACCGGATGGGCCACGTCGAGACGATCGACGCGATGGTCCACGACGGCCTCACCAACCCCTTCACCGAGAAGCAGATGATCAACGAGGCCAGCGAGGTCTCGAACGAGCTCGAGATCACCCGTGCCGACATGGACCGCTTCGCGGAGCGCTCGCACCAGCTCGCGCACCAGGCGACCGAGGACGGCAAGCTCGCCGAGGAGATCGTCTCGATCACGATCGAGTCGAAGAAGGGGACGAACGAGGTCGCTGCCGACGAGGCGATCCGCGCCGATACGACCCTCGAGGCGCTCTCCAAGCTGAGGGCGGTCGGCGGAGACGACGCCACTCACACGGCGGGCAATTCGCCGGGGGTGAACGATGGGGCCGGTGCCGTGGTCGTCGTCTCCGACGAGTGGGCGGGCAAGAACGGCAAGAGCCCGATCGCGACCGTTCTCGCCTACGGCCAGGTGGCCGACGACTTCCCCTACCTCGCCAGGACGCCGGCGAAGGCGGCGCTGCAGGCGCTCGAGAAGATCGGCAAGACGCCCGCCGACGTCGACCTCTGGGAGATCAACGAGGCGTTCGCGTCGGTCGCGATCAACTCGATGCGGATGCTCGAGATCGACGAGGAGAAGGTCAACGTGAACGGCGGCGCGATCGCCCTCGGCCATCCGATCGGCGCCTCCGGCGCTCGAATCGTCGGTGCCCTCGTGCACGAGCTGAAGCGCCGCGGTGGCGGCCTCGGCTGCGCCGCGATCTGCTCGGGCGGCGGCCAGGGCGACGCGATCGTGGTCGAGGTCAACGGGGCGTAGCCGCTGAGGGTCCGCAGCTAGGCTGCGTGCCCATGGCCGAGAAGTCATCCGGGGGCAGGGGCGCCGCCTTCTTTGACCTCGACAAGACGCTGATGGCCGGCTCTTCGGGCATGGTCTTCGCCCGGGTTGCGAACCGGAAGGGATTCGTGCCGCGACGGCAGCTCGCGAGGTGGGGCGTCGACCACCTCCGCTACCGGCTCAGGGGCTCGTCGGACGCGCAGACGAATGCCGTGGTGGAGGTCGCGAGCCGGATCTTCTCCGAGATCCCCGAGCGTGACGTCGAGCGGATGGGGCCGGAGGTGCTCGCCGGGATCCTGCCCCGGATCTATCCGCAGATGCTCGACGAGGTCCACCGCCATCAGGACGACGGCAGGGCCACATTCATCGTCAGCGCCGCGGGTAACGACCTGGTGAAAACGCTCGCGGCCGTCCTCGGCATGGAGGGCGGGATCGGCACGCGCTGGGCGGTCGGACCGGACGGCAAGTACACGGGCCAGATGGACGGCCCCTTCGTCTACGGCAACGGCAAGGTCGAGGCCATGCGGCAGTTTGCCGATCGGCACGACATCGACCTCGCCAAGTCCTACGCCTACTCGGACTCGGTCAGCGACCTGCCCATGCTCCGGTCGGTCGGCCATGCGGTCGTCGTCAACCCCGACGGGCCGCTGCGCGAGATCGCGCGCCAGGAGGGTTGGCAGGTGATGCGCTTCGAGAAGCTGGGTCGCAAGCTCGCGATCGTCGGGGCCACCGCCCTGGCGGCGGCTGCGGGAGGAGCGGGGGCGCTCGCCTCCCGGCGGCGGGGCAGCGCCCGGTTCAACTCGAGGCGCCCTCGCATTCGGCGGTGAGAATGGCCCGCCCCGGACGCACCTAGACTTTCCCCATGGCTGTGGAGCCTGAGATGCGAGGGCGCGCGCCGGCGCGACCCGTGATGTCCAGGCGGGCGCACGAGTGGCTGGCCGAGGTCTATTCGAAGCTCGAGGAGCGAGAGGCGCTCTTCGAGACCATCTCGGGACACGAGGTCAACCCCCTGTACACGGAGGAGGATCGCGAGGGATCGGACTCCGAGCGCGACCTGGGCTATCCCGGCGAGTACCCCTACACCCGGGGCGTCTACCCGTCGATGTACCGCGGGCGGCTCTGGACCATGCGCCAGTTCGCCGGCTTCGGCACCGCCGAGGAGACGAACGAACGCTTCCACTACCTGCTCGACCACGGCCAGACCGGGCTCTCGACCGCCTTCGACATGCCGACGCTGATGGGCCTGGACTCGGATGCCCACCGCTCGCTCGGCGAGGTGGGGGTGGAGGGGGTGGCGATCGACACGCTCGACGACATGGAGACGCTCTTCGCCGGGATCGACCTCGGCGACGTCACCACGTCGATGACGATCAACGCGCCGGCCGCGATCCTGCTCGCCTTCTACGTGGCCACGGCCGAGGAGCAGGGCGTCCCGCCCGAGCGCCTCGGCGGCACGATCCAGACCGACATCCTCAAGGAGTACATCGCGCAGAAGGAGTGGTGCTTCCCGATCGAGCCGGCGATGCGGCTCGTCGGCGACATGATCGAGTGGTGCACGGAGCAAATGCCTCGCTGGCACCCGATCTCGATCTCCGGGTACCACATCCGCGAGGCCGGCTCGACCGCCCAGCAGGAGCTCGCCTTCACGCTCAAGGACGGTTTCACCTACGTCGAGCAGGCGATCGAGCGAGGCCTGGACGTCGACGCCTTCGCTCCCCGGCTCTCCTTCTTCTTCAACGCGCACATCGACTTCTTCGAGGAGATCGCCAAGTACCGCGCGGCGCGCCGGATCTGGGCGCGTGAGATGCGGGAGACCTACGGCGCCAAGCGCGAGGAGTCCTGGCGGATGCGCTTCCACACCCAGACGGCGGGCGTCTCGCTGACGGCTCAGCAGCCCCAGGTCAACATCATCCGGACGGCGATCGAGGCGCTCGCCGGGGTTCTCGGCGGGACGCAGTCGCTGCACACGAACTCCTACGACGAGGCGCTGGCCCTCCCGACCGAGGAGGCGGTGCGGCTCGCGCTGCGCACCCAGCAGGTGATCGCGCACGAGACCGGCGTCACCAACACGATCGACCCGCTGGGCGGCTCCTACTTCGTCGAGACCCTCACCGACGAGATGGAGCGCGCGGCGTACGAGTACTTCGCGCGGATCGACGAGCTCGGCGGCATGGTCGAGGCGATCAAGCAGAACTTCCCCCAGCGCGAGATCGCGGACGCCTCCTTCCGCTACCAGCAGGAGGTGGATCAGCGGCGGCGGATCGTGGTCGGCGTCAACGAGTACGTGCTGGCCGACGACGAGGAGATCCCGATCCTGCGGATCGACCCGGAGCTCGAGCGCAAGCAGCGGGGGCGGGTCGAGGGGACCAAGGCCCGCCGGGATGCCGTCGAGGTGGAGCGCACCCTGGCCGCGCTCAGAAGCGCGGCGGCAACCGACGTGAACCTGATGCCGCCGATCCTCGATTGCGCCCGGGCGCGCGTCTCCGAGGGCGAGATGGTCGAGGCGCTGCAGGCCGTCTTCGGCAGCTACACCGAGTTGCCGGTCTTCTGAGCACTTCGGCCCGCGAGTTCACACTCCGTTTGCAATTCGCGCGCGGTTGCTGAAAGAGTCTCGGCGGTGAGGCGGCGACTACGGCTGGGACCTGTTGCTCTGGTGATCGCCTTTGCGGGGGCCGGTGCGATCGCCTATGCGGCAACGCAGGGGCCGACCGGCGTCATCGGGCCGGCGAACGGCATCCAGCCGACCGGTCGCCAGCTACATCCGGCCGGCAAGCTGACGGAGCTCGGGAACCTGACGACGGGTGGCGCTCTCACGCCCAACGGCCGCTTCCTCTGGGCGCTCAGCACCGGCCGCGGTCGCAACGACGTCCGGATCGTCCAGGTGACCGGACCGAAATGCGGCCACAAGAAGAAGAAGGGCAAGCGCGGCCGCGCGGCCGAAGCGAATCAGCGCAGCAAGGCCAAGAAGTGCAAGAAGCGCTCGGCTCGGCAGGTGGGCCGGGTCGTCCAGACCGTCCCGTTTCCGGGCCTGAGCGGCGGCATCGCCATGTCGCCCGACGGAAGGACGGCCTACGTCTCCGGCCTCCGCGACTCCTCGCACAGCGACGAGCAGGTCGATCCCTCGGTCCCGGGGCGGGGAGGGGACGTGATCCACGTCCTCCACTACGACCCGAAGAGCGGGATCGCATCGCGCGCCGGGATCATCGGCGTGCCGCCTCCCAGCGGGGCGCCAACCGTCCAGGACTTTCCTCCGACCTCCAACGATCACCTCTCCTGGCCGCGCGACCTGGCTGTCAGCCCGAACGGCCGGACGCTGCTCGTGGCCCTGAACCTCGCCGACTCGGCGGCCATCATCGACACCACTACCGGCAGCGTTCGGTACGTGGGCGTCGGCCACTATCCCTACGGGGCGGCGATCACGAATGACGGTCGCTTCGGTCTCGTCACGAGCGAGACCGAGGGCACGGTCTCGGTCATCAACCTCGCCTCGGGCTCGGTCGTCAAGAGCATCCAGGTCGCGCCGCGGCTCTCCCACCCCGAGGGGATGGCCGTCGACCCGAAAGCCGACCTCGCCTTCGTCGCCAACGCGAACCAGGACACGATCGCGGTGATCGACACTCGGACGATGACCGTCTCGCGGACCCTCTCGGTGGAGAGATCGCAGGGGCTCGGCTCTTCGCCCACCTCCCTGAGCGTGACTACGGACGGCTGCGATCTGCTCTCCGCCGACTCCGGGGAGGACGCGGTCGCCGTCTTCGCCATCTCCGCCGCTCGCTCGTGCTCAGGCCCGGCGAAGAAGAAAAAGAAGAAGAAGCACGGAGCCGGGAGGCGCTCGGCCGCTCTCGCGTCGGCGATCGAGTCGAAGCACAAGCACAAGAAGAAGCGGCATCGCGGCGGCTCTCGGCGCGAGTTCCAGCTCCTCGGCCGGATCCCGACCGGGTCCTATCCGACCGCCGTGGCCGCCACTCCGGGCAGGGGCCAGCTGGTCTGGATCTCGGCCCGCGGGCTCGGGGTCGGGCCGAATCCGAACGGGCCCAACCCCCTGTCTCCCCTCAACAACGACAACCAGATCAACACCTACCGGTATCTCCCGTCGATCGTCACCGGAGACTCGGGGATCCTGCCCTACCCCAGCGATCGCAAGATCCGCAAGCTCACTCCGACGGGCGACGCCCAGGTGACGCCGGCCAACTCCGCAACCGCTCCCCCCGACACGCCGATCCGCGGCGGCGGCCCGATCAAGCACGTCTTCTACATCGTGCGCGAGAACCGGACCTACGACCAGGTCCTCGGCGCCGAGCCGCGCGGTGACGGGGACCCGGCGCTCCAGATTTTCAATTCGAACGACACGCCGAACCTGCATGCGCTGGTTCAGCGCTTCCCGCTGCTCGACCACGTCTATGCGGATTCGGAGGCCTCGATCGACGGCCACTACTGGACGGCGGCCGGAGCGGTCTCCGACTACGTCATCAAGAACTGGCACCAGAACTACGCCGGGCGGGACCGGCCCTATGACTTCGGCTCCTACATGGTGAGCGCTCCGCCCAAGGGCTACATCTTCCAGCGGATGCTCAGAGAGGGGGTGAGCTTCTACAACTACGGCGAGGGGCTCGCCGGGCTCTCGCCGTTCCCCGACAAGGACCGAACCCCGGAGGAGACGACGGAGAACGCGCAGCTCCTCGACCCGACGAAGACCGACGTGCAGCTGAACGGCGGCTGCTTCGACGGCGACATCTCGATCTTCGACACCCCCGCGATCGGGCCGAAGCTGGGCAACGTCTACGACTCGAGCCTCCCCCCAGGAGCCAACCCGGCGACGGACCACTCTCGCTTCGCCTGCTTCCAGACCCACTTCCAGGCGCAGCTGCTCGCCAACTCGGTCCCCACGTTCAACTACATCACGCTGCCGCTCGATCACACTCAGGGCGTCTCGCCCGGGGCGCGCACGCCGGACGCGGACGTCGCCAGCAACGACTGGGGACTCGGCCAGATCGTTGATGCGATCTCACATTCCTCGATCTGGAACAGCTCACTGATCCTCGTCGTGGAGGACGACTCCCAGGACGGCGCCGATCATGTCGATGCCCACCGGATTCCCGCTCTCGTGATCAGCCCCTACACGCAGCAGGGGGCGGTGATCCACGATCGCTACGACCAGCTCTCCTTCCTCCGGACCCTCGAGATCGTCTCCGGGATGCGCTCGCTCAACCTCGCCGAGGCCCTCGCCGTACCGCTCTACGGCGCCCTCACCCCGAGCCCCGGCAACGCGGCGCCCTACAACGCGATCCAGCCGAGCGTGGACATGACGGCGACGAACCCCGCGACCAGTGCGAACGAGCAGGCGGTCAAGGGCCTCGATCTCGACGGCACCGACCAGGTCTCGCAGCGGACGCTCGACGCGATGCTCTGGCACTACCGGCATGGCTGGAAGTCGGCCCCGCCGCCGCCCGGTCCGAATGCGTCCCCGGAGGACAGCGAGGGCCGGGACGGCGACTCCATCGACCGCAGGGCGATCGTCCGGGCGCTGCGCCGGCCGCACGCCGGCAATCCTTCTGCGGCCCACGTCGATCCGGACGGCTGATCAGGGAACGGGCCGCCTGCGGCCCGTTCGCCCTAGGCCGCGCGGCGCGTGGACTCGACGATCACGACGATCTCGCCGGTCGTCGTCAGCTCCGAGCCGGCGAGGAACATCCTGCCCACGCCCCGTCGCTGCGATTCGGCCCTCGCGAAGGCGCAGGCGTCGTCGTGTGCCAGATCCTTGGCCAGGACCTTCTCCCCGTGCATCCTGTCTAGGAAAAGAACGTCGTACACCGCAGAGCCTCCTGTAGTTGCGGTACCCCTATGCACTTCTCATTGTCGTATCGGCTTCCCACAGTTCAAACCGTAGAAACTTCTTGTTCGATTACGGTTAACTCGCTACCGATCGATCAAGTTGACGAATAGTGCCGACCGAGTCCGCCAGAAAAATCAGGATCGTCGTCGCGAAGCCCGGCCTGGACGGGCACGACCGCGGCGCGAAGATCATCGCCCGCGCTCTGCGCGATGCGGGCATGGAGGTGATCTACACCGGGCTCCACCAGACGCCGGAGCAGATCGCCGAGACCGCGATCCAGGAGGACGCCGATGCGGTCGGCCTCTCGATCCTCTCGGGTGCGCACATGACGCTCGTCCCGCGGGTGGTGGAGCTGCTCGCCGATCAGGGAGCGAGCGACGTCGTCGTCACGGTCGGGGGGACGATCCCCGCTGACGACATACCCGAGCTGAAGAAGCTCGGGGTCGCCGAGGTGTTCACGCCCGGCGCGCCCACCGACGAGATCGTGGATTTCGTCAAGCGGGCTGTCGCCGGGCGCGAAGAGGCGTCTACGGCCAGCTAGTAGCCGTAGCCCCCGGCGCCGTTCGAGCCACTCGAGCTACCGCCGCTCGAGGCGCTGGTGCTGCTTCCGCCGGAGGACGGCTGGCCCGTGCTGGCCACGGTCCAGGTGAAGCTGGTGCCACCGAAGCTGTCGGTGAGCCCGTTGCCGGTCACCTGACCGGGGCTGTCCTGGGCGAACGAGTAGAGCGGCATGCCGCCGAAGGTCACCTGCTTGCCGGCCTTCGAGTTGACCATCCCGAGCTTGTCCTGCACGGCCTGGTCGCTCGAGGTGGGCTGGCCGCTCGACGGCGCCATCAGCGGGATCCAGATGCCGGTGCACGAGCCCGTGCACGCGATGTTCATGCCGCTGTCCTGGTTGTTCGTGTACAGGGCCTGGCCCTGCCCGTCCACCAGGACGGTCCCGACGCCGCTGACCGACTTCGTCGCGACCGTGTCGCTCCCCGCGGCGTTCGTGTTGGCCGCCGCGGAGGCGTTGTCAGAGGAGTTGCTGCCCCCGCAGGCCGCCAGGCCGAGGGCGACCAGCGCCGCCGCGGCGACCGCGAGCAGCGGAGCGCGTTTGCGATTCATCTTCTGTCCTTTGCTTCGTATCTGCCCCATTCGGCGGGTAGTACGTCCTCGCCCGCCAGGCGGATTGCGTGATCAACGTCACGCAATCCCAGAGCGGCCCCGCTCCGTACATTCCTGGTGTGGACCCCTCCGACGAGGCACTTCTCGCCGGTTACGCGACAGGCGATCCCAGCACGGCCGCGGCCTTCGTGCGGCGCTTTCAGGGACGCGTCTACGGCCTCGCCCTGACGATCGTTCGTCAGCCGGCGATCGCGGAGGAGGTCGCCCAGGAGACGTTCGTGAGAGTTTTCAGACACGCCGGCAACTACGACGCGCGCAAGGGGCGCGTCTCGACCTGGCTGCTCTCGATCGCGCGCAACCTCGCGATCGACGTGACCCGGATGAAGCGGCTGGACCCCGTGGACCCAGAGGTGATCGCGGCGGAGGTCTCGCTCACCTCCGCCGAGCCGGCCGCCGATGAGGTCGATCTGCAGCCGGACGAGCGTGACCACCTGCGATCGGCGATCACCGAGCTGCCCGATGATCAGAAGCGGGCTCTGGTGCTGGCCGCCTACATGGGCCGGACCGCCCGCGAGATCAGCGATCTGGACGAGGTGCCCCTCGGCACCGTGAAGACCAGGATCCGGACGGCCATGATCAAGCTGCGCGACGAGCTCGAGGTGGGGGAGTAATGGACCCGCGCTGCGAGGAGGTGCGCGAGCTGGCGCCTGAGCTGGCGCTGGGGATCGTCGACGGCGAGCAGCGCGGGCGTGCTCTCGAGCACCTCGCCGAGTGCCCGGACTGCAGGCGGAGGGTCGATGAGCTCTCCGAGGTGGCCGACGAGCTGCTCCTGCTGGCGCCCCATCGGGAGCCCCCGGTGGGGTTCGAGTCGAAGGTGCTGAGCGAGGTGATCCCGGCGCCGCCGAAGCGCCGGCGCCGCCGTCGCCTGGCGCTCGTGCTCACTCCCGCCGCGGCCGCGCTGGCCGCAGCGGCGGTGACTCTCGGCGTCGTCTGGAACGACGTCCAGAAGGGCCAGAACTACGAGAACACGCTCCAGAAGGCCAACGGCAGGGAGTTCGAGGCGTACTCCCTCTACGGCGGAGGGGGCCGGTTCGCGGGAACCGTCTTCAGCTACCAGGGCCGCCCGAACTGGCTGGTGATCACCGTCGAGCCCGGCCATCGCGCCGATCTCACCGGCGCCCACCTCGTCATGAGAGACGGCAGCCAGATCCCGCTGCACTGGTTCCACCTCGACCCGTCGGGGAGCTCCGGGGGAGGCATCCCGGTCGATCCGCATCAGGTCTCGGTGCTCCGGCTGGTGCCGGGGGCCGGCGACAAGCCGCTGGTCGCCGAGTTCGGCTGAGCGGCGGGGCGGCCACCGCCCGCCCACGGGGCGAGGCCGCCCGGGCTCGGCGGATTGCGAGGGCACGGATCGGGGTATTGATTGACTGGTCAGTCAGCCAGCCGGAGTCGGTATCATCCCGCGCCGCTCGTCCCCTCGAGTAGAGCCCCGTCCCGCACAGGAGGACAAGAACCTTGAAGATCGCAGTGCTCGTCAAAGAGGTCCCGGACGCCGCAGTCGACAAGCGGATCGATCCGGAGACCAAACGCCTGGATCGCTCGGGCGAGAAGAACCTCAATCCCTTCGACACCCACGCCCTCGAGGCCGCCATGCAGGTCAAGGAGGGCGGCCAGGACGTCGAGGAGATCGTCGCCGTCACGATGGGCCCGGAGAGCGCCGTCCGGGCGCTCCACAAGGCCGTGGCCCTGGGCGCCGACCGCTCCGTGCACCTCACCGACGCAGCCCTCGAGGACTCGGACGTGAATGCCACGGGCTATGCCCTCGCCAAGGTGCTCGAGGCCGAGAGCCCCGACCTGGTGCTGCTCGGCCAGCAGTCCGATGACGGCGAGTGCTACACGATCGGTGCCGTCGTCGCCGACCACCTGCAGATGCCCTCGCTGACGCAGGTGATCAAGATGGACGTCGCCGACGGCAAGCTCACCTGTGAGCGCCAGGCCGAGTACGGCTACGACACGGTCGAGATCGAGCTCCCGGCCGTGATCAGCGTCGGCGACGCGATCAACGAGCCGCGCTACCCGAGCCTGAAGGCGATCATGGGCGCGAAGAAGAAGCCGCTCGACACGAAGGCGATCGGCGACGTCGGCATCGAGTCCGACCGGGTCGGCGAGAGCGGCTCGCGCACCGCGGTTCTCGAGCTGAAGCCGCCGCCCCAGAAGGAGGCCGGCGAGATCATCGAGGACGAGGACACGAACGAGACGGTCGACAAGATCGTCGCCTGGTTGGAAGAAAGGAAACTCATCTGATGGCCGGCATCCTGGTCTACGCCCTCCACGACGACGAGGGCAACTTCAACAAGAACTCCCTGGGCGCCCTCTCCGAGGCGGCGAAGCTCGCCGCCGAGCTGGGCACCGAGGCGGCCGCGGTCGTGGTCGGCGACGTCTCCGATGACGCCGCCGCCGGGCTCGGCAAGTACGGGGTGAGCAAGGTCTATCGCGCCAAGGACGCCCCCGAGGGTCTCGCCCAGCCG
>Ga0081540_1003883_pt1 | contig 11645 bp, 10 predicted proteins | sample TabmetS2T1R1_FD_71024 | JGI IMG/M metagenome (GOLD analysis project Ga0081540, IMG submission 71024) | Tabebuia heterophylla rhizosphere microbial communities from the University of Puerto Rico - S2T1R1 | ecosystem: Host-associated > Plants > Roots > Rhizosphere ...
CGATACATCGAAGCCGTCGGTTCGAAGAACGGACAGACCAGCAAGGTCGTCGTGAACGCGCAGAACGGCCGGCTGCGGGCAACCGACGATGACGATGATGACGACTAATAACGTCACGTTTTGCTGAAGTCTTGATTCGCGACGCGCGGCGACTCGCAAGCCGCCGCGCGTCGATATGGTGGACCCCGAAGCTATTTCGGCCGCGGGTTGATGGCGCATGCGCGCGGATACCCGATTCAAAGTGAGAGCCAACATGTCATCGCAGATCGACGAAAGCGTGTCCCGGCAGAACACCGGCTTTTCCAATCCGGTTATTGGCTGGATCGACTATCGGCTTCCCATCTTTACATTCCTGCACCACGAACTTCATGCCTATCCGACGCCCCGAAACCTGAACTATCTCTGGAATTTCGGGTCGCTCGCAGGCATCACGCTCCTTATCATGATCGCATCGGGCATCGTGCTCGCGATGCACTATGTTCCGAGCGGCGACGGCGCGTTCAGGTCCGTCGAGCATATCATGCGCGATGTCAACTACGGGTGGCTGATCCGATACATCCACACGACGGGCGCATCGATGTTCTTCGCGGTGGTCTATATCCATATCTTCCGCGGTCTCTACTACGGGTCGTACAAGCCGCCGCGGGAGCTGCTTTGGTGGCTCGGGGTCATCATCCTGCTGTTGATGATGGCCACCGCATTCTTTGGCTACACCCTGCCCTGGGGACAGATGAGCTTTTGGGGCGCAACCGTAATAACAAACCTGTTCTCGGCAATTCCAGTTGTCGGAGACAGCGTTGTAACCTGGTTATGGGGCGGGTTCGCTGTAGGAGATCCGACCCTGAACCGGCTCTATGCGTTGCACTATCTCCTGCCGTTTGTCATTGTTGCGGTCGCCGGCCTTCATCTCGTCGCGCTGCACCGTTTCGGCTCGAACAATCCAACGGGCGTCGATGCCAGGGACGCAGGCGATACGATCCCGTTCCACCCCTATTACACGGTGAAGGATCTGCTTGGCCTCGCCGTCTTTTTCCTGGTCTTTGGCTGGTTCGTGTTCTACGAGCCGGGCGCGCTGCTCAACCCGGACAACTACATTCCCGCAAATCCTGCGGTTACACCGGCTGAAATTGTGCCCGAGTGGTACCTGCTCCCGTACTACGCCATCCTCCGCGCTATCCCGAACAAGCAGCTCGGTGTTGTCGCAATGGCGAGCTCAATCCTGGTGTTGTTCTTGTTGCCGTGGCTCGACACCAGCTCTGTGCGTTCGGGGCGCTTTCGGCCAGTCTTTCGCGTGTTCTTCTGGATATTGGTCGCGGACTGCGTGCTGCTCACCTACGCGGGAGGGCAGGCGCCTGATGGCGTCTGGCTGACGCTCAGCCGGATTGGAGCCACGTACTATTTCGCCCACTTCTTCTTGGTTCTTCCCCTTGTAGGGAAGATCGAACGCCCGCGCCCGCTCCCGATCAGCATCAGCCAAGCAGTTTTGCCTGCGACCGATTCAGCCACTCCTTGACGGCCGCTGTGGTGACCAACGACCGATCCTTCGAAGGATTTTGTGATGACAACAACCGCAATCCCCGAGCGTAGCCGCAAGGCGGAGCTTGCACTCTATTTCTTGCGTCTCGGCTTTCTCGGCTTCGGCGGCCCGGTGGCGCTGGTGGGCCAGATGGAGCGGGAATTGGTCGACGACAAGAAGTGGCTCACGAAGGAGCAGATGCGGGAATCAATCGCCATCTGCCAATCGCTTCCTGGGCCGCTCGCCATTCAAGTTGGCATCTACATCGCCTGGCTGCGGTGTGGGTTCTGGGGAGCGTGGATCGGGGGTTGGTGCTTCATCCTGCCGAACTTTCTGATCGTGGCCGCGCTAGGGGCGCTCTACGTCTATCTCGGCGACCTTCAGCCGGTGACCGCAATCTTCTACGGCGTCAGCCCCGCCGTGATCGCGCTCATTCTGCATTCCTGCTATAGGTTGGCCAAGCTCGGCATGGACGACTGGCTGCAATGGGCGATCGCCAGCGTCTGCCTGGTGGTGACCGTGATTCTGCAAGCCGAAGTCGCGCTTCTGTTCATCGGTGCCGGCATCGTCGGAATTCTTTACTACGGCAGCCTGTTCAAGCGCACGCCCGCGGCGCTGCCAGTCGTAATCGTGCCGGCCGCCGCGCCGATGGCGCCGGTTGCGACTAGCTCGACGCTTGGCAAGCTTCTGCTGTTCTTCCTCAAGGCGGGTTCACTGACCTTCGGGAGCGGCCTCGTCATCGTCCCTTTTCTCGAGCAGGGCCTCGTGCAGCAATACGGTTGGCTTGATGAGCGGCAGTTCCTGATCGCGGTTGCGATCGGCATGATCAGCCCAGGCCCAGTAGTGATCACGGCAACCTTCGTCGGTTATCTCGTGGCCGGGTTCTGGGGGTCGCTGGTCTCCACCGTCGGCATCTTCCTGCCGTCGTTTCTGCTTGTGCTGATCGTCGCGCCGCTGCTGGCGCAGCATCGGGAAAACGCGAATGTTCAGGGTTTCGTCAAGGGCGCCTATGCCGCCGCGATCGGAACCATCCTGGGTTCATGCATCCTGCTCGGGAAAATCGCGATCGGCGATTGGTTAACGGCCGCAATCAGCGTGGTTTCACTCGTGGTGCTGTTCCGCTGGAAGGTCAGCAATCCCCTGCTGATCGCAGCCACTGCCGTCGTGGGTCTGGTTTCTTATCTGCTGCTGCAGCCAGTCTGGGTGCTCGTGCAATAGCAACTTTTTCGAGCTAGGCGACGCTGGTCTAGCCGATGTCGATACCGGGCTTGAGCAACATGGATCCGCGGCGCTCCCCACAGCGGATTGGCAATGCGCCGGCGGAATTCTACTGGGGCGGCCGCAACGTTGGCGACAATCGGCGCAAAGCGGTCAATGTACAAAGTCGACGAATGTCGACCTTGTGGATTGCGGAAGCGCGCCTTGACTGGTTAGTCAACACACACGTCCAAGCATGCGGTAAGAGGGATGCGAAGCCCTCCCTCTCCGCCATCGATTTTGGACAGCGCAGAAGTCCTCCAAAAACAGGCATTTCCCGAACCGCCGGATTCTTGCGGTGGAGCACCACGGTGGAGCACCGTGATGGCCAAAACTTGCCATTGTCGGGAAGGGCGCGCCACAAAAAATTAGCGGCCAACGGCCGAGAATCCACTCTCTCCGCCAAGTCCACCTTTCCCAATCAAATCGAAACGCATTCGCGGCACCCGACCCGTAGTTTCAGCTCATGAAGAAGCTCGTCACACAATGCCGCTTGGAGAAATCCCTCGTTTGCTCTGCACCTGAACTACACCCTCGTCGGAGCTATCGGCAATCTTCGGAGTGATCGGCCGGTATGCGAAGTCAAACTGCAGGGCCGCGAGATCGATTCTTAGCCGATAAAGTTCCCAGTCGCTCCATTCGCGAGGCGACAAATGCTCGATTTCCGGCGGCAAATCGAGATTGTTCATTGAGTTCTCCTCTCCGGATGGGAGCGCCCGTTGCAGCGACCTGATAACAGCCGCCATCAGGCTGTCTTCACCCCATAGGCTGAGGACATGTTCCGCGTTGGCGCTCCGGCCCGGATCGTCATTGCTTAACTTCTCTCGCAGACGATCCATTCCTCGCCGCGTCTGCGCGTTGAAATCCAAAATGGCTCTGACCCGTTCGTGGAGCGGCACCATCGGCGGAGACTTGATTCTAGTCGTGGGCGCAGGTTCGGGAAAACGTTCCGGCTCTACCGTCTCGGGCGGCGATTCCCTTCGTTCCGCGCTTTCCGATTTCGCCGGCTCAGGCATTCGTTCCAGCTCGAACGCGTCGGCAAGCGGCAGCGTGTCACCATTAAAGATCGCAATCATCTCGGCATTCGGATCGCGTCGAAGGGTCAATTGGTGCGGGAGCGCGGCGGGCAGGGATCTCTGGGTTGCCGTTATGAGTGAAGGGATGTCAGTGGCAACGCGGGGGTCGATCACGAGTGTTGCGCGTGGGTGACGGACCGCTAGTATAAAAGCAGCCCACACGTGGTGTAGATCGCTCATCTCGATGCAGAGGCTATGCTGCCGGTCAAGATTCTTTGCTTCTCGAACGAGGATTGCATGAGCCGGACGGAAATGTGTGAAGCATCGAGTTCGATCGCCTCGATGCCGCCATCGGAAAGCTGGACGCGAATTGCGTTGCGACGACTATCGATTTCAAGGATCTGCGCAATTTCACCGGCCCGAATCCTGGGCGGCCGCACCGAACAATCGTCACGCGTGAACACAATCCTCTCGCCTTGCGACAATGAGACGGGCTTAAGCGGATGACCTAATTTGGTTGGAGCCTTGAGCTTGCCCTGCCGCAAGCGGAGAGATCGAATCCCTTCGTTCAGATCTTTGACGCGGCGTGGATCGTTGCAAACGAGAAAATCGAAGCCGGTGTCTTCGTCGTCGGATGGATCGTCAGCCGCCTTGAAACCGATGTCCTGACGTTGTGCCATCAATTGGATGGCCGGACCAACCAGCCCCGCGCGCAAGAATCGCTCAACCACCTTGGCGTAGCTTTCGTCGTCGACAGCCTGCACCGAAGCTAGACGATCCGCGGCATAGGCCGCCAGGCGGTGGCTGACGATGCCGTTCTGTTTGCTCTGGTCGTGAAGCAGAGCCAGAGGGGCACCTCGCTCATGAGCTGCAAGCATCAGCTTGGCGAGAGTCTGATCTTCGACCAATTCTGCTCGTGGAACAATGATCAGACGGTTCTGCGCTCGGCGCTTGGCGCTCGGCCGGTCGAGAAACACCATCTTGCTTAGGTCGGACAGCGCACGTTTGATGGTTGTCACCTTCGGCTGAGAGTGTTGGATCGCGTTAGATAGCTCCCGACATTCGGAGTGGTTGTTGCCGACCAATAGCGGTCTTTGGAAGTCGGCTCGGCCGAGCAACTCGTCGAAACGTTCGACGACCGCGGCGTGGCTTGCTGCCGTGATGGCGCAAATCGTGGAGGGGCCCTCCGCAGCGGCTGCGCGATCCACCAATTCGCAGGCGCGCTGAACGGAATTGTAGACGGCGGCTGTTGTCACAAAGCGGGGCTTTTCCGCCACGGGGGCAGCCGCAAGCGTCACGATGTCGGGCTGACTGAGGACGGCCTCAAGGATGTTCTGCCGCTGACCTTCACCATCGATGAATCTATCCAAAAGCCGCTGCAGCTCAGCGATCCGGATCGTTGACTGGCGGCGCAGCAGCTTGCCGACGAGCCATACGGGATCGCCGTGGATCGCTTTAACGTTCAACCGCCATGTCCGTGATTGGTTGCGTTGGACACAGGGATCGTCCAGCTTCATCTTGGTTTGCCAATGCCGGCCGGGAAACGGCGCGATCGGATCGACGACCAACTCGATGCCGAGCTCTGCGAAATGCGTTTGCAGTTGGCGCCGGTAGAAATCCGGCCACCGATTTCCTTCCACGGTAACGGCGTTCCCGCCGGCAGAAATTTGCATAGGGCGTGCAAAGAGGTCGCGGATCGCGGGCCCCGCAAACTCGTCGTATTCGACCTCGCGCCGCGGAAAAAACAAATGGGCATGACGGTTTCGCGCCCCCGGATGCATCATAGCGGGATCGTGGATCGCCATGTGGATCGCAAGACGGCGATCCCCCGCGATCAACAGCGCGACACGCCTGGTGAGCTCGGTCGCTTCGGTCAGCGTCATCTCGGAGGCGGGTGGAAGGGCCAACACGAGCACCGCGCCGTTTTGGGTCTTCCGAATGCGGTTATCAATGTCTCCCCGGAGCCGGTAGACCTCGGCCTCGTCGATCCCGTTTGCGAGAAATTCGAGGTTTCCAAAGGCCTCGGAGACGCCGCCCGTCCGCAGGATCTCGCTATGCACGAGGTCGCCGCCCAGGTGCTGGAAGTCAAACTGCTTGGCCAATCGCACATCTAGAACCTGGCAACGGCCCAGATAGGCCAGCGTTTCGCATGCACCGCCATCGGAACGGACGTGGGGAAATTGCACGTTCAGGTACGGTATTGCCATTGGTACAACCAAGTCTGGGTTTCAGGATATTGAGCATCGGGGAGGATCCCGCAAACGCAAAGGGCAGAGGGCCAAAAACCGAAAAAATTCTGTGCTGGCCGAGTCAATTTCGTCATGGCATTTGCGCTGAGGGGGCTAACCAGGAGGACGCTATGAGGGACACATCCAAGGCCGAGATCACGAAAATGGAAGCCGCAGCGGCGCGGATCGCAAAGCAGCGCGCGGCTTGAGGTGCGGGGCCGCTAACTGGACGAGGCCGAAAAGAACCACAAGGAGGCCATCGAAAGGATGATCCTGGGTAGCTTGCGCGCAGCGAGGATCACGGAGCTGCCGTTGTCGGTTATCCTCGAAAACATCAGGATCCTTGGCCAGATGGTTGGCGCGCCTGAGATCGTCAGCAAAAGCGCGCCGAAGAACAATGACGATTTCAGAATGTCGCAATCTGGTGGATCGGGGCCTGATGCCGATGTGGATCGCGAGGGATGCGAGGTCTTCGTGAAGCTCTCGAGCAACACGTCTGCTGCAAATCGCGAAACCTTGGAGAAATCCGGGTTGCGCTGGAATGGCAGGCTCGGCGGGTGGAGGGGCCACGTGGGTAACGCCGCCATTGAGCTCTTGCGGGAGAGGTTCGGGGATCGTCTCGCGATCCTCTCGGCGCCGATGAACACAGAAGGTGGACCTTACGAGGGGCGTCCGGAGGTGGACCCAATGACGCCGCCAGCCAATCCGCCTTCTGCTGGGCCCGCCGGTGACGCCATCGAGATGGCGCCGCTTGCCGAGCCCGACACGGGTGGCGACGGCATGGTGGGGCCCCCCGTCAGCGACGACACGAGGCTTCCGGGCTCGTCGTTGCCGCCGCGGCCCTGGGCGCTGCCCAAAAGCCCCTTTGCCCGCCGTTCACAGGTCAATGAGTAACGATGGATTCTGGCCGCCGGTGAGTGCGTTAACCCAATCGTGAGGGACGGTGTTGCTCACTTAGGCTCGACGCTGTATCACAGACACCAGACACAAGCGGCCACTTGGTCGGTCATTTTATTGTTTTCGTTGCGATTTTTGGCGTTGTTGGACCGAGTCCCTCTCCTGACTCGAACCCCCGCCGCTCGCAGGCTAGCTCCTTGAAGTAGGAGTGGAACCCGACAGCCCCGTGGGGGACACCAGCGGGAGAAAGGCCGGAGCCCTCTATCAAGCTGCCACATCTCTGAGCCTTGGGGCTGGCAGGGCCGTAACGTGCTGTGCCCAGCGCTCAAGCGCCTCGCGCATCTCGGCCGCATACCGAGCGCGGTTATAGACCCCAGCAACGCCCGCCCGGTGACCGCTGACATGGTTTAGGATCGCCTCCACGATGTGTGGCAACACGCCAAGCCGGTCGGCCATCACCGTGGACGCCGATCTCCGAAGATCGTGGACCGTCCAATGGGGTAGGGGAGCGCCTAGGGTCTTCGCAATCCTTGCATCAAGCGCCGCCTTCGACTTGGACCATCCCGAGAAACCACGATGGGGGTCACCGCCGCGTCGGGGCCCGTCCCCAAAAAGGAAGTCCCGGTCGTTTTGGCGGTGCGGGAGTAGGGATAAGGCGGCGGGAACCAATGGTAGCCAATGCTCGCGATGGTTCTTGGTCCGGGCGCTTGGCAGCGTCCAGAGCCCCGAAACGGTATCAAGTTCGGCCCATTGCATACTGCCTACTTCATCACGGCGTTGGGCTGTGAGCAGCAACAAGCGCACAATGCGTCCGTAATCGTCATCGCCACAGGCCTGCCAGATGGCTGACAGCTCCGTCTCGGTCAGCACCCGTTCGCGACTTCTAGGCTGCGCGGGTCGGTTAGTGCCGAGAACCGGGTTCCCAGCGATGTCGAGGCCCTCGCGGATTGCCCAGTTGAACATTGAGGACAGGGCTGTACGGGCGCGGGCTGCTGAGACCGCTCCATGAGCTGACGTGAAGTCAGAGATACGAGCCGAGATATGGCGGCGGGTGATCTGAAAAACTGAAACGGAATGCAGGGGTTTCCAACTGACCAACAAGTAGCGTTCTGTTTCCGAATAGGTCCGGGGCTTCAGCCTTTGTTTGGCGTTCCGGAGATATTGATCCGCGATCACCCGGAGTGTATCGGCCGCCTGCAGGCGCGCCTTGGCCTTCTCGTCCGCCGGGTCTTTGCCATTGGCAACCACGCCCAGAAGCCGCTTGGCCTCCTTGCGCGCAAGCTCTGGCGTCCAAGGGGCGCCGTGAGCACCGATGGTGACGAAGCGCTGCCGACCGAACACTCGGTACTTGAGAACGTAGGTTGCTTGGTCGCGTTGACGCCGAACGCCAAAGCCCCGCACCGCCTCACGGTGGTCTGCGTCCCAAATAGTCTCGCCCGGCTTGAGTGCTTGAACTGCGCGGATCGTGATACTCGAAACAGCCATCGATCACCTCTGTAGCTACCACGTAGCTACCACCATAGCGCTAATTGCAGCGCAGGTAAGGCGGGAAGCGGCGAGCTTATTAATTGATAATATTATGATTTTCGCGAAAAAGGCGGGTATGGCGTAGCATCGGCGGAGCCCGTGTGGTGTCTGTGGAACAGGAGGTCGGTGGTTCGAGCCCACCCAACTGTACCAACAAAATCAATAGCTTAGCTCGAAATCGCAAAGATCATAGAAGGCGCTTAGCGGAGATGAGCGTGAGTGCGCCATCTGACAAACCATGACATTCGCGGTAACAATCAACCTTGCTTGTAGTTGGGACAACAAAATGATCAGCGCATCCGAAGCTCGTCGCGAACTGATCTACCTTGCTTGCCCTTACACTCACCCCGACGCCAAGGTTCGCCTTTACCGGTTCCAACAAGCGACAAGGGCCGCGGCGGCGCTCATCCGGCAGGGGCATATCGTATTCAGCCCGATCACCATGACGCACCCGATAGATTTGGAAATGGCCGGAGCTGAAAGCACGCTGGGCTCCGAATTTTGGGTACGCTTTGACGAGACGTTCATGGATCGCTGCGATGTCTTCGCGCTTCTCCCATTAGCTGGATGGCAGGACAGCAGCGGGGTGGGAAGGGAGATCGCTTACTTCGAGGCGATGGGGAAACCACTCAAGGTTTTGGACCAGAATTATCAGCTCAGGGCTTTTGAATTGCCCCTGACAGGAAGCCAAAAAGAACCACCGCGAAAAGGAGCCCTGTGAAGGCTGCGCCTCTTTCCAGCGCGGAGAAGCCTCGCACCCCCTTTCTGTGCAGGGCCTTGTCCCAACGATAGAAAATCATGCCGACTGTGGCCGCGCTGATTGCCGCAAAAACGTTGAAGCTTGGAAACCTCCATTTGATTGCGAGTAGAGCGAAGAAGTAAATCGCCCATACGAGCGTAATCAGCGGGCCTCGGTCGATACCGTTTCCATTTCCAATTGCAAGGATATAGACGCGCGCGACAGTTAGAATTCTCGCGCGCTTCTGAGCCTCGGGCGAAGCATCAAAGAATGTGGGGAATTGGCGAACGCTCAGGGCGTCCCACAGGACATAGAGCGCGTACATGATGCAAACGATCGGTAGCCAGAAATTGCTGTTATTCGAAGTCACCAGCAAGAACATGTACGTGAAGACAAGGAAGACGTCGATCGCAAACCTAGGCCAATCGTTCAGCGGCTTCTTGTCAACCGACATTAAATAGCCGTCCCAACTTAGGACAGTGACGAACAGCGCCAAAAGCACGATTGCGATTTGCTCAATTTCCTGACCGTGGGGCAGCCTTCCTTGAGTGATCCAACCGGCGCGCACAATTGCCGCGCCGACGCCCAAGCTGATGGCCACGGCGAATAGCCGGCGAACAAGATCCAGCCTATACCCAGCCTGGAGGGCCTTGTCCTTTTCGCGATCTGACATGCGACGTACCACTATTCCCGGCATCAACCGGGAGTAGTGGAACCAGCAAATTCGTAGATGGTCAATCTGGTCTTTAGCTAAAAGCCTGGAAATCTGAATTTGCTTGCAGCGAGATATTCCTCGACATCATCGAATGCGAGCCAGCGGCGTTGAAGCTCTTCCGCGACGGCACCGGTGGTGTTCGAGCCGGCAAAGGGATCGAGGACGACGTCGCCTTCCTCGGTCGGCATCTTGATGAAGAACTCCGACAGTGCTCGCGGGTATCGCGCTGGATGTATTTTTAGGCCTTCGGCCTTGCATCGCAGCGTGTAGGCATCGTTGGCTGAGTTGTTGCCCATGGCCGCGATTACCCGCAGCGGCTCATCACCTTGGGCACTGCTCACCATCGGTAGGAACTGAACGACCCGCCTTGCGGGAAAGGCTTCTTTCACTTCATCGATCACGGCAGAAGCGGACGAACTCATTTTCGACCTATCTATCTATGCTTGCCTGTGAAGCATGAGCTTCTTCCTGCAGATCGGTTTGAAAGGTCACGCCATATCTTCCGTGGAAGTGAGATGTCTAGTGGTGGCTTCTTCCGACATCAGATGCTTGCCTTCGCATCGCAAATTGTTGGTCGTGACCGGCGCCGAGATGGCCGAAGCTCATTCGCTCGCTTCGGGGGCATCGCCCTTCACGCGGTCGCCGATCCTCATGAAAAGGCGGGCTGAAACGATCGCGAAGGATGTCCAAGCTACGAAGGCCAGCGGGCTGAAGAGCATGCTTGCTATCACTTTTCCTTTGCCGGATTGCATGTCGCCTGCCGTGCTGGGCCATTCCAGTGCGACCACAATGCCGATCAGGATGAAGGGCAGCAGAGTAATGAAATAAGCCTTCAGGATAAACCAGACGTGGCCACGCGTATCCGCAAAGGCGTTTCGCACAGACGCGCCGGGCGCGTCCGCGGCGATAGCGGGCAGCAGAATGGCCAGCCGCAACGCAATGGTAATAGCCGTAGCGACCAACGGAATGGAGATGATGACTTCCGCGACTATAGACGGTGCGATGGCTGCCGGCAGATGGGTCGGGATGGTCGCAAGGAAACTGAATGCGACGGTCCAGCCAAGCATGCGCTGAAAGCGCTTGCTCGTTAGCTCGAAATGATACCCGGAGGTCGTTTCACCCAGGATCAATTGCCGGAAGATCGCAATTTGCAGAGGCAGGATCGCGACCTTGCCCATCAGCTCGACGGCTTCCGCAAGCACGCGATTGTCCGATATTGCCGGAATTGCATCGATGAGTGCGAAGATTACCGTGATCGCAAAGCCGATGATGGACTGGTTGCGCAGCCGCACCCACACTTCGCCCAGGTCATCCCGAACGGTCCGGAGGATCGTGCCGATGGGCACGGAAGAGGAGGTGGCCACGCTGCGTTGCCGCCTTTCCGCGGAGCGAATGAGGATCGATCATGACGTGCGGCCTGCCCGCGTCAAAAGGCTAATCGCCGGTCTGCTTGCCAAATTGCCCACGTTCACTCACAATTCCAAGAGATTCGCGCGCGAGCATCGATAAAGCCAAGCAACTCCAGCGGGTGGGGGGATTTATGTTGGCTGTCGCATCAAGGAGGGGCCAGCTCGGATTATTGCTGGCTGCCGCGCTCGGCGTTTTTGTCTGGCCTGCGGCAGCCAGCGCCTACACGCCTGAACAGCAGCAGGCCTGCAGCGGCGATGCGTTCCGGCTTTGCAGTTCGGACATTCCGGACATCGGTCGTGTCACGGCCTGCATGGTCCGCAACAAGTCGCAGCTATCGCCG
>Ga0081540_1003884_pt1 | contig 11644 bp, 19 predicted proteins | sample TabmetS2T1R1_FD_71024 | JGI IMG/M metagenome (GOLD analysis project Ga0081540, IMG submission 71024) | Tabebuia heterophylla rhizosphere microbial communities from the University of Puerto Rico - S2T1R1 | ecosystem: Host-associated > Plants > Roots > Rhizosphere ...
GGTTCTTCTTCGCGTCGTCGACGGCCTTGGAGATCGCCAGCGGCACCTCGCGGGCCTTGCCGTAGCCGAGCCCGACGCGGTCGACCTCGTCGCCGATCACGACGAGCGCGGTGAACGAGAACCGCCGGCCGCCCTTGACCACCTTGGCGACGCGGTTGATCTCGACCACGCGCTCCTTCAGCTCTCTGCTCTGCTCGACGTCGATTGCCATCTAGAACTTCAGTCCTCCTTCGCGGGCCGCGTCGGCCAGCGCCTTCACGCGGCCGTGGTAGAGGTAGCCGCCGCGGTCGAAGACGACCGTCTCGACGTTCGCCTTCTTCGCGTTGGCAGCCAGCAGTTTGCCGACCTCGGCCGCCTGCTCGCTCTTCGACCCCTTGAACGTCTTCTTCAGGTGCAGCCAGCTCGCGGCGGCGAGGGTCTTGCCCTCGAGGTCGTCCACCAGCTGCGCCTCGATGCCGCGGTTGGAGCGGAACACGACCAGGCGCGGCCGCTCGGCGGAGCCGACGACCTTGCCGCGCACGCGCTTGTGCCGGCGCTCGCGCGCCTTCCGGACCGTAAGCGTGCTCATGCCCGCTTCCCGACCTTCCGGCGGACGTACTCGCCCTCGTAGCGGATGCCCTTGCCCTTGTACGGCTCGGGCGGGCGCACCTTGCGCACCTCGGCGGCGATCTGCCCGACCGCCTGCTTGTCGATCCCCTTGACGATCACCTCGGTCGGCGTCGGCACCTCGAAGGTGATGCCCTGCGGCGCCTTCAGCACGACCGGGTGCGAGAAGCCGACGTTCAGCTCCAGGTCGGTTCCGCGCAGGGCCGCGCGGTAGCCGACGCCCTGGATCTCGAGCCGCTTGCTGAAGCCGTTCGTGACGCCCTCGACCATGTTGGCGATCAGGCTCCGCGTCAGGCCGTGGAGCGCACGGTCGTCGCCGCGCTCGGTGGGACGCTTGACGGTGATCGTCGAGTCCTCCTGGTCGACCTGCATGCGCACCGGCACCTGCTGGCTCAGCTCGCCCAGGGGGCCGTTGACCATCACGCGGCCGGGCGAGATCGACACCGACACGCCGGAGGGAAGCTCGATGGGCTGTCTACCGATTCGACTCATGGCTCACCAGACGAAGCAGACGACCTCGCCGCCGACGCCCTGCTGCTCGGCGGCGCGGCTCGTGATCAGGCCATTGGAGGTGGACAGGATCGCGGTCCCCATCCCGCCGAGCACGCGCGGCAGGCGGTCCTTGCGCGCGTAGACGCGGCGGCCGGGCTTGGAGACGCGCTTCAGGTCGGTGATCACGCGCTCGCGGCTGCGCCCGTACTTGAGCTCGATCACGAGCGTGTCGTAGGGCGTGTCGTCGACGTGCTCGACCCGGTAGTCCTGGATGTAGCCCTCCTCCTTGAGGATGCGGGCGATCTCGGACTTGAGGCCGGAGGTCGGCATCTCGGCGCGCTCGTGGAGCGCGCGGTTCGCGTTGCGGATTCTCGTGAGCATGTCTGCGATCGGATCGGTCTGCATGGTTACCAGCTCGACTTGGTCATGCCGGGGATGACGCCCTGGTGGGCGAGGTCCCGCAGGCAGATTCGACAGAGGCCGAACTTCTTGTAGACCGCGCGCGGACGGCCGCAGCGGTTGCAGCGCGTGTACGCGCGCGTCTTGAAGCGCTGCGGCTTGTGCGACTTCTCGATCAGGGCCTTGCGTGCCATCTACTGCGTCTCTCCTTCGTCGGTCTCGGTCCGGGTGAACGGCATCCCGAGCGCGCGCAGGAGCGCGAGCCCCTGCTCGTCGTCCTCGGCGGTGGTCGTGATCGCCACGTCGAGGCCGCGGATGCCGGCGATCTGGTCGTAGTCGATCTCCGGGAAGATGATCTGCTCGCGGATCCCGAGCGAGAAGTTGCCGCGGCCGTCCATCGAGCGCGGGTTCAGGCCGCGGAAGTCGCGGATGCGCGGGAGGGCGATCGAGACGAGCCGGTCGAGGAACTCCCACATGCGGGCTCCGCGCAGCGTCACGCGCGCGCCGACGGGCATGCCCTCGCGGACCTTGAAGCTCGCGATCGACTTTCGCGCCATGCGAGGCTGGGCGCGCTGGCCGGCGATCGTGGTCAGTTCCTCCACCGCGCTGTCGAGCTGCTTCGCGTCGGTCTTCGCCTCGCCGACGCCCATGTTGAGGGTGATCTTCTGCAGCCGCGGCACCTGCATCGTCGAGCTCAGGCCGAGCTCGTCCTTCAGGCGCGGGCGGATCTCCTGCTCGTAGACGGTCTTCAGTCTCGGTTCGTATCCGCTTTCCACTGCGCTCACTTGTCGATCTCCTGGCCGCAGTCGGCGCGCTTGCAGACCCGCACGTGCACCTCGCGGCCCTTCACTTCCTTGGTCGTCATCCCGATCCGCGTCGGGCGGTTGCAGGTCGGGCAGACGAGCATCACCTTCGCGACCGGCACGGGCGCCGCCTTCTCGATCACGCCGCCGGGCGTCATCTGCGTGCCGCCCATGCGGTTGGCGTCGCGGATCGGCCGGGGCCGCGTGTGCCGCTTCTGGATGTTCAGGTTCTCGACGACGACGCGCTGCTCGCGCGGCCGGGCCTCGATCACGCGGCCTTCCTTGCCGCGGTCCTTGCCCGTGAGCATGTGGACGGTGTCGCCCTTGCGGATTCGCATCTTGTGTGACATCAGAGAACCTCCGGGGCCAGCGAGACGATCTTCATGAAGTTCTTCTCCCGCAGCTCGCGCGCGACCGGCCCGAAGATGCGGGTGCCGCGCGGGTTGCGGGCGGCGTCGATCAGCACGGCGGCGTTCTCGTCGAACGCGATCGAGGTGCCGTCGTTCCGCCCGAACGGCTTGCGCGTCCGCACGACCACGGCCTGCACGACCTCGCCCTTCTTGACCGCGCCCTGCGGGCTGGCCGTCTTGACGGTGGCGGTGATCACGTCCCCGACCCGCGCGTAGCGGCGCTTCGAGCCGCCCTTGACGCGGATGCAGAGGATCTCGCGCGCGCCCGTGTTGTCGGCCACGCGCAGCCGTGACTCCTGCTGGATCACTTGGCGGCCTCCAGCACCTCGGCGAGGCGCCAGTTCTTCGTCTTCGAGAGCGGCCGCGTCTCGACGATCCGCACGAGGTCGCCGGTCTTGGCGGCGTTCTGCTCGTCGTGCGCGTGGAACTTCGTCGAGCGGCGGACGACCTTCTTGTACTTCGGATGCGCCTTCACCGTGTCGACCTTGACCACGATCGTCTTGTCCATCGCGTCGGAGACGACCACGCCGCGGCGCTCCTGGCGCCGGCCGCGCTCGTGCTCGGGCTTCGGCAGCCGGACGATCGGGCGACGCTCCGCGGGGCGCTCGCGCTTCGGCTTCGAGTGCTTGTGGCGCTCCGAGCGCGGCAGGCGCTTTCGCTTCGGCTTGCGCGCAGGCTGCTGCGGAGCCGCCTCTGCGGCGGCCGGCTCGTCACCCTCGGCCTCGGCGACCGGCTCCTCGGCCGGAGCCTCCTCCTCGGCCGGAGCCTCCTCCTCGGCGGGAGCCTCCGCCTCGGCGGGAGCCTCCTCCGCCACCGGCTCCTCTGCCTCCGGCGCGGTCTCCTCGGCGGGAGCCTCGGCCTCCGGGGCGGTTTCCTCGGTGGTCTCTTCGGTTGTCTCGTTCTGCTCTTCGTCAGGCATTGGTCTCTCTCGTCAGGCTCGATTCACGTTCGATGCGGATGGTCAGGATGCGGGCGATCTCGCGCTTCGCGTGCTTCAGTCGCGCCGGGTTCTCCAGCGCCCCTGTCGCGGACTGGAAGCGCAGGTTGAACAGCTCCTGGCGCGTGTCGGCCAGGCGGTTCTCCAGCTCCTCGTCGGTCAGGTCGCGCAGCTCTCTAGCTCGCAAAGAGATCCGCCTCCCTCGTCACGACCTTGGTCTTGATCGGCAGCTTGCGGCCCGCGAGGCGGAGCGCCTCCTTGGCGAGCGTCTCGTCCACGCCGGCGAGCTCGAACATCACGCGGCCGGGCTTGACGACGGCGACCCAGTGCTCGGGCGCGCCCTTGCCGGAGCCCATCCGCGTCTCGGCGGGCTTCTGCGTCACCGGCTTGTCCGGGAAGACGTTGATCCAGACCTTGCCGCCACGGCGGATCTTGCGCGTCATCGCGATTCGGGCGGCCTCGATCTGCCGGTTGGTGACCCAGCCGGCCTCGAGCGCCTTCAGCCCGAAGTCGCCGGCCTGCACGGTCGTCTGGCCCTTCGAGTAGCCGCGCCGGCGGCCTCGCTGGTACTTGCGGTACTTGGTCTTCTTCGGGAGGAGCATCTAGCTCTCGTCCTTCGTCTCTGCCTGCTCGGGCTGCGACGCCTCGGCGGGAGCCTCGGTCTCGGCCGCGGCCTGGGGCTGCTCCTCGACCGGGGGCTGCTCCTGGGCGGGCGTCCGTTCGGTGCTCTCCTGAGCACGCGGCCGGCCGCGTCCGCCACCAGGCCGCCGCGGGCCGCCACCGCCGCTGCCCTTGCGCCTGCCCGGGCGCACCGGCCCGAGGCCCTCGCGGTCGGGACCGCGGCCGCGGCCGCCCTCGCGGGAGGCGCCGAGACCCTCGGCGGTGCCGCCGCGGCGGCGGGCCTGGTCCTGGTCGCCGAGCCGCGAGTCGCGCTGCGTGACGCCCTCGTAGCCCTCGGGCATGATCTCGCCCTTGTTGATCCAGACCTTGACGCCGATGCGGCCGAAGGTCGTCTTCGCCTCGGCGAAGCCGTAGTCGATGTCGGCGCGGATCGTGTGCAGCGGCACGCGGCCCTCGGAGTAGCTCTCCGAGCGGCTCATCTCGGTGCCGGCCAGCCGGCCGCCGCACTGCACCTTGACGCCCTGGGCGCCGGAGCGGATCGCGGAGGCGAGCGAGCGCTTCATCGCGCGCCGGAAGCTGACGCGGTTCTGGAGCTGCTCGGCGATCGACTGCGCGACGAGCTTGGCGTCGAGCTCGGGCCGCTTGATCTCGTTGATGTTGATGTGGACGGCCTTGTTGGTCATCCCGTGGATCTCCTTGCGCAGCGCGTCGACCTCCACGCCGGACTTGCCGATCACGATCCCCGGCCGGGCCGTGTAGATGTCGATCGTGATGCGCTGGGCGTCCTTGCGGATCAGGATGTCGGACAGGCCCGCGTGCTCGAGCTTGCCGTAGATGTGCTCGCGGATCTTGATGTCCTCGAGCAGGAACGCCGGGAACTCCTTCGTGCCCGTGTACCAATTCGACTTCCAGTCGTGGATGACGCCCACGCGCAGGCCGCCGGGATGGATCTTCTGGCCCATCTAGGACTCCGCCTCCTCGGTCTTCTTCTTCGCGGCCGGCTTGCGCTTCGGCGCGGCCTCCTTCTTCTTCGGGGAGGCCTCGGCCTTCGTTGGCTGATCAGCCTTCGGAGCGGGCTCCGGGGCGCGCTCGACCGGCGTCAGCTTGATGGTGATGTGGCAGGTGGGCTTGTGGATGCGGGCGGCGCGGCCGCGCGCGCGGGCGCGCCAGCGCTTCAGCACCGGTCCCTCGTCCACGTAGGCGGCCGAGACGACGAGCTCGTCGCCCACGAGGTCGTGGTTGGCCTCGGCGTTGGCGACCGCGGAGCTCAGCACCTTCTCGATCTCGCGCGCGGCTGCGCGCGGCGTGAAGGCCAGCACGGTCCGAGCCTCCGGGACGGAGCGGCCGCGGATGTGGTCGACCACCAGCCGCGCCTTGCGGGGCGACGTGCGCACCCACTTCGCCACGGCCTTGACCTCCTGGCGCTCGGCGGTCGCCATCAGCGCTTCACCTCGGCCTTGCGGTCGCCGGAATGGCCGCGGAACGTCCGCGTCGGGGCGAACTCGCCGAGCTTGTGCCCGACCATCTGCTCGGTGACGAAGACGGGCACGTGCTTGCGGCCGTCGTGGACGGCGATCGTGTGCCCGACCATGTCCGGGAAGATCGTGGACGCGCGCGACCAGGTCCGCACCATCTGCTTGGAGCCGGACTCGTTCATCCTCGTGATCCTGGCCAGCAGCCGCTCTTCCACGAACGGCCCCTTCTTCGAACTACGGCTCAACGCTTCTCCTTCCCGCGGCGGCGGCCGCGGACGATCAACTTGTCGGATTCCTTGTGCTTGCGGCGCGTGCGCTTGCCGAGCGTCGGCACGCCCCACGGCGTCACCGGGTGACGGCCGCCCTTCGACTTGCCCTCGCCGCCCCCGTGCGGGTGGTCGACCGGGTTCATCGCGGAGCCGCGCACGGTCGGGCGCTTGCCCTTCCAGCGGCTGCGCCCCGCCTTGCCGCCGGTGACGTTCTCGTGGTCGACGTTGCCGACCTGGCCGATCGTCGCCCGGCAGACGAGCGGCACCCGGCGCAGCTCGCCCGATGGTAGCCGAAGCACGCCCTGGCCCTCGTCCTTCGCCACGAGCTGGATGCCGCTGCCGGCGGAGCGCGCGAGCTGGCCGCCCTTGCCCGGCTTCAGCTCGACGTTGTGCACGAGCGTGCCGGTCGGGATGTTCGCCAGCGGCAGCGCGTTCCCGGGCTTGATGTCGGCCTCGGGGCCGGACTCGACCGTCGCGCCGACCTGCAGCCGCGCCGGCGCGAGGATGTAGGCCTTCGCGCCGTCGGCGTAGTGCAGCAGCGCGATCCGCGCCGAGCGGTTCGGGTCGTACTCGATCGCGGCGACCTTGGCCGGCACGCCGTCCTTGACCCGCTTGAAGTCGATCTTGCGGTACTGGCGCTTGTGCCCGCCGCCCTGGTGGCGCCGGGTGATGCGGCCGTACGAGTTGCGCCCGCCGCTTTTCTTGAGCGGCTCGACGAGGCTCTTCTCGGGCTCGGTCTTCGTGATCTCGTCGAAGGTCGAGACCGACATGAAGCGGCGGCCCGGCGACGTCGGCTTGTACTTGCGGACGGGCATGTCTACGCCTGAGCCCCCTCGAAGATCTCAATCGCCTCGCCCTCGCGCAGCTGCACGATGGCCTTCTTCCAGCCGGGCTTCTGCCCGCGGATCAGCCCGCGGCGCTTCGGCTTCGCCTGGACCTTGAGCATGTTCACGGCCTGCACGCGGACGCCGAACAGCTCCTCGACGGCCTGGCGGACCTGGGTCTTGTGCGCGTCGGGGTGGACGCGGAAGGCGTACTTGCGCTGCTCGAGCAGCTCGTAGCTCTTCTCCGAGACGACCGGCGCGAGCAGCACCTGGTTCGGGTGGAGGCTCATTGCGCCCTCCCCTGCACCAGCTCCACGGCGCCCTCGCTGATCAGCAGCGAGCGGGCGCGGACGACGTCGACGACGCCGAGCTCGCCCGGCACGGTCACGGCCACGCGCTCGAGGTTGCGGAACGACTTGATCAGCGCTTCCTCCTCGGGCTGGGCGACGACGAGCAGCGGCAGCTCCTTGCCCCACGAGCCGAGCAGCTCGATCGCGGCCTTCGTCGACGGCTCGTCGAAGCCGGACGGGTCGACCACGCCGAGCGTCCCACCCTGGGCGTGCGCCGAGAGCGCGCCTCGCAGCGCGGCCTTGCGAGCCTTGCGGTTCACCTTGCCGCCGAAGCTGCGCATCGTCGGCGGGAAGGCGACGCCGCCGCCGGTCCAGTGCGGCGCGCGGGTCGTGCCCGCTCGCGCGCGGCCGGTGCCCTTCTGGCGCCACGGCTTCGCACGGCCGCCGGCGACCATGCCGCGGCTCTTCGCGCCGCGCGTGCCGGCGCGGGCCTCGTTCTGCTCGGCGACGACGGTCTCGTGCACGAGATGCGGCTTCACCTCGACGGCGAAGACGCCCTCCTCGAGCGTGACGCTCTTCGTCGAGCCGAGCACGGGTGCCTTAGGCGCGGCCACGACCGGTGTCCTCCCTGACCTCGACGTAGCCGTTCTTCGGGCCGGGCACGGCGCCTTTGACGAGCAACAGGTTCCGCTCGGCGTCGACGTCGTGCACGGTCAGCCCGACCTGCGTGACGCGTTTGCCGCCCATGCGGCCGGCCATCTTGATCCCCTTGAACACGCGCGAGGGCGTGGCCGACGCACCGATCGAGCCGGGCGCGCGGATGTTGTGCGAGCCGTGCGAGACGGGGCCGCGGTGGAAGTTGTGGCGCTTGATCGTGCCGGCGAAGCCCTTGCCGATCCCGACCCCGGAGACCTTGATCCGGTCGCCGGGCTCGAAGGTCTCGACGGTCACGGGCTCCCCGACGGTGAGCTCGGTCGTGCCGCGGAACTCGACGAGCCTGCGGTGCGCGCCGGCGTCGCCGAGCTGTCCGAGCCGTGCCTTGGTCACCTTGCGCTCGGCGACCGGGTCGAAGGCGAGCTGCACGGCCTCGTAGCCGTCCGAGTCGACGGTCTTCACGCGCACGATCGGACACGGGCCGGCCTCGATCACCGTCACCGGCGTCACCTCGCCCGTCTCCTCGTCGAACAGCTGGGTCATGCCCAGCTTCTTGCCGAGGATCGCTTTCACAGCTTGATCTCGATGTCGACGCCGGCCGGGAGGTCGAGCCGCATCAGCGAGTCGACCGTCTTCGGGGTCGGCGAGTGGATGTCGATCAGGCGCTTGTGCGTGCGCACCTCGAAGTGCTCCCGCGAGTCCTTGTCCTTGAACGGGCTGCGGATCACGCAGTAGACGTTCTTCTCGGTGGGCAGGGGCACGGGCCCGGTGATGGTCGCGCCGGTGCGCTGGGCCGTCTCCACGATCTGGCTCGCAGACTTGTCGAGCTGCTGGTGGTCGTAGCCCTTGAGGCGGATGCGGATCTTGCTCTGCGGCACCGGCGCTCCCCTAGTTGCTGATTTCGGTGACGACGCCTGCGCCCACGGTGCGGCCACCCTCGCGGATGGCGAACCGGAGGCCCTGATCCATGGCGATCGGCTGGATCAGCTCGATCTCCATGTTCGTGTTGTCGCCCGGCATGACCATCTCCTGGCCCTCCGGGAGCTTGATCGCGCCGGTCACGTCCGTCGTGCGGAAGTAGAACTGCGGGCGGTAGTTGTTGAAGAACGGCGTGTGCCGTCCGCCCTCGTCCTTCGAGAGGACGTAGACCTCCGCCTTGAACTGCGTGTGCGGCGTGATCGAGGCCGGCTTCGCGAGGACCTGGCCGCGCTCGACCTCCTCGCGCTTGGTGCCGCGCAGGAGGGCGCCCGCGTTGTCGCCGGCCTGGGCGAAGTCGAGCGTCTTGTTGAACATCTCGAGCCCGGTGACGACGGTCTTCTCCGTCTCCGGGTGGATGCCGACGATCTCGACCTCGTCGCCCGACTTGATCTGGCCCTGCTCGATGCGGCCGGTCACGACGGTGCCGCGGCCGGTGATCGTGAAGACGTCCTCGATCGGCATCAGGAACGGCTTGTCCGTGTCGCGCGTGGGCTCCGGGATGTAGTCGTCCACGGCCTGCATCAGCTCGAGGATCTTCTGCTGAGCCTCCTCGTCGCCCTCGAGCGCCTTCAGCGCCGAGCCGGTCACGATCGGGATGTCGTCGCCAGGGAACTCGTACTTCGAAAGCAGCTCGCGGACCTCCATCTCGACGAGCTCGAGCAGCTCGGGGTCGTCGACCATGTCGGCCTTGTTCAGGAAGACGACGATGTACGGCACCTCGACCTGGCGCGCGAGCAGGATGTGCTCCCGCGTCTGCGGCATCGGGCCGTCGGCCGCCGAGACAACGAGGATCGCGCCGTCCATCTGCGCGGCGCCCGTGATCATGTTCTTGATGTAGTCGGCGTGCCCGGGGCAGTCGACGTGGGCGTAGTGCCGGTTGTCGGTCTCGTACTCGACGTGCGACGTGTTGATCGTGATGCCGCGCTGCCGCTCCTCGGGAGCGTTGTCGATCGACTCGAAGTCGCGCACGGCGGTGTTGGTGCCCTTCTCCGAGAGCACCTTGGTGATCGCAGCCGTCAGCGTCGTCTTGCCGTGGTCGATGTGACCGATGGTTCCGACGTTGAGATGCGGCTTGCTGCGCTCGAACTTCTGCTTACCCATTCCCTCTTTTCCTCCCGTTAGCTCTGCTGCGAGTCGACGAGCTCGCCAGCGATCGACTGAGGCACTTCCTCGTAGCGATCGAACTGCATGGTGAACGTTGCCCGGCCCTGCGTCGTCGAGCGCAGGTCGGTTGCGTATCCGAACATGGTCGCCAGCGGGACATGAGCCCGGATCGCCTGCGCGTTGCCGCGCGGCTCCAGGCCCTCGACGCGCCCACGGCGCGAGTTGAGGTCCCCCATCACGTCGCCGAGATACTCCTCCGGGGTGACGACCTCGACGGCCATGACCGGCTCGAGCAGCTTCGGCTTCGAGCGCTTCATGGCCTCCTTGAATGCCATCGAGCCGGCGACCTTGAAGGCCATCTCGCTCGAGTCGACGTCGTGGAACGAGCCGTCGACCAGCTCGATGCGGACGTCGACGACCGGGTAGCCGGCCAGCACGCCGGACTCCATCGCCTCCTGAATGCCGAGGTCGACCGGGCCGATGTACTCGCGCGGGATCTTGCCGCCGACGATCTTGTCGAGGAACTCGTAGCCCTCGCCGGGCTCGGCCGGCTCGGCGTTGATCACGGCATGGCCGTACTGGCCACGGCCGCCGGTCTGGCGCACGAACCTGCCTTCGATCTTCTCGACGGGGCGGCCGAAGGTCTCGCGGTAGGCGACCTGCGGGCGGCCGACGTTCGCGTCGACCGAGAACTCGCGCATCAGGCGGTCGACGATGATCTCGAGGTGGAGCTCGCCCATGCCTGAGATCAGCGTCTGCCCGGTCTCCTCGTCCGTCTGGACGCGGAAGGTCGGGTCCTCCTCGGCGAGGCGCTGCAGGCCTCCTGAAAGCTTGTCCTGGTCGACCTTGGTCTTCGGCTCGATCGCGACCGAGATCACCGGCTCCGGGAAGTCCATCGACTCGAGCCGGATCGGCGCCGTGTCGAGCGCCAGCGTGTCGCCGGTGGTCGAGCTCTTGATGCCGACCCCCGCCGCGATCTCGCCCGCACCGATCTCCTCGCGCTCCTCGCGGTGGTTGGCGTGCATCTGCAGGATGCGGCCGATCCGCTCGGTCTTGCCGGTGGTCGTGTTCAGCACGCGGCCCCCGGCCTGCAGCTGGCCGGAGTAGACGCGGAAGTACGTCAGCTTGCCGACGTACGGGTCGGACATGACCTTGAAGACGAGCGCGGAGAACGGCTCGTCCAGCGCCGGGCGGCGCGAGAGCTCGTGCTCGGTGCGCGGGTCGATCCCGTGCACGGGCGGGACGTCCAGCGGGCTCGGCAGGTAGTCGACGACGCCGTCGAGCAGCGGCTGGATGCCCTTGTTCTTGAAGGCGGAGCCTGCGAAGACCGGCGTGACCGTGATGTCGAGCGTGGCCGCGCGGAGCGCGCGCTTCAGCATCTCCGGCGTGACCGCCTCCTCGTCGAGGAGGTAGGTCTCCAGCAGCTCGTCGTCGTGGTCCGCGACCGCGTCGATCAGCTGGTGGTGGTACTCCTGCGCCTGCTCGAGCAGCTCGGTCGGGATCTCGACCGTGTCCATCTTCGTGCCGAGGTCGTCCTCGTAGACGATGGCGCGCATCTCGACCAGGTCGACCACGCCGCGGAAGTGCTCCTCCTGGCCCAGCGGGAGCTGGACCGGAACGGGCCGCGCGCCAAGCCGGTCGACCATCGACTGCACGGCGGCGAAGAAGTCCGCGCCGGTGCGGTCCATCTTGTTGATGAAGGCGATGCGGGGAACGCGGTAGCGGTCGGCCTGCCGCCAGACGGTCTCCGACTGGGGCTCGACGCCTGCGACCGAGTCGAAG
>Ga0081540_1003885_pt1 | contig 11642 bp, 5 predicted proteins | sample TabmetS2T1R1_FD_71024 | JGI IMG/M metagenome (GOLD analysis project Ga0081540, IMG submission 71024) | Tabebuia heterophylla rhizosphere microbial communities from the University of Puerto Rico - S2T1R1 | ecosystem: Host-associated > Plants > Roots > Rhizosphere ...
GCGGGTGGCGGGGCGCGGGGGGCGCGCTGCCGCTCGTGTGTGTTCTTCCCTCTCCCCTCCCCCCCCCCCCCCCCCCCCCCCCCCGGCGCCCCCCCCCCCCCCCCCCTGCCGCTGATGGCGGCCGCGACGTTCCTCGGCATGTTCCTGTCGCGCGTAATCTCGATCGGTCCGATCGCGTTCCTGGTCGGCTTCCTGCTGGTCATCATGCAGACGCTGATCGACGACCTCCCGTCGACGGAAGTGCTGACGAACTACGTCCTGTGGCTTTGGCTGATCGTCGCGGCTCCGGCGGTGCTTTTCATGCTCGTCGACGTCGCGTTCGGGCAGGATCCTGCCCGCCTCGCCCGCGACAACGTGCGCCATGTGCTCGAAGTCCTCGAGGACGCGCTGGCCCGCGGCGACGGTGCCGACCTCGCGAGCGCCGCGACGATGACCGACGGGCTGGCCGAGCTGCACCGGCGCGCCGAGCTGACCGACCGCTCGATCGCGAGCAGGCATCCGCTCGACCTGAGGCTGATCGAGACGCTCGACGAGCTCGTGCGCGTGACGAGCCTCATGCCGCGCAGCGCTCCTGCCGCTGTGCGGACGGCGCTCGCGGTGGCGTGTGCAGGCTGCGGCGAAGCGGTACGCCATTCGCGCGCGCCTTCGATCACGGCGACGGCTTTGCCCGAGCCCGCCGTGCGCGCGCTCGACCGCGACGCGCGACCCGTCGTGCTGGCCGCGTCGTCGCTGCTCGATCGATTGCTCGCCGGCCTTGCCGAGCGCGCAGGCGCAAGTAACGGCGCGCCGGCGGCAAAGGAGCCCAAGGCCTTCCTCGTGCCCGACGCGTTCACGAACCCGGAGCACGTGCGCTTCGCGCTGAAGTCGACGCTCGCGGTGATGCTCGTCTACATCCTCTACTCGGCCGTGGACTGGTCGGAAATCCGCACCTCGGTCGTGACCTGCTTCTTCGTCGCGCTCGGCAGCGTCGGCGAGACGATCCACAAGCTGACGCTTCGTCTCTCCGGCGCGATCGTCGGCGGAATCCTCGGCGTGCTCTGCATCGTCTTCGTGTTGCCGCACCTCACGGACATCGGCGGCATCGCGCTCGCCATCGCCGCGGTGTCCGCGCTCGGCGCCTGGATCGCGACGAGCAGCGAGCGCCTGTCCTACTTCGGCATGCAACTGGCGTTCGCATTCTTCATCGGCGTGCTGCAGGGATCCCGCCCGACCGAGGAGCTCACGGTGCTGCGCGATCGCGTGCTCGGCATCCTGCTCGGAAACATCGCGATGTCGGTCGTGTTCATGACGATCTGGCCGGTCAGCGCCGTGACGCAGGCGCGCGCGAAGCTCGGCGAGGCGCTCGCCGCGCTCGCGCGCCTCCTTCGCCACCCCGCCGACGGCGGGCGCCGCGCCGTCGCGCAGGCACTCGAGCAGGCACGACGCCTGCTCTCGATCAGCGCCTTCGAGTCGACATGGATCGATCGCGACGGGCGGCACGCGGTGCGCGAGCAGCTTGCGGGTCTCGACCGCCAGACGGCGGCGACGTTCGTCGTCGTCGAGCAGCCCCGCTTCGCCGATATCGACGTCGCGTGGCGAGAAGCCGCCGCCGCGTCGCTCGAATCGCGACGACCGGTGCCGTCGGACGACATGGTCGCGACGCGTCTCGCCGCGCTGCCGGACGCGGCGCCCTCGACGGTGCGCGCCGCGCTCGAGTCGCAGCTCGTGCTTTCGGCCGAGATGAGGAGCGCGGCGAGCCATGCGGCGTAGGCTTGCGAGCTTCGCGATCGGAGCCGCGCTCGCCGCGTGCATGACGGCCGCGCCGGCGAGGGATCCGCTGGATCTCGCGCCCGAGTCGCCGCTGCGGCCGTGGCCGCTGCCGATCGCACCGGCGACACCGGCCGCAGTGCATGAGCCGGTCGATTCCGTCGTCGACACGGACAAGGAATACGATCTCGCGGCGCTCATCGATCTCGCCCAGCGCAGCAATCCGACGACGCGCGAAGCGTGGGAACGCGCGCGGCAGGCCGCGCTCGCGGTCGGGCTCGTCGAGAGCACGTACCTTCCGCAACTTTCGGTGGAAGCCCTGGGCGGCTATCAGCGCACGCCGCTGCCGATTCCCGAGACGTTGATCCCGAAAGGCTATTTCACGTCGGAAACGCGCGAGATCGTGCCGACGCTCGCGCTCAAGTGGCTGCTGTTCGACTTCGGCCGCCGCACGCACGCCGAAGAAGCCGCGCGCGAGAATTCGTTCGTCGCGAACGTGGCGTTCACCGGCGCGCACCAGAAGCTGATCTTCGCCGTCAGCCGCGGCTACTATGCGTTCGGCGCCTCGCGCGACAAGCGCCACGCGGCCGAGAAGGCGCTCAAGACGGCCGAGATCGACGGCGATGCCGTGCATGCACGCCGCAGCAACGGACTCGCGACGACGGTCGAGGTCGCCAAGGCGGAGCGTCAGGTCGCGCAGGCGCGATTCACCCTCGCGCGTGCCGTCGGCGGCGAGCGCACGAGCTACGCCGCGCTGCTCGCCGAAGTCGGCGTCGCGCCGACCATCGAGCTCAGGATCGCCGAGAGCGATCGCGACGCGATGCCGCAACCGCCGGCCGACACCGTCGACCGCTACGTCGACGACGCGCTCGCGAACCGGCCCGACCTCATCGCCGCGCTGGCGCGCCAGCGCGCGGCGTATGCCCATCTCGAAAAGGAGCGCGCCGAGCACCGGCCGACCGTGGCGCTGGTCGCGCAGGCGTATCAGAACATCGGCGCGCTGAGCTCGGACGGCGGTCCGTGGTCGCACGTGAACAAGCCGGGCGGCGCGCTGTTCGTGCAATTCAGCATGCCGCTGTTCGACGGCGGCCGCCGCGACATGCAAGCCGCGATCGCCCGCTCCGAGCTCGATGCGTCGACGGACCAGATCGAGGAAACGAAGCACAAGGCGACCAAGGAAGTCGTCGATGCGTATTTCACGCTGCGCACGGCGCTCGCCGAGCACGAAGCGGCCACGGTGCTCGTCGAGGCCGCGCGCACCGCGCACGCGGCCGGTCTCGAGTCGTATCGCAACGGCCTCGGCACCTACTCGAGCCTGACGGACGACGAGAACGCGCTCGAACAGGCGGAAACCGAGCTCGCCGACGCGGACGCGAACGTGCGCACCGCGGCCGCCGCGCTCGCGTTCGCGACCGGAGCCAACATCGGCGACGACGCGCGCGCCGGCCGATAGGCAGCGCAACGAGAATCAGGAATCCGAAAAAACGCGAGCGACCGCAGCGTTTTCGGGTGGCATCAAGGCACGCCGGCGATCCGCGTCGCGGGCACCGTGCGCGGAAACGCCGCGTTCGCGATCGGCGCGCACCGCGAGGCCGGCTCTGGCTCGTATCGGCGGCCTCACTCGCGACACCCCGGATCGCTACGGCCCGAAGGCGTCCTCGAAGATCGCATCGTGGTGGTCGCGCCACCACGCGATGAGATCGCGCAACGCCTGCGGCTCGTTCTGCGCCGGCGGCAAGTCCGCCTGATTGAGATCGTTGACGCCGTGGCAGCCGTCGCAGGCGCGGATCTCGCCGGGCTGCGCAGTGATCCAGTAGCGCTCGCGCACGATCGGCGCGCCGTCGGCCGCCGTCGTCTGCCACGCCATCGCGCGCCGCGCGGGCACGATCGCTGCAGCCGATCCGTCCGGCGCGATGCTCACGGCGCCCGGCGGCGTGCCGGCCGCCGGCGGCGGCATGAACTGGAATGCTCCGGGATCATGCATGAACTGCGCGATCACGCGCCGGCCCGGCCGCGGGTCGTTGCTGCCGCCGATGCCGCGGATCTGGTCGCCTTGCAGAAGCTGGAAATAGCTCAGGTCGTAGACGACGCCGTCGTTGCCGACCGTTTGCGTGCCGCCTGGAATGCGCAGGTTGTACGGCTGCTGCCGGTCGACCGCATCGCGCGTGGTGACGTTGCGGCTGACCAGCACGGCGAGGCCGCGCGCCGCGAGGAAGCTGCGGAATTCGGCGACGTCGACGTTCTCGTCGGCGAATGCCTGCGTCTCCGGCGCTTCCATCGCGGTCGTCGGTACGGGCGGCACGGCGGTCGGCGGGCGCACTTCGACCGGCGAGAGCTCCCACAACGGACCGTCGTAGCTGACCAGCACGTCGGGATCGTAATAGGAGATCGACTTGCTGATGCCGCCGGTCAGCCCTTCGGCCGGCTGCACGTAGCCGCCGGCGCCGGCCGCCAGACGCTGCAGCGTGAACATGTAGCGCGAATCGGGATGCGCGCGCGTGCCTTCGTTGCCGGCGACGCCGGCGTAGGCCGACCAGCTCGACACGAGCTGTCCGTCGGCGAGCGGCAGCGGATTGCGATAATGGCCGGTGAAGTCCCCCGGCGGATTGTCGCCGTCGTAGACGACCGACGTGCTTTCGGGCGTCAGGTAGGTCACCGTCAGCGTGTTCGCGCGCGCGCCGGGCGGCGCGTACATCATGACGATCTGGCCCGACGCGTGCGTGTAGAACTCCGGGCCGTTGATCGCGACGTAGAGGCCCGGCGTCGTCGGGTTCTCGGCGATCTGCAGCCAGTTCTCGGCCGAGTTCGGATTCGTGCGCGGCGGGCTGCCGGCGATGAATTCGTGCAGGTCGGAATCGCCGCGCAGGCTGTAGTTGAAGTAGCCCGAGAGCTCGTGGCGGCCGATGTGGTTCAGCGTTTCCTCGGTGTGGCCGTCCTGGTTGATCATCCACGGGAAGAACTGGTTCATCGTGGACGCGTTCGCCGCCGCGGTGTCGTGGCGCGGCTCGGGGAACACTTCGTCGTCGTTGTCCAGGCGAGCGGCATCCTGCGCTTCGGAAGCGTAGTTGAACGTGCCGTAGCTGCCGGCGTCGGCCTGCTGGTCGCGCTGCAGGTGATCCCAGCGCGTGAAGATCACGCGGCCGAAGCTGTCCACGAACGGATCGAACGAGCCCGACGGCGAATGCTGCATCAGCGTGACGCTGCCGGTCGCGGGATCGAGCTTCCAGAGTCCGGTCGGCGTTGCCGTCGATTCGTACTCGTCGTGCTGCGGATAGAGCCAGCGCTGGCCGCCGCGCGGCTGGTCGCTGACGAAGATGATGCTGCCGTCCGAGCCGTAGGTCGGCTGCACGTTGTTGTAATTGGTCGGCTGGCCCGGCACGCGTGCGATCGATACCGTCTCGCCCGCGCCGAAGCCGCTGATCTCGTAGATCTGCCAGTACCAGCGACCCTGCTCGTACTGCTCGGTCGGCGCGCCGATGACCATGCTGAAGAGCGCTTTCGTGCCGCTCCAGTGCACGGCGGGATCGCGCACGGCGATCGAATCCTCGCCCTGGAAGCCGCTGCTGCCGTAGCCCGCTTCCTGCGTCAGGTTGCGCAGCGTGCCGTCGGCGTAGCGGATGTAGAGATCACCGCCGCGGCCGACCGTCTCGATGTTGCCGAGCTGGTTGCCGAACACCGAGCCGATCGAGGCGAAGTCGCCCGGGATCGGCACCTGCGTCACGAACAGGATCGGATTCGGCAGCGCGCTCGTCGACGCGTGTTCCGCCTGCGCGAGACCCGCGCATGAAGCCGCGATCCATGCCGCGAGCTTGAAGACCCGCAACGACGCGGACTTCGCTCGCTGCGCAAGCGTGCCGGCGGCACGCGCATGATTCGACGAATTCCCCATGTGGGCTCCCCGGATGTGAAGGGCGTTCCGCCGAAGCCGACCGCGCCGAGAGCGTCCGCGATCGGACGCCCTCAGTCAGTGACGGGAATCACGCCTCGGAGCCGTTCTGCGGGGCCTCGGCCGCCGAAAGATCGATGTAGAGGCTTTTGTTCGCCGAACGCCTTCCGCCAGGTTCGGGATAGTAACCGGGTGCCGTGCCAATCATGCGACGGCCGAGCCTTCGGAACCGCTGCGCTTCGTTCGCGCCGGGGGAACTCGATCGAGCTGTCTGACTTGCTGTTCTCGAGGATGAAGATCCCGGAGGATTGCGAGTCGTTCGCGCTGTTCGTGTGGAACGCGACCGTGCTGTTCGCCATGTCGAGCGCCCGGCCGTCGTGTGGACGAGCACGAGCTTCAGCGCGCCGCACCACCTCCTGCGGAAGCGCGACCGGTGTCCGAATAGCTTCCCGCCGGAAAAACAATCTTTCCGGAAGGGGAGCCATCGGCGCCGCGACGCGTGGCGCCAGGCCCGCAGCGCGTCCGTGCCTCGCGCGGCCCCGCCGTAGAACGAAGAACCGGCGAACGGCGCGACACGCCGTTGCGACGGAGGGGGAAACACCCACGTCAGGGTTTGACAACGAAGCGCTTCGTCGGAGAATGCGCGCCGATCCGAAGGCGCGCAGGTGCGACGGGTGCGCGTAGGCGGTCCTGTTCGGGATGTGGAGGTCAAGCGTGCTCGAGGCAGATGTCGGCTGCACGGCAACCGTGGAAGTGGGCGGCACGGCCGATCCGCTGTTCGTCGACGTCTACGAGCGCCTCAAGGCGATGGCGAGCCGCCAGCGCCTTCGCGGCGGCGCGCCGCGGACGTACTGCACGACCGAGCTCGTGCACGAGGCCTACCTTCGCATGAGCGAATCCGACAACCGCTACGAGCATCCGGCGCATTTCTTCGCCTATGCGGCGCGCGTCATGCGCCACGTGCTGACCGACGCGGCGCGGCGTCGCGCGCAGCCCAAGCGCGGCGGCGACCACTCGCGCGTGACGCTGAGCGATCCGCTGGTCGATGCGGTGCAGTTCGATCCGCACCTCGCCCTCCAGCTCGATGCGGCGCTGGCCGATCTCGAAGCGGACGATCCGCGCGCGGCGCGCGTGGTCGAGCTGCACTATTTCGCCGGCCTCGAGCTCAAGGAAGTCGCGGAGCTGCTCGGCGTGACGCGACGCACCATCGACCGTGACTGGCGCTATGCGCGCGCCTTCATGGCCGAGCGCGCCGACGCCGCCTGATTCCAGATTTCGCAAATCGCCCCGGTTTTGCGTTCTACGCTCCATGCGCCCGCATTCCGCCGATTCGACCTCGCTGCGCGACCTCTTCCATGAGCTGATCGAGCTCGAGCCCGCCGCGCGCACGGCACGGCTCGGGTCCCTCGACCTCTCCGAAGAGGCGCGGATGCGCCTGCAGGCGATGCTGCTGTTCGACGAAGTCGCCTCGCTCGCGCCGCTGCAGCGCGACGCGAGAATCGCCGCGGATGCCTCCGATGCCCTCGTCGGCGGCCGCGTGCAGGCGATGCTCGCCGCCGACGTGCGCATGCCGGCGATCGCGCGCGCGACCACCGAAGTGATCGGCCGCCTGCGCGAGGACGACGACATCCTCGGCCGCTCGCTGGTCGGCACGCGCGTCGGCACGTTCCGGCTCGTCGCGCTGATCGGCCAGGGCGGCTCGTCGGCGGTGTTCCGCGCCGAGCGGCAGGCCGGCGACGGATCGCAGACGGTCGCGCTGAAATTGCTGCGCACCGGCCTCTACTCCGCCGATGCGCAACGCCGGTTCCGCCGCGAGCAGGCGATCCTCGCGCAACTGACGCATCCCAACATCGCCAGCCTGATCGAAAGCGGCGTCAGCGCGGCCGGCATTCCGTACATCGCGATGGAGCTCGTCGACGGCCTGCCGATCACCAAGGCGGCCGACGAGCGCGAGCTAGACATCGAGCGGCGTCTGGCCTGGTTCTCGACCGTGTGCCGAACGGTCGAGGCCGCGCACGCTTCGCTGGTCGTGCATCGCGACCTCAAGCCGTCGAATCTCCTGATCACGCGCGGCGGCGATCTCAAGGTGCTCGACTTCGGCATCGCCAAGCTCGTCGACGAGGACGCCGTCGCGACGCGCACGCAGTCGATCGCTTTCACGCCGGGCTACGCGGCGCCCGAGCAGTTCGGCGGAACGCCGCCGACGACCGCGCTCGACGTCTATTCGCTCGGCGTCGTGCTCGGCGAGCTCCTGACCGGCCGCAAGCTCACCGCCGATCAGCGCGCCAGCGCGGCGATTTCGGCGGTCCACGACGGCGATCCGCCGCTGCCCGACGGCTTGCCGCCGCGGCCGACCCTGATCGGACGCCTGCGCGGCGATCTCGACGCGATCCTCGCGACCGCGCTCGCCGACGAGCCGACGATGCGCTATCGCAGCGCCGGTGCGCTCGCCGACGACATCGAGCGCTATCTCGCCGGCAAGCCCGTGCGCGCGCATCCGCCTTCGCGGATGTACGCATTCGGCAAGTTCGCTGGGCGCCACCGCGCCGGCTTCGCGGCTGCGGCGACGATCGTCGTCGGCCTCGTCGTCGGCACGGGCATCGTCGCGTGGCAGGCACACAGCATCGCACGCGAGGCACAGCGCGCCGAGTCGACGCGCGACTTCCTGCTGCGCGTGTTCAGCGCGGCGGAGCCCGCGGGTCCGCGGCTCGCGCCACCGACCGTCGCCGCCGTCGTGCGCGCGGCGCTCGACGAGGTCCGGCGCTCGACCTCGCTGCAGCCCGCGGTGCGCATCGAGCTCATCGACGAGCTCGGCGGCGTGCTGCGCAAGCAGGGCGAAATCAACGACAGCCTGAAGCTGCTCGAGGAAAACTACCGCAACGCGGTGGCGACGCTCGGTGCAACCGATCCGACGACGCTGCAGACCGGTCTCGGTCTCGCCGAGACCGAGAACGAAGCCAAGAATTCGGCCGCGGCCCGACCGCTGCTCGACGAGCTGATCCGCGCGAGCAAGGGCCACGCGGGCAATGCGCTGCGCGCGCGGCTCCTCACCACGTCGGCCTGGCTCGGCGTCGAGCGTTTCGAGTCCGAGCGCGCGCTCGCCGAGTCGGCCGAGGCGGTTGCCCTCTGCGCGAAGGCCTGCGACGAGCGCACGCGCATCCAGACGCTCGTCGCGCGCGGCGACGTGCTCGCGAGCTTCAACGACGAGCCGGCCGCGCTGCCTGTGCTCGAGCAGGCGCTTGCGGCGCAGCGCCGGCTGTTCGGCGGTCCGCACGTCGAGATCGCCGATACGCTCGGCATGATGTCGCGCGCGTACCGGCGCATCGGCGATCTCGATCACGCCGAAGCGCTCGCGCGCGAGTCGCTGGCGATCATCGAATCGAGCCTGCCCGATCCGCACCAGCGCCGTTCGAACGCGCTCGACGCGTTGCGCCAGGTGCTGATCGATTCGCGCAAGTTCGACGAAGCGGTCGCGCTCGGGCAACGCATCACCCGGATGGACGAGGCGCTGTTCGGCGCCGACCACACGAATCTCGCGACGGACCACAACACGCTCGGCTATGTCTACCTGCTGCAGGGCCATTACGCGCAGGCGGCCGACTGCTTCGGCATCGCGCTCGGCATCGCGCAGAAGATCCCGGACAACGAGCGCAAGGTCGCGATCTATCAGACCGATCTCGGTTACGCCGTGGGGCTCGGCGGCGATCCGGTGAAAGGCATGCGACTGATCGGCGACGCCGTGACGAGATTCCGCTCGCAGGGCGACGTCGACTACAGCGAGCTGTCCTCGGCGCTGGAGAAACTCGGCGAGCTGCAGCGGACGTCGGGCCGTCTCGACATGGCGCTCGCGACCTACGAGAACGCCGACCGCATGTATCGCGAGCACCTGCAGACCGCGCCGCGCGAATGGCACGCGCGCGCGCTGCTCGGTCTCGGACGCACGCTCGCCGAGCGCGGCGAGGACGCGGACGCCGAGCGCGTGCTGCGCGATGCGATCGAGCATATCGGCTCGCCGCCGACGCGCCTTTCCGTGATGCGCATCGAGGCGCGGACCGTTCTCGCCAAGCTGCTCGATCACCGCGGCCAGACGATCGACGCGATCCGCATGCTCGGCGAAGCTTCGCGCGAGGTCGACGTCGCGCCGGGCACGCTGCCGGCGAGTCTCAGGGCGCTGCTGGACGATGCGAGAGCTTCCATCAAGCCGCTTTCGATGCTGCCCAAGCCCGATGTGGAGATGTCGGGCGCGGCGCAGCACGGCCGGTCCCGGAGCTCGTCCTAGCCGAAGAGCCTAAGTCGCCGCGACGACGTTGTACGGCCGCATCATCTCGTTGTCCTCGTGCTCGAGGATGTGGCAGTGCCAGACGTAGCGCCCGGGATAACCCGAGAACTTCACGATGATGCGCGTGACCATGCCGGGATCGGCGCGCACGGTGTCCTTCCAGCCGGCTTCGCCGGGTTCCGGCGCGATCGCGCGGCTCGTGTAGCGCAGCGTCTTGCGCAGCAGGAAATGGCTCGCGTCGAAACGACGGCGATCGAGGATCTGGAAGCGCACGAGATGCAGGTGGATAGGGTGCGCGTCGTCGGTCAGGTTGACGAGGTTCCAGATTTCGACGCTGTCCAGCACCGGTTCCTCGGTGATCGGCGCGCACCAGTGCGACTGGTTCAGCAGCATCGTGACCGGATCGCCGACCATGTCGTCCATTTCGTCGAGCGTCAGCGTGCGCGTGCGGATCGCGGCCGATTCCGGGATGCGCGCGACGTCGCGGAGCTTCGCGGGCACGACGCTGCGGTCGGCCTCGACGCCGCGCGCGACACGGAACTGCATGACCGTGTAGGCGTCGTTGCGCAGCACGATCTCCTCGCCGCCGCGGCCCGAGAAGTCGACGACGAGATCGGCGCGCTCGCCCGGCGCGAGCGACAGCGACGTGAGCGGCACCGGCGCTGCGAGCAGTCCCTGGTCCGAGCCGATCTGCTGGAAACCCTGACCGTTCGCGAACAGCAGGTGATAGAAGCGGCTGTTCGAGGCGTTGATCGCGCGCAATCGATATTTCCGCGCGCGCACGTCGAGGCGCGGGAACAGCTTGCCGTTGACGAGGATCGCGTTGCCGAAGAATTCGGACGACCACGGATTCGACGGCGGCGTCGACACGGGATACGAGAGGCGCCCATCCTTCTCGAACAGGCGGTCGCAGAAGATCAGCGGGATCTCGCATTCGCCGGACGGAAGCCCGAGCGCGGCTTCGGCCTCGTCGCGCACGATGAAGGCGCCGAGCAGCCCCGCGTAGACGTTGAGACGCGTGATGCCGAGCGCGTGGTCGTGATACCAGAGCGTCGCGGCGTCCTGTTCGTTCGGATAATGGTAGAGCGCCGAGGCGCCGGGCAGGATCCACGCCTCCGGATAGCCGTCGCTTTCCGGCGGCGCCTTCGCACCGTGCGCGTGCGCGACGGCACGGACCTCCGGAAATTCGGTTTCGGCGCCGTGCAACGTGCGATCGAGCGGCAGCAGATGCGTGTCCGGCAGCCGGTTGATCCAGTCGACTAGGATGCCCTCGCCGCTTTTCGCTTCGAGCGTCGGTCCCGGGAACGTGCCGCCATAGCCCCAGCATTCCGTCGGACCGAGATCGCGGTGCACGCGCGCTTCGCAGCGCTTCATCTCGATGCGGTAGTACGCAAGCTCGGCCGAGCTCGCATCGAGCGCGCGCTTTCCCGACGCCGTCGCGATCGCGGGCACGGGCAACGCGTCGACAAAGGGCTTGAGCGTGTTGGGATCGAGCACGGTCGCGGCCGGCGGCGCGCTGCGCATGCGCGCTCGCCCCGGCGCCGGCAGCATCAGCGATGCGGCCGCAAGGGCACCTTGTCTCAGAAAACGCCTGCGCGAAAGCGACATCGAGATTCGAACGCTTGGGACGCGCGGGGCCGCGGGGGGCGCGCGGCCCCGCCGTTCTTTCCCCCCGGCCGCCCCCCCCGCGCAACAAAACAGCGCACCCCACCCCCCCCCGCGGGTCGCCCC
>Ga0081540_1003886_pt1 | contig 11639 bp, 14 predicted proteins | sample TabmetS2T1R1_FD_71024 | JGI IMG/M metagenome (GOLD analysis project Ga0081540, IMG submission 71024) | Tabebuia heterophylla rhizosphere microbial communities from the University of Puerto Rico - S2T1R1 | ecosystem: Host-associated > Plants > Roots > Rhizosphere ...
TCGGGATCGGTCAGGAAGGCGAATACACTGGCGCGCGGCGCCGCGATCTGCATCTCGCGCTGGACCACAAACGATTCAGGCATCGAAAACCTCGCTGCTCGTTGGCATAAGGATGGCGCAACCCGCACGAGAACATAGGCTCGCGCGGGGATTTGCCAAGTACGTTGCAAAGTGCGCTTGATGACAAAGGAAGTTCTCAGTCACAGGATCGATCGATGCAACTGAGTTCGGCGCTGACCTGGCTGGTCGATGCGGCCAGCGCTTCGCCGGGCGCCGACCGGTTCCTGGCCGAACTCGGCACGCGCCTGATCGGGGACAAATTGCCGCTTGCCGGCGGAGCGCTGACGCTTGCCGTGCCGCATCCGATCATCGCGCGCCGCACCTGGCTGTGGCGGGCCGACAACGGCGCTGTCATCGAGGCGGTGGGATTCGTGCCGGCCGGATTCGCGAGCGCCGGGGATTCGTCCGGCGATGCCGGCAGGAACTGGTTGCAGGGGCTGGCAGGCGGGGCGGTGCATCAGGACGTCGTCGGCGAGGGATCGGACGGACCGGTGCTCGCCTGGATCGGACCGCGCCGGTTCACGCAAAGCGAGGCCGGCTGCCTGTGCGATGCCGCCCGTTTCGCCGCCGCACCGCTATCAGCGATTTCGGCGCGCGCGACGTTGACGGCCGTACTCGAGGCCTATCTTGGCCGGCGCAGCGCGGCGCGCGTGCTGGCGGGACCGTTGCGGCGCGAAGTCGGCGAGACCATTCGCGCCGCTTTGCTCTACGCCGATCTGCGCAGCTTCACCGCGTTATCCGAGGCGGAGCCGCCGGCTGCCGTCATCGAGGCGCTGGGGTCCTGGTTCGACTGCATTGCCGGCGCCGTTCACGCCTTCGGCGGCGAGGTGCTGAAGTTCATCGGCGATGGTGTGCTGGCGATCTTTCCGGTCACTGGCGACAATCCCCGCGATGCCTGTGACGCGGCGCTGCGCGCGGTGGATTCAGCAAAGGCCGGAATGGCGCATCTCGATGTCGCGCGGCGAGGGCAGGGGTTGCCGTCGCTGTCGTTCGGCGTCGCGTTGCACCTCGGCGAAATTCTGTGGGGCAATGTCGGCGCGGCCGATCGGTTGGATTTCACCGCGATCGGGCCGGCCGTCAATCTGGTCAGCCGGCTGGAAGGGCTGTGTCGGCCGCTCGGCCGCACGGTTCTGATTTCGGGCGCCGTCGCCGCCGAGACCGCGGCGGCGCTGGTTCCGCTCGGAACCCATGCGTTGCGCGGCATCGAAGGCGCCTGCGCCGTCTACACGCTGCCGGACGGTTAGGGCGGCTCACGAAATCGTTAAACCAAACGGTTGACTGTTCGTGTCGCGTGCTTATACTAAACCAAATGGTTGAATATTCAGCCCGTCTCGATGCGGTTTTTCATGCGCTGGCGGATCCAACGCGGCGGGCCATGCTTGGTCATCTGGCGGAGGGCGAACTCACGATCGGGGAACTGGCGACCCCGTTCCGCATGAGTTTCGCCGGTGCCTCAAAGCATGTGCGGGTGCTGGAGGGCGCAGGGCTGGTGAAACGGAGAGTTCGCGGCCGCACCCACCTGTGCCGTCTCGATGCGGCAAGGCTCGCGGAAGCAAATGCGTGGCTCAGGCGTTATGAGCACTTCTGGAGCGCCAGGCTCGACGCACTGGAAGCGCTGTTGCTCGAAGAAGACAGGGCGAAGGCCAGGAAATGAGGAGCGGAGCGATGGATATGAAGGTAAAGCCTGAAGCCTATGGCGAATTGATCGAACCGACCACGTTGAAGATCCAGCGGCTGCTGCCCGGGCCGATCGAGCGCATCTGGGCCTACCTCACCGACAGCGAGTTGCGGCGCAAATGGCTCGCGGCCGGCGCGATGGAGATGAAGGTCGGCGCGTCCTTCGAACTCGTCTGGCGCAACAACGAATTGACCGATCCGCCCGGCGCGTGTCCGGCCGGCTTCGGCGGTGAACACCGCATGCAGAGCCGGATCACCGAACTCGATCCGCCGCGCAAGCTCTCGATCGCCTGGAGCACCACCGGTGACGTGACGTTCGAACTGGAGCCGAAAGGCAAGGGCGTATTGCTCACGATCATCCATCGCCGCTTCCCCGACCGCGCCACGCTGCTCAAGCACATGGCCGGCTGGCACATGCATCTCGATGTTCTGGCCGCGCGTGCGAGCGGCGAAGAGCCGTCGCCGTTCTGGGATGGCTGGAGCGGCCTGATGAAGGATTACGACGTCCGTCTGCCGGCCTGATGCTGCAAGCCGGCGCATTCACCCAACAAGGCATCGCAACAAACAGGAGGTTAAACCATGCAGATCAACACCGTTTCGGCGCAGGAATGGGAAGCTGCGCGCCAGCAATTGCTGGTGAAGGAGAAGGAGATGACCCGCGCCCGTGACGCGCTCGCCGCGGAGCGCCGGCGGATGCCGTGGCTGGCCGTGGAGAAGACCTACGCGTTCGAAGGACCAAAGGGCAAGGTGAGCCTCGCCGGGTTGTTCGAAGGCCGCCACCAGTTGATCGTCTACCGCGCCTTCTACGAGCCCGGCGTGTTTGGCTGGCCCGAGCATGCCTGCCGCGGCTGCTCGATGGTGGCCGACCAGGTCGCGCACCTCGCGCATCTGAACGCCCGTGACACGACGCTGGTATTCGTCTCGCGCGCGCCGCAGGCGGACATCGCGCGCCTGAAGGCGCGGATGGGATGGGAGATGATACCCTGGTACACGGTCACGGACAGTTTCGATGCCGACTTCGGCGTCGGCGAGTGGCACGGCACCAACGTGTTCTTCCGCGACGGCAACAAGATCTTCCGCACCTACTTCATCAACAACCGCGGCGACGAGCAGATGGGAGGCACCTGGAATTACCTCGACATCACGCCGCTCGGCCGGCAGGAGGTGTGGGAGAACTCCCCCGAGGGCTATCCGCAGACCCCGACCTACAAATGGTGGAACTGGCACGACAGCTATGTCGAAGGCGCAGCCCCCGACAAGCGATGGGTCGAGATTTCGGACGCGGGAGAGGCCGCGTTCCGGCAGGAGAGCGCGAGCGCGAAGCGATGAGCGAGGACTGCACCGGCGAGCCTGGCGGCGGTGCGATCCGCCGGAGCGCCGCCGGTGCAGCCGACTGGCTATATCTCGCCGCAGCGCCGACATTTGCGGTCATGGCGCTGCTGACCGGTGTCCTCGGTGGCGCGCTGTCGGATGGATTGTGCTCGACCGCAGTTGCGTCACCGCTGGGCGGAATGGTCCCGATGTATCTCCTGATGAGCGCCTTTCATTTGCCGCCCTGGCTCAGGCTGGTGGGACGACGCAATGGCGCGAGAGTGACCTGACCTTGCCGAAGATTTGCCTTTCAATGAGATTACACAAAACTCTGGTTCATTGAGCGTGACAGCCGGGCGCCTGCAACGCTAAGGCTTGGCGTGGCGAGGGGCACTTCATCCAATTCACCGCAAGTTCATGTCGAGGACGCCGAATGATAAGGTCATTCGGCGTTGCTATTTACAGTTGCTGCCATGGTGTTATTCCACCAAGGCAATGGTCCGGGAGTGTTCAGTGCAAAAGTTGATTTCCGCCGTCGTCGCGTTGTTTGTCGTGCTTGGCTCGCTGCCGGCGCTTGCTCAGGCCTCTCCACCGAGCGAAGCCGCGCGAAAGGCGGAATTGGATGCCGCCCGGCAGGCGGCCGGCGCCGCGGGTGTCGACGGGCCCAAGGATGTCGTCCTGATCGATCAGGCGACGCTGAAGCTTCCACCCGGGCATTTCTTCATACCGCAGGCTGAAGGCGCTCGCCTGCTGCGGGCGCTCGGCAACGTCGTCAACGATGCAAGCCTCGTCGGCCTTGTCGTCGGCACCGCGCCGAACGACAGATGGATGGTGGTGATCCGCTACATCAAGGAAGGCTACATCAAGGATGATGATGCGAAGAACTGGAATGCCGACGATCTCCTGAAGGATCTGAAGGACGGGGCGGAGGAGGCGAACAAGGATCGTGTCGCGCGCGGCTTTCCCGAGATGCAGGTGATTGGATGGGTGCAGCCGCCGGGTTACGAGGCCGCGACCCATCGGCTGGTCTGGTCGCTGCTCGCCAAACACAAGGGCGAGCCGGACGATGTGGTGAAGAGCATCAACTACAATACCTACGCGTTGGGGCGCGACGGCTATTTCAGCCTCAACCTGTTGTCGAACTCGGAACGCATCGCCGGCGAGGGGAGTGGCCCATGAACTGCTGGGCGATCTCGCCTATAATGCCGGCAAGCGCTACGAGGACTTCAGCGCCTCTACCGATCGCATCGCCGAATATGGTCTGATGGCGCTGGTCGGCGGCGTTGCCGCCAAGAAGCTCGGTCTGTTTGCGATCGTGGCCGCGTTTGTGCTCAAATTCGCCAAGGTCATTTTCGTCGGCCTGGCGGTCGCGGGCGCGGGCGTGATGAATTTCTTCCGTCGCAAACCGCGCAACGATCCGGCCGACGGCCAGACGTGAGGGTCTGGCGAACGCGCTGAAGGCTTTGAGCGAGTTGTTCCCCCGCCGCGCCGCGGCATCCATTCGCATGTCTGCCTTGACTTGACGCGGCCGCTACAAGCGTCGATGGAGAGAACAGGCCTTCGCCAGAAGCGACCCAAAACAACGAGAAGAGGAAATCCCCGATGGCACGCGTGCGCTGTATCACCGAAATGGGCATGGGCGTCGACGTTCACGGCTGCGACGGCACCAAGGCCGCCAAGCGCGCCGTCTCCGACGCCATCCGCCATTCCAGCCTCGGCTTCTTCCGGATGCTCGGCAAGACCGCCAACGATATGTTCGTGGAGGTCACCGTCGCGGTGCCGGACCCGAGCGGCGTCGATACGGCTGCCGTGGCAAAGGAACTGCCCTACGGCACCGTGGACGTGACGGCGGTCAAGGGCGGGCTCGAAATTCCGGCCGAGAGCGGCAGCGACTCCATCATCATCGCCAACGCCGCCGTGATCGTCAGCTTCGACGACGGCAAGACCGGCTGAACACATCAGGAAGCCGGGAGGATCTCATGACCACGCAAGACAGCAGCGACTATTGGAAAAGATCGAGGGTCGAACTGCGCGCCGCCGGATTTGATCCGGACCGCGCTGCGCAGACCAGCGCGGTCGTCACGATCGCCAGCGCCTACACCAACGCGCATCGCTGCAACAATCGCGTGCGCGCCATCACCGATCTGCTGGTGGAAATCCTCGCCGAGCGCGGCGGGCAGGGGCTGATCGTCGGCGCGCCGGCGGTTTCGGATGCGCTGACGCAGGGTACGCCGACGGCGGGCTACAGCCTCGCGTCGCGCGATGTCGTCGCCGATTGCTTCGAGATCGGCCACTACGCCCATCACGGCGACGCCATGATCGTGATCTCCGGTTGCGACAAGACCGGCGCGGCGGCGCTGATGCCGCTGGCGCGGACCAATGCGTTTGGTCTCGTGCTCTATCCCGGCACCAGCACGCCCGGCCGTGTCTCGTTCGGCGCATGGGCCGGCAAGGGCAACAACATCACGATCCTGGATTACGCCGAGGCCCGCGCCGCCAACGAATCCGGCCGCATCTCCGCCGAGGAGCTATCGGAGGTCGAGCGCAACGTCATGCCGGGCAGCGGCACCTGCGGCGCGATGTTCACAGCCAACACCATGAGCACGATTGCGGAATCCATCGGCATGATGCTGCCGCGCGGCGCCTCGCATCCCGCCGACTACAACGCCGGCAGCGACATCCACGCCGACGTCCGCGCGCAGGCCCGTGCCTCGGTGGACGCGCTGTATCGCCTGATGCAGGCCGGTATCCGGCCGCGCGATATCATGACCGAGCGCGCCTTCGAGAATGCCATCACCACGGTCTACGCGATGGGCGGCTCGACCAACATGTACCTGCATCTGCTCGCGGTCGCGCGCGAGGCGCAGGTGCCAATCACGATCGAGCGCATCCAGCAGGTCGGCGAGCGCGTCCCGCTGCTTGCCAACCTGCAACCGCACGGCCCGTTTGCGATGGGCAGCCTGCATGCGATCGGCGGCGTGCCCGTCGTCATGAAGGAGTTGCTGCGCGCCGGTCTCCTGCACGGCGACGTCATGACGGTGACCGGCAGGACGCTGGCGGAAAATCTCGCCGATGTACCGACGCTGGAGCAGATGCCGCCGCAGGACATCGTCTTCCCCGTGAAAAGACCGATCGCGCAGGCGAACAATCACATCAGCGTCCTGAAAGGCAACCTCGCGCCGGAGAGCTGTCTGCTGAAGCTCTCGGGCAACGCGCTGGAGAAGGGCGAGTTTCGCGGCACCGCGCGCGTGTTCGAGTCTGAGGCGGACACCATGGCCGCGATCCGCGCCGGCGAGATCGTGGCGGGTAACGTGATCGTGGTGCGCAATGTCGGCCCGGTTGGCGGCCCCGGCATGCCCGAGATGGTGATGCTGACGATCCAGCTGCAGGGCCGGGGGCTCGGCGAAGACGTCGCGCTGATCACCGACGGGCGCTTTTCCGGCGTCTCCCATGGCATCCTGATCGGACACATCTCGCCGGAAGCCGCGCGCGGCGGCCCGATCGCAGCCGTGCGCGACGGCGACACCATCGTGATCGACCCCACCGCCCGCACCGTGAACCTGGAAGTATCGGCGGACGAGATCGCGCGCCGCATGGCCGACTGGAAGGCGCCTCCATCCGTCGCGCAGGTGCGACCGGGATCGGTGCACGATAAGTACATTCGCCTGGTCTCCTCGGCGCATTACGGATGCGTGTTGTGAGGCTCAAAGTATCCTCACGAGTTTCGAGGCAGTCGATCATGAGAAGCGGATGAATGCCGCAATATCGGCGATCGACCTGAACAGGATCAGTGGATCCTCTCTCGAAGGAATGAAACCGCGCCGCTTCCAGAAATCAGCGGCGTCGATTACGGGCGCACTGATACATATGTGATAAAAGTGGATTGCGATGAATATCGAGCGACAGGGCGGCACTCAAAAATCAAGGTTTGACGGAGTTTGGACGACGTTCCCGAAGCAGAACGCTTCAAGCGATTCTACCGCCTGGTGGGTGGATTGGACGAGCTGAAGCATCGTTGGAATAACAGGCTCGTTCTGGAACGGGAGGCCCTTTGGGAAACGTATAAGGCCGGCAGGCTTTCCGTAGCTGTTTATCTTCAGCGTCGTGTCGGTGCTGAGAGCATCCAGAACGCCACCAGGGCCGACGCGAAGGTCCATAGTGTACGTGTTGCGGCAATTATCTTCCAATAGTGCTCCGGTCATTCCAGTGACGGTAACGACGGGGACAAGGAGCTTGTGTTTGTCAAAGTTGTCCAAGGTCCCAATCTCCCAAACCTTAAAATTCCCTCCCTCGTAAGGCTGTATGACGTCGGCGACGTACATGGCAAAATCGGGGAAGGCTTTCTGTATGCTTCGAAAAGAGTTGGAGGCTACAAGATCGTCCCGTTTTTTGCCCACGGGGAACGAAATCCTATTTTCGTCCTTCCCAACGAAATGGGTCGAGACGTAGTCGAGGGCACAACGGAGATTGTGGACGGCGTCCCCGAATGCGAGCACAATATGGGCTGGCGGTAAGGCGATAGATTCGAGCTTAAGGATGTTGCGTCCGGTGTTCGGCTCTATCTCGATGTGCAATTTGCAGAAGTCCGTTTCGAGAAATTTCTGCAATCGTGCTTCGATTTCTTGGACGTGGCGGTAGGCCCGTTGGACCTTTAATCTGGCGTGCGTGAACTGGGGCTTAGGATTAGTCATGTCACAATCTGACGATCTAGGGCGAACCAAAGCGTTGATGGGCGCTTCTCGTGCGGATGAAACCCGAGCCGCACGAGGACATAAAGTTGAAAAACGCGAAACCGAAAGCTAAGCGCGGCGCGAAGAAGCGGCGCTTCTTCCAAACCAGAAAGCGCTTAGTCGCCTACTTCTTGTCTTTGATTTTAGTGAGTGCTGAGGTACGTCAGGCGCTTGCCCTCGATACTCTTGAGAGCAATAGCCGTCCATTCCCCATTGGTGATGCCAAGGCCGGAACGTACATTGACAGATTTGCAAGCACAAGTAGTGCTCGATTATTTCTCGCGACCGTTCCCCACGCGGATACCGCGTACGATGGTCCCTGCAGACACGAGACTGAGCGTGGCAGAGGCAATCGAAGGCTTCATTCGGCCAACGCAAGCCTCTCCCTCATCTCCTCGATCGAGTTGAACAGATGGGTCGGCCCCGCCGCTTGCAACGTGGCGGGCAGCGCATAGCCCCAGGTCACCGCCCCTGAATGCATGCCGGCGGCGGTTGCGGCCTCGATGTCGCGCAGTTCGTCGCCGATGCAGATCGTCTCCGAGGGCTTGGCGCCAAGCGTTCGGGCGACGCGGCGGAATTTTCGGTGCTTGCCGAATATCGCAGCGCCGCAGTCGAAGCGGGTGATCAGATCGGCGGAAGGGCCAAGCACCTGCCGGACCGATGCATCGCTGTCGGAACTGACGATCGCGATCTTCAGGCCAACGCGCTGCAGTTCCGACAGCAGCGCCGGGACGCCCTTGAACAGCGAAATGCCGCTTGCGGCGGCGAGCTTGCGCATTCGCATGTCGTTGACGATGACCGGGAGCTGCCACATGGACACGTTGAGCCGCGCCATGATTTGCCGGGCCGACATTGCGCGCAGTCCCTCGATCTCATCGTCACGGACCGGTGCGAGGTCGAACCGCGCGATCATGTCCTGGAAGGAGGCGCGAAGCCAGGGAAGGGAGTCGGCCAGCGTGCCGTCGAAGTCGAAAATGGCGAGGCGGTAGGGCGTCATGGCAAGTCTGTCTTGGCAAGTCTGTCTGCAGCGGTCACTTGTCGTCGCCGCTGAAATAGGCCGGCTTTCCCGTCGTCCAGGTTTCGCCCCAGAGCTGGCCGCCGCCATCCACCGTCAGCGTCTCGCCGGTGATGAATTTGGCGGAGGGGCCGGCGAGGAACACGGCGGCTTCCGCGACGTCCCATGGCGATCCCGCGCGCATCATCGGGTTCGAGCGCGGATAGGCCGCGCGCGCCTCTGATGTGTAGACGTTCCAGCCCTCGGTCTCGATTGCGCCGGGGGCTACGCAATTGACGCGGATGTTCAGCGGCGCCCATTCGACCGCAACAGCGCGCGAAAGCCCGATCACGCCGCTGCGCGCGGCGATGGTGTGGGCGATGCCGTAAAGACCATGCGTCGTCACGACCACGATGTTGACGATGCTGCCGGGATGCTTGTGCTCGCGCCAGCGCTGCGCCGCGGCCTGCATCATGTACCAGGTGCCGTTCAGATTGGTGTTGATGACGGCGTTCCAGCCCTTTACCGAAAAGTCGATCGCGGGTTGCGGAAATTGTCCGCCGGCGCTGTTGACGAGACTGTCGAGGCGGCCGTGTGTGGTCCAGATCGTCTCGAACAGGGCATTGACCGCCTCGGGCTCCCTGATGTCGGCGGAATGCGCGGAGGCCTTGAGGTTCCGCCCGGCCATCTGGCTGACAAGCGCATCGAGCTTGGCCTGATCGCGCCCGACCAATGCGACATGCGCGCCCAGCCGCGCAAACAGCCAGGCGACGCCCGCCCGATGCCGCCGGCGCCGCCCGAAACGACCACGACCTGATCCTTGAGCGCATCGGCCGCGAACAGCGTCGGATGGACTGCGAGTTCCGCATCGGTCAGGCCGAGCTTGGCCGGCGAGGATGGATCAGTCATGGACGATGTCAGCTCTTGTTATGCACCGCAGCGGCCGTACATTAGCCGCGCAACAGACGCCAGGCAAAGAAACGAGTTTTGATGTCCGATCTCTCCGCTTTCCCGATCACGACCCGCTGGCCCGCCAAACATCCCGACCGCCTCCAGCTCTATTCATTACCGACGCCGAACGGCGTCAAGGTCTCGATCATGCTGGAGGAGATCGGCTTGCCCTACGAGGTACACCTGGTCGATTTCAACAAGGACGACCAGAAGACGCCGGAATTCCTCTCGCTGAATCCGAACGGCAAGATTCCAGCGATCCTCGATCCCGATGGTCCCGGTGGCAAGCCGCTGCCGCTGTTCGAGACGGGTGCGATCCTGCAATATCTCGCCGAGAAGACCGGCAAGCTTCTGCCCGCCGATCCGGCGCGGCGCTACCAGACCATCCAGTGGCTGCATTTCCAGATGGGCGGGATCGGCCCGATGTTTGGGCAGGTCGGCTTCTTCCATAAGTTCGCCGGCAAGGACTATGCCGACAAGCGGCCGCTCGAGCGCTATGTTGCGGAGTCAAAGCGGCTGCTGGGCGTGATGGAGACCCGTCTCGCCGGCCGGCAGTGGATCATGGACGATGAATACACCATCGCCGACATCTCGATGCTCGGCTGGGTGCGCAACCTGGTCGGCTTCTACGGCGCGCGCGATCTCGTGGCGTTCGACACGTTGAAGCAGGTGCCGGCATGGCTGGAGCGTGGCCTGGCGCGGCCTGCGGTGCAGCGCGGGCTCGAGATTCCGAAACGGCCCTGAGCAGGAAGGATCTTTGAGGGGGAAATGACGTTACGTTGAAGCGTCGCCCCTGAATTTTCGTTGTCTGTCCCGCGGCGCCATCGCATGATGTCGTCAACGATTTCGTTATTTGCACCCCGAGTACGCCATGACAGCGGAAGCGGTCCGTCCCGTCGCCCGGCATCAACCCTGGTACAAGATCCTTTATGTTCAGGTCCTGATCGCGATCCTGCTCGGCGTCCTCATCGGGTATTTTTTCCCGGATCTCGGCAAGAACCTGAAGCCGCTCGGCGACGGCTTCATTGCGCTGATCAAGATGATGATCGCGCCGGTGATCTTCTGCACCGTCGTGCATGGCATCTCATCGATGGGCGATCTCAAGCGGGTCGGACGTGTCGGCCTCAAATCGCTGGTGTATTTCGAGACCGTATCGACGGTGGCGCTGGCCGTCGGTTTGCTCGTCGGCGAAGTCCTGCAGCCCGGTCGCGGCTTCAACATCGATGCGAGCAAGATCGATCCGCATTCGGTCGCGACCTATGTCACCAAGGCGAAAGAGGAGGGCATCGTCTCGCACCTGCTCGGGATCATTCCCGACAGCTATTTCGGTGCGCTCGCGCGCGGCGACCTATTGCAGGTGTTGCTGATCTCGATCCTTTCCGGCTTTGCCATCGTTTTTCTCGGCAAGACGGGCGAGCCGATCGCCCGTGCGGTCGATCAGGCCGCCAAGATGTTCTTCGGCATCATCCGCATGATCGTTCGTCTCGCGCCGCTCGGGGCACTGGGCGCGATGGCGTACACCGTCGGCGCCTACGGCCTTGGCTCGCTGTTGAACCTGATAGCGCTGATCGCGACGTTCTACCTGACCAGCATATTGTTCGTGCTGCTGGTGCTGGGATCGATCGCGCGGTTGTCCGGCTTTTCGATCATTCGCTTCATCGCCTACATCAAGGACGAACTGCTGATCGTGCTCGGGACCTCGTCGTCGGAGACGGTGCTGCCGCAGATGATCCAGAAGATGGAGCATCTTGGCGCCTCGCGATCGGTGGTCGGACTTGTCATCCCGACCGGCTACAGCTTCAATCTTGACGGCACCAACATCTACATGACGCTGGCGACCCTGTTCCTGGCCCAGGCGACCAATACCAACCTCACGATCTGGCAGGAGCTCGGCATTCTCGCGATCGCCATGATCA
>Ga0081540_1003887_pt1 | contig 11636 bp, 8 predicted proteins | sample TabmetS2T1R1_FD_71024 | JGI IMG/M metagenome (GOLD analysis project Ga0081540, IMG submission 71024) | Tabebuia heterophylla rhizosphere microbial communities from the University of Puerto Rico - S2T1R1 | ecosystem: Host-associated > Plants > Roots > Rhizosphere ...
ACGCGCACATGCGGCTTTTGCAGCCGCGCCGTCACCTTCCAGTCGATCGAGCGGACGTCGTCGCCCGGCCGGTAATCCCGGATCTCCTCGAAATTCAGTCCGCGCCCGCGCATGCGCGAGGCAAACCGGCCGGACAGCAGGCTGTGCACGTTCTGCCGCGGCAGGAACGATACCCGGCGGCCGCGGTGTTCAAGCGCCAGCAGATCGTCGAGATCGACATAGACGCCTGGCCTTTTTTCCGCGGCGTCGGTCATGGCACCCTCACGCCGCCGCGACCAATTCGGCGATCTTGTCGATCGCCTGGTCGGCGGTCACCCCCGCCGACAGCGCCTCGTAGGTGAGGATCAGGCGATGGCGCAGGCATTCGTGCATCACCGCCCGCACATGGTCGGGGGTGACGAAGCTCTCGCCATCGAGCCAGGCGCGCACGCGGGCGCAGCGGTCGAGCGCGAGGCTGCCGCGCGGGCTGGCGCCGACCTGAATCCACTTGCCGAGCGGATCGCCGTAGCGCCCGGGAAAGCGGGTCGCGTAGATCACGTCGACGATGTATTTCTGGGCGAGATCGGAAACGAAGATGCCGTCGATCTCGCCGCGCGCATCGAAGATCGCCTGCTGCGAGACGGCCGCGGGCTCTTCGGCATGTCGCTTCGGCGCCTGCGCATTTTCCGCGCGATTGAGCTTGATGATCTCGCCTTCGACCGCCTCGTCGGGATAGGTGATGACGACATGCATCAGGAAACGGTCGAGCTGCGCTTCGGGCAGCGGATAGGTGCCCTCCTGCTCGATCGGGTTCTCCGTCGCCAGCACCATGAAAAGCGGAGGCATCTTGTAGGTCTTGCCGGCGACGGTGACCTGCCGCTCTTCCATCGCTTCCAGAAGGGCCGACTGCACCTTGGCCGGCGCGCGATTGATCTCGTCGGCCAGCACGAGGTTGGCGAAGATCGGTCCCTTCTGGAACTGGAACTGGCCGCCCTTCTCCGTCTGCAGATAGATTTCCGCACCGGTCACGTCGGACGGCAGCAGGTCCGGCGTGAACTGCACGCGCGACAGGTCTGCCGCGAGATTCTTCGCCAGCGTCTTCACCGCGCGTGTCTTGGCGAGGCCCGGCAGGCTCTCGATCAGCATGTTGCCGTTGGCGAGAAGGCCGATCAGCATGCTCTCGACCAGATGATCCTGGCCGAGCACGGATTGGCCGATCCGCTTCTTCAATTCCAGCACCGCCTCTCGCGCAGCCGAGGGCGTTGTGCCCGGCTGCGCTGTCGCGGTTGGCCGCGGGTTGGCTCCCGGATCGTTCATCGTTCGATACCTCCGGCTTGATACTTCCGCCGGTTAGCGCGGCCTCATGCCCTCCAGGTCCTTTAGCCGCTTCAAGGCGTCTTGCTGCCGCAGCATCGCGTAATTGATGCCGCCGGCATTGAGCGAGTTGCCCGCCTGATACGGGTATTGATCGAAGTCGCTGAAGAACTCCTTGACCTTGTTTTGTATCGGCACGAGCAGCCAGATGTTACGCGCCAGGAACTCGATGGCGCCGCCACCCTCTTCAAGCCCGCGTTCGTAAGGATCCATGCGCAAATTTGCGATCAGCGCCCATGCCGACGTCTCGCGCGTTCCTGTAGCGATATTGCCTTTCGACGTAGCGAAGCTGAGCTTCCAGTCGTTCCAGCGGATGGCATTCAAGTTGCCGCCCTGGTCGAAATAGTAGACCGTCTCGCGCGGCGGCGTCTTGGATTCGCCTTTGAGGAACGGCAGGAAGTCGTAGCCGTCGAGATGGACCTTGAAGGTCTTGTTGCCGGCCTGGAAGCCGGTCTTCATCTTCTCCTTGAGATCGGGAATACCGGCCGCTGCGGCGAGCGTTGGCATCCAGTCGATCAAGGCTATGGGTTCGTTGATTTGAGTGCCGGGCTTGATCACGCCGGGCCAGCGCACCATCATCGGAATACGGAAGCCGCCTTCCCATGTGGTGCCCTTCTCGCCATGGAACATGGTCATCGCGCCGTCAGGCCAGAGCGCGAGCTCGGCGCCGTTGTCGGTGGTGTAGAGCACGATCGTGTTATCGGCGATGCCGAGATCGTCGAGCTGCTTGAGCAGCTCACCCACCATGCCGTCATGCTCGACCATGCCGTCGGCGTGAATGCCCTTGCCGGTCTTGCCGAGGGATTCCTTCTTCAGGTGAGTAAAGACGTGCATCCGGGTCGAGTTGAACCAGACGAAGAACGGCCGGTTGGCGCGGGCTTGACGGCCGATGAAGTCCTTGGCCGCACCGAGAAATTCCTCGTCCACCGTCGGCATGCGCGCGATATTGAGCGGGCCGGTATCCTCGATCTTGCCGTCGGCCGTCGACTTGATGACGCCGCGCGGACCGTACTGCCTGCGGAACCCCGGATCCTTCGGATAGAAGTAACCTTCCGGCTCTTCTTCGGCGTTAAGGTGATAGAGGTTTCCGAAGAACTCGTCGAAGCCGTGCTTGGTCGGCAGATGTTCGTCGCGATCGCCGAGGTGGTTCTTGCCGAACTGACCGGTGGCATAGCCTTGCGTCTTCATCACATCGGCAATGGTCGGCATCCAGTCCTGAATGCCGTGGGGATCGCCGGGCATGCCGATGGTGAGCAGGCCGGTGCGGAACGGCTCCTGGCCGAGAATGAACGATGCACGCCCGGCGGTGCAGCTCTGCTGGCCATAGGCGTCGGTGAAGATTGCGCCTTCCTGCGCGATGCGGTCGATATTCGGGGTCCGGTACCCCATCAGGCCCATCGTGTAGGCGCTGATCTGCGGGATGCCGATATCGTCGCCGAAGATGACGAGGATGTTCGGCTTGCGGCCAGCGGCCGCGGCGGGTTGCGCCGCCGCGGGGGCGGCTGCCGGCGCGGCCTTTTGCGCTTGCGCCATCGCCTGAGATGTCAGCGCGGCCGTTGCAACGAGGGTGGAAGTGCCAAGCAAGATATTGCGGCGATCGATGGGTTGGCTCGTCTTGGTCTTGTTCGCATCATCGCTCATTACGCTACTCCCTGAGTTTTGTACTACGACGTCTTCATGGCTTTGCGGGCGAAACGGCTGACCTGACCACACAGCGGAAGCCGACATGGCTGGTCGAGGTGTCGATGGGTTCGGCATGGCGTGCGGCCGGCCGATAGCGGCGGCAATAGTTCGGCGCGCAAAGATGCGAGCCGCCTTTCAAAACCTTGCGCGGGATCGGGACGTTCGGCTGGCACGGATCGAAGCTCGCTGCCTCCGGTCCGCCGCGCGGGTTCTGCGGAACGCAGCACGCCTTCGGCGCATCGGCCTCATGTTTGGTGGACCAGAAGTCGGTGGTCCATTCCCAGATATTGCCGATCATGTCGTGCACGCCGTAGCCGTTCGGCGGGAACGCCGTCACCGGCGAGGTCCGCTCGTATCCGTCCTCACCCAGATTCTGGAGCGGGAAGTTGCCCTGCCAGGTGTTGGCCATGTGCCTGCCCTCGGGCGTCAGCTCGCTGCCCCAGGCAAACTCCTCGCCGTCACGCCCGCCGCGCGCGGCGAATTCCCATTCGGCCTCGGTCGGTAGTTCCTTGCCGGCCCACTTCGCGTAGGCCATGGCGTCGGCAAAGGACACGTGCACGACAGGATGATTGTCGAGCACATTGATGTTGCTCTTCGGCCCGTACGGATGCCGCCAGTCGGCCCCCTTCATGAAGTTCCACCACTGGCTCCAGTCGCGCAGGCCGGTAATGTGTCGCGGCGGCGTGAACACCAGCGAGCCTGCATAGAGCATGTGCGGCAGCGCGCCGGGATAATCCTTCGGGTCAGGTACGATCTGCGCCGTGGTGACGTGGCCGGTCGCCTTGACGAATTCCTTGAATTGCCGGTTCGTCACCGGCGTGCGGTCGATCCAGAAACCATCCACGGCGACGCGGTGCACCGGCGCCTCTTCCGGATAGTGATCGTTCGATCCCATCCGGAACGTGCCGCCTTCGATCCAGACCATGTCGGCGGTCTGGCGTTCATCCGGTCGCGATGTGATTTCCGCCGGCTGCATGATGCTGCCCCTGTAAACGCATTACCTGTTACGGGCAGTGGTCCCGGTGGTCCGGGCTTGCAGGGAGTGAGGGCGTGAGACCGCCACGAGGCCACCAATGGATGGGGCTAAGGGGAAGGCACCAAGTGATTTCCGTACCCGGCGAGCAGTCATTCTTTTTGTTGGCAGCATGTTCAGCTCCCTTTGGTTACTCCAGCGCCGCCAGCCCACGGCAGCGTATGTCAGCCTTCTTGTCTCTTTTGTTGATCGGTATCGCGGTATTGCAACCCGAACTCTATTTCTCGTTGTATTTCAACGATAAGGGAAAACTGGCCGTCTGTGACGTCCGTTTTGTGCCAAATGTTCAAGGGGGTGCAGCGACACTCCGTCTCAGCGGTCATCGCGGTCAGGCGAGCATTGATTTGAATCAAAGGTCAGCCGGTTTGCACCGCCACAATTAGCCTGCGAAGCCTATTCAGGCTTTGCAGACGTTTGGTTGAGTCGGAAGGCAAGGCAGACAAGATGGTGCAATTTGCGTCGCTGCGGACGCAGGATGTCGAGGGGTTCGAGGAATTCGGCGAAGTCGTCGTTGGTACTCGCCGCCAAGTCGTTCAGATTCAGAACGGAAGACTGAGGGGCCGCCTGGCGCATGCCTCGATCGGCCGCCTTCGCATCGATCTCGCGAGTTTCAATCTCGGCCTGCGGACATCAGGCGTGTCCGGCAAGGACGGCGTCGTCATCGGCATGCTCGCCGGCAGCGCCGATCGGGTGACACGCTCCTCCTACGAGTCGCGGCCCGGCGATGTGCTGGTAACGCCGCCCGGCACCGAGCACGAGAACCGGTATTATGGCGGCAGCAGTGTCATTATCGCCTCGATCCCGTCGGATGACATTGCCTCGTCATTCGGCTCCGAAGGTGCCCTGGGTGACCCGGCGGCGTGGCAGCGACATCATTTCAAGGGCAATGCCGGTACGGTGCAGAGCGTCATCCCCCTTCTGCAATCGCTGCTCGCCAAACTCGGCGACGCCACGTTGACCGCGGAATCCGCAGAATTCTGGAAGCGCGCGGTCATCGAGGCGATGAGCAAAAGCATCGTCGAAGGCACGCCATCGCAGCGCGACGGCCCCCTGCCCTCCGCGCTGACGGTCGTGCGGCAGGTCGAAGATTATCTCGACGCGGCCGCACCGGCGCCTGTCCACATTTCCCAGATCTGCAGTCACATGCACCTGTCGCGGCGCACGCTGCATCGCGCCTTCAACGACGCGCTCGGCATTGGCCCGATCACCTTCCTGCGCCACCGGCGGCTTTGCGCCGTCCATTCCGCCCTGCGCGCGCCCAAGGACATCCGCACGATTTCGGATATCGCCCTGCTCTACGGCTTCCAGAACCTCGGCCGGTTTGCCAGCTACTACCGCGAATTGTTCGGAGAGTATCCGTCGGATACGCGTGCACAAGCCTATGGCCGCACGACGGAGGCGCTTCTGCGGGCCAGAGTATCGCGTGCTCGCGATACAAGCCTGGAATGGCTTTGATCTCCGCCGATCAGCGGCGTTTGCGGCGATTCAGGATTTAAGACGGCGCGGTCATTTCACCTTTACGACGTCATCCGGTTTCCAGGTCTGATCAAAGAACTCGACACCGGTGCCATAGAGCCGCACGGCCGCCAGAAAATTGCGCCCGTTGACAGTCTGGATGAAGTTCGTTTCGGCGGCTTCAGCGGGCTTCGCGGGAGCAAACCAGATGTCGATTGATCCATCGCTGTTGGTCGCGACCTTGCCAAGGCTGTTGATCGACGGCAAAAGTTGCGGAGCTTCGACCATCGTCCCGTCCGTGACATTGTAGGCCGTGACGGCCCAGAACAAGGCGGCTGGCGGATTTGGCGGCAGGTGCAGCTTGTAGGTATTTGATCCGTTGAGAAATTCGCCGCTCGCATCGCGCAGCGTGAACGGATACTTGGAACCCGCACCCAACGTCCTCATAACCATCGCAGACGCTGTCGAGAAGGCAATTTGAAAGTAGCTGGCGCGCTGGTTCACATCGAGGTAGCCATCCTGTAACCACTCGGAAGTACCTGCGGCCCAAGTGTTCAGATATTGTCTATCCTTGTAGTATCTGTCGCGTTCGTCGGGCCTTCCGAGTTGTCGCTGCGCCAAGATCATTTTGGGCGCAGTCTCGACCGCCTTCTGCAACAGTTCTTGCTGCTTCTGGTTAGGGCTGAACGGCTGCCCCTTGATCATGCCGATCGAGGCCAATACACCACGGAGCTCGGGGTCGATGGCCGATGCCGGCTCGTAGTCGATGAATGCCTTCAGTTTGGTCCAGAATGTGTTATCGACCGGATACATCATGTTGATGCGCTTGCCGCTTGCGTTCGGGAACTGCATCGGCTTGACGTCCTTCTCCGGTGCCCACAACGGATAGACGCGTGTCTGTTCTGCCAGCGCCACCGCCTGCTTCGGATCCGGTGCGTCATCGCCCTTCTTCATGACGGTGCGGAAGAAGAGAAGGACGTTGTAAGTTTTCGATTTGAACGCAAAGTAACCTTGCGGGATTTCACCGTCGTAGTCCGGCGGCAGCAGAAGGTAGAGGCCTCCGCGCGCGCGGTCCGGTCCTATTAACCCGACATCGGTGATCGTTCGCTGGAAGAAATCCGTGAACATTCCGATGACGTCGCGAGGCGCGGCGACGACGAGCGGTCCGGTCTGTTTGAGATCAAGATAGCTCATGGAATAGATAACGTCGGCATTGGGTGTCGGCACCCAAGTGCGTGCGTCCATGCGGTCCTTCCAAATCGGCAGGATGTTATAACCCTTTCCGAATACGGCCTCCGATCCGTCGCGCATCCCGATGGTGTTCAGCGCGGGCAGCATTGTCATGTAGGTATGGATCGCACGTTGATAGAACAGTTCGTCACGCAACGCCTCCGCGTCCTTTTGCGGCAGCCAGTTTCCATTGTTGATCTGGCTAACGAGTGGTGGCGCAGACTGTTGTGCCATGGCGGGCGCGCACGGAGACGAAATCAATAGGGCGAGCGTCAGGATTGAGCTTCCAGTTCTCATTGGATTTCCTCATTGATTTCGCAACGACAGAGCGGCTCCATTTCTCGTTGCATTTCAATGATAGGCGAAATCGACCGGCCTTTGACGTCCAGTCTGTGCCAAATGTCTCCTCGTTCGACAAAACGCCGCGATTTCGTCAAGCCAGCAACAAGGTCTGCCGCTTTAGAGCCGCGCATGGGCAGGGGTTCCTCAGACATCACGAGGCCCCATGTATCGAACCACTCTTCTCGCTGCCGTCATCTCCTTCTCGACCGCCTTCGCCACTCACGCCCAGACTGGTCTTGCTTCCTACTATGGAGGACGCGGCGGCGGCATGACCTGTGCGCACCGGACGGTGCCCATGGGGACCATGCTGACGGTCACCACCCACGCCGGCCGCTCCATCCAGTGCCGCGTCAACGACCGCGGCCCGTTCGTGCGCGGTCGCATCATCGACGTCTCCGTCAGCGCAGCGCGGGCGCTCGGGATGACGCGTTCGGGCGTGGTTGCGGTGTCGGTCTATTAGCGCCTGTGGCAATTGCGGCACGACGGGCAAATCACCGGAATCACGTCAAGCCCTGTGATGAAAAATATTCTGTTTTACAGAAGCAGCAAATCAGGTCTATAACACACCCAGCCCGCGCCACTAAAAGGGACGTTTCGCGATCGTCACGGAACGTGGTGCGGGTTGCGGTGGACGCCGCGGCGTCAGTGCGGTGCAAGCCGTGCGGACGAAACGCCGCAGCGTACGGCGAAGTCGTGTGGTCCTGGCGCCGCGACCCTGGCGTCTATCCGGCCCGCCTGTGCGGGCTCGGCAACGGGGGCAAGAAAGGCCGCTTCCCCGGGGAGAGCACGTATAAGCCGTCAAACCATTGCGCGGGGAAAGCCGGGATGTCTCGGCTGTACCTGTCTAATCCGTGTGCGTTCTCTTGCTACCCATTGCACACGGTGCTGCGGGCGCAGTCGGCGCCCGGCTTTCCCTGCGCCCTCTTTTCAAGAGAGGGACAACGAGATTGCACAACCCGGGCGAAAACACGCTGCGGGAGCGTTGTTGGCTGTTTGAAAAACTGAATCAGCAAACTCGCCGTCGTCTTCGGAGAGAATCCGCCTCACTCCACCGGGATCACGTCGACCTCGACCCGCAGCTTCTGCTTGCGCGAGCCGACGATGATGCCGTCGACCGGGGAGACATCGGAGAAATCGCGTCCCATCGCCAGCACGATGTGATCATTGGCGATCATGAGATCGTTGGTGGGATCGAAGCCGACCCAGCCGAGATCGCCGCCGCACCACACCGACACCCAGGCATGCGTCGCGTCCGCGCCCTGCAGCCGCGGTTTTCCCGGCGGCGGGATGGTCCTGATATAGCCGGAGACGTAGGCCGCCGGCAGGCCGAGGCCCCGCAGGCCTGCGATCATCACATGGGCGAAATCCTGGCAGACGCCGTGGCGTTTTTCGAACACTTCCCTGAGCGGCGTCGAGATCACGGTTGCCTTGGGATCGTACCGGAACTGGTTGCGGATGCGTCGCATCAGGCCGGCGCTCCCGGCGAGGATGCCGACGCCTGCCGGAAAGCTTTCCGCCGCATAGGCCGTGACCGGCTGCAGCACCGGCACCAGCGTCGAGGCAAAGACATAGCCGACCGGCGAGGACGGCCCGAGACTTGCGGCGGCAAACGCAAGATCGCGCACCTGCTCCCATGGCGGGCTTGGCGCGGCGCGATCGAAGGTGCGGCGCTCGACCGACACCCGTGAGCGGGAGTCGATGCGCAGGTTGCGATGCGCAGCCTCGATCAGCACGTTCTCGGTCAGCGTGCCGTAGAAATCGCGCCGGGTGGTGCGCTCGGCCGGGCGCGGGCGGATGTCGATGGAGTGCGAGATCAGCACCTGCCCCTCGCCGCTCTTCGGCTCAAGCCGCAGCGCGCAGCGCGCGAAACTCACCGCGCTCTCGTAGGAATAGCTGGTGACATGGCGGATATCGTAGATCACGCGAGCCCGGTCAGCTTTTCCGGCCGGGTCGCATTGGGGCCGTGCGGGAAATAATGCAGGCCAATGGCGTCGGCGAGCTGCAGCATCTCCTGCTCCAGCGAGAACATCGACTTCGCATCGAGCCAGGATGCTTCCGCCGTGGTCAGCATCGACTGCACCGCGACCGCCTGCCGCTGGGGCCGCTCGATCAGGCCGTATTCCTTCAGGCTCGGCAGCGCGGCAATGTGCTCGTTGAGCGCCTGGATCTGGAACGCGACCGAGCGCGGATTGTAGGTATCGAGCACCACGAGATCGCGGATCGGCGAAAGTAGCGGGCCGACCAGGTAGCGCGAGCGGTAGGTGATCTGGCAGTCGACCAGCGTCAGCAGGGTGTCGAGATCCTCGTCTCCCGCCTCGTCATAGGCGAACTGCCGCGCGAAGCGCATGGTGTTAATGGCGCGCTCGATACGGCGGCCAATGTCAAGGAAGCGCCAGCCGGCGGCGCGGTTCATGTTCTCCTGCGCAAGGCCGGCGAAGCTGGCGAGATCGCGCAGCACCAGTTCGGCCGTCGAGATCACGCCGTCGTCGTCGTCGATCTCCCAAGCGAGGCGCTCGCTCATCTCGGTGATGACCTGCCAGGCGTCCGGCGACAGCCGTTCGCGCAAGGAGGTCGCGGTGCGCAGCGCGGTGCGGATCAGGTTGAGCGCCGAGCCGAAACGTTCCTCGCTCTGCAGCGCTTCGGCGGCGACCTTCGCCGATTGCGAACGCGAGGTCTGCGTCGCCCCACCCCAGGTGACCAGCAGGCGCTGGATGCGCTCGACCGAAGGCGTGCCGTTCTGCGCGCGATCGGTCTTGGCGGGATCACGCATCGAGGAGCCGAGCACGCGGATCAGCCGCAGTGTCGCCTCGGCGCGCTCGAGGTAGCGGCCGAGCCAGAACAGGTTGTCGGCGGCGCGGCTCGGCAGCACGCCGGCGATGCGACGGATGCGCACGGTATCGACCGCGGGGAGCAGCGTCGAGGCGCGCACCGCCTTGTCGGAAACGACCCAGACGTCGGCGGCGCGCGCGCCGCCGCCCATCGAAACCGCTCTCGCATCGGCCTGCTCGGCGATGCGGCAGAAACCGCCGGGCATGATGGTCCAGCCGTTCTTGGTGGCGGCGGCGAAGACGCGCAGCACGAACGGCCGCGGCATGATGCGGCCGTTCTCCCACACCGGCGTGGTGGAAAGGCGCACCAGCTCCTGGCCGACGAAATCGATGCCGCGATCGCCGATCGCCTGTTTCAGCCGCTCGCGCTCGGCGGCCGGCAACTGGCCCGCCAGCACCGGGCGGTTGGCCGGGAAACCCGGCACGTCGCGGCTGTAGGCGCTTTCGATGGCGAACTCCTCAAGCCGCGACAGCACCTGCTCGCGCGCCGACTTCTGCCCGCACCACCAGGTGGCGATGTGCGGCATGACAAGCTCTTCGCCAAGCAGCCGCCGCGCCAGCGACGGCAGAAAGCCGAGCAGCGCCCTCGCCTCGAGCACGCCCGAGCCCGGCATGTTGGCAATCGCAACGCCGCCCTTGCGCAGCACGTCGATCAGGCCGGGCACGCCGAGATGCGAGGAGGCATCGAGCTCGAGCGGATCGAGCGAGTTGGAATCGACGCGGCGCAGCAGCACGTCGATCCGCTTCAGTCCCGCGACGGTACGGATGTGGATGCGGTCGCCGCTGACGGCAAGGTCGTCGCCCTCGACCAGCATGAAGCCGAGGTAGCGTGCGAGCGTCGCATGCTCGAAATAGGTCTCGTTGAAACTGCCGGGCGTGAGCAGGCCGATGCGCGGCTCGTCGCGATCCGCGCTCGCTCGCAGCGAGTCGCGAAACGCCTCGAAGAACGGCGCGACGCGCTCGACATTCATCGACTTGTAGAGCGTGGAGAAAGCGCGCGACAGCACGAGGCGGTTCTCCAGCGCATAGCCGGCGCCGGACGGAGCTTGTGTGCGGTCACTGATCACCCACCAGCGCCCGTCAGGGCCGCGGCCGATATCGGCGGCGTAGAAATTCAGGTAGCGCCCGCCGGGCGGCTTCACACCGCAGACCTCGCGCAGATATTCGTTGCTGCCGGCGATCGCCGCGGCCGGGATTGCTCCTTGCGCAACCAGCTTGCCCTCGCCGTAGATGTCGCGGAGCACCATCTCCAGGAGCTGCGCGCGCTGGGCGATCCCGGCGGTAAGTTGCTGCCAGTCGGCCTCGTCGATGATCAGCGGCAGGTGGCTGAGCGGCCATTCCCGATCAGAGGTATCGCCGGGCGCCCGGTAGGTGACGCCGGCCTCGCGCAGATGGCGGTCGGCGGAGGCAAAGCGGCGTTCGATCTCGCCGGGCGAGAGCGCGGCGAAGGCATCGAGGAACCGGCTCCACGCCGGCCGTGGTGTCCCATCGGGGCCGAGATATTCGTCGGGAATGCCGGGAATCCGGGCGTAATCGCGGGTCCACAGCGCAATACGGCGCGAGCCGGGCCGCTTGGCCTCCTGGCCGTTCTGTTGACTACCCTGTCCCTGCCCAGCCGGTCCCACCATCCGACTCTCCAAAATCCCCTGACGTCTTCAATGCAGGAGCGGCGTCCGCAAGTCGAGGGTCAAAGGGAATTCCAGGGAGCGTTC
>Ga0081540_1003888_pt1 | contig 11633 bp, 7 predicted proteins | sample TabmetS2T1R1_FD_71024 | JGI IMG/M metagenome (GOLD analysis project Ga0081540, IMG submission 71024) | Tabebuia heterophylla rhizosphere microbial communities from the University of Puerto Rico - S2T1R1 | ecosystem: Host-associated > Plants > Roots > Rhizosphere ...
AAAAAAGTGAAAAAGGGGGGCCCCCCGGTTGTCCCCACCCTCTTTTTTTGGGAACCCGAAAACGCCGTTTCCCCAGTGCGGCCAACGCGGCCCCGGGGCGCCGCCCGCCGTTCGCCTTGCTGGTATACCACCAATGGAAAGCCGCCGCTGATCAGATTGCGGGGAAAGCGCAGGGCGTTGGGATCGACGGTCGTGTCGGATTCCTCCGATTTGGGAGCGGTGACTACGCAGATGGGGACCACCCGGCCATCGGGCATATAGATCGATTTGGGAACGATATTGTTTCCCCCGTCATGGATCAGGCTCGTCTCGGCTTCCCATTTTTTTATGAATACCAGGATGCAGGGCCAGGAGATGTCTTCCAGCACGACGCTGTTCTCGAGCGTCCGCTCTTTCCGGGGGAAATGGTGGTCCGGGTGGTAGCGGCCGTTCCGGATATCCGATTTGCGGATGCGGTAGCGACCGATGGCAGTAGCGATCACATTTCGTTTGTTCATCAGGTGGACATGGAACATCTCGCGTGCTTCCAGGAGGTCGAGGATCGACAGGCTGGAGAACTTACGGTTATCGGCGGAGGATCCGGCCGGCGCCGGGGCGGTGCTGCCGGTGGTCTTGCGTGTGAGGGCTTTCCCGGTGGTCTTGCTCATAGTGGGGGTTTTGGCGGTTTGGTGGGACTACTGGCAAGTTCGGGAATTCCGGCGGGATAACCACCCGTGAAGACACCTAATAATAGGACTTTTGAATCCCCAGGCGCTTGAGTTTGGAGGACAGGGTACTGGGCGGGATGCCGAGGAATTCCGCCGCACCGCCGCCGCCGGCCAATCTCCAGTTGCAACGTTTGAGGACATTGATGATATAGTCGCGCTCGTTCTCTTTGATCGTTTTGAACACGAACGGGTTTCCCACTGGTTTGGTAACCTCTCTTTTCCTTTCATCCGGGAGATAGATCTGGCATAGGATATCGGAATCGGACTGTATGATGCTTCGCTCGATCACATGTTCAAGCTCGCGGATGTTTCCGGGCCAGTCGTATCTCAGGATCTGTTCGAGGACATACTTGCTCATCATGGTGATCTTTTTGCCTACTTTCTTCGATAGCTTTTGAACAAAATGCCCGGCGAGGATGGGGATATCGTCGCGGCGGTCACGAAGAGAAGGAAGTGGAATCGGAAAGACGCTCAGCCGGTAGTAAAGATCTGCCCGGAACCTGCCTTCTTCGACCTCCTTTTGCAGGTCGCGGTTGGTGGCGGCGATGATCCGGATATCCACCTCGATGGGACTCCGGCCGCCGATGCGTTCGATCTCCTTTTCCTGCAGGACCCGGAGGAGTTTTACCTGCATATCGAGGGGCAATTCGCCGATCTCGTCGAGGAAGATCGTGCTGTTGTTGGCCAGTTCGAATTTTCCGATGCGGCGATCGGTTGCGCCGGTGAAGCTGCCGCGTTCATGGCCGAATAATTCCGATTCGATGAGGTTAGCCGGCAGGGTTGCGCAATTTACTTTTACCATCGGTTTGGCCTTCCGAAATGAGTTGTTGTGGATGGCCCGGGCTACGAGTTCCTTGCCCGTGCCGGTCTCGCCTGTGATCAAAACGGTACTGTTTGTGGGCGCTACTTTCGAGATGAGGTGCAGCGTTTGCTGAAGTTCGGTACTCCTGCCGATAATCTCCGGATAATCCTGGTTGGTCTCTGTGCCATTCTTGAGGCTGACATGTTCTTCCTGGAACTGCATAGTCGTAAAGTTTAATATCCTGGGTTTTGAATAATGTTATTATATGTGAGTTCGCTTTGGGGTATCGGAAGGATCAGTTTTGCAGGGTTCGTCATATTGGGGTTCAGACTTTGGATGGTGGCAAAGGGCAGCCTTCTCAGGGCTAACCAGTCGACGCCATTCTCGAAGGCAAAATTTCGCAGGTTCTCCTTTACTATTTCGAGTTGGAGGGTGGCGGGATTGGAGGCGTTGGTGACGGCATCAAGTTCGCCCGGGCCGGCGCCGGCGTGGGACATTACGGTTGTCAGCAGCGATTTAGCGCTAGCCAGGTCGCCACCGGAGAGGACAATGGCTTCGGCTTCCAACAGGTAGGCTTCGGTGAGGCGGAAGGCGTAGCCGTTCTCCTCCAGCGGGGTTGGAACCGGATGAGCCGGATCACCGGTGAAATATTTCGTCACGGAATTCTGGATCCCGTAAAAGGACGACTTGCGGGGCTTTGTTATCCAATTAAGCCGGGAATCATCGACCAGGAAGCTTTTCAAGGAATCGGTTGCGACGAATTGAACCAAACGCTGATATACCTCGAACCTATGGACCTGGTTTGGATAGGGTTGGATACCCAACATCACTTCTTTGCTGTCGAAGCCTTTTGTAAAAAAGATATCTTTTACGCTATCCTCGAGGGTAAAGGGGCCATTTGTGATGATATCATTGGTTAGGCTGATCACCTGCGAATAGTCGCCGGCGGCGGCCCTGTTGATCAATACCCGTGCCTTCAATAATTTTGCATCGGAGGCATTTGCGTAGTAGATGGCCGTATTCAAGGCCGGCAGATCTTTTATGGCCGCGTCAAGGTCGGCCAGGATGGAAGTGTAGGCAGCCGCCACGCCGGATCGGGGAGAATTCACATTGTCTGTGTTCACCAAACCGTCTCTCAAAATAATCCCGTAAGGGCTGGAGGGGTCGTTGTATTGTCCATAGTAGAGTAATAGTTCCGAGTTGCCAAAAGCCCGCAGGAACCTGGCTTCTGCCAAAAGCTGCTGTTTTGCCGCAGCGGGGATATTGCCGACCGGGCTGATATTTTGAATGAAGCCATTAGCAGCGTTGACGAGGGCGTATCCATATTTCCAGATCACATCGAGATGAGCGGTACCCGACAGTACAACGAATGTAAAAGCGCTGAGGGAATCGCGAGCGAGAAAAGAATGCGAGGATCCGGATAGCTCGGACGGAATGACCTCACTGACATCCGACCATAGCGTACTTTGATCGAGATCGTCTTGTCTGCCACCGGGACTGATGCTGGAGGTAACACCGGTGAAACCATAACTACCCGTGCCGACGTTGGCGAACTTGTAGTAAACCCCTGCCAGGACAGCCTGGGCGCTTTTTTGATCCGTTATCAGGTTGCCATCCACCGCAGCCGTTGTCGGAAAGACGTTGAGTTGCTTATGGCAGGCTTCCGACGAGAAGGCCAGGGTAAAGACAATCCATATGCAATAATTGTGTTTCATCAGAACAATGCTTTTATGCCGAGTGAAAATGTTCGGATCGCCGGGTAGTTGGATACGTCGATATACCCGCCTCCGATGCTGTAGGGATCATCCGTCGTCTCGGGATCACTGCCCGGATATTTTGTAATGGTAAAAACATTGGTTGCAGAGGCAAAGAACTGCAGGTTGTTCAGCCGGTAGTTAAGGGTGAGGCTTCTTAATTTAAAATAGGAACTGCTAAAAACGTCGAGATTGGTTGGATTATTCAAGTTGTTCAGGCTAAGCCTTGGTGAGTTGGAAGTTGGATTTTCCGGCGTATACCTGTTCAGCATGGAAACGTTGGCGTTGAAGGTGCCATCGAATTCCGTTGTGGCGGCGTGCTCGGTCCAAAGCAGGTGTCCACCGTGTGAAAAGGTGAAATTACATTGCAGATCGAAGTTCTTGTAGCTGAAATCCTGCCGCATGCCGCCATAGTATTTGGCGGGGCCGCTGCCGATAGCCACATCCCGTCTGACACTCAGGAATTGGCCGGTGGAGAGCACGTACGCGGGGTCTCCGGGTTGCTGGCGCGGTGTGTAATTAGCAAGTGCTCCCAACTGCCGGGTATAGTCATCGATCTCCTTCTGTGTCTTTGTGAGGCCGGTGATATAGTGTCCCAGCATCTGGCCCAATGGTTTTCCCTGGGCAAGCATGAATTCTCCGGCGCTTCCGAAGACCTCGAGCCCGGTATAGCTTTGGATCTGCTGCAGGTCGGCGCCCGGGTTAAGCTTCGTCACCAACGTGGTGTTCCAGGTTACGTTGAGGGATGCGGACCATCTAAAATCTCTGTTTCGGACCAGGTCTCCGCCGAGGGTTGCTTCGAATCCCCTGTTTCGCAGTCCCACTGCATTTTGTAATACTTGCACAAAGCCGCTGCTTGCCGCGACCGGCTGTGACAGAAGGGCGCCTGAGGTTTGCCGGTTGTAGTAGTCAAATGTCGCGTTGAGCCTGCCGGTGAGCAGGGAAAGATCGAGGCCGATATCGGTTTCCCTGGTGTTCTCCCATTTGATCCCCGGATTTCCAAACTGGCCGGGGACCAGGGCGACGGCGCCCGCATAAGAAGACGGGAGGTAGAGCGTCCGGTAAAGCTGGTCGCCGATATTCTGGTTGCCGGTGCGTCCATAACTACCTCTGAGCTTGAGATCGTTTATCCAACTGCTATTTTTCAGGAAGTTTTCGCGGGATATGCGCCAGGCAATGGCCCCCGATGGGAAATAGCCGTATTTGTTATCGGGTCCAAACTTGGACGAACCATCTGCGCGCCCGGTGAAGGTGAGCAGGTATTTGTCCTGATAGCTGTAATTGATCCGAGCGTAATAAGAGAGAAGGTAACTTTGCGGCGAGCGTGAATCGTCACCTGCGACGCTGAGCACCGTGTCTGCGGATGATAAGCCGGTTAGCGTAATGTCGTTGGGAAAACCGGCCGCCGTGGTTCGGAAGAAATTGCTTTTCGTCGTTTCATAGGATTGTCCGATTACGGCGTTGAATGAATTTGCAGGATCCAACTTTTTGTTATAGCTGAGCGTATTCTCGAGGAACCAGTCGGTGAAGCGGCTATTGGCGTCGCAGGCGATCCCGCCGGGATTAGGTACGTTATAGTAAAACGGGTCGAGAGCAATATAGCTTGGCAAATAATTGCGCTGGTTATAGTCCTGTTTGTTCAGTGAGACTGTACTCCTTAAGAGAAGGCCTTCGGCGATCGCGTAGCTGGCCGAGACCGAGCCCAGGATGCTAAGCGTCCTGCCATTATTCGTTGCCGTCGTCAACGCAACGGGATTGAGGGCGGCATAGGAGTTGATGCCTGTCTGGTAGTCGGGATCCGTGTAATTTCCCAGCGGATCACGAGGGGAATAATCAGGCCTTGCCAGCACCGCCTGTGGGTAAGCTCCGGCGCTAATGTCCTGGTTGATGAATCCCAGCAAGAGATTGGCGTTAACTTTGAATTTTGGCCGGATCTGGGTTTCCAGGGTAAGCTTGCCTGAAATGCGCCGGTAGCCGGAGCCTTTCACCGCGCCCGGTGTATTGGTGTAGGCAACCGAAGTGAAGTATTTCGAGGTCTGTCCGCCGCCCGAGACAGATATCCCGGTATTTGTTGCGACTGTGGAATGGGTGACCGTTTTTACCCAATCTGTGTTGGCCGTGCCGAAGTAGGAGGGGCTTTGCAATACGGTTTTGATAAAGTCATTGACATAGAATCCTGAAAGGCTATCGGAAATAAAGGCGTTTCGCGCCGCCTCTGTTACCAGCATCTTGTATTGTGCTGCATTCAGACGCTTTGGCGGCCTATAGAGTGAGGTAACGGTGGAATAGTGGTTGACGGCTACCCTTGGCGGGGTATTCGTCGTCCCTGTTTTGGTGGTTATGATCACGACGCCATTGGAGGCTTTCGATCCATAAATGGCCGTCGATGAGGCATCTTTCAGGATGTTTATCGATTCGATATCATCCGGGTTCAGGCCCCCGAGGCTATTCAGGCCATTGACGAAGGGGGCCCGCACACCGGGGCCTTTTTCCACACCGGTCTGCACGCCCGCGGCCAGCTCGGCCATTGGGCTGCCAACATTGAAGCCGGGATCGATAAAGGTGCTCCGGATCTGCAACGGTATCCCGTCGATGACATAGAGAGGATCATTGCCTCCAAGCAGGGAACTGGCGCCGCGGACCCGCACGCGGGACATGCCGCCGGGCGATCCGTCGGATTTTGTGACTTCTACGCCGGCGGCCCGGCCGGCAAGGGCGTTGTCCACCGTGTTGAAGGGTACCTCGTCTATGTTCTTCACGTCTGCGATGGCGACTGCGCCCGTGAGGTCCTTTCTTTTACTACTGCCATAGCCTATGACCACGACCATGTCGGGACCGGAGGGGTTCGGTTCCAGTGCGAGAAGGATGCGATGCTGATCCCCGATGCTTATTTCTTTTTCCTTATACCCCACGAAGGTGAAGCCGAGAAGGTCGCCCTTAGATGCGGATAGGGAGAATGCGCCGCCCGTGTCTGTCAGCGTACCGATCCTTTGTTTTTTGTTGAGGATAGTGACGCCAGGCAAGGGCTGGCCATTTTCATCGAAGATGCGACCCTGTATAGTTACCTCGGCAGTCATGGCTTTATTTTGTATTTCCGAACCTTTTTTTTTCAGCAATACATTGTTGCCTACCACGGTGAATTCGATTGGCAGACCTTTAAAACATCTTTCCAGCGTTTCCTTGAGGGTGGCGTTTTTGACGTCGATGGTGACCGTTAAGTCTTTGACGTCATCGGGATCGTATAGAAAAACATATTTGGTTTGTTTTTCTATGGCGGCCAGGATCTTTTCCAGCGGGGCATTTTTTTCCTTCAGGGTGATCTGGCCGTACCCTGCGACACTTGTGTGTGCGAGAGCGATGATCAACGTCAAGGTTGACAATCTCATAACCAGTTGTATTTTGTTAAAGTCACGTTTACGACGATACGGTGACGGTCCTGCCTTCGAGATGGAAATGGGCGCCGAAATACGCCAGGATACCTAATGCCTCTTCCGCCTTTATATTCCGGTACACCTTTCCCATGAACCTTCTTTTTGGAAGCCCGCCTTTGTAAACGACCTGGATATTGTACCATCGCGCGAGCTCGCGCATGACGGTCCTGATATCCGCTCCGTCGAAAAAGAAATAGCCATTTTTCCAGGCTACGGCCTGATCGACATCTACCTCTTTCAGCTGGAAGGATTGGTCAACGGGTCGCGACGCCGCCTGTTGCCCGGGCTTCAATACGATGGACCGGTCTCCTTTGGTCAAACGTATGCTACCTTCCAGCAAGGTGGTGGTGATAGCCGGTTCGTCGTCATAGGCTTTTATATTCAGATGGGTGCCGATATCTTCGATGAGCTGGTTCCTGACAGCGACCCGGAAGGGTTGTTTTTTATCGTGGACGATCTCGAAATAGCATTCGCCCGTTACCGTTACACGACGGTTATTGCCGTTGAAGGACAGTGGATAGGTTATGGAGGAAGCGGCATTGAGCCAGACTTTTGTGCCGTCGGGCAGTTTCGCGGAATAGTGTTCGCCCGCTTTTGTGGTGAGGGTATTGTACGAATTATCGGGTGATGGTTGGTTTGCGCTGTAGGCCAGCTCGCCGTTGTGCGAGGTGACGATCGCATTGCCTTGCCGGGCAAGGGTGCCGGCGCCTACGCTGTCTAGCGCTATCTTGCGGCCGTCGAGGAGTGTCAGGGTGGCCCGGGTAGCGGCGGGCAGGATATCGTTTTCCGGCGAAGGATTTTGGGCGACGGGTTTTACCGGGGTTTTGCGGAAGACATAGAGGCTGCCGATGGCGATAATAATAAGGACGGCAGCGGCGGCCGCGATACGGGGCCAAAGCCGGACCGGGGGTTTGGTCGGGATTGGCGGCGGGGCCTTCTGTTCTGCCCGAAGCGGTTCCAGGATCTCCGCGGCCAGCCTGGAGTAATCCGGTTGGCCGGACATAGATGCCTGATCCCGGGCGGCGGCGATATACCAGCTTTCCAGCAATGCCTCCTCTTCCGGCGTCGCCGTCCCTTCGAGATATTTCCTGATCAGTTCTTCAGCTTTTTCGTTTCCCATCACCGTTATTTGTCCGGATTTACAATTGTAAGTAAGTTAACACAGGACGTTGTGTAATGCCTGATGAAAAAAATTTCAAAAAAAGTGGGATGATTACCGCTAATAGAAAAAAAGGTCGAAGATGACGCCCAGGCGGGAACGGAGGATCTTCAAAGCATTGGACATTTGCTTTTTTACGGTATTGTCGGTGATATTCAATTTTTCCGCAATTTCCCGATAGTTCATATTTGCCTTGCGGCTCAGTTCGAAAACCTCGCGCATCTTTGGGGGCAGTGCGGCTATTTCCTTTTCTATAAGCTCTTCCATTTGCTTTTCCCTGACCCGGTATTCGCTGCTATACTCATTTTTTTTAATGAACTCCTCCAGGGACGACAGATAATTGCTTCTCACCTTTTTGCGGTCGATCAAATTGAACACCTTATACCGAACAATGGAATAGAGATAAGCTGAAAGTGTAGTCTGTAATTCAAGGGTGGGACCATCGAGCCAAAATACGGAGAAAACGTCCTGCAACAGATCTTTAGCGTCTTCATCGCTTTGCAACATCTTTCTTGCATGGTTGAACAATAGGGCCCAGTAACGATGATAGATCTCCTCGTATGCACTTCGCTGGCCCTCTTTAAACATGGCCAACAATTCATAATCGCTAAGAATGTCCGTGGATGCCAAAGGGTCTTAATATCCAGGCGAATGTACTTAAAAAAAAGAAAGAATGGTGGAAATAAGGGCAATTTGAGAGGGATGGTTTCGCATGTACGGTTCCGTAGGACGACGACATTTCGTCATCGCGGCGGATTTGCGATTTTTTACAAAGGGGCCGGCGTATGCAAACGATATTTCGCCGACGCCCTGTGCTGGTTTTGACTATATGTTATTGCAAATCATTTAGTTGCAATGTTGGCATAGAATTGTAATTGAAAGTTGGAAAAATTGGTAGCCATGCAATCGATCAATGAACAACCTGTATTTCCGAATGACGCGAGTTATTTTTTTGAGGTCACTACACTGGAATCCTTCCTTTCCGATCCAAACAACGCCGATAAACCTGTGAGGAGCCCCCACCACCGAATTGTCTGGGTCAACAAGGGTTCCGGGTATTGCTGTGTCGACCTGGAAGAATACCAGGTTATGGATAATACGATCTACATCATTCCGCCCCACCGGTATGTGCAATTTCCGCCGAAGCAACTATTGGCTGGTTTTGTCCTTTCCTTTAACGGCGACTTTCTTCAATTGGCCATCGAAGGACCGGGAAGACCCTTCTTTAAGGAGATCACACATGACCTGAACCGGGTGAATGTGCTCTCGTTGAAAGCCGAGAGCCGTTCGCTGCAAAGCCTGCTTGACGATATGGCGCAGGAATTCAAACTTCATTTGATCCTTCGGCTGGAGATCCTGACCGGGCTTTTCAAAATTTTCCTGATCTATATGAAGAGACTTGCCCGTATGGTCCAGCAGGAATATACCTCGTCGCACCAGATGCGGCTGTTCAATAGTTTCTGCAGCGTGCTGGAAAAGAATTTCAGGACCAGGAGGCAGGTGGCCGAATATGCGAGCGAATTGTCCGTCACTCCCAACTATCTCTCGGATGTGGTCAAGAAGGTGACCGGCCGCACCGCGAGCTATCATATCCAACAGCGGATGGTGCTGGAAGCCAAACGGCTGGCGTTGTATAACGATGCCAATATGAAGGCGACGGCCTATACGCTGGGGTTTGAGGATCCCTCGCATTTCAGCAAATTTTTCAAGATGGCGGCGGGCCTGAATTTCAGTGAATTCAAGAAAAAAACATTTGTACGGCATATCAATTAACCTTTAAAAACTAGAATAAGCATGAAAAAAGTAGCGGATCAGTTGGTAGACATGTTGTTACAGGCAGGTATCAAGCGTATCTATGCCATCACGGGAGACAGTCTCAACGAATTGAACGGAGCCGTGCGGGAACGGCCGGAAATGCAATGGATCCATGTCCGGAATGAGGAGGCGGGTGCTTTTGCGGCGGCGGCGGATGCGCAGTTGAGCGGCATCGCCTGTTGCGCGGGCAGCAGCGGTCCCGGGCATGTCCATCTTGTCAACGGACTTTATGACGCTCATCGCAGCGGTGCGCCGGTGATCGCCATCGCCTCCACCTGCGCCACCCGGGAATTCGGCAGCGGGTTTTTCCAGGAAACCAATGTGATCAAGCTTTTTGACGATTGCAGTTACTATACGGAGATGGCGGCGACGGCCGAGCAGGTGCCGAGGATGGTGCAGCGGGCGATCCAAACAGCATACGCGAGACGCGGGGTGGCCGTTGTGGGTTTTCCCGGTGATGTAGCGGGGTTGGAGGCGAAGCATACCCTGGCGTCGGAGGCGCCTTATTTTTTCCGGAGTAACATTTGCCCGGTGAAGGAAGAGTTGGAAATGCTGGCCGATCTGATCAACCAAAGCCCGAAGGTTGCCATCTATTGCGGGATCGGCGCCTCGGAGGCGCACGACGAGGTAGTGGAGCTGGCCGGCCATTTGAAGGCGCCGGTGGGATTTTCGTTCCGCGGCAAGATGGGGATTGCCTACGATAATCCGTACGAAGTGGGAATGACGGGTTTATTGGGACTGCCGGCCTGTTATCACAGCATGCATGAGGCTGATCTCGTGTTATTACTGGGGACGGATTTTCCATATATGCCCTTTTATCCGCATGACAAGAAGATCGTGCAGATCGATATCCGGCCGGAGAACCTCGGCCGGCGGACCAAGCTGACGATGGGGTTGTATGGGGATATCAAGACCACCGTGAAGGCCCTGCGCCCGTTGCTCCATGAAAAACCCGACGCCAGTTTCCTGGAGGCGCAACTTCACCTTCATAAGAAGGTGACGGAGCATCTGCAAAGTTATGTCAAGGACAAGGGTAAGAAGGACCGGATCCATCCGGAGGCTGTGGCCGATCAGCTGGACAAGCTTGCCACCGAGGACGCCATTTTTACCTGTGACACCGGGATGTGCAATGTATGGAGCGCGCGGTATATCCGGGCCACCGGCAAGCGGAAGATGATCGGAAGTTTTGTCCACGGCTCGATGGCCAATGCGATGCCGCATGCGATGGGTGCTGCGCTGGCCTGTCCCGGCCGGCAGGTGGTCGCCATGTGCGGGGACGGCGGCATCTCGATGTTGCTGGGTGACCTGGCAACTATCAAACAATACAAGCTGCCGATCAAGGTCATTGTTTTTAACAACCGGGCCCTGGCGATGGTCAAGCTGGAGATGGAAGTGCTGGGACTGCCCGATTTCCAGGTGGATATGGAGAATCCTGACTTTGAGATGGTGGCGGAGGCAATGGGTATCCGGGGAATCAGGATCGATGATCCCGCGGACCTCGAGAAGGGGTTGAGCGAAGCGTTCAAGCATGATGGACCGGTCGTAGTGAATGTACTGACCGACGGAACGGCGCTGGCCTTACCACCGCATGTCGAGTTGAAGATGGTCAAAGGGATGGCCCTGTCCATGACAAAGATGATGTTGGGCGGCAAGATGGAGGACGTGCTGGATACCGTGAAGGGGAATTACAAGCATATGAAGGAATTATTTGATTAATAAAATCATCGATCATGAGCAAGTCAGTAGAAAGGGCATTTGTCATCGCATGGGCTTTGGGTTGTTTTTTTTATTTCATAGAATATTTTATCCGGAGTTCTCCTGCCGTCATGATCGGGCCCCTGGCGGCGCGGCTCAATGCCACCCCGCTGGTGGTCAGCGGCATTCTTGGAGCCTATTATTATACGTATTCGGTGACCAGTCTTATTGCCGGGGTAACGCTTGACCGGGCCGGGGCCAAGTACCCCA
>Ga0081540_1003889_pt1 | contig 11633 bp, 14 predicted proteins | sample TabmetS2T1R1_FD_71024 | JGI IMG/M metagenome (GOLD analysis project Ga0081540, IMG submission 71024) | Tabebuia heterophylla rhizosphere microbial communities from the University of Puerto Rico - S2T1R1 | ecosystem: Host-associated > Plants > Roots > Rhizosphere ...
CGACGGTGAACGTCTGCGCTCCTTCGACGTCGGGCAGCTTCGGAAAGTCCTCCGCGCTGTACGTGTTGAGCTTGTACGCCGCCGGCCCGCAGGTGATGTCGAGGACTCCCTGATCGGGCCTGTGCTCGAGCACCGCGTCCCCGTCGGGCAGCAGCCGCGCAAGATCGACGAGAAGCCTTCCGGGCGCAACCACGGCTCCCCCGCCCTCGACCTGCGCGTCGACGGAGAGGCGCAGCGAGAGTTCCATGTCCGTGGCGGCGAGCTGAAGTTGGCCGTTGCCGCCGTGCAGCAATACGCCGCCGAGCACCTGGACGCTCGCGCGATTCGAGACTGCCCGGCCGACGACCGAGAGTGCGCGGGTGAGCTCGTCCTTGGGGCAGGTGACCTTCACGGCGTTCCCAACAGCAGTTTCTATCTCAGTCATTTAAAAGAAGGTGGTAGTAGCAATAGGGGTTGTGAGTTCTGGGGACGATGGTATGCGCTGAGCCGGGCAGCGGGCTCGCGGTGTGGACGTGTCCTGTGGGGAAGCGGCGGTTTTGAACATGGCTCAGGCGGTGGTGTTCAGGTTTCCCCAGATTCAGCGTGTCTGCTTGACCCTCGCGGTCAGCTCTTGCACAAGGTTGTAAACAGAGCGGTCCTCGCGGATCATGCGTGCGATCTTCGAGGTCGCGTGGATCACGGTCGTGTGGTCGCGCCCGCCGAACTCGCGCCCGATCTTCGGCAGCGACGCGTCCGTGAGCTCGCGTGAGAGGTACATCGCGACCTGGCGCGGGTAGACGATGTTCTGCGAGCGCCGGTCCCCGCAGAGCTCTTCCATCGAGAGGCCGAAGCGCTCCGAGACTGCGGTCTGGATGCGCTCGATCGACACCTCGGGCGCCTCGCCCTGCGGGAAGACGTCCTTGAGCACGTCCTGGGCGAGCTCGACGGTCATCGGTCGCGCGGTCAGGCTCGAGAAGGCGACGACGCGGGTGAGCGCGCCCTCGAGCTCGCGGATGTTCGTCGACACGCGGCCGGCGATGAACGTCAGCACCTGCGGATCCGGGACGTGGATCCCGTCCGTCTTCACCTTCTTGCGCAGGATCGCGATCCGCGTCTCGAGGTCCGGCGGCTGGATGTCCGTGATCAGCCCCCACTCGAACCGGGAGCGCAGGCGCTCCTCGAGCGTGGAGATCTCGCGCGGCGGCCGGTCCGACGAGATCACGATCTGCCGACCGGCCTCGTAGAGCGAGTTGAACGTGTGGAAGAACTCCTCCTGGATCCGCTCCTTGTGCTCGAGGAACTGGATGTCGTCGATCAGCAGCAGGTCGTAGGTGCGGTAGCGCTGCTTGAAGCCCTCGATCCGCTTGTCGCGGAGCGAGTTGATGAAGTCGTTCATGAAGGTCTCGCTCGTGATGTAGCGCACCGAGAGCGAGCGCGAGTGGGCCCCGACGTACTGGCCGATCGCCTGCAGGAGATGCGTCTTCCCGAGGCCCGTGCCTCCGTAGATGAAGAGCGGGTTGTACGCCTGTGCCGGCGTCTCGGCGACTGCCAGCGCGGCCGCGTGCGCGAATCGGTTCGACGAGCCAATCACGAACGAGTCGAACGTGTACTTCTGGCTCATGTCGAAGGCCGGCCGTGCCGTCTCTGTGGGCGCGTTCTCGACCGGGCCCGCCGACTCGACCTCGCGCTCGACGAACAGGCTGATCTCCTTCTCCTCGCCGGTCGCGTCCCGGACGGCGGCGCCGATCAGGTCGAGAAAATGGCCTTCGATCCAGTCCCGCGTGAAGTCGTTCGGAACCGAGAGCACGAACGCCTGCTCGTTGAGCTCCCTGGGAGCGACATCTCCGAACCAGGTGCCGAACGTGGTGTCGTTGAGCGCTCCTTTGAGCCGGTCGGATACCTCGTTCCAGAGGCTTTCAGCTGTCAACTCTTGTTGGCGCGCCAACGCCGGGCGATCTCCTCGCTCAGGGGAAGGAACGACGAGCATAACAGCGTCTCCGAGGCCTCACAAGGAGGGTGTCCGTGGGCAAATACACGGCGATTTGCAGGAGGTTTTCCTCACTCCACATAGCTCTCCACAGGTGTGGACAAGCCGATTCAGCGATCGTCCTTAGCGTGCTCTAGCAGCCCCCGCGCAGCGATTTTTCAAAGCTGTAAACACTGGTTGAGCTGTGGATAACGCGGGGACAGAGGGCTCGTCTATACTGGCCCGACGCCCGTGCGAAAAGGGCGCTCGTTCCTCTTTTTCTCTCACCTCTCACCGTGAAGCGCACCTACCAGCCGAACGTACGCCGCAGGAAGCGACGGCACGGATTTCGCGCGCGCATGTCGACGCGTGCCGGCCGGGCGATCCTGAAGCGTCGCCGTGCTCGAGGTCGCAAGCGGCTCTCCGCCTAGACCCAAGAATTGCAGCGTAGGAACCGCCTCTCCCGCTCCCGGGATTTCGATGCCGTCTATCGACACGGGCGGTCGACCTCGACACGGTTCCTGGTCCTCTACTGGTTCCCGCGCGAGGACGGCGACGATCCACGGCTCGGGATCGCCGTGCCGAAGGGAACCGGGAGCGCCGTCGTCCGGTCGAAGATCAAGCGGCAGCTGCGCGAGCTCTGGCGCGCCCGGCTCGAGACGCTTCCGGCAGCACACGACTACGTGCTGATCGTGCGGCCGGGCCTCGTCGAGGGCACGCAGTCGAAGGGCTTCGACTGGCTCGGCGAGCGCGTCGACGAGGTGCTCGGGAAGGCGGCCGCATGAGCTCAGAGCGGTTTCGATCGCGGTCTGTCGGGTCGACCGGTCGGTTCAGACGGACGCACGGGCACAGCCCGTCCGTCCTGAAGTCGGCGTCGCAAGCGGCCGCCTTGGTCCTCCGACTGCCGTCCTATCTCGGAATCGGCCTCGTCTACGCGTACCGCTACACGCTCGGAGCGCTCTTCCCGGGCGGGTGCAAGTACCACCCGTCCTGCTCGCAGTACGCAATCGACGCGCTGCGCGAGTACGGCCTCGTCAAGGGCGTGATCCTCGCCGGCTGGCGGCTTCTGCGCTGTAACCCGTGGAGCCTCGGCGGTGTCGACTACGTCCACCAGCAGAGACTCTTCCGATGATCCTGTTCTCGATCCTCACGCCGCTCGAGGACCTCCTCCGCAACATCCTCGAGTGGTTCCACGGGACGATCGGCCTCCCGTGGGCCTGGGCGATCGTCGCGCTCACCGTGATGGTGCGGCTGCTGATGGTGCCGCTCGCGGTGAAGCAGATCCACTCGATGCAGGCGATGCAGGCGCACATGCCCGAGATGAAGGCGATCCAGCAGCGCTACAAGAACGACAAGCAGAAGCGCAACGAAGAGCTGATGAAGTTCTACCGGGACAACCGGGTCAACCCGGCCGCTCCGTGTCTCCCGCTCCTGGTCCAGTTCCCGGTCTTCATCGCTCTCTACCTCGTCCTGCGCCAGTTCTCGAAGCATCCGCCGGCCGGGAGCCTCTCGTGGTTCGGCGGCCTCGTCCCGGACATCACGGCCCACGCGAATGCGCACTGGTCCGGGTACCTGCTGCTGGCGATCTACGTCGGGAGCCAGCTCGCCTCGACGTACTTCATGTCCACGACGATGGACAAGACGCAGCGGACGATGATGATGATCCTCCCGGTCGCGTTCGTCCCGGTGATCGTCAACTTCCCGGTCGGGCTGGTCATCTACTGGGTGACGACGAACCTGTGGACCGTCGGTCAGGGAATCGTCACGCGGCAGCTGATGCCGAAGGCCAAGCCTCCGCCGAAACGTTCGTCCCGGACGCCGCCGAAGGCCGAGACGGAGAGCTCGGACGGGGCAGCGGAGCCTGCGGGGGACAAGCCCGCTACGCAGCCGGCCGCCCCGCGCCGCGTCCGCCGCAAGAAGAAGAAGGCGAGGCGATGATGGAGGACCTGCGCCAGGTCGAGGCGACGGGCGAAACCGTCGGTGAAGCGAAGTGGGCCGCGCTCCGCGAGCTCGAGAAGCTCCATCCCGGCCTCGACAAGACGGCGGTGCGCTTCCAGGTCGTGTCCGAGGGCGAGCGGGGGCTGCTCGGCGTCGGTTACGCACCGGCGCGGGTGGTCGCGCTGGTCGACGAGGAGTCGGCGCAGGGCTCGACGGACGGCGACAGCGAGCTCGGGACGGAAGTGCGCGATCTCCTCGAGAGGATCACCGCCGGGATCGGCGTGCGCTGTCGGATCGACATCCTCGAGGACGACGAGACGATCACAGCTTCCTGCTCCGGCTCCAACCTCGGCCTCCTGATCGGCAAGCACGGACAGACGATCGACGCGATCCAGTACCTCGCGAACGCGATCGTCTGGCGCTCCCGCCCGGACGACCGCAAGGAGGTCGTCGTCGACGCAGCGGGGTACCGGGATCGGCGCCGCGCGGCTCTCGAGTCGCTGGCGGTGCGGAGCGCCGAGGAGGCTGTCGCAACCCATTCGGCGGTCGAGCTCGAGCCGATGACCGCGGTCGAGCGCAAGACCGTGCACGTGCGGCTGAAGTCGTTCGACGGGGTCGAGACCGGGAGCGAGGGCACGGAGCCCAACCGCTTCGTGGTCATCACGCCGCTCGATTGACGGATCCTCGTCTCGAGCGCTGGCTCGACGCGGTGCTGGAAACGCCAGGGCTGACGGCGATCGAGGATCACGGCGAAGCGTGGGCGATGCTCGTCGAGGATGCGCTGCGCGGGGTCGACGTCGTGCGGGGCTTCGAGGGGCCGGTCGTGGACGTCGGCTCCGGGAACGGCTCGCCGGGGTTCGTCCTCGCGTCGAGCTTCCCCGAGCGCGACGTGACCCTCCTCGACTCGAACAGGCGCAAGGCGGCTTTTCTCCAGCGCGCGGCGCTCGACTTTCCGAACGTGAAGGTCGTCTGGGGCCGCGCCGAGCAGCACGACGGCCGGTACGAAGTCGCCGTGGCGAAGGCGCTTGCACCGCCTGCAGTTGCGCTCGAGTGGCTGCTGCCGCTCGTCCTCGAGGGCGGCGCGGCGGTGCTGTGGCTCGGCCCGTCCGCCGACGTCGACGTGCTCTCGCGTGTGTCGGAGCAGATCGGCGGCGCCCCGGTCGAGGAACGGTCGGGCCTGGCCGTGGTGCGCAAAATCGCCCCGACTCCAGCGGGTTTTCCGAGACGCCCGGGCGTGGCCCGGAAACGTCCTCTCGCCTGATCAGAATGACCGTATGCCCGGGCGGATCTACGCCGTCGCCAACCAGAAGGGCGGGGTCGGGAAGACGACCACTGCGGTCAACCTCGCCGCGTGCCTCGCGAAGGCGGGAGAGCGCGTGCTGCTCGTCGATCTCGATCCGCAGGCGAACGCGACCTCGGGGCTCGGCGAGCGGGCGAACGGCACCTCGAGCTGCGACCTGCTCGACGGCGCAGTCCCGGAGGAGCTCGCGAAGCCGACGCGCTTCGAGAACCTCGACCTCATCCCGTCCAAGCCGGACCTGGCGGGAATGGCCGCCGATTTGGCGCGGCGCGGTGACGGAGAGCGGTTCCTCGCCGAGACGCTGGCGCCGGCTGCGGACACGCACGAGTTCGTGTTCGTCGACTGCCCGCCTTCGCTCGGCCCGCTGACCGTGAACGCGCTCGCGGCTGCGAGCCGGGTCCTCGTTCCCGTACAGGCCGAGTACTACGCGCTCGAGGGCCTCTCCCAGCTCGTCACCTCGCTCGGCGCGATCCGGGTCCGGCTCAATCCCGGGCTTGCGCTGGCGGGCGTGATCCTGACGATGGTCGACGCGCGGACGAAGCTCTCCGCCGACGTCGCCGCGGAGCTCGAGCGCCACTTCGGCCCGCTGCTCTTCCGCGCCCACGTTCCTCGCTCCGTCCGGATCGCGGAAGCGCCGAGCCACGGCGAGCCGGTGATCACCTACGACCCGCGCTCGGCCGGCGCGGAGGCGTACTGGAAGGTGGCGATGGAGCTTGTCGAGCGTTTCTCCGAGGCGCCGCTTGCGGCGCCGGCGTCGGGAGCGCGGGCTTAGCCCGTGGCTCCGTCGGAAATGACCGGTCGATCCAATCCAACGACAGCCGAAACCGCGACTCGGCGCGGCCTCGGCCGCGGCCTCGAGGTTCTGATCGGCGGCGCCGGGTCCTCCGAGCTGGCGCACATCGAGGTCGACCAGATCCATCCGAACCCCAAGCAGCCACGGAAGCGGTTCGATCACGAGTCGACCGCGGCGCTCGCCGAGTCGATCCGTGCGCAGGGGATCATCCAGCCGGTGGTCGTTCGACCTCGCGCGGCCGGCGGTTACGAGCTCGTCGCCGGCGAACGGCGCTGGCGAGCTGCTCGGGAGGCGAGCCTGCAGACGCTCCCGGCGCTCGTTCGGGACGCTGCCGACCGCGACGCGCTCCTGCTCGGGCTCGTCGAGAACGTCGCGCGCGAAGAGCTGACGCCGATCGAGGAGGCGCGCGCTTTCGCCATCCTCGTCGACGAGTTCGATCTCTCGCTGGGCGACATCGCCGAGCGCGTCGGCGCGTCGAAGCCGGCCGTCTCGAACCGGCTGCGCCTGCTCGAGCTCTCGGACGACATTCTCGGCATGGTCGAGCGCGGCGAGCTGACCGAGGGACATGCGCGGGCCGTGCTCGCGGTGCCCGACAACGAAGGTCGCCGCCGGCTGGCACGCAAGATCCTGCGACAGGGCCTGTCCGTGCGGGCAGCCGAGCGCGAGGCGCGCTGGTCGGGCGCCGCGACCAAGCGCAGGCGCCGCCCGCCCGCCGACCCGCAACTCGCGGAACGTCTGAAGATCGCTGCCGAGCGGCTGACCGGCTTCCGTGTGCGCGTCAGTGCTCGCGGGCTGGAGATTCCGGTCGAGAGCGAGGTCCAGCTCGAGGAGCTCGCCGAGGCGCTCGAGGCGGCAGCCCGCTGATGTTCCCCGAATGGCTCGAGGATCTTGAGTCGCTGGAAGCCATCTCGCAGGACGCCGAGGCACGCACGATCTTCTCGCGGATGGCGGAGATGTCCCAGCAGGGCCGGCTGGGGACGTTCCTCATCGAGCTGGCGGGCACGCCGGAGCTGGACGACTTCACCAAGGGGACCCTGAGCGAGATTGCGCGCGACGAGGCGTTCTTGTTGGCGGTGGACGACTACCTGCACCGGACGCAGGTCCTTCACTAGACCCGTCGCCGCTGCGGCGCGCTTTGCCGCCGCAGCTCATGAACGCTGGTATCAGAAGACGAGAGTGGGCGATCGTGGATTCGAACCACGGACCTCCGCCTTATCAGAGCGGCGCTCTAACCAACTGAGCTAATCGCCCGGGGCGTCGGATTGTAGCCAGCGGACATACCCCTTGAGGGGACGGACGGGCTGGAGCCCGGCGCTAAGATGAATCGAGGTCAGGCATGCACGAAATGGTCATCTATGGGGTCAGTTTCGACCTGGGCAGCAAGCAGCCCATCGTCTTGCTGAAGACTGCCGACGGCAATCGGTTCCTCCCGATCTGGATCGGCCACCCCGAGGCCGCGGCGATCCTGATGAAGCTCCAGGGCGCCTCGACGCCGCGCCCGATGACGCACGACCTCGTCACGGACATGCTCGAGCAGCTCGACGCGCAGGTGATCCGGATCACCGTCACCGAGCTCAAGGAGAGCACGTTCTACGCGTCGATCACCGTCCAGCAGAACGGCTCGGAGGTCGAGATCGACTCGCGGCCGTCCGATGCGATCGCGCTGGCCGTCCGCGCCGAGGCGCCTATCTTCGCAGCCGACGACGTGATCGAGGAGTCGGCGATCGAGTTCGAGGGCCAGGAGGTGAGCGAGGAGGAGATGATCGACGAGTTCAAGCGCTTCCTCGACGACGTCTCCCCCGACCAGTTCGCCGTCGACGACGAAGAGGCCTAGCGCCCCACCCAGTCGACGAGGACGTTCCTCCCGGCCGGAAGGCTGAGCAGGCGGAACGGATGGGTCATGCGGGCCTGGACGCGGTCGGCGAGGGTCGGCGTGCGTTCCCGCACCTTGACCGTGATCTCGTTGCCGCGCTCGGTCACGCTCAGGATCCGCACCGCGTAGCCGGTGCTCGAGCGCGGGCCGGGCGAGACGAGGAGGAGCTGTCGCGTCGAGAAGTCCACCGGCACCTGTGTCTCCGAGCCGAAGAGCTCGTGGAACTGGCCAGGCGTTCGGAAGAGTCGCCGCGTCACGTCGTACGTGAGGACCGGGGCGACCCCATCGCTGACCTCGCGCCAGGCCACCGGACGACTCTGCTCGCGCGGTAGGAGGAGAACGAGAAGGACGGCTGTGACCAGCAGTCCGCCCAGAAGCGCGGCGACGCTAGTAGTAGATGTAAATCGACTCGCCGTAGTAACTCGAGGCGAAGAGGATCGGCGCGGCCCAGTTCGGCGTGCGCACACAGCCGTGGGACGCGGGATACGAGGGGACGGACGGGTAGCCGTGGATCGCGAAGCCGCGCAGAAAGAAGTTCGAGTCGAACATGCCGTCGGACAGGGTTCCCGGGACCTTGCTGTAGATATGCCAGCGCCCGATCGGCGTGTTGCCCGTCGCCCCGGTCGACACGTGCACGATCCGGGTGACGCGGCCGTGGTCGACCTCGAAGAGCACCTGCCGTCCCTTGTCGACCTCGATGTGGTGCGCGTGGCGATACCGCGGCCGCGTGGTGTGGGCGACCTGGAGCCGGCGCCAGACGTACGGCGTGACGCGGCCGGTGCGCGTGAGCCCGTTCACCTTCTGGAAGGCGAGCACCGCGTCGGCCGTGTCGTACGCAAAGAAGCTGTCGACTCCCCGTAACAGGTAATGGAGCTGTGAGAGTCGCCGCTCGAGTGCACGGACGCTAGGGCCGCGAGCGCCGAGCCCGAGGTAGGGAAGGATGACGCTCGTGCGGACGGTCTTCTGGCGCGCAGCGAACGCTCCGGTTGGCGTGACCGTGATCCGGACGACGTAGCTCGCGACGCGGCTCGCGCTCAGGTGGACGGTCGCGCGGCCGCCGTAGTCCTTCGCCGCGAGCTCGTGTCCCGAGCGCCAGACCCGCACGTGGAGCGTTCCCGAGCTCCTGGGTCTGAGGACAGCGCGGACGACGAGTGGCCGGCCAATCGTTCCCGCTCGAGGTACGGCGACGTCCAGGGCCGGGCGCAGGGCGACGGCGACCGCGTTGGACGGGACCATCTCGTAGCGTGCGCTATACGTGGTCGGCGCGCCTTGTCGCACGCGGACGGCGAAGCGTCCCTTCTTGTCCAGCCTGGTCATGCGCACAGCCGCGTCGCCGGCGTAGAGCATGATCGGAGCCCCTCTGAGAGCCGGGACCATCCGTCCGCGGAGCCTTGCGCGGCGCGCGTACGTGCCGACCTTCGGGCCGGTGAGCGTGAGCCGGGCCGAGGTGATGACGACGCTCGCCTGGGCGGTCGCGCCGCCGGAGTCGGTCGCCGTCACCGTCGCCGTGAAGCGGCCGGGCCCGTACTCGTGCTGGACGACCGGTCCGTCCGCGACGGAGCCGTCTCCGAGATCCCAGTGGTATGTCGCCGCGTCGCCGCTCGCCGCCAGCGTCACGGTCAGCGGTGCCGCTCCCAGGGTCGTGCTCGCCTGGGCGTTCACGACCGGCGCGGCGTGGGCCGGGGCCGCCCAGACGAAGAAGACGGCCAGAGCTGGGGCGACGCGCCGCATTGCCAAAAGGCTAGCTCGCAATGCCGACAATCAGCCCGAATGCGTTGAACGACGCGTGCAGCAGGATGCACGGGTAGATGCTGTCCGTCCTCGAGCGCAGATACGCGAGGCCGGTCCCGAACGTGAAGATCACGGGGAAGCCCGCGACGAGCCCGTGGACGAGGCCGAACGCGAGGCCGACCAGCAGGATCGCCGCCGTGCGGCCGAACGGCTCGAGCAGCCCGTAGCCCGTGCCGCGGAACTGCAGCTCCTCGACGATCGGGGCGACGACGACGACGAGGACCACGAACCCGGTGAACGGCGCGATCCTGCTCGAGTCCCAGTGCTCCGGGATCAGGCCTTGCTCCTGCTCCGGGTTTCCGAACAGGCCGACGATCGCGCCGACGACGAAGACTGAGATCAGCACGACGACCGCAATTGCGGCTGGCCGTCCCCACGAGGTCGGTCGGCGAAAGGCGAGGAAGTCGCGCCGGTCGAGCCCGAGCGTGATCAGCCAGAGGATGCCGAGGATCACCGCGTACTGCACGAGCCCGAAGATGCTCGTGCTCCACTTGTAGGCGACGTCCTTCGGCGTCGGCCCGCTCGCGAACCGGGACGCGTACGAGATCGCCGACATGAAGACGATCAGCGCCCACCAGCCGCCCAGGCGCCAGCTCATGGTCGGCTGGGCTACGCGACCCATTGCCAGAGAGCCCACTGGACGATCGCCACGCCGAGAAAGAGCGCGCTGATCGAGACGATCGCGGTGTGCACGCGCGGCCGCCCGCCGATCGCGGCGAGAGCCAGGAAGAGCGGAAAGACTCCGAGGCCGAGGCGCGGGAACGAGAGGAGCGGCCAGCGGTCGCTCGGCAGGCTCAGCGCTATGGCGAGGCTGAGCGCCGAGAAGAGCCCGTACGGAGCGCCGAAGCGGCGCCAGGCAACGATCGTCAGGATCGTGAACAGGACGAGCGCGGTCAGGCATTCGAGGTTGATGGCAGCGACCCGCATCGGATCCGTGCCCTGGACCTCGGGCCAGTACGAGTGCGTGTGCGAGCCGGAAGCAAGCTGCCGGGCTCCTGCCCAGCCGGCGCGGAGCCCGTCCCAGGCGCCTCCGAGCGGGCCTGCAGGTGACAGGTGCCGTGACCAGAAGCCTTCCGCGCCGACGAACGCCCAGGGATCGCCTCTCTGCGCCCAGAGCAGAAGCGGGTACGCCGCGAAGACGACCGGGGCCACGGCGAGTCGGGCGAGGTTGCTCCAGGGCCGAGCCGAACGCCAGGCGAAGAGGGCGAGTGCGGGCAGTAGGGCGAGCGCGGCGGGCCTCGTGAGCAAGGCCAGGCCGCACGCGAGCCCTGCGCCGAGGAAGCGGCGCCGTTCGGCCGCCAGGAACGCGGCGACGGTGAGCAGCAAGTAAAGCGACTCGCTGTAGACGGCCTGCAGGAAGAGGGCCATCGGGAAGAGGGCGAGGTAGAGGACCGTTCGGCGGGCGCCCTCGGCTCCGAGCTTTCCCTCCGCGAGGTCGTAGAGGAGCACGAACGCGGCGAAGCCGGCTGCAAGCGAGAAGAGGACACCGGCCAGCACGTAGTGGCCGAAGGGGGCACGTCCAAGCACGCCCACGGCGGCGGGGTAGAGCGGGAAGAAGGCCGCGGCGGAGCTCGCGAGGTGCTCGTAGCCGTGCTCGGCGATCCGGAGGAACCAGACGCTGTCCCAGCGCGCCCAGACGTCCGTGACCGCTCCGAGATCGTCCGTCACCGAGGGGTCGTCCCAGCGCGCTGCCTCCGGGTTCCGGCTCGGTTCGAAGACGTAGAAGGCGAAGAGCGCGGCGGCCCAGATCGCGAGGCGGCTCCAGATGAAGATCTCGACGGCCGGGTTGCGCGCGGCGACCCGAGCGGGCAGGTCGCTCGCTTCGGCGCGTGGCTTCCGAAGCCGTTGACCCGCGCTCACAACGGCCGGATCATACGGGCGTGGAGGCGCGCTACTTCACAGTCGAGGAGGCCAACGAGGCGCTCGGGGACGTGCGGCCTCTGACGGAGGAATTGGTCGAGCACCGACAGGCGCTCGTCGAGTTGCAGGAGCG
>Ga0081540_1003890_pt1 | contig 11632 bp, 4 predicted proteins | sample TabmetS2T1R1_FD_71024 | JGI IMG/M metagenome (GOLD analysis project Ga0081540, IMG submission 71024) | Tabebuia heterophylla rhizosphere microbial communities from the University of Puerto Rico - S2T1R1 | ecosystem: Host-associated > Plants > Roots > Rhizosphere ...
AAGGCTCCGGGTGTCGAGACGGATACCGGTTTGCTGGTTGTGCACGCCCTGGCACGGCGCAGCTTGCAAGATTTCGCGGGCGCGCTGAGGGATTTTGAAGCCGCGGATCGGACCGACGCAGAGGATGAAAGCGTTGTCAACAATCGGCCAGCCTTTGATCGCCTGCGCACCGCCGTCGCTGGCATCCGGGCAGCGAGCAACGTCCTTGGGGAACAGCCACAGGATTCGGCGGCGCTCATTTCGCGCGCTTACTGGTATCTTTCGACGGGGGCCGCCAATGGCGCGGCCTTCAATGACGCCGAGGCTGCACGGAAGGTCGATCAAGGTTCCGTTGCAGCACTGATTCTTTTCGCGGAAGCATCGAGTCGCACAGGCAAGCTTTCACCCCAGGAGGCGCGCGAGAAGCTCGAGGTCGACGTGTCAAAGCCGATCCCAACGCTGACCGTGCTCGACAATCTCTGGCGGCTGGACCGCCAGATTGCCAAAGATCCAAAGGATGTCTCCGCCTGGCTCAAACGCAGCGTCGAGCTGCGCGAGAACGCGCAGCAACAGCTGCTCGCGTTGCGCGATGCCCGGTCCGCGGTTTCCCTTGATCCCAACAGTGCACCTGCGCGGGCGGCAAAGATGTCCGCACTGGCCAAGCTCGGAAAGATTGAAGAGGCGATTGCCGAGCTGAGGATGCTGGAGGTGGCAAAACCGCCTCCCGACGTGCTCGCGGAATCTCTGAGCGGCCTGGCCGACGCGGCCATGGGTGCTTCACAGGTGGACTTGGCGCTCGCGTTCTCCGACCGGGCAGTCGCGGCGAAGCCGCAAGCGCGCTTCTATAAGCAAAGGGCGTCCATCCTTCAGCGCTTGGAGCGTTACGCCGACGCCCAAGAAGATCTCGCGCGCGCCCAGCAGCTCGAGACGGGAACCATTCGATGAGGGGTTTCATCCTCGCGAGCTTCGCGATAGTTTGTCCATTGCTCGCCCTTGAACCGCCGAGTCAGAGCAGACCGTCGCTTTGGCCACGCCCCTCTCCCCAGCCCACGATCCAACAAGAGGTCGACAAACGCCCATTCACGAAGGATCCCACCGGGGCCGGACTGAGGGTCGATGGCGTCGAGGAGCCCTTGCGTGCAGGCACAACGCTGACAGTAGCATTCCCTACTGCCATGGTGCCGCCGGATAGGATTGATACCGAAGACTCGGAGTCGCCCATTGAGGTCTCGCCTGCTCTCGACACCGATTTCATTTGGCGCACCCAATCGCAAGGCGAGCTGGTGGTGAAGGCGCCATTGATCCCAGCTGAGTCGTATCGATTCCGTTTGCGCGAGGGCGCCCGCGATCTAAGCGGCAATCCTTTGCCGGTTGATGCTTGGGGCTTGGAGATGACCACGCCTCCTTTACGCGTCGTTGAGGAGGATTACGGTGAACGCAACAACCTCAACGCGAGTCCACAAGTTCCCCTCGAGTTCAACTATCCCGTGCGACTTGACGACGCGGCGAATGGCGTGTGGTTTCAGGATCGAATCACTCGGGAGAAATTTCCCGTGGAAATCCTCCTGAATGCTGCAGAGGGCAAAATGGATGACGCTCCGGTCGTAGAGGCGAAGGAAGCTACGCACAATATTACAGCCTTTCGTGTCCGGCCCATTCAGCCATTGCCCGTCGGTCGCCGCTACGACCTGGTTGTGGATGGTATCTACGATGTCTATGGCGGACGCTCGCTACGGTATCCACAGGTTTTTCCGATCGGAGCCACCCGCTCTCTGGAACTCGACTATGTGGCTGCACGCAATTTCCCTCTCGAAACTCCCCGCGTTGAGGTCAAGTTTAGCCAGACTCTCGGCGACGTGCAGCTGCCTCAGGATGCTCTGCAGATCTCGCCCGTCGTCACCCGGTTGAACATCCGCAAGGACGGCTCCTTTCTTGTCGCTGAGGGGGACTTCAAGCCGAACTCACGTTACTCGGTGACCGTCTCGGAGAAGATCCTGGGGACGAGTGGATATGGTCTCGCCAAATCGGAAACCTGGGGAGCCAGCTTTCGCCCCAAGGAAAGCGCAATCCTTTTTCCCGCTCAACAAATCCGCCAACGATCGGTCCTTGGGCTGAAGTTCGCGTTTTACCAGGTGAATACCACCGAACTGGAATGGAAACTCGCGGATGTGCCGCTGGATAAATTGCCAACAGTTCTCTCGCGAGAACGTGAATTTGAAAAGTCTTTGAAGGACTCGCAAGGTGGTCAGGTTTGGACGAAGGAGGGGACATTCCAGCGCCAAGCCTCCCAACCGTTGATCGCCGACCTCGGGCTTGCCGTCATTGCCTTTGGAGAAATCCCTGCCGCTGGCGAGGACAAGGAAGTCCTGCGAGAGATCACGTGGAAACCCGAAGATTCCGCGGCGCTTGCAGGTGCGAAGTTGCTCGAGGTGACCGGGCGGGATTTTCAAGGCAGGGTCATTGGTAACCGCGCGCTGATTTACTTCGGCGAGGCCGCGCTCACTCGCAAGCTCACCAAGAGCCATTCGGTCGTCCGCGCCGCGCACTTGACCGACGGTAAACCCCTGAACAAGTCGGTTGTCACCGCCCTCGACAAAGACCTCAAGGAGATCGCCCGCTCGCCTACTGATGAGAATGGACTGGCAACCTTCGACATGCTGGCGACGGCGGTGGCGAAATACTTTCTCTGCGAAGATAGCCTTCAACCGGTTGCGCTTTCGGATCAGTTTTCTGGAGGATCGCTCAGCGCACGTCCGCCTCCGGCGCTCCGGACATACACCCTGACTGACCGGCCGCTTTATCGTCCGGGCCAATCAATCCAGTTCAAGGGATTCGTCCGTGAAGAGCAAGTTGGAACGCTGAAGATCCCGGTTGGTCGCGCAGTCAAATGGACGATCGAGCGGGCCCATGTCGGCGAAGTGCTCGTCAGTGGTGAAGCGCAGCTGGATGCTGAGGGCGGGTGGAATGGGACGTGGACCTCGCCCATGGATTCGCCTGTCGGAGAGTTTGTTCTCAAGGCAGTGATTGGCGGTCAACCCACCTCGCCAGCACGTTTTCAGATTCAAGAATTTAGAAACCCGCCCTTCTCGGTGATCTGCGAGAACCTGGCTGCCAAGAGACCCGCCGAGTCGGTCATTAGCGTTCAATCCCAGTACTTTCACGGCGCCCCGAATGCCGGCAGCGTTGTGAAATGGACTGCGACATGGGTCAGCGATTCAACGGATGGCGAATACCATGGGGGTGATGATTGGACGCGCGTAGATTCCTACTCAGAGGGATCGAAACCTCCGGACTTCACGGCAGAAACTTCGGGCGAAGCGGTTCTTGACGCGGCCGGAAGCGTCGTGCTCCGCTGCGATGCCCCGTTTAAGGATCCAGGGAATCGCGCGCGTTGCCAGGTCATCTGGAGAGTTGATGTGACCGGGCCTGATGGACAGACCATCATCGGCGGAACCACACAAGATGTCGCCATGGCAGCGGTGTTGCTGGGGATCAAGAGAGGAGAGAGTGAGGCTGGCAAGGTCCAGTTTTTCTGGAGCGCGCAGGAAGTGTTCGCCACCGCGCCGGAGGCAGTCAACGTCCAACTTTTTTACGTGGAGACTAAGTCCGTGAAGGAACGTCTGGCGCCAAATGTTTACCGTTACCGCAACTTCGACCAATACGACCTTGTCGAGGAACGTCAGCAGGTGACGGAAGATTCGCTTGAGTTCACACCAGGCAAGCCGGGGCGTTATGTGGCGCTCATCTCGCCATTGCCCGGCGCTCCGGGATTTCCGGTGAGTGAGGAGGCTTATCTCGCCGGTGATGAGGCCTCGGAAGTGCCTGTGCAATCCGACACTTCCGCCACAGTCTTTTCGGTCAAAGCGGGCACGCGGGAGAACGCCAAGCCGTGGCTGGTGGGCGAAAAGGCAGTGCTGAACGTGCTCGCTCCCACTGGAGGGGTCGCCTGGGTCAGCGTCGAAACGGACAAGATCCTCGACACGTTCACCGCTCCTCTTAACGGCAACACGAGCCGAATTGAGTTACCGATCAAGCCCGAATATGAACCCAATGTATTTGTTTCGGTCTATCTCCTGCGGCCGGGTGGTTCCGACCAGCTCGCGGGGGAGATGTATGGCTATGACCAACTTGCAGTGCAGACGCCCGAGCGCGCTCTCGAGGTCTCCGTCCGGACCAGCCGCCCTGAATACGAACCCCGAGAGAAAATTTGGGGGGAAGTGACCGTGAAAGCTGCGGGCCGGCCAGTTTCCGGTGCGGACCTCGTGATCTCCGCAGTCGACGATTCGATTCTCACTCTGGGCGGTTGGAGTCTTCCGCGGATGCTGGCCGAGTTTTTCCCTGCGCGCCCCTTCGCGGTCGTGACGTATTCGGCGTTGAAAGCCTATGTGGACAAGATCGCCCCGTCCTCGCTCACCATGAAAGGGTTTGTCGCCGGAGACGCCGGCGCGGAGCATTTTGGCAATGTCGCGTTTACGCGCAAGGAGTTCAAGCCACTCATCCTCTGGCGCCCCACCGTGCGGACGAATACGAAAGGAGTAGCGAGATTTGAATGCGAAGCTCCGGACAACCTCACACGCTTTCGGGTCGTCGCGGTCGCGCAAACGAGAAACAATCAATTCGGCGCGGGCGATGCGACTTTCGCAGTGAGTAAGAAACTCCTGATCGAGCCCGCGCTTCCACGGTTCTTCAGGGAAGGCGATCAGGTTGAACTCAGAGCGGTGGCGCGCCAGAAAGTTTCTGATACTGAGAAGCTGATGGTGCGTTGCACCGTCGGCGAAGGTTTGGAGCTCGAGGGAGCCGCTCAGCAGGAGGTATCCGCCGCGCGTGACACGCCGACCATCGTTCGTTTTCGTGCGCGGGCAATCTCCACCGGGTGGGCGACGGTGAAGTTCGAAGCGAGGTCTGCCGCGAAACTGATGGATGCTGTTGAAGTCACTCTTCCTGTCGCAGACCCTGCGATTCCACAAAAGGAGTCAGTCTCCGGTGTGCTCACGGGATCGACCTTGTCTGCCCGCGAAGTGATGTCTCCTACTTGGAGCCAGGCACGCGGCACTTTCAATTTGGCAGTCTCGACGACGCCCTGGCTGAACAAGCTAATGGGATTGCCATTTCTGCTCGACTATCCCCATGGCTGCTTCGAACAGAAATCCTCCCGCCTGCTTGGTTATACATTGCTCGGTGGCCTTCTGGAGTACCTCCCCGAGGTGCAGGCCCGACGAGCCTCGTACGAACACGTCATCCGCGAAACACTGCGCGAGTTCGAGACAGGGCTCCTTCCGGATGGTCGCCTGCCCTATTGGGCGCGTGGAACTGAGCCCAACGATTTTGTCACAATTCAGACAGCCTGGTGCGTCAATCAAGCGGAGCGAGCGGGCTTTGATGTTCCTGAGCGGCTCTCCACTGAACTCGCCGGAGCACTGGAGAAAATGGTCTCGGCCCAGATGGCGCTCTCGCCGAGCTTGCGGGCGTTCGCCATATTCGCGCTGTCGCAGGGTGGGGACGAGACCTCAGACAATGTTGCTTCGGCCGCGACCGAGCTTTTTCTTCAGCGCGACAAACTAAGCGGGGAAGGGAAAGCGATGCTGGCGATTGCCATGCACGATCTCGGGCTTGAGCAGGAGAAGCAGCGGGTGCTCGTTAGCGAATTTCCCACCGACTTCAGTACCATCAGCTTCAACCCGGAAACGTTCGCCTCCGCGACGCGCACCGAAGCGCTCTGCGGATGGGCGCGACTTCTGGTCGAGCCGGAGAAGAATGGCGAGGCGATCCGTGAACGCCTTTTCAAGTTGGCGGAATCCTCGGCCAACCTCTCGACCCAGGAGAACCTTTGGCTTCTCGTCACCTTCAACGCGATGACGAGGGCAACTCCGTCCGGACAGCTGGCGGTTAATCCCCCACCCGAGACGCTTTCTGCCAATCGAACGGCCGGAAGCTGGAGCAAGCAAGACCTTGCCAGGTTGGCGGACTTCGCCATCACGGGCCTCCAGCCCGGCGGCAGTTTCGTCCTGACAGCCGAATACCGCATCCCGGAGAAAGAGATCGTGCCAGTAACCCATGGGCTGAGCATAGACCGAGTGACCAAGAACTTGACGAATCCATCGCGCGACGGCAGCGACCGAGCGCCCTACCAGCTCGGCGATCAGATCCTTGTTTCCTACCGGATCTGGTCGGAAAAGCCACAGAGCTACATCGCGATCGAAGATTCGCTTCCCGCCGGTCTCGAGGTCGTGAATCCGGATCTCGACCTTTTTGGCAAATTTTATGGCCTCCCGGCGGAAGCGGAGAGTGAAAGCGCAGATCTCTCACACAGCGAAATGCGTGACCAACAGACGAACCTCTATTTTGACGAACTGCCCGCCGGCACGCGCAGCTATAGCGTGCTCGCACGTGCGACCGCCGCAGGATCCTTCGTCTGGCCGACCACACAGATCTCTCCGATGTACGACAGCCGGTTTTTCGGCCGTTCGGCCTCGAGCAGATGCCACGTCGCGGCACAATGAGTCACGATCGACACCCAACTAAGCAGCCCGCCTCGAGCCGGCTTTCGGCAGCATCTCGCGTGCTTGTCTCCATATTGCTCGCGGGCGCTCTCGTCAGTGTAGGCGTCGACTATCGCATCGGTCGCGCACCGCTCCCTGACGCGCTGGACCGGCCCACGCCGGGCACGCCGGTGATCGTGGATTTTCGGGGACGCTTGCTCGCGGTCGTCGCTACTCCCTTCGCGCGCGAGAGCTACCCCGGACGCTTGCGCGACATGGGAGAGTGGCTTCCGCTCGCTACTGTTGGGATCGAAGATAGGCGGTTCTGGAGCCATCCAGGTGTCGACATTCGCGCGACTGCTGGGGCGCTTCTCCGCAATCTTCAACGAGGACGCGTTGTCTCAGGTGCCTCGACGATCACCCAGCAGCTCATCAAAATGTCCTCACAGAATCCGGCGAGGACGTTTCCTGAAAAGATTCGCGAAGCTTTTGCGGCCCTGCGGCTGGAAAGGAAATGGGACAAGTCGCAAGTTCTCGAGGCGTATCTGAACCGATTAGATTACGGTAATCAACGCCTTGGCGCTGCAGCCGCAGCGAGGGCTTATTTTGGCAAACCGCCACGCGAACTTTCCCTTGCGGAAGCTATTTTTCTCGCGGGATTGCCGCAATCTCCTACCTACCTGAACCCCTGGAAAAACCCCGGTGCGGCACTCGAGCGCTATCGCCGTAATGTCAGGCGTCTTGCGAAGAGAGGCTGGTTGCCGCCTGGAGCAAATGCCGAGTTGCTCTTAAGCCACCCTCCGCGGATTTCGAAGTATGAGCCGCCCAATGAGGCGCCTCACTTTGTCGATTTAGTTAGACAACGCGTTCGTCCGGACATGAACGAACGCGGCCCAGGCGTCAATATAACCAGTTCCCTTGACCTCGACCTGCAGCGGCTCGCAGCCCGCATCTTGCGTGAGCATCTTTCCGTCACCGCATCATTGGGCATCAGTGATGCCGCCCTCGTGGTGATCGAAAACTCCACAGGCGCCATTCGCGTTCTTGCCTGCGCGGGTGATGCTCGCCGCGCATCCATCAACTCCGCGGTCGAGCCCCGGAGCTGTGGCTCGACGCTGAAGCCGTTTCTCTACCTCGCATTGATAGATCAACACAAACTGACCGCGGCGTCGCTCTTGCCCGACACTCCTGACGCGATCAGTGAGACCTACCGCGATTACGATCCGCAAAACTACTCCAAGCGCTACTTTGGTCCGGTGCGCGTGCGTGAGGCGTTGGGAAACTCGCTCAACGTGCCCGCAGTCTTCGCATTAAGTCGAAATGGTGCGCGCGAAACCTTCGATTATCTGAAAACTTGGGGATTCCGTTTTCCAGAATCCTTCGACGCCTATGGCGCCGGTTTTATTCTTGGCAACGCGCCCGTGCGCCTCGTGGAGCTCGCCGGCGCCTATGCTGCGTTGGCACGCGGCGGAGAATACTGGGCGCCGAGCCTGATCGCAAAGAGTCCTCGCGAGGTCCGGCGCCTGGCTTCCCCGGAAGCCTGCGCTATCGTCGCTGACATCCTGTGTGATAACCACGCGCGGACGGCCAGTTTTGGGGCCTCCTCCCCATTGAGTCTGCCGAAGCGCACGCCGGTAAAGACCGGAACGAGCTCGGGCTTTCGTGATGGCTGGTGTGTCGGTTTCAATCGAGATCACACCGTGGCCGTTTGGGCAGGCACTCTGGACAGTCGCCCGATGCCTGAACTTCTCGCCATTCGGTCGGCTGCACCGGTTTGGGCGGCGATGATGAGGTCGCTCTACGCCGCTGGGGATCAACCCTGGCCAAACCTCCAGGAAAGTACATCCCTGCACGCGAAGGATATCGCGGCGGAGACCGGCCTGCTCCCACGCTCGGGAGAGCCAGCCGTCCGCGAGTGGTTCTTGCCGGGAACAGAACCGGTGGCACCGGCATCTGAATTGTATGTGGAGGGGGCCTTGCGTCTGCCTCCGGAGTGTCACGCTTGGTATGCTGGACCTCAGAACACGCTCCGGGCTGCCGGACAGCCGGCTCGGCTAAAGATTCTCTTTCCCAAAGATGGCGCTACCTTCTCCTATAATTCCGCCATGTCGAAGGCACAGCAGATGCTGCCCCTGCAAAGCTCGTGGCCTGAATGCGAGTGGTTCCTTAATGGCAAGAAGATTGAGCAGCCAATAGTTCCTCTCGAGCGCGGCGCTTGGACAGTGTCTGCGAAGGCGCGTGGTCAAGTCGCGGTGGCCAACTATGTGGTGGAGTAAAGAGGCGAGCAGCGAAAACCAGGCGGCGGGTCGCCTGGAATCTCTTCGCTACCGAGCGGCATTTTCCCGCTGCCAAACCGAACTCTACCCTTTGGAATGGACTTAGGTGACGACAGGACCCATTACAATTGCTTTGGATCAAGCCCGAGGTGCACTCCTAGCGCGCGGAGGGCGAGGGGCCGCCGAGCTTGACTCAGCTAGGAGAGCCATAACTTACGCCGATAGGTTCCGACCTGGCGATGGAGAAATTATCTGCTCTTACGGTTGCGTTCGCCACGCATTGCAAGATGGTGAGTTATGAAAGACCCTGCCGCTCTTCTGAGTGCGTCCCTTACGCCCGAGCAGAAGGCGCTCCTCCGTGAGTTGTGTGAGCAACTCATCGACCAGGGTGCGGAACGCGTCACCCTGGAGCCACTCTATCGCGTCTTCCTACCGCCGCGTCTCAACGATCCGAGATTGGATCTCCATATCGCCCACAGCGTCATTCACCGTTTTCACGATGGAACGCTAAACCGTTAGCCGAAGGCATCGGCTGCATGAATCGTTCATCGACGCATTGTTTTAACCTCGCCTTGCGTGATCCTCGCTGAGACGCTATTAAATACGACGTCGATTTTCGAAAGGATTAGCCGTGCATCCGGTATTTCCGCGAATGCTCCCCCGTGCACCAGGCCCTCGTTGCCGGGAGCCAGTGCCGCGCTAGACAGGATGGCAAATCCAGAGCAAATGAAGCTTCACTGTAGGTCGATGCGGCTCCGGAACGGCCTGATCGATGAGAGATACCGGCTTGACGCCCCCGCGCTTCATGGAGGTTGGCGAATCGGGGCGCCGCCACTCGCAGACGCATGAGCATCACCGTCAAGCGCTTGCCGCAGCGGATCGAGCCCGATCCGCGCCGCACAATTGCCCGTTTCTTTAGTCCTGGGGGGGATCCACGCGCAAAAGGCATCATCGAACGTGTGATGCGGCTGCCCGAGTCCGAAGCTCTTCAACTTTTGGAACAGACAGAGTCCGACTTTGGGAAAAAGCATCGAAATATCCGCAGCATCTTTCTCGAGCACTACCAGGCCGTCCATAACCTTCTGGCTGAAGCAAGTGCGGTCAGTGAGGCGCGCCAGCTGCTCATCGGCGCTTTCTTCACGATGGAGTATTCGGTAGAAGCCGCCGCGCTCTTCAACCCATCGATGGTTCCGGCGCGGAATCAGGAAGGCCTTCCGGAGGGAAGCACCCGCTTTGCCATGAGCCTTCGTGCTACCGGCGAAGGGCACGTCTCATCCATCGTTTTTCTCAGGGGTGTGATCGACAAGGACTGCGACATCGCAATAGACGAGCGAAGTCCGTTCATACGTCCCTTGAAGATGACGATTCAGCCGCGCCGTCACGAGGTGTGGCGCCAAAGTTTGATCGCTGCGGGTGCACTCAGCAAGTCCGCCGCTCGAATTCTTTCCGGGCTCAGCGAGGGATTCACCATCGAGGAGCTGGCTCAGGCGCTCGAACGGGCGCAAAGTGGGTTTGAAAGTGCAAGCGAATACGAGGAAACCAAAGAAAACCTTCTCGCTGTCGCCCATGGAAACTATGATTTGGAGGTTCCCGCGGATGGCAATTGGTCGGAGGCGGTTATCTTCCCGACGTCCCAAAACGAGTCGCGCGGGATCGAAGATGCCCGCATGGTGCAATTTGTCGATGATGACAATTCCAATCGTTATTATGCCACCTACACGGCGTATAATGGATTCCGCATCTTTCCGCAGCTTTCCGAGCACGATGGAGGTCCCATCTTAAAGATACGAACTCTTATGGGAACTGGCGCTCGCAACAAGGGCCTGGCGCTGTTCCCTCGGAAGGTCGACGGGAACTATGTCATGCTTTCGCGCGTGGATGGCGAAAACCTTTTCCTGATGAAGTCGAAGGATATTCGCTTCTGGGAAAATCCCGTCTTGCTAAAGGGGCCAAGATTCTACTGGGAGCTCGTGCAAGTCGGCAACTGCGGCTCACCCATGGAGACCGAGGACGGCTGGCTGGTGCTGACACATGGGGTCGGAGCGATGCGGCAATATTGCATTGGCGCGGTGTTGCTCGACCTCGAGGACCCTTCCAAGGTGATTGGTCAAACGCGCGAACCGCTCCTTGTTCCCACGGCGGATGAGAGCTCCGGCTATGTTCCGAATGTGGTCTACTCTTGCGGAGGGCTAATCCACAACGATTTGGTCGTGATCCCCTACGCCATGAGCGATCGAGTGACGAGCTTTGCCACAGTCGAGTTGCAGCCCCTTTTGAAAGCGATCAAGGAATAACGTCTTCAAAGCGGACGGTATCTAGCCGAAGTGGACGAGTTGGTGGGGCGCGGAGGTCAAGCGCCCTATCGAATCCACAGGCGGTTGCAAAACCACCTCGACAAAGTTTTGCAATTCGTCGTAGCCGGTAGATGCATTGTAGACACGATTAGCTCCGCCCCAGTGCGGTTCCATCCCGGGGTTCGAGGCTTGGTGGCACCATCTCAAAAAGGGAGAAAACTTCCTTGGGAATTGCAATTGGCCGCCCGGATTGGCTCTCTACGAATACCCAGTCGGTCTCACCACGAGCGATCACCGCGCGATCGGTCTCGCGCAGAAGGAGGTATTTTCTGAGAGACCTCACCTTTCGAAAGTTTGAAACCCAGGTGAGGACGACCAGGCGGTCACCTGCAAAGGTCGGCTGCAGGTACTCAACGTGATGACTTCGCACCACCCACGATGCTCCCGCCTTCCTAGTCGCATCCGTTCCGCCGGTGGCGTCGGCGTGGCTGACGGCGGCATCTTGCATCCAGCGCAAGTACTCGACGTTATTGGCATGGCCATTCGCATCGATGGCATCCTGGGAAACAAGGATGCTGTAGCGATACACCGAGGGAACGTTTCT
>Ga0081540_1003891_pt1 | contig 11632 bp, 12 predicted proteins | sample TabmetS2T1R1_FD_71024 | JGI IMG/M metagenome (GOLD analysis project Ga0081540, IMG submission 71024) | Tabebuia heterophylla rhizosphere microbial communities from the University of Puerto Rico - S2T1R1 | ecosystem: Host-associated > Plants > Roots > Rhizosphere ...
TGGCGGCAGGCTTCAACGCCAACATCTCGCTGAGGACCACCGGTAACAAGCAGCAGATCGCCTTGCGGGCCGACAGCGTGTTCCGCGCCGCCAATATTTCGCTCTCGAAGTAATAACAGGTCTCGGTCGTCATACCCCGCGAAGGCGGGGTATCCAGTACTCCGCGGCTTCTCGATTCAATCACCGACGTCTCTGGAATACTGGATCGCCCGCTCCAGTGCGCAATTGCGCACAAGGCGGGCGATGACAGCTTCGGAGCATCGCCCGGCAGATCAACTCGTCTTCGGCTTCGCGAGTTTCGCCGCGGTCTCCTTGATCGTCTTGGCGATCAACAAGGCCTGTTCCTTGTTGAACGCAAAATCCTGCACGCCCCGGTGCGTGGTCAGCGACAACACCATGATGTCGGGCTGTTGCTCGGGCCAGCCGGTTGCGAAAGCGGTCACGAAGTCGGCCGTGGTCGGTCGAGTGGTGGTCATGGTCTTAAAATTTCCTTGTGTGATGGACGGCGCGTCGCGAGCGCCTTCAGGCCTTGGGCACGAAGGCCGTGACTTCGATTTCGACTTTCGCGCGGCTGTCGACCAGCCCACCGATATAGAGCAGCGTCGAGGGCGGGAAATTGCGTCCCAGTGTTTCCTTCCAGGCGGCGCCGATGCCGGCACCGGCGGCCTCGTATTCGCTCCGGCTGGTCAGGTACCAGGTCAGGCGCACGATGTGCTCGGGCCCCGCGCCGGCTTCCCCAAGGAGCTTGACGATACGCTTCAGCGCCGTGCCGACCTGGGCGGCCATCTCGGGCGCATAATCGCCCTTCTCGTCGCCGCCGGTCTGGCCGGCCAGCACGACCCATCTGCCAGGGCCATCGACCTCGACGCCGTGCGAGAAGCCGCGGGGTTTCGACCATTCGGCCGGTTGCAAGATACGCATGCGTAAGTCCTCCTTGAGACCGTCGCTCTTAGCACTGAACCGGTAGCCGCTCCCACTGCGAAATTGCGACGGCGCATCGCTGCCCCGCCGCTTATGCGCGTTGCAAATCACGGCGCATTCGCCGATACCGGCCTGCCCTCAACCGATTTCCTCGCGAATGGACCGCACCCCCTCCAAAACCCTGGCCGCGATGTGGGTGGCCGGCTGGCTTGCCCTGATGGTGATCATCGCGGTCGCCGGGCGCGAGGCGGCGCGCGAGATCAACGTGTTCCAGCTCCTGGAGATGCGCTCGATCCTCGGCTTCCTGATGCTGTACCCGCTGATCCGCGCCGCGGGCGGATTTGGCATGATGAAGACGAAGCGGCTGCCGCTGCATGTCGCGCGCAACCTCATCCACTACGGCGCGCAGCTCGGTTGGTTCGTTGCGCTGACGCTGATTCCGATCGGCCAGGTGGTGGCGATCGAATTCACCATGCCGATCTGGACCGCGATCCTGGCAGCAAGCTTTCTCGGCGAACGCATGACAATCTGGAAGATCACCGCGATCGTGCTCGGGATCGTCGGCGTCATCGTGATCGTTCGTCCCGCTACCAGCGAGGTCAATCCGGGACAACTGATCGCGCTGGCGGCCGCGGTCGGGTTCGGCATCCAGGTCGCGATGGTCAAGTCGCTGACGCGGACCGAGGAGGCGCTCACGATCATGTTCTGGATGCTGGTGGTGCAATCGGCGGCCGGCCTGCTTCCCGCGCTCTACGTCTGGACATGGCCGCCGACGCATCTCTGGGGCTGGGTCGTCGTCATCGCGTTTTGCGGCACGTTCTCCCACTACTGCATGGCGCGCGCGATGCTGCATGCGGATGCAACCGTAGTGATTCCGATGGATTTCCTGCGGGTTCCCTTGAGCGCCGCGGCCGGCTGGCTGATTTATTCGGAACGGCTGGACCTCTTCACCGTGCTCGGCGCAGCGCTGATCCTCACCGGCAATCTGTTGAACCTGAAACCGAATCCTCCGACTAAGGCGCACGCCACAGGCTGAATTTTATTTCCCGGGCTGTGATCTAGATCACGCGAAGGCGCGTGTCTAAACGGTAACGGATGGCTCCGGATTTGGTTTTTCGCCTGCTTTTTTGTGGTGCGAAGCAGGCGATATTTTGTAAGGTCCCGACAGCTTTACAGCCAAATCCTTTGTTGATTCTGCAGGGGGATTCCGAATGCGTTACCCAACCCTCATTCTCTCCGTCATTTGCATGGCCTTTTCCGCCGGCGCCGCTCACGCCGACAAGCGCGTCGCCTTCGTCGTCGGCAACGGCGCTTACAAGAACGTTGCTCCGCTGCCGAACCCGTCGGTCGACGCGAAGGCGATGGCCGCGACCCTGCGCAATGTCGGATTCGAGGTGGTCGAGGGCTCCAATCTCACGCGCGACAAGATGACCGAGCGGCTGCTCGACTTCGGCAAGAAGGCGCAAGGCGCCGACGTCGCGCTGTTCTTCTACGCCGGTCACGGCATTGCCATCTCCGGCACCAACTACCTGTTGCCGATCGACGCCGACATCAAATCCGAAATGGACGTCAAGCTCGGCGCGGCGATCAATATCGACCTCACCCTCGAGCAGACCATGGGCGACGCCAAGGTCAAGCTGGTGTTCCTCGATGCCTGCCGCGACAATCCGTTCGCAGCCAAGATCAAGTCGAACTCGGCGACCCGCAGCGTCAACGTGCAGACGGGCCTGGCCGAAATGAAATCCGGCGAAGGCACGTTGATCGCATTCGCGACCGGCCCGGGCCAGACCGCGCTCGACGGCCAGGAAGGCTCTAACAGCCCGTTCACCCGCGCTCTCCTCGCCAACCTCACCCAGCCCGGCGTCGAGATCCAGCAGGCAATGACCAAGGTCCGCGCCCAGGTCAACGAGGAAACCAACAAGGGACAATTGCCCTGGGGGCACACCAACCTGATCGGTTCGGTCTACCTGAACGGCGCGCCTGCGCCCGGCGCCGTGGCGGCTGCTGCCACCGGGGCGGCGGATTCAAAAGCCTCGGACGTCGAACTGGAGTTCTGGCGCTCCATCAAGGATTCCAACAAGCCGGAAGAACTCAACGCCTATCTGACCAACTATCCCAATGGTCAGTTCCGCTCGCTGGCCTTGTCGCGGATTGCCTCGCTTGAGAGCGGTGCGAAGGATGCAGCCGCAACCCGCAACCTGAGCACGGGCATCGATCCCGCGACATTCAAGGACGAGGCGAACCAGACCACCGAAGACCAGATCGGCCTCGACAAGGGCCAGCGCCGCGACGTGCAGCGCCGCCTGACCGGGCTCGGTTTCGACACCAAGGCCACCGGTCAGTTCGATGCGCCGACCCGTGCCGTGATCACGCGCTGGCAGGCCGCCCGCGGCTATCCCAAGAGCGGCTACCTCAACAAGTTGCAGCACAAGGCGCTCTTGACCGAGATCGTCGCCGCCGCTCCGACGGCGAGTTCCGATGAGGAGAAGCCGAAGCGCCGCGCCCCGAGCAACAACGCCGCCCAGACCCAGCCGCAGCCGCAGCAGGCCCCGCCGCAGCGGCACTACAGCAACCCCGGCCCCGACCCGGCCGGCGCCGGACGCTTCATCGGCGGCGTCGTCGGCGGCATGCTGCGCTGACGGCGAGCAGATCAACCAAAAAAGGCCCGGGCGATCCCGGGCCTTTTCATTTTGCGGGTCGCAAATCGATGTTCGACAGCCGCGTGCTATTTACCCGCGGCCTTCCGCAACGCCTCATTGATGCGATCCTGCCAGCCCGGACCGCCCTCCTGAAACCATTCCAGCACGTCCTGGTCGATGCGCAGGGTGATCTGCTCGCGCACGCCGGGAATAGTGGCCGGTTTGGCCGGCACCGGCGCCGCCACCTTGGCGGTCGCGCGCTTGAACGCGGCCTCCGCTTCGGTGCGCGCATCGTTCAGGGTTCTAGGCCGTCGCGGCTGGTCCGCCATCGCTATATTCCTTCAAACAGCGCGGTTGACAGATAGCGCTCGGAGAACGACGGCACGATCGCGAGGATGGTCTTGCCGGCGCTCTCGGGACGCTTGCCGATCGCCAGCGCTGCCGCGATCGCAGCGCCCGAGGAAATGCCGCCGGGAATGCCTTCCATCCGCGCCAACGCGCGCGACATCTCGATCGCCGTCGGGCCGTTGACCCTGACGATCTCGTCGATCACAGACCGATCCAGAATGTCGGGAATGAAGCCTGCACCAATGCCCTGGATCTTGTGCGGCGTATGCTGTCCACCGCCCAGCACCGGACTTTCCTCCGGCTCGACGGCCACGATCCGCAAGGATGGCTTGCGGGGTTTAAGCACCTGCCCGACGCCGGTGATGGTGCCGCCGGTGCCGACGCCTGCGACGAAGTAATCGATGTTGCCGCCGGTGTCGTTCCAGATCTCTTCCGCCGTGGTGCGGCGGTGGATTTCGGGATTGGCGAGGTTCTTGAACTGCTGCGGCATCACGGCGTTGGGCGTCGTCCGCACCAGTTCCTCCGCGGTCGCGATCGAGCCCTTCATGCCCTGCGCGGCGGGCGTCAGGATGATCTCGGCGCCGAGGAACGCCAGCATTTTGCGCCGCTCGATCGACATCGATTCCGGCATCACCAGTTTCAGCCGGTAACCGCGCGAGGCCGCGACAAAGGCCAGCGCGATGCCAGTGTTGCCTGACGTCGGCTCGATCAGCACGGTGTCGGCATTGATCACGCCGGCCTTCTCCATCGCGATCACCATTGCCGCGCCAATGCGATCTTTCACGCTGGCGGCGGGATTGAAATATTCGAGCTTGGCCAGGATGGTTGCGCTAACACCGTGCGCCTCCGGCAATTTGCGCAAGCGGACGATCGGCGTGTCGCCGATCGCGTCGACGATGGAGTCGAAAACCCGCCCTCGCCCCGGACGTTGCACTGCACTCGCGGCTGGTGACGCATCCATCTCAACACTCCTGTGACTTGTGCGGGGAATTAGCGGTTGTTCCTACTTAGGAGGCCGTCGCGCCGATGTGCAAGGCGAAATCGCCGCGCCGAAAAATTCGCTGCATTGCAAAACAAGAACGTCGCTAAATATCGCGAAATCAACGTATTTGTGTTGCGACATCGTCAAAGATTTCGGAGTATACTTTCGTAGTGAGCTGAGCCCTTAAGGTTCAGATCGCAAGGAGGTCACGAATGGCAGCTTTTGCTGAAGTCCGGTCGACCGTAGCGTTTCGGCCCGATCCACGTGGATCTGATTTGCCGACGTGCCCAGTGTGTGCCGACACCATGGTGGCGGCGGAAGCGTCCGCCTATCTCCACGACAACGTGATCAGCTATCTCTGGACCTGTGACACCTGCGGTTACGGTTTCGTGACCAAGCATTCGGTCAAGAGGTTTGCCTGTAATTGACTCAAACTATTTGAGCAATGTCACCGCGCGCCCATCCGGCGCGCGTTTTGTTTTTGAACGCTTCAAAAAATCACCATGCGACGCAGGTCCCGAGATTTCTAACCGTTCCGTTGCCCCCGTCGAATCTTGGTCGGGGCGCGCTTGTACACCTCCGCAAACACCGCGTTGAAGCGGCGCAGGCTTCGAAATCCTGCCAGTGAAGCAATCTCGGTCATCGGCAATTGGGTATCATCTAAAAGTCGCTTCGCCCGCTGCACGCGTGCCGTCCTGGCAATCTGACCCGGGCTGGCGCCGAGATGCTTGTCGAACAATCGGCATAGATGCCGCGTCCCGACCCCAACGCGATCCGCGAGCGCTTCAACCGATGCATTGTCGAGCGCGCCCTTGTTGATCAGTCGCACCGCGCGCTCGACGGTTGCCAGAGAGCCCTTCCATGCCGGGGAAAATGGTGCCGCTTCCGGCCGGCACCGCAAGCACGGCCGAAATCCAGCGCACTCGGCCGCGGCAGCCGTTGGATAAAACGTCACGTTTTCTGCCTTCGCAGGACGAACCGGACAAACCGGACGACAATAGATTCGCGTTGTCCTGACGCCTGAGAAGAACTGACCGTCAAATCGTCGATCGCGGCTGACGCGCGCCCGCTCGCAGACTGCGACGTCCAGATTGCCAACCCTGGTCCTTGCCGACGACGGAGTCCGATTGCGGCGAGCCATCGCGCGCTCCTGATGCTACCTCGTATCAATCTTATGTTTCGGGAAGACGGAAGCAATGGTTGCCGCGAGCCGGTTCTTTGGATGGTCAGTTGCGTGGGCGGCGTTCGCAATCGCCGTGTTTGCCTGGGGCACCGGCTTCTATGGCCCCTCGGTGTTTCTTCAATCGCTGCACCAAACGCGGGGCTGGCCCATCTCGCAGATTTCGATGGTGATCACCGCCCACTTCCTGCTCAGCGCGATCGTCATCGCCTGCTTGCCCGACATACATCGTCGATTTGGAATCGCATTAACGACGTTCATTGGCGCGATCCTCGCGGCGGCTGGCCTGATCTTGTGGTCCGGAGCGCGCGAGCCGTGGCAGTTGTTCGCCGCGGCAATCCCAAGCGGGGCTGGTTGGGCCATGACGAGCGGCGCTGCACTGAACGCCATCGTGGCACGGTGGTTCGATCGTGACCGGCCGATCGCGATGGCACTTGCGTTCAATGGTGCCAGCGTCGGCGGCGTGCTGTTCGTGCCGATGTGGGTCTGGTTGATACGATCGATCGGCTTCCCATCCGCCGCACTGCTCGTGGGCGGCTGCATGGTCGCCGTGGTCGCATACCTCTGCGTCAGGTTCCTGGCCAAATCACCCGAAGACATGGGACTGGCGCCAGACGGCGACGCTTCACATCGGGCGGAACCGAGACCGAAGCCGAGACGAACTCGCGTCGAGATCGTCAAAACCTCGCGCTTCGTCACGATCTCGGCGGCTTTCTCGCTCGGACTCTTCGCGCAGATCGGCCTGCTGGCCCATCTGATGACTCGTCTTACGCCGGAGCTTGGAATTGAGTATGCGGGATTTCTCGTCAGCCTCGCAACGATATGTGCCGTCATCGGGCGGACCGCCGCCGGCAAGTTGATCGCCGGGCATGATCGTCGGCTGATGGCGACCGCCAACTTTGCCGTGCAGATCGGCGGTGTCCTCTTGCTGATTTTCGGTAGCGGACCGATAGGGCTCACGCTTGGGTGCGTTCTCTTCGGTCTCGGAATCGGCAACTTGACTTCACTCCCTCCACTGATCGTACAGAAGGAATTCGAACGCGAGGATGTCGCCACCGCAGTGGCGCTGATTGTCGCGATCAACCAGGGAGTATTTGCATTCGCACCGGCCATCATTGGCGCGATGCGTGACATGACAACCGATTATCAGCGGCCGTTTGCGCTCGTTGCCCTGATCCAGCTTCTGGCAGCAGTCATTATTCTGTTTGGCCGGAAGTCCTCGCGCGCTCCGGCAAATTGAGGCTAGCGCGGCGGTATATCGCCCTTCGCCCATCCGGCGCGCGTTTGTTCCTGGAACGCCTCGAACGTGCCGGCCGCGATCGCTTCGCGCATGCCCCGCATCAGGTGCTGGTAATAGGCCACGTTGATCTCCGACAGCAGCATCGCGCCGAGCGTTTCGCCTGACCTGACCAGATGATGCAGATAGGCGCGCGCGATGTTGCGCGCCGAGGGCCAATCGCTTTCCTCATCGAGCGGCCGTGGATCGTCGGCATGCCGCGCGTTGCGCAGGTTGATCTGGCCGAAGCGGGTGAACGCCATGCCATGACGCCCGTTCCGGGTCGGCATCACGCAATCGAACATGTCGATGCCGCGCGCCACCGCCTCCATCAAATCTTCCGGCGTGCCGACGCCCATCAGATAGCGCGGGCGGTCCGTCGGCAGATGCGGCGCGGTCTCCTCGATCATCGAAAGCATCACCGCCTGCGGCTCGCCGACCGCAAGGCCGCCGATCGCGTAACCGTGAAAACCGATCTCGACCAGTTCGCGCGCGCTGATGTGGCGCATCTCGGGAATGTCGCCGCCCTGCACGATGCCGAACAGCATGCAGCCGTCGGGCGCGGTCTCGAACGCCCGCTTGCTGCGCTCGGCCCAGCGCAGCGACAGCCGCATCGCACGTTCGATGTCGTCGCGCCCGGCCGGCAGCCGCACGCACTCGTCCATCTGCATCGCGATGTCGGACCCCAGCAGCCGCTGCACCTCGATCGAACGCTCCGGCGACAGTTCGACCTTGGCGCCGTCGATATGCGAGCGAAAGGTCACGGCCTGCTCGCTCACCTTGCGCAGGTCCGACAGCGACATCACCTGGAAGCCCCCGGAGTCCGTCAGCATCGGCCCGTTCCAGCCGGTGAACGTCTGCAAGCCTCCCAGCAGAGCGATGCGCTCGGCACCCGGCCGCAGCATCAGATGATAGGTGTTGCCGAGCACGATATCGGCGCCGGCATCGCGCACCTCGCGCCAGTGCATGCCCTTCATCGCGCCCGCCGTGCCGACCGGCATGAAGGCCGGCGTGCGCACCGTGCCGTGCGGCGTGGTCAGGCGGCCGGTGCGAGCGGCACCGTCGGTGGCGAGCAATTCGAAATGATTGGGAAGACTCATGGCGCTGCTTATTGCGTGCCGGGAACGGTCAATCAACCGCCCAGTGGATGAAATCTGACGCTTGGTTGCCCAACACGGAAGCACTCGGGCTCCCTTGCTGTTGGATAAAACTCAGCACTTTGCCTCAGTTGCTGCGGCGCGATATTACGTAGCTATTGTGAGGTGAAGACCGGAAGTGGTCAGCGGTGGGGCGAACCGACGCGATTGACCCGCAACGGGTAGGTAGGGAATCCCGGTCAAGAGCATTAGGCCGCCGCGTTTCGTGGTCTTCTGGGCGAAGCCGCGATCGAGCCGGCCAAGGAACTGTTTTGACAATTGCCGATTGAATGAGGGTCCCCCAATGCTTACGAGGAGGGTTACTGCCATGCACCTTCACACATACCGGGACGAAAGCCGCTCGTGGCATGTCGACCTGATCGGTGGACGCGGGCGTCCCTGGTCAATCGATCTGGTCGTAGTAATAGCTTCGGGCATCATGTTGATCGGCCTCGCCTGCGCCTTCTCGGCATTGCTGATCCGATAGCCTACGGCACCGCCGCGCCCCCGGGCATCGTGCCTCGCGCGGTGGCTGGGCGCCGAAAAAACTTTATGGCGGCCGCGGATGCGGCAGAGCGCCTTCGATCACGAAAACAGAAAGACGCCGATCAGCAAGCCTGCTGCGAATGCCCACAGGCCTAATGTGCAAGCTGAGATAACGCGGACGAGGTTCCGGAGGTCGTCCTGCGGGATCTCGTGGGATCGATGCGTCATTGCAGCGCCCTGCGGTGACCGCTGGCCCGTTACGAGGACCGTAACGCTCCTTCCCATACGTGCCCAAAAAAAGGCAATAGACGATCACGGGGGATCACGATTTGCACCAGACCAGGTGGGGGCATCCCCGCCCCCTCGAATGTACCATTATGGGAGCCTCCAGCTTTCGCTTGTTAAATAAAACGATACCGTATAGTTTTATGAATGGGCAGGATGGGACGTCGTGGGCGATGAAGCCGCCGGCGGCAAGTGTGTTTACGGGTGACTGACGGCGAATGCCCCCCTCTTTCGTGACTGGATCAATCCTCTCCGACAGCCGGATCAGGAGGAAAGGCTCACGCCTGCTCAGGTCAGCCGTCGTGCTGTGCAGCCTCGTGCTGGCGGCCTGCACGTCGATTCCGCGGACGCCTTACAGCGCGGCGGATGCCTCCAGCTCGCGCGTGCTCGATATCGACGGCCTGCGGCGCTACACCGACGAACCCGTCACAAAATTCCGTTTCGAGAAGGACGACCGCACCTCAACCAGGACCTATCTCGCGCTCTCCGGCGGCGGCGCCGATGGCGCCTATGGCGTGGGCGTGCTCAACGGCTGGACCGCGGCCGGCACCCGTCCGGCCTTCTCGGTCGTCTCAGGCGTAAGCACCGGCGGCCTGATTGCGCCTTTTGCGTTTCTCGGGTCCCAATACGACGACACGCTGAGGGAGGTCTACACCAGCGGCATAGCGGAAAGCCTGCTCGATGATCCCAGCATCATCCGCGTGCTGTTCGGGTCCGGCCTGTTCGGCAACAAGCGACTGCGCGAACTGGTGGCCCGCTATGTCGGGCCGGAGATCCTGGCCGCCGTTGCCCGCGAAAATGCCAGGGGCCGCAAACTGCTCGTGGTGACGACCGATCTCGACACCCAGCGCACGGTCGTTTGGGACATGGGGAAAATCGCGGCGGTCGGCTCGCCGGAGGCGCTGCGCCTGTTTCGCGACGTGATGGCGGCCTCCGCCAGCATCCCCCTGGTCTTCCCGCCCATCCTGATCGAAGCCGAGGGCCAGGGCCGGCGCTTCGAGGAGATGCATGTCGACGGCGGCGTGACCGCTCCGGTCCTGACGCTGCCGGATGCCCTGCTTTTCCAGGGCCGTCTGCCCGGAAACAGCCGGATGAACATCTACATCCTCGTCAACAAGAAGCTCGAACGAACGTTTGAGCTCGTGTCCAACAGCACGCTCGATGTCGCCTCACGCAGCCTGTCGTCGATCACCCAGTCCCAGACGCGCTCGGTGATCTTCTCGACCTATGATTTCGCCAAGCGCAATCGGTGGGGTTTTCATCTGTCCTATATCGAGCGCGACTATCCCGCGGCGCGCTCAGAGGGATTCGACACCGCCTATATGCGCGCACTCTATCAGTATGGCTACGAGAAGGCTGCGTCGGGCCGCGCCTGGACCTCGACGCTTCCATGAGCCGCTCGGAACGACGTCCTGCCCATAGCGTTTTCGAGCGAAGTGGATACCGGTTCGCGTCAAGAAAACGCGTCAAACAGGAATCCAGAGCCTTTTCGGCTCTGATTGAATCAGAGCCGAAAAGGCTCTGGACCGTTGACGATATGGCCAATTCGGCCAGATTCGCCATGACGCCCCCCTTGCTGCGCGTTATAGAGCAATTACGACTATCATGACCGCGCAGGAATCAATGGCTATGGGTTTGACTGCGACCAGGGCCAGACCGGCAAGGCGAGACATCCCGAAGTCGCGCGGCGGCCGGCCGACGAAAAGCGCCGCCATCGAGCGCGATCAGCGGCTGATCGACGTTGCCACCCGTCTGTTTCTGGACCGGGGCTACGATGCGACCTCGCTTGATGCGGTCGCGGAAGCAGCTCGCGTCAGCAAGCCCACCGTCTATGCGCGCTACGGCGACAAGCGCGGGCTGTTTGCGGAGGTGCTGAGGCGCGAAATCGACCGCTGGCTTGCTCCGCTTGCCGAAGCGGCGGAAGTGCAGCTCACGCGCCCCTCGGACATTTCGGTGGAGCAGCGCCTGATAGAGGTCGGGCGCGAGATGCTGTCGTTCACCTGCGGGCCCGATGCCGTCGCATTCAGCCGCATGATGACGTCACAGGCCATCAACTTTCCCGACATTGCCAAACTCGGCAAGGAGGAAGGCTGGATGAAGGCGGTTTCCACGACCGCACGCTTCTTCGATCATCTGGTCGCGCAAGGCGCCATGGACGTCGAGGATACCGGCATCGCGGCCGAGGTCTTTCTCGACGTGGTCGTCGGTCACACGCACCGCATGGCGACGTTCGGAACGCCGCTCGAGATGAAGTCCGCCGAGAAACGCATGCGCTCGGCGATCAGGCTGTTCCTGGCCGGCGCGCTCGGGCCACCCGGCCGCGTTCAGTCCACTCCCAAGGGCACCATCAAGGGAACCGTTCGGCGGCGCACTTCCCGC
>Ga0081540_1003892_pt1 | contig 11631 bp, 14 predicted proteins | sample TabmetS2T1R1_FD_71024 | JGI IMG/M metagenome (GOLD analysis project Ga0081540, IMG submission 71024) | Tabebuia heterophylla rhizosphere microbial communities from the University of Puerto Rico - S2T1R1 | ecosystem: Host-associated > Plants > Roots > Rhizosphere ...
GTAGATCGCGCCCTTCAGGCCGTTGAGCGAGGCGAAGGCCGCGACCTTCGACTGGACGTTCGCCGCGCTGTCGCTGCTCGCCCTCGCCAGCCTCCCCTGCGCCGCCGCCGACGGCGACCTCGATCCCGAATTCGGCGTCGGCGGCATCGCCTACGTCACGCCCGATCTCGTCGCCGCGCAGGAATACACGCCCGCTGCGGTCATCGTGCTGCCGGACGGCAAGCTCCTGATCGGCGGCAGCCTCGACAAGCCGACCGGGGTGCCGTTCGAGCAGGAATACCGCGGCATGCTGGTGCGGCTCAACGCCGACGGCACGCCCGACGCGAGCTTCGGCAACACGTCCGTTGCCGGCGTGGTCGAGGTGCCGAACCTCGTCGACGGCGCGCGCATGGAAGGCATCGAGTCGATGGCGCGCCTCGACGACGGCTCGATCGTCGCGGTCGGCACCTCGATGGTGAACACGCCGCTGCAGGGGTTCGTCATCAAGCTCGACGCCGAGGGCAACCTCGACACGAGCTTCGGCGGCGGCGACGGCGCCGTGTTCACGATGGCGACGTACGCGCACGCGGTCGGCATCGACAGCCTGGGACGCATCGTCGCCGCCGGCGAGCACATCGAAGGCGGCGTCTACACGAGCACGGTGACGCGCCTCGACGCCGACGGCACGCTCGACGACGGCTTCGGCACCGGCGGCGTCGCGACGCTCGACTGGGACGGCGCCGGCAACTCGGGCTACCTCACGAGCCTCATCGTCAATGCGGACGACAGCGTCACCGTGGGCGGCATGTACAGCGTCTACGGCGACGGCTTCGGCAACGACTACGCGGTCGCGCGCTTCGACAGCGCCGGCACGCTCGACCCGACGTTCGGCGACGACGGCTGGCGCGTCTTCCACGATCCGAGCGACCCCTCGTTCATCAACTCGATCAACCGCATCGCGGCGACGCCCGACGGCGGCATCGCCTGGGCCGGCTACTACACGAATCCGGACGGCTACTCGCAGGTGATCCTCGGCCACCTCGACGCGGACGGGCTCACCGACGCCGCGTTCGGCGACGACGCGACGCCGGGCTACTTCCGGCCGGCCCTGTCGCCGATCCAGAGCGACAACGTCACCGGCCTCGCCGTGCAGGCCGACGGCAAGCCGATCGTCACCGCGACGTACTTCGTCGACGATCGCGAGGTCTTTTTCGCGTTCCGGGCGACGGCGGACGGCCAGGCCGACGACAGCTTCGGCGACGCCGGCGCGTTCAGCGCCGACCTCGCGCCCGACGGCACCTACAGCGAAGCCAGCGCGATCGCGGTGCAGCCGGACGGTCGCATCGTCATCGCCGGGCGCGCCGAACGCGCGGACATCTTCCAGGTCGATCTCGGCGCGGTGCGCCTCCTCAGCGGCGGCGGACCGACCGACCGGATCTTCGCGAACGGCTTCGATTCGTAAGTCGCCGTCTTCGCGACGACGGCCTTTGCACGGCCCCGATCTCATGATCGGGGCCGTTTTTCGTCGGGTCGCTTCGTCGCCGCCAACGCGGCGTCAGAAGCGCAGCACCGCGTGCAGCGGCGCATCGAACGTCCAGCGCCGACGGCCGTCGAGGAATCCGATCTCCGCGACGACCGCCGCGCCGGCGAGCCGGGCGCCGGCCTGGACGCACAGCGCGGCCGCGGCGAGCAGCGTGCCGCCGGTCGCGAGCACGTCGTCGACGACGAGCACGCGCTCGTCGCGGACCAGCGCATCGGCGTGCATCTCGAGACGGTCGCTGCCGTATTCGAGCGCGTAGTCGACGCCGATCGTCGAATGCGGCAGCTTGCCGGGCTTGCGCATCGGCACGAACCCGGCGCCGAGCGCGCGCGCCGCTGCCGCACCGAAGATGAAGCCGCGCGCCTCGATGCCGACGACGCGCTCGATGCGCGCGTCGCCGAACGGCAAAATCAGCGCATCGATCGCGGCGCCGAAAGCGCTCGCATCGGCGAGCAGCGGCGTCAGGTCCTTGAAGACGACGCCCTGGCGCGGAAAGTCCGCGACGTCGCGCACGTAGCGGACGAGATCGACGCTCACGCTTCGTCGGCCACCGGCTCCGCGGCCGGCGGCGCCGGCTTGCGGTACGAGCCGATGAAGATGCCGGCGAGCGAGAGGCCGACGCCGACCCAGTCGAGCGTGCGCGTCGGCCGCGCGAACAGGATCACGTCGAACACGAACGAGAGCGCCGGCTGCAGCAGCAGCAGCAGGCCGATCAGCGAGGCCGCAAGCTGCGGCATCGCGCGCGTCAGCAGCACCCAGCCGAGCACCTGGCCGAAGAAGCCGAGGCCGAGCAGCGCCGACCACGCCTCTGCGTCGGGCAGCACGAACGAATCGCCTTCGACGAGCGCGGCGATGCCGAGCACGGCAGCGCAGAGCAACGAGCTCACGCACAGGAGCTGCGCCGGCGCGAGCTTGACGTGGCCCGCACGCTGCGCGTGGCGCGTCGACAGCATGTACACGGCGTACGCGACGCCGGTCACGACGCCGAGGATCACGCCGAGCTGGTACTGCGCGCCGACGCGGCTCCAGTCGAGGCCGACGAGCAGATAGAGCCCGACGAACGCGAGCGCGACGCCGGCGAGGAATTGCCAGCCGAGCCGTTCGCGATAGATCAGGAACCCGGCGAGCGCCATCAGGAACACCTGGAAGTTGCCGAGCAGCGTCGCGAGGCCGGGTCCGACGTAGAGGATGCTGCGGTGCCAGAGCATCAGATCGGCCGCGAAGGCGACGCCGGGAATCAGCAGCCAGGCGAAGTCGCTCCACGCGACGCGCCGCCATTGGCCGAGCGCGACGAGCCCGATCAGCAGCATCCCGCCGCCGAACGCCATGCGATAGAACGCCGACACGGTCGGGCCGACGTGCGCGATCTTGACGAACAGGCTCGTCGTGCTGATCGCCGCGGCGCCGGCGATCATCTCGATCAGCGCGGCGCGCGGAACGTCGTGATGCGAAGTCATCCGGCGACCGCGTCGTATTTCGGCAGCGGCAGGCCTTCGGCCTCGGCGGCCGCGAGCCACTCGCGCACCGCCGGGAGCTCGAGCATCGCCGCGGCGTAGCGGCGCTCGACTTCGCCGGCTTCGACGCCGTAGGTGCGAAAGCGCAGCACGACCGGCGCGTACATCGCGTCGGCGATCGAGAATCCGCCGAACAGGAACGGACCGTCGCCGGGGGCGCGTGCGCGGCATTCGCGCCAGATCCGCGCGATGCGATCGACGTCGCGGCGCGCGTCGGGCGGCACGACGAAGTTCCTCGCGCGGCGTCGGCAGTTGAACGGCAGCGCATCGCGCAGCGCCTGAAAGCCGGCGTGCATCTCGGCGCTGACCGCGCGCGCCAGCGCTCGCGCGGACGTATCGCGCGGCCAGCCGCGGCCGTCGAGGAACGTCTCGTCGACGTATTCGCAGATCGCGAGCGAATCCCAGACGACGAGATCGCCGTGGTGCAGCACCGGCACGCGACCGCTCGGCGACCAGAGACCGATGTTCCTTTCGAACTCCGGCGTGTCGAGCGGCAGGCGCACTTCGTCGAACGCGATGCCGTGATGGCGCAGCACGAGCCACGGCCGGAACGACCACGACGAGTAGTTCTTGTTGCCGATGACCAGCGTCAGCGCGTCGCTCATTTCTTGTCGTCGGAATAAGGCAGCACGAAGGCCGGGGCGCGCGAGAACACCAGCGTCGGCGACTCGCTCGGCGGCGCCATGTCGCGCGTGACGATGATGCGGCCGTTCGGATCGGCCATCAGGAGCCGCTCGCCCTTGCCCTCGATCGTCAGCATCGCGGCGCTGCCGGCCGAGAAATGCACTTCGACGCCGCTGATCGCGGGCGCCGTCGCCGCGCTCTGCGTCTTCTCGTAGAACGTCCGCACGTCGCCGAGACCGGCTTCGATGTCGCTCCAGGGCACGCGCAGCTTGTCGGCGCCGCGCAGCGCGACGTTGACGATCAGCGCGAGCGAGCCTTTCGGCTGGTTCGTCTCGACCGGCGGATTCTCCTCGCGGAGCGCATCGGTCACCGGGAATTTGACTTCGCCGTCGGCTGCGACCGGCACCGGCATCGGGCCGCTCCGGGCGTGGATGACGATGCGGATGTCTTTCGCCTGCGCACCGATCTTGCTCTCGACGCGCTGGATCGCGACGAGGCGCTCATAGCCGTCGATCGCGCGCACGGGTGCCAGCACCGGGTAGAGCGTGGCGTACGGCGTCGTGCTCTCCGTTTCGCCGGCGCCGGCGGCCAGCGCGAGCGAGGCGAGCAGGGCGATCGGGGTCATGGCCGGGTCGACATCGTGCGTCGGCGAGGGGCGCCCAGCCTAGCAGAGGCGCAGCGGGCTCGACGGTCAGACCGGCGACAGCGCTCCGGGGTCGCGCGAGTCGCCGGACTCGCGGCGCTGCTCCTTCAAGGCGGTGTCGATGGCTTCGGCGATCGGCGCGGCGCGCTCGACGTCGCTCTCGGCCACCATGACGTTGACCAGATCGAGCGCGGGAAGCTGGCCGACCGCGCCCGTGAGGTATTCGCCCGATATGAACGCCTGGATGCCGGCCTCGGCAAGCGCCGCCTTCACGAGGTTGGCGTCGATGATGTTCTCGGCTCGATAGACGATCTTCACAAAGCGGACGCTAGCCCATCGGGACGTCGCGCGCAAACGCGCTTGACGCTATGATCCGCTCGCCCGGGAGGGTGCGCGGTGGGGGGCGAGATGCCTGGCCGCGCCGGTTGCTCGCCCTGCTGCCTATACGAGGCCCTCGATGGCCCTGGTGTTGCCCGACGACGAACTCGCCGAGCGTATCCGCACGTGCGTGCTCGAGCTTCTGGTCGCACGCGGTCCCGGTCGCAGCATTTGTCCCAGCGAAGCCGCGCGAACGCTTGCGATGCGCACCGGCGCGCACTGGCAGGACCTGATGCGTCCCGTGCGCACGGTCGCCGCGGCGATGGCCGAAGCGGGCTCGATCGAAGTCCTGCAGCACGAAGCCGTGGTCGACATCGGCGACGTGCGCGGTCCCGTGCGACTTCGCCTTCGCGCGCTGCACGGCGAGCGCACCACGGGCGAAGTCGCCGCCTGACGCTGTGATGCAGTCGTCCCGGCGAACGCCGGGATCCCTGTCGATTTTCCCTCGGCGTCTTCGCGTTTCCGATGCCCCCCGCTACACTTCGCGATCCCGCAGAGATCGCGACGCCGCTCCCGCTCGCCCGCATGACCGAAGCCCACGCGCCGAATCACTTCATCCGCCAGATCATCGTCAACGATCGCGCCGCAGGAAAGCACGGCGGACGCGTGTCGACGCGGTTTCCGCCGGAGCCGAACGGCTACCTGCATCTCGGCCATGCGAAGTCGATCTGCCTCAACTTCGGCCTCGCGCGCGAATTCAAGGGCAATTGCGACCTGCGCTTCGACGACACGAATCCGGCCAAGGAAGAACAGGAGTACGTCGAAGCGATCAAGAACGACGTGCTCTGGCTCGGTTTCGAGTGGAACAACCTGCGCCACACCTCGGACTATTTCGAGGTGCTCTATCTCTGCGCCGAGAAGCTGATCCGCGACGGCAGGGCGTTCGTCTGCGATCTCTCGGCCGACGAGGTGCGCGAGTACCGCGGCACGCTGACCGAGCCCGGCCGCAATTCGCCGTCACGCGGGCGCAGCGTCGAGGAGAATCTCGATCTCTTCCGCCGCATGCGCGAGGGCGAGTTCGCCGACGGCGCGCGCACGCTCCGCGCGAAGATCGACATGGCGTCCGGCAACATCAACATGCGCGATCCGACGATCTACCGGATCCGCAAGCTGACGCACCAGCACACCGGCGATGCCTGGCCGATCTATCCAATGTACGACTACGCGCACTGCGTGTCGGACGCGGTCGAGGGCATCACGCATTCGCTGTGCACGCTCGAGTTCGAGGATCACCGGCCGCTCTACGACTGGTTTCTCGACCAGCTCGATCTCACCGATCACGTCGAGCTCGTCGACCCGATGCGCCGCGCCGGTCTCGCCGGCATGCCGAGCCGGCCGCAGCAGATCGAGTTCGCGCGCGGCAATCTCGACTACACGGTGATGTCCAAGCGCAAGCTGATGGCGCTCGTGCAGGAAGGCCTCGTCGACGGCTGGGACGATCCGCGCCTGCCGACGCTCGCCGGCGTGCGCCGCCGCGGCTTTCCGGCGGCCGCGATCCGCGCGTTCTGGGAGCGCGCCGGCGTCACCAAGCAGAACTCGGTGATCGAGTTCAGCGTGCTCGAAGGCAGCGTGCGCGAGGCGCTCGACGCGAGCGCGCCGCGGCGCATGGCGGTGCTCGATCCGCTGAAGCTCGTCGTCACGAACCTCGACGCGGCGCACGAGGAATCGATCGAGTTCGCCAATCATCCGAAGGATCCCGCGCTCGGCACGCGCCACGTGCCGTTCTCGCGCGAGCTCTGGATCGAGCGGGATGATTTCGCCGAAGTGCCGCCGAAGGGATTCCACCGCCTCGTGCCGAACGGCGAGGTGCGTCTGCGCAACGTCGGCATCGTGCGCTGCGAGAGCATCGTCAAGAACGCCGACGGCTCCGTCCGCGAAGTGCATTGCTCGCTCGATCCGACAACGCGCCACGGCATGCCGGGCGCCGATCGCAAGGTCAAGGGCACGATCCACTGGGTCAGCGCGCGCCATGCGATCCTGGCCGAGGTGCGGCTCTACGATCGCCTGTTCACGGTGCCCGACCCCGACGACACGAGCGACGGCAAGAGCTACGCCGAGCATTTGAACCGGGATTCGAAGCGTGTCGTCGAGGGCTGGCTCGAGCCTTCGCTCGCGGCGACGGAGCCCGAGCACAACGTGCAGTTCGAGCGGCTGGGTTACTTCGTCGCCGATCGCCGCGATTATTCGCGTGCAAAGCCGGTGTTCAATCGGACCGTGACGCTGCGCGATTCGTACGCTGCACGCTGAGTCGCTCTTCCTCCCTCCCGCTTCGCTCTTCTCCCTCTCCCGCTGGCGAGAGGGTCGGGGTGAGGGCATCGGAGTGATGCGCTCCGGATCCGCCGTCGCAAGATTTCCCTCACCCTGCCCTCTCCCGCAAGCGGGAGAGGGAAAGAGAGAGCGCGCTTGGCCGTTGGCGCACTTAGCCGCTCGCGCGCACCACGGTCGGCTCCGGATTCATCATCCTCAGATAATGCCGATCGAATGCCGCGAGCTGGCTTTCGAGCTCCGAATACGGACCGGGCTCCCACGCGATCGAAGTGACGCCGAGATGCGCGTTCGCGCAAAGCTCCCAGTCCTGGCGATTCGTCATGTCCCAGAACTCGATCGCGGGCTCGGGATTGAAGCCCTCGGCCGCGATCGCGTCCGGATGGAAATACCAGTCGCACAGGATGCGCGTGCGGTCGATCGCGAGCGGCAGCGCGCGGTGCACCATCACGTAGTCCGGATGGAACGAGATGAACGCGCCCGGGAACACGGTGTAGTAGTAGACGCGGCCGAGCTCCTCGGCGGAAAGCCCCTTGAACGGCAACGCGCAGCGCGCGCCGCCCATCGTCATGCTGCCCTGCGGGTTCGTCATCAGCATCGGGCCGCCGAGCACGGGACCTTCGTCGAGATCGTTCTCGGAATTGCGGAACGGCGTCAGCTTGTTCAGCAGCGGATGCACGGTCGGGCAGTGATAGCACTCGCTGAAGTTGTGGAAGAACAGCTTCCAGTTCGCCGCGACGTCGTACGTTTCCTGATGCACCGACTCGAGCTCGTCCGCGTGCCGGTGCGCGAACTTCCCGACCAGCGCCGGCAGCGCCTCGACGAACGGCTGCGGGTGCCTGGCGAGACTCACAAAGATGAAGCCCTGCCAGATCTCGAGGGCGACCTTGTGCAGCGGATAGTCGGCGACGTTGAAGCCGGCGACGTCGGCCATCGTCGGCACGCCGCGCAGCGCGCCGTCGAGGCCATAGGTCCACGCGTGGTACGGGCACTGGATCGTCGCGCCGAGCACGCCGGAATGCTCCTGGCAGAGCCGGCTGCCGCGATGGCGGCAGTGATTGTGGAATGCGCGGATCTCGCCCGACGCGTCACGCAGCACGATCACGCTCTCGCGGTCGAGCTCGAACAGGAAATAGCAGCCGGCGCGCGGAATTTCCGAGGCGTGGCCGACCAGCAGCCACGACTTGTAGAAGATCCGCTCGCGCTCGGTCCGGAAGATCTCGGGCGACGTGAAGTAATCGCGCGCCAGCGTGTGCTGGCCATGGGAAGTCCTGGTTTTCATGCCGGGTGCTCGCTCAGTTCGTAATCGAGCTCGTAGAAATGCTTGCCGCCCTCGGCGATGACGATGTTCATCGCGCCGCCGAGGCCCGCGAGCTCGCCGGTGCCCGAATCCGGCACGACGATGATATTGAGATACGGCGCGCCGCGCGTCATCGTCGCGTTGTGCTGCAGGACGAACGTGCCCGTGCGGCCGCCGAGCGTGCCGCTGACCTTCTCGATCGCGACGTAGCCGGCCGAGCCCTGCGTGCCGGTCATCGCGCTCAGCATCTCGCCCTTCGAGCTCGCCTCGAGATCGCCGTGGTAGTGCTTGTCGATCGACAGACGGCCGCGCGTCGCGCCGTCACTTTCGTCCTCGAAGGCCAGCGGCTGCGGGTTCAGCTTGACGTCGAACGGTCCTTTCGCGAGTTGGCGCATGAGGCAGCTCCGATTCCCGGTCGCGGCCGCCTACTTTAGCGGATGCGGCGTTATGCTTGGCGCATGCGCGTGATCCCGGCCGCTCTTTCGCTGCTGCTCGCCGCCTGTGCGAGCGGTCCCGCGCGCTCGTCGGATCCGCCGCCGGCGGGCGATCAGGTCGATTATCGCTGCACGACCGATGCGGACTGCGAGGTCAAGAACGTCGGCAACTGTTGCGGGTATTACCCGGCGTGCGTCAATCATGAGAGTCCGACGTTTCCGGATCGCGTGAAAGCGGAATGTGCGAAGAAGTCGATGATGGGCGTTTGCGGGTTTCCCGAGATCAAGGGTTGCGCGTGTGTCGAGGGGAAATGCGCGGCTGCCGATGAAGCGGCGCAGCGGCAGTAGCGGGAGCGCTTCGCGGGATTGCCCTCACCCTGCCCTCTCCCGCGAGCGGGAGAGGGGAAAGACCTGCGAGTGGCCGATGAATGTCATGCAAGCCGGGCGCGTTCGAGCGCTGCGACACCGCGCATCAGGCGCAGGCCGAGATAGCAGTGCGAGCCGCACGGAAGCAGGCCGGCTTGCTCGAACGTGCGCAGGTACCATGCCGGCGTGCGCGCGATGTAGCCGTGCCGATCGCCGGTGACGCGGTCGCGGCGCGTGAACACTTCGATGAAGGCGACGCCTTCGAGCATGTCGACGACGCCGGCGAGGCCGGCGCGGATTTCCGCGACCTTGAGATAGTGCAGCACGTCGCTGCAGACGACGAGGTCGAAGCGCGTGTCGAGGCGAAGCTCGGCGAGCTGACCGAATCTCGCGAGCCCGATGTTGCGGCTGCGACCGTAGCGGCGCACGACGTACTCGCTCGCGTCGAGCCCGCGATACTCGACGCCGGGCCGAAGCCGGAGGAGCGGCGCGCGCCATGCCGCTTCGCCGCAGCCGACATCGAGGACGCTCTCGATCTTGCGGCCCAGATAATATTCGGCGACCGCGACGGCCATGCCGACCTTGCGGGCGAGCGCGTCCTTCGAGCCGACGGCATGGCGCGGATGGCGGTACCATTTGTCGAAGTACGCGTGGTCGTAGATTTTCGGCATGGCGTCTCGCACTCGTCGCCGCGGCGCGCCATCGTAACCGCCTGCCGCCTCGTGGAGGAGCGTCGTGAGCACAACGCCCGAGCGTCGTCCGCCGTTGCCGCCGTTCACGCACGAGACGGCGATCCAGAAAGTGCGCATGGCCGAGGACGCGTGGAACACGCGCGATCCCGAGCGCGTGTCGAAGGCGTACACGATCGACAGCCGCTGGCGCAATCGCGCGGAGTTCTTCGGCGGGCGCGAAGCGATCGTCGCGTTCCTGACGCGCAAGTGGGCCCGGGAGCTCGACTATCGCCTGATCAAGGAGCTCTGGGCGTGCGCCGACGATCGCATCGCCGTGCGCTTCGCGTACGAGTGGCACGACGATTCGGGCCAGTGGTATCGCTCGTACGGCAACGAGAACTGGGCGTTCGACGAGAACGGCCTGATGCGCCAGCGCCATGCGAGCATCAACGATCTGCCGATCACCGAAGGCGCGCGGCTGTATCGCTGGCCGGCCGGACCGCGGCCCGCGGACCATCCGGGATTGTCGGACCTCGGCCTCTGATCAATTCGGCCACGCGCGCTTGAGGCGCGCGCACGCTTCGCCGATGGCCGCTTCGTCGATCGCGCCGTAGCCGAAGACGAGCCCCTGCCGCGACGTCGCGCCGATGTGGAACGGGCGCAGCGAGAGGACGCCGACCTCGTTGCGTCGAGCGAGATCGACCAGCGCGGCGACGTCGACCGACGCATCCGCGTACGCCGAAAGATGCAGCCCCGCGATGCTCGGGATCGGCTGCAGCCAGCGGCCGAAATCGCGCGCGAGATTCGCGAGCAGCGCATGGCGCCGCGCCGCATACACCGTGCGCATGCGCCGCACGTGGCGCGCCATGTGGCCCTCGGCGATGAACGCCGCGAGCGTTTCCTGCTCGATGACGCCGCAGTGCCAGTCGGCGTCGCGCTTCGCCGCGATGAGCGCGCGCAGCGCCCACGGCGGCGCGACGATGTAGCCGAGCCGGATCGCCGGGAAAAGACTCTTCGAAAACGTGCCGACGTAGAACACGCACTCGGCGCGATCGAGCGTCTGCAGCGCATCGAGCGGGCGCGCGCCGAAACGGAACTCTCCGTCGTAGTCGTCCTCGACGACGACCGCGCCGCGTGTCGCGGCGAAATCGAGCAGCTCCGCGCGCCGACGCGCCGACATCGCGCAGCCGAGCGGAAACTGATGCGAGGGCGACACGCAGACGATGCGCGCCGCGCGCGGCAGCCGCTCGACGACGAGCCCTTCGGCATCGACGCGTACCGGCGCGAGCTTCGCGCCGGCCGCGAGAAACGCGGCGCGCTGCGGCGGATAGCCGGGATTCTCGACCGCGACGACGGTGCGGCTGGCGCCGGCGATCATTCGTTCGAACCTGTCCCGATCGGCGACCCGACGCTCCCAGCCCATGTCGATGAGGAGCTGCCGGACGTGTTCGTAATCTCCGCGCTCGATGGGACGCAGCGTCACTGCCATGAGTCGAGCACTCTACCGATAGCCTCGATGGTATTCCAATTCCGTGTCGTGGCGGCCGCGCCAAAGAGGCGGTCGAGCGAACCGAGGCACGCGATCGCTTTCATCCGGCGCCGATAGACGCCGAAGACGAACCGGCGATCGCACGCGAGCACCTTCACCATCCACGGACCGCGAGCAGGGAGCTGCATCGGCAGGTCTGGCGTTGCACGGGACGCCCGCGACAGCACGCTGACGAAACGCACGATGTCGGGGCGCTTTGGAATGCCAGCGAAGCATTCGCTCGTCAGCAGCCTTGCGATGTCGTGGCCAGCGCAGATCAGGATGTGAGTCTGAAAGGGAAGCCGCCGCGCGAACTCCGCATGGAGGCGCGCGCGGCTGGTCCGCCGTCGGATCACGAACGTCCCGGCCGCTCCGATGTTGGCGACGCC
>Ga0081540_1003893_pt1 | contig 11631 bp, 8 predicted proteins | sample TabmetS2T1R1_FD_71024 | JGI IMG/M metagenome (GOLD analysis project Ga0081540, IMG submission 71024) | Tabebuia heterophylla rhizosphere microbial communities from the University of Puerto Rico - S2T1R1 | ecosystem: Host-associated > Plants > Roots > Rhizosphere ...
GACGCTGTTCATCGCGGCGGTTGGCTTTGCCGATGACGTCCACTCCATCCCGGTCGTGCCGCGGCTCCTGCTGCAGGGCGCGGCGGTCGCAGCGGTGATCTTGGCCGCCCCCGACAATCTCAGGATCGTCGGCGCCTGCCCGCTCTGGCTCGAGCGCGGTCTGCTGTTCGTCGCGGGCCTGTGGTTCGTCAATCTCGTCAACTTCATGGACGGGCTGGACCTGATGACGGTCGCCGAAATCGTGCCCGTCACCGGCGCGCTCGTTGTGCTCGGCTGGCTCGGCGAGCTCCCGGCGACGACAACGGTCGCCGCCGCGGCGATGTTCGGAGCGATGCTCGGCTTCGCGCCTTTCAACCGGCCGGTGGCAAAGATATTTCTCGGCGACGTCGGCAGCCTGCCGATCGGCCTGCTCGTCGGCTGGTGCCTGCTGCAGCTCGCCTGGCATCAGCAATTCGCCGCCGCCCTGCTGCTGCCGCTCTATTATCTCGCCGACGCCACCGTGACGCTGTTTCGGCGCGCCGCCCGCCGAGAGCCGGTTTGGGCGGCGCATCGCACTCACTTCTATCAGCGCGCCACCGACAACGGCTTTTCGGTATCGCGCGTGGTGGGCAGCGTTTTCGCGCTCAACATCCTGCTCGCCGCACTGGCAATCGGCTCGGTCATGACCTCGTCAATGGCCGTTGCAATCCTGCTTTTCATCGCGGGCGGCATCGCCACGGCGCTCCTGATGCACCGCTTCTCGCGCCGGCAGTCTCCCGGCTAGCCGGGCTTCTCCTGCAAGAGCTCGCGGATCAGGCCGCAATAGTCGGTCATGGCGATTTCAAAATCGAATCGCCTGGAGATTTCGGCCGCGCGTTCGGCCCGCTGCGGGTCCTTGGCGCCAGCGGCGCGGCTGATCGCTTTCGCCAGCTCATCGGCTCTGCCGGGTTCGGCGACCCAGCCAACATCGTGTTCGGTCACCGTCAACGCCGCCTCGGCATCCGCTTCGGAAACCAGGATCACCGGCCGCCCGATCGCCAGCAGATTGTAGAACCGGCTGGGCACCGATACGCCGGCGACGTTCTTGCGGTAGGGAATGATCCAGGCGTCCGCGGCCGAAAGAAACGCGTCCAACTGATCGTCCTCGACGCGGTCGACCAGCGTGACGTTCGGAAGTTTGGCCTCGGACTGCATCTGCCGCAATTGATCGAACCCTACTCCCCAGCCCGACAGCAGGAAGTGGACATCCCTCTCGCCCTGCAACAGGCGCGCCGCCTCGAACACGATGACGGGGTCGTGGGTAAAGCCGAGATTACCGGATAGTCCGACGACAAAGGGCGCGGAAAGCGAGCGGCGATACGGATTGTCGGGAGCAATCGGCCGAACGCCGGGCGCAAGCGTCGCCCAGTTCGGAATGAAGCGGATCTTGTCGCGGGTCATTCCGCGATAGCGCAGCAACAGCTTTTCCGTATCGCGGCCGATGATGACGACGGCGTCGAGCGCGCGAAACATCGGCGCGTTCAGGGCGCGCATCGCTTTCGCCACGATCGACTGCGGCTTCAACAGGCCTGCCATGACGAGAACGTCGGGATAGAGATCGTGCATGATCAGCACCGATCTCGCGCCTTTCAGTTTCGCGGCAGCGGCAAACGCATAAGGCAGCATGAAGGGTGCGGGCACGGTGAGCGCGACGTCGCCGCGCCGCAGCTTCGCCAGCATCGCGAAAAACGTCCGAGCCGTAAACAGCGTTTCGGCCAAGGCGCGCTTGAGCAGCGCGCCCTTGCCCGGCATCCGGTTCCTGACCTCGACGACCTCAGGCTTGCCGGCGCGCGCAGCGGCGGCGGAGCCTGCCGTTCCCGACAACACCAGAACCTCGGCTTCTCGCGCCACGCGCTCCGAGATCGACGCCATGATCGCGGCCGTCGTGCTCGGATCCGGCGGATAATGCTGGCTGACGACGACGACTTTACCGGACTGCTGCATCATTGCCTTCGAAATGGCCTGCATGGCCGGCGGATGTCGGAGAAAGATCAGGCGGCGTTCGATCCGAACTCGGGCACGGCATCCTTGAGCACCGCCCGGATGGTGGAACGGTCGTCCCGCGCAATCGCATCCTCCAGCGCTGCCAGCCATTTGCGCAACGTCTGCATCGGCGGCTCGTTCGGCTTGGCCGCCATGATGCCGGCGACGCCGATCTCCACCGGAGGCTCCTCGCTGGCGAACAGGATCTCGTTCAGCCGCTCGCCCGGCCGCATGCCGGTGAACACGATCTCGATATCGATGCCGGGTTCGAGGCCGGACAGGCGGATCATCCGCTCGGCCATTTCCACGATCTTGACCGGCTGTCCCATGTTGAGGACGTAGACCGAGACGTCGGGCCGCGCCGGCGTCAGCGCGTGCGTGGAAGCGGTCAGCACGAGATCGCAGGCTTCGCGGATGGTCATGAAGTAGCGGACCATATCCGGATGCGTCACCGTGACCGGGCCGCCGGCCTCGATCTGCGACTTGAATTTCGGCACCACCGATCCGTTCGACGCCAGCACGTTGCCGAACCGCACCGAGATCAACCGCATGTGCGGCTTGCCCTCCGATTGCGTCATCAGGTCATGATCGAGCGCCTGGCAATACATTTCGGCAAAGCGCTTGGTCAGGCCCAGCATCGAGACCGGCTCGATCGCCTTGTCGGTCGAGATCATCACCATCGCAGTGGCGCCGGCGGCCAGCGCAGCGTCGGCGACGTTGACCGATCCGAAGATGTTGGTCTTGACGCCCTCGCTCCAGTCGCGCTCGAGGATCGGGACGTGCTTCAGCGCGGCGGCATGGAACACGATGTCGGGCTTGAAATCCCGCATCAGGTTCATGATCCGGTCGCGATCGCGGATATCGGCTATGCGGCCCTCGATCACGGCATGGGCCGAGCGCGCCGTCAGCGCCTCCGTCACCGCGTAAAGCGCCGGTTCCGAATGCTCGATCACCAACAGCCGCGCGGCGCCGAAGGTCGCGACGCGGTCGCAGATCTCCGATCCGATCGAGCCGCCGCCGCCGGTGACGATCACCGCCTTGCCCTTCACCAGCGCTTCAAGCCGGGCGTAATCGATCTTCTCGCTCGGCCGCAGCAAAAGGTCTTCGACGGCGACATTGGTCAGCCGCGGCACGTCGCCGCTTTCGAGCGACGGCAGGCGGCTGACGAACAGGCCGAGCCGCTTGGCCCGCATCAGAACCGCCTCGGGATGCGCCTCGGGCTCGAACGCCGACGGGGTCATGACCACCCGCGAAATCGGCTTGCCACGCCCCGCATAATCGCGAATCACGTCCTCGACGTCGTCGATCCCGCCGACCACCGGCACGTTGCGGATCGACTGTCCGCGATCCGCCGGCGATGGCGACAGCACGCCGACCGGCCAAAGCTGCTTGACCGCGCCGCTCTCGATGGCGCGCAGCAGCACCTCCGCGTCAGCGGCCCGGCCGATCAGCAGGGTCGATGAGGCCCCTTCGGTCCGGGCATGGTGGCGAACCCGCGAATAGCGGAAATATCTGTAGCCAAAGCGGAGCGCGCTCAGCGCGAAAACCTGGAGGAACCAGTAGAGAACGATGGTGATACGGCCGAACAGGACCGGCGCCTTGCCGCTCGATGCCGCGAAAATGAAGGCGTAGTCCAGGACGACGAGCGTCACCGCCAGAACGCTCGCCACGCGCAGGATGTTCAGCGCATCGGGGAGCGAAATGAAGCGCCATTTCGTCGTCGTCAGGTTGAAAACGTAACAGATCACGATGCTGAAGCCGACGAAGAGCGGCAGAATGCGCAGCAGCAGCGGCAGGCGGGCATAGAAGGCCTCGCCCCCCTCGAACCTCAGGTAGAAACTTGCGAGTAACGCAACCGCCGTCGCCAGCGCGTCATGCGCGGCGATCAGGAAGTTGCGGCGGGTCAGTTGCGAAAGGGGCGTCATTCCAATGGCCGGCTGCGGAAAACGGGGGGATTCGCGAGGCGCGCCCCTTCTTGCCCGCTGATATCTTATCTCCGGCGTGCATGCCAGCGATCATGGCCGGGCGGTTCCCGAAGCTTCCACAGCCTCGCCGCCGGATCTGGCGCGCAGCACCATGCCTCCGGCGACGCCGACGCCCAGCACGTACATCCAGCCTTCATGAAAATCGAACAGATGCGAATTGAACAGTGAACTGAACACGTTCTGCAGCACCACCATCAGACCGATCCAGGCCGCCAGCCCCTCGCCGCGGAACAGCGAGAAATGCGCAAACCACATCGCGTACAGGATCACGACCCCGATCGTGCCCCATTGAACCGCGACGTTGAGGGTCTGGTTATGCGGGTTCCCGATCACCTGGCCCTGTGCCAGCACCGCGGGGCCGGTCGCCGCCGCCTCGAAAAGCCCTCGCGTCGATCCGGTGCCGTGGCCGATGACCGGCGCCTCGGCAAAGAACCGTAGCGATTTTTCCCAGAATTCCAGCCGCAGGCCGATCGATGTCGGCTGATTGAGTTCCTTGTAGATCCGGTAGTCGCGCGCGAACTTGTCGGTGGTCGCCTGCAGTTGCGGCGATACCGTCCAGGCCAGCGCGCCGAGCACGATTGCGGCGACCGTCAGCAGCACGTTGGTTCGCCATCTCAGATGCGCCATCGCAAACACGGCGAGCATGATCGGCAGCGTGACCAGCGCCGTGCGCGACACGATGACGAACGCCATGTTGAGCACGAAGTTCGCCGCGAGCGCCGTCAGCAGCAGCGCCTGCCGGATTTTTCCGTCGCGCAACGATGTGATGATGGGGTAAGCGAGCACGACCGTGCACAGCACGAATTCCTGGCTCTGGTCGATGTAGTTCTTGACAAAGATGCCCCGCTCGACGGCGCCCCGCTTGAACGCAAGGCTCGGCTCCAGCATCACCAGCCACGACACCGGAACCATCAGCGTGCAGGAAACCAGGAAGCCGATGAACACCCACATTCCGCGCGTCGAGCGCTCGAAATGATGGAGGAGGAACGGCAACAGGAGCAGTTTCGTCACCGGGCTCAAGGCATAGAGCCGCGCGCCCCAAGATGCATCCGACCACAGTGTCCCAAGCGTCGCCAGCGCGGCAAGCGCGATCGGAAGCAGGCAGATCGGCCGCTGCAACGAGCGCAGAAACGGCCGCAGTTCCAGCGTCGCCGCCAGCGCGACAAGCCAGAGCACCATGCCGATACCGACCCCGCTGGTCGACCACGGCAGCAGCACCGCCACCAGAACGGCGACAAGATCGACAATCAGCCGCCGCTTGGCCGGATCGCGTTGGGCCGCAAGAACAGCCGACAGCATCGAGCCGATCGAACCGGCCTTCCCGCCTTGACGATCGGCAGTCATACCGACCGGTCCGGGCCTGCCGGCGCATGATGCCGTTTGGCCGCGAGAGTCATGCCACCGGCAACGCCGACGCCAAGCACGTACATCCATCCTTCGTGGAAATCGAAGATGTGCGAATTGAACATCGAGGTGAAGATGTTTTGCACCACGACCAGCAGTCCGATCCAGGCCACGAGCCCCTCGCCGCGAAACAACCGCAAATGCGCAAACCACATCGCATACAGCACGATGATCCCGACCGCGCCCCACTGAACCGCAACGGCCAGCGTCTGGTTGTGCGGATTGCCGATCACCTGTGCCGTGGCGACATTACCCGCACCGCTGGCGGCATTCCGAAACAGCCCGAGCGTGGAGCCGGTTCCGTTACCGACCACCGGCGAGGCGGCAAAAAACTGCAGCGACTTCCGCCAATATTCCAGCCTCATCCCGACCGATGTAACCTGATTTTCCTGCATGTACCGCTGGTAGTCGCTGACGATGGTTTCCGCCTTCCGCTGCAGCAGCGGCGATGTGGCAAGAACCAGACCGGCCAGGACGACCAGCCCGCCGAAGATCATCAGGCTGGTTCGCCATTTCAGGTGGAGCAGTGCGAACACGGCGATCATGACCGGGATCGTCACCATCGCCGTGCGCGAAACGATCACAAAGGACATGTTGACGATGAAGCCTAACGAGATCGCCACCAGCATCATCGCCAGCCACAGCCTGTTGGCCCGCAGGAGACGGACGACCGGATAGGCCAGCGCGACCGCGCACAGCGCGAATTCCTGGCTCTGGTCGATATAGTTCTTGACGAAGATGCCGCGCTCCGCCTCCGCGGCGGGCTTCAGCGACAGACCTGGATCGATCAGCACGATCCAGGACACCAGCATCAGCAAGGTGCACGACACCAGGAACGCGATGAAGACCCACATTCCGCGCGCCGAACGCTCGAAATGGTAGAACAGGCCGGGCAACACCAGAAGCTTGAGCGTGGGACCAACGGCGTAGAGACGCGCGCCCCACGCCGCATCCGACCAGAGTGTGCCGACGACGGCGAGTCCGGCGAAAGCAAGCGGCAGATAGCAGATCGGTTGTTTCAGCAGGCGCGCGAAGGCTCGCCAGTCAGTTCCGACGGCCACGGCGCCGAGCCAGCAGGGCACGAAAATTCCCGGCAGGCTCGTCGACCACGGCAGCGTCAATGCGGCGAGAACCGCGAAAACATCCGCGACCGTCATCCACACCGCCTGGTCGCGCCAACGCCGCCCTATCCCCGGCTTCGGCAAGAACACCGCGCCCACGCTCACGCCTTGCCTCCCCGCGCGCGGCCGACCAGCGATGTCGTGCTGTGGCCCGGCAGAATGTCGACGAGCACGACCTCGCCGCCTGCGGCCTCGACGATCTCGTGGCCGACGACCTGCTCGCGGGTGTAGTCGCCACCCTTGACCAGCACGCTCGGCCTCACTTTCGCAATCAGGTCGATCGGCGTGTCCTCCTCGAAGATCGCGACGAGATCGACCGCCTCAAGCGCCGCCAGCACCTCGGCGCGCGCCCGCTCGTCCTGAACCGGCCGCCCCTCGCCCTTCAACCGCTTCGTCGAGGCATCGCTGTTGAGGCCGACGATCAGGCGGTCGCAGGCGCCGCGCGCCGCCGTCAGCACCTTGACGTGGCCGGGATGCAGGATGTCGAAGCAGCCATTGGTGAAGCCTATGCGCAGCCCCTGCCTGCGCCATTCGGCAAGATGCGCATCGAGATCGCCGCCTGCCGCCACGATCTTTTCCTCGGCCGCCAGCGACGCATGCGGCAGGATCTTTCGCCGCAGTTCGGCCGGCGTCACGGTAGCGGTGCCCTTCTTGCTGACCGCGACCGCCGCCGCGGCATTCGCGGTCCGCAGCGCCGCCTCCCAATCGGCGCCAGCCGCAAGCGCCAGCGCCAGCGCCGCAGCGACCGTGTCGCCAGCGCCCGATACGTCGCGCACCTTGACCGGCAGCGCCGGCACGTGGATCGCGTCGCCGCCGCGAACCACCAGCGTCATGCCGTGTTCGCTTTGCGTCACCAGCATCGCCCCGCAATCGGCGAGAATCATCGCATCCTGCGCCGCGCCGGCAATGTCCTGGTCGGTATCGGCGCGGCTGCGGGTGGCTTCCGCGAACTCCTTGCGGTTCGGCGTCAGCAGCGTGGCGCCGCGATAGATCGCGAAATTGGCGCTCTTGGGATCGACGATCACGCGCTTGCCGAGCTTCTTGGCGGCGTCGATGATGTTGCGGATCACCCGCGCCGTCAGCACGCCCTTGGCGTAGTCGGACAGCAGCACGATATCGGCGCGCGCGACCTGCGGCAGGATCGCATCGATCAGCCTTTGCTCGACATCGGTCGAAGCCGGCGCGGCGATTTCCCAGTCGGCGCGCAGCATGTGGGTGGAAAAATGCTCGGAGACGAAGCGCACCTTGCGCGTCGTCGGGCGGCGAGAATCAGTGACCAGCACGGCCTCGATCAAGGTCTCCCGCGCCAGATCAGCCTTCAGTCTGGCGCCTGCGTCATCCTCGCCGACCAGGCCGGCAAAGATACAGCGCGCGCCGAGCGAAGCGATGTTGCGGGCGACATTGCCGGCGCCGCCGACATTGGTCTCGCTGCGCTGGACCGCGATGACGGGCGCCGGCGCTTCCGGCGAAACGCGCGATACCTCGCCATAGACGAATTCGTCGAGCATGAGGTCGCCGATGCAGAGCACCGTCTTGCTCGGGATCGCCTGGATCAGGGCTTCGAAATCGAACATCTGTCTACCTGCGGCCCGTCAGCGAAAGCGATCGGCGCGATTGAGAAAATTCTTCACATAGGTTTCGACCGCGTCTTCCAGCGCAGTGAAGCCTCCATTATAGCCGGCGCCCAGCAGCCGATCGACTTCGCTCTGGGTGAAGTATTGATAGCTGCCGCGGATCGCTTCGGGCATGTCGATATACTGGATGTTCGGCTTGGCGCCGAGCGCGGCATAGGCCGACAGCATCAGGTCGCGAAAGCTGCGCGCGGTGCCGGTGCCGACGTTGAAGATGCCGCTGACCGATGGCGTCGCGAGCAGCCACATCGTCACGCGCACGACGTCGTCGACATAGATGAAATCGCGGCGCTGGTCCCCATCGGCGATGCCTTCGCGGTGCGACTTGAACAATTGCACGGGACGCCCGGCCTTGATGTCGTCGAAGCGCCGCGCCAGCACGCTCATCATCGTGCCCTTGTGGTATTCGTTGGGGCCGAACACGTTGAAGAACTTCAACCCGGCCCATTGCGGCGGCAGCCGCTCGCCGCGCGCGGCCCGTTCGGCGACCGCCATATCGAACTGATGTTTGCTCCAGCCGTAGAGGTTCATCGGCCGCAGCTTCTTCAGCGCATCCATCGATTGGTCGTCGCGAAAGCCCTGATCGCCATCGCCATAGGTCGCGGCCGAGGACGCGTAGATCAGCGGTGTGGCGTTGGCCGTGCACCAGTCCAGCAGCCGCATCGACAGGCGGAAATTGGTCTCGATCACCAGGTCGCCGTCGGTCGCCGTGGTCTCGGAGATGGCGCCGAGGTGAATGATGGCCTCCAGCCGCCGGCCCTTCAGCCACTCCATCAGTTCCGCGGGCGGCACGACATCGGCGAGCCGGCGCTTGGCCAGGTTGCGCCACTTGCCGTCATGGCCGAGCACGTCGCACACAGCCACGTCCCGGCCGGCGTCATTCAACGCAGCCACGACGTTCGACCCGATAAAACCGGCGCCCCCGGTCACCAGCAACATGCCATCCCCTGCCATGATTGTTCGGCAAAAGCTTTGCCCCACTCCCGCGCGGCAGGCAACTTGGCTTCTTGGGCAAAGCGAAGGCCGATCGACCGGCTTTACCTGCCGCTGCGGAGCGGTTACCGACGGGGCCGCAACCGGTTAGCGGCGACACAATCAAGATATGAATATAAATTCACCAAATGGGATCGAAATGGAGGATGCCGCCGATACCAGGCCGATCCTGATCGTTCCCTATATGTGGATTGGCGATTTCGTCCGCGGCCATACCGTGGTGCGGGTATTGAAGGCTCGCTGGCCGAATCGCCCGGTCGACCTCCTGGTGACCCCCCTCTGCGCCCCGCTGGTCGATTACATGCCCGGTGTCCGGGCGGGCATTGTCTGGGATCTGCCGCGCAGCCGGCTTGCCGTGGCCAGGCAGTGGGGCCTCGCCTCCGAACTGCGCGAGCGAGGCTATGGAACGGCCCTCGTGCTGCCCCGCACCTGGAAGGCGGCGATTGCGCCCACCTTGGCCGGAATCCCCGAGCGCGTCGGCTTCTTCGGCGAGGCTCGGTTCGGGCTGATCAACCGGATGCGCTGGGGTGAAAAGGCCCTGCCTCGCTTCATCGACAAGAATGCCGCGCTGGCGCTGCCCGACGGCGCAGCGCTGCCGCCGGAATGGCCGGTGCCGCAGCTTTCCGTGCCGCCGGAGGAAACCGCGCGCTGGCGGCAGGCCAACGGACTGGGCTCGGGCCCCGCGGTGGCGCTGGCGCCCGGTTCCGTCGGCGCCTCGAAACGATGGACCTACTACCCGGAAGCCGCGCGGCTTCTGATCGAGCGCGGTCTCGACGTCTGGGTGGTCGGCGGCCCCGGCGAGAAGGCGCTGGCGCAGGAGATCGTCGCCGCCACCGCCGGCAAGGCCCGTGAGCTCACCGGAACCGATCTGCGCAACGGCGTTCTGGCGATGGCGGCGGCCGGCGTCGCCATCTCGAACGACTCAGGCCTGATGCACATCGCGGCCGCGATCGGCACGCCGACCATGGGCATCTTCGGGCCCACCAGTCCCTATCTCTGGGCGCCGCTGAACGGCCTTGCCGCGACGGTTCTTCAGACCAAATCGAAGCTGCCCTGCCAGCCCTGCCAACGCACCGTCTGCACCATGAACGACCACCGCTGCATGCGCGACCTCCCGGCTTCCGAAGTGGCCGACATCGCGCAGCGCGTGATGGTTAGTCAGCCGAGCGTCCGATAGACCGCGGTGATCGCATTTGCCTCGGCATCGAGGCTGAATTTTTGCAGCACGCGCGCCCGCGCACGTTCGCCCATCGCATGCGCCGCGGCCGGATCGCGCATCAGCGGCTCCAGCGCCGCCACCAGCGCGTCGGCATCGCCCGGCGGCGTCAACACACCGGTCACGCCGTCCTCCACCACGAATTCCGCCGCGCCGGCCCGCGCCGCCACCAGCGCCGCGCCTGACGACATCGCCTCGATCAGCGTCAGGCCAAAGCCTTCGTTGCGCGAGGTGAAGGCGTAGATCGTCAGCCGCTGATACCAGCGCTGCACCTCCTCGATATCGAGTTCACCCGTGATGACGATGCGCGATTGCAGCCCGGCCGCTTCGATCTGTTGCTTCAAGCCGTTGGCAAACCCCTGCTGCTCCGGCACGACAGCGCCGACAATGACGGCGGTGAAATCGGGATAGCGCGGCAGCAGCCGGCACATCGCCTCGACAAACACATCCGTGCCCTTTTGCGCACGCACCCGTCCGAAGCAGCCGATCGCGTAACGTCCAGGCAGTTTCGCCTCGGCAAACGCCGCCGCGCGATCGGCCGGCGGCGCATAGCGCCCGGTATCGACGCCGTGCATCACGACCGTCGCCTTGCGCTTGAGAAACGAGGCGGACAATTCGGAAGTCGCGATGATGGCGTCCATCTGCCGGATCAGCCAGCGCGTCAGCCGTTTGTGATGCCGCTGTGCGGCGGACGTAAAGACCAGTTTCAAAGGCCAGCCGAGCGCGCGCAGCAACAGCCCTGCGATCATCTCGTCATTGCGGCGCGCGTGCCAGATCAGGGCGTTGCGGCACCGCCAGAGTTTCAAGAGATCCGCAAAACCCATCCGCGCGATGCCGTCGGGCGCGTGCGGCCCGAGCCATGCCGCGCGATACATCCGTGCAAGCTTCGGCGCCACCATGCGGTTGGTCGCCGTGACGCCGGAATAGCGCCTGTGCAGATTCGGCACGATCAGCTGCAGATCACTGGCCAAATTGTTCTCGCTCGGCACTTCCCGCTCCATTTCGGCCAGTTCCTATACGCAACATTAAGCATAGTGGCCAGTTCGCTCGAGGCCGAAACCCCCTCTTCACCGCACCGCAGCTAGCATCGCTTCCAACAAAATCGGGAGAGGTGACCCATGACCGTGCTCGTCACTGGCGGCGCCGGCTATATCGGAAGTCATATGGTTCATGCGCTGGTGGACGCCGGCGAAAGTGTCGTCGTGATCGACAATCTGTCTACCGGATTTTCCTCTCTGCTGCCGCGTCCCGTGCCGCTGTTCATCGGCGACGCCGGCGAC
>Ga0081540_1003894_pt1 | contig 11629 bp, 11 predicted proteins | sample TabmetS2T1R1_FD_71024 | JGI IMG/M metagenome (GOLD analysis project Ga0081540, IMG submission 71024) | Tabebuia heterophylla rhizosphere microbial communities from the University of Puerto Rico - S2T1R1 | ecosystem: Host-associated > Plants > Roots > Rhizosphere ...
GGCGCTATGCACGCCGGTCAGCATCAGGGCGAGCGTGGTGGTGCCGGCGGCGATGAACAGGATGCCGATGTGGAGCAACTGGCGTCCGAGTCGCTTGACGAGCATGCCCGACACGAGCATGCCCACGATCATGCCGGCGACCATCGGGGTCAAGGTCAGGCCGGCGTGGATCGGCGACCACCCTTCGCCGAGCTGGCCGTACAGCGACACGCAGAGCAGCAGTCCGCCGAAGGCGCCGAATAGGGACAGCATGACCGCGATGCCGCTGAGGTACATGCGGTTAGCAAACAGTGATGGCTCGATCAAGGCGTTGTGGCTGCGGCGTCGCTCGTAGCGCACAAAGACGTAGAGCAGGACCGCGCCAGCCGCGAGGAGCGCGAACGTCCAGGCTGGCCAGCCGTCGGTCTGGCCCTGGATGAGCGGGTAGATGATCGCCACGAGGGCCAGGCCGGCGAGCCAGACGCCACCGATGTCGAGCTTGAGGTTGGGGTGACTGGCCCCGCTGGGCAGCGATCGGATCGCGAACGGAAGCGCGATAAGGCCGATCGGCACGTTGATGAGAAAGACCAGTCGCCAGCCGATGTTCCAGAAGTTGGCGTCGATGAGTGCACCGGCGAGGATCGGTGCGCCGAGCAGGGCCAGGCCCGTTGACGGGCCAAACAGGCGGGTTGCCCGGCCCAGTTCCTGGTCGTCGAAGACTTCCTTCAACAGACCGAAGCCCTGTGGGATCATCAGAGCGCCGAAGCCTCCCTGCAGGGCGCGGAAGGCGATGAGCATGCCGATGCCCTGCGCCATGGCACAGGCGGCCGAGAAGCCGGTGAACCCGACCAAACCGAGCAGGAACATCCGGCGGCGGCCGAAGATGTCTCCCAGCCGTGCCCCCGCGATCAGGAGGACGGCAAAGGCCAGGGTGTAGGCGGCGCTCAGCCACTGGATCGTGCTCGCACCTCCGCCGAGTTCGCGGTGAATAGAAGGGCCGGCGACGTTCACGATCGTGGCGTCGAGCAGATCCATGGTGTTGGCGGCCAGCACCACAACCGCCACGATCCAGCGCATGCTGTAGAGCTGCGCTCCGGCGGGAGACCTTGTGATGGTGGGGGCGGTGTCCATGATGGCCTTCTGGTTAGAGGTAGCAGCGAGCGGCCCGGAAAAGCGTCACATACGGTGTTTGTCACGAACATCGTTCGTTACATACACTGTACGTGAGGCATGGCGTTAGGGTCAAGCGTGATCGCCGCCCTTCTGTGCAGAACCTGGAGGTCCACCGCACATGAAGACATCGGGCCGCCCCCGCTCGACTCGTGATCGCCCTGCGAAGGCGCCGCTGAGCGAAGAGGCAATCGTTGACGCCGCCCTCGCGATCCTCAAGGCAGAGGGCCTGGAAGCTGTGTCGATGCGCCGGGTCGCAGCCGCCTTGGATACTGGAGCCGGCTCACTGTACGTCTATGTCGACGGTCGTGACGGCCTGCTGGAGGCGATGTTCGATCGCATCATTGGGGCGGTCAAGCTGGAAACGCCCGATCCGTCGCGGTGGCGTGCCCAATTGCACAACCTCCTGGAGCGGGTGCGCGCGGAACTCGTCACGCATCCCGGAATGGCCGCAGCGACCATGGTCGACCCGCCACGGACCGAAGTGGCTATGCGGCTGCTGGAGAACCTCTTGGGAATCTTGCTTGCTGGCGGCCTCGACGCTCAGGACGCCGCATGGGCGGCCGACATCCTCGCGGCCCAGGTGACGTACGCCGCCATCGAGGCCGAGCTGCGGCGTACCGACCCCAGCGCACTGCCTGCCGAAATCACGGCCAACTTCGCCCGCCTGCCGGCCGACGACTTTCCGCTCATTACTGCCCACGCCGCTCAGTTGGTCGCTGGAGATGCCGGCGAACGGTTTCGCTTCGCCATTGATGTAGTGATCGACGGCGTGCTGGGCAGGGCATCTCGCCGATAGCTGCCTCGTCCAGAGGCCACCTGAAAGCCGGCACGGGTGGCGACGAGCCAGCGCAGACTGTGAGCAGCGGGTAGACGCACCTCACGGGCAGCTGACCAGTACCCGCACGGCTTCGGGTTCATAGAGCATGATCACTAGCGCCGCGGTCAATCCGGGCAAACAAACGCTGAGGGGAAGCTGGGGCGGTTGCCTTACGAGTAGATAACTGTTATAGATAGCAGATAAGGCTGACGGCCGGAGGTGTGAGATGGCGATGCGCGACACGATCCTCGGGTTGCTGGCGAAGGAGCCGGCCCATGGATACGAGTTGCGGACGCGGCTGATGCGGGCACTGGGGCCTGCCGGTGGCGCTTTGAACCCCGGACAGGTGTACGTGACCCTGTCCCGCCTCGAGCGCGCGGGGCTGGTCCGGGGTGCAGAGATTGAGCAGACCGCACACCCCGACAAGAAGGTGTACGCGCTCACCGCCCGCGGCCAGGAGCGCGTTGAGGACTGGCTAGCCGACGTGACCTGGTCGAAGGTGGCCCCGGTCGAGTTCCATCTGAAGCTGGTCGCTGCGGCTGCGGCGCATCTGGCCGATCCGGTGGCGCTCGTCGATTCGCAGCGCCTGGAGCTGTTGCGGCAGCTCCGCGAGCTTCAGGACGTTGCGCTCGGCGAACCGGCCGGATCGGACGCCGCGCTGCTGGTGGAGGGAGCGGCGCTGCGCCTGCAAGCAGACATCCAATGGCTCGAGCTCTGCGAGCGGCAATGGATCGAGAGGGAGTCGACATGAACGAGGTGATGGTGGCGCGAGGCCTTGTTCGCCGATATCCGGCCGATGGAGCGCCCGTCCACGCGGTGGACGGCGTAGATATGGCCGTCGAGGCCGGCGAGACGGTCTCGGTCATGGGACCGAGCGGATGCGGGAAGTCCACTCTCCTGCACCTGCTGGGCGGGCTTGATCACCCCGACCAGGGCGAGCTGTACGTGGCGGGGCGACGCGTCGACAAACTGTCGGAGACGCAGTGGGCCGTCCTCCGGCGTCGGAGCATCGGCTTCGTGTTCCAGGCGTTCCACCTGGTCGACGAGCTGACCGCGGTCGAGAACGTGGAGCTGCCGGCCCTCCTGCTGGGAGCCCCAAGCCGGGACGCCCGGAGGAAGGCCATGGAACTGCTCGAGCGTCTCGACGTCAACGAACGCGCTAATCATCTCCCCGACCAACTGTCGGGCGGAGAGCGTCAGCGGGTGGCGGTGGCACGCGCTCTGGTCAACGACCCTCTCGTGGTGCTGGCCGACGAGCCGACCGGGAACCTGGACAGCCGGGCCACCGGCGAGATCCTGGCGTTGTTCGCCGGGCTCCGGGAGGACCGCCAGACCCTCCTGGTGGTGACCCACGACGCTCGGGTCGCCGCCACCGCCGACCGGCTGCTCTCCATGCGGGATGGGGCCATCGTCGCCCAGACCCGGCTCGATGCCCGCGGCAACTCGCTGGGGGCGCTGGCCCGCCTGGTCGACCTGGGCGGTGATCGCTGATGCGGTCCCTCCGGATCGCGTCCCGGCTGGCGTGGCGCAACCTTCGCCGACGGCCGGGACAGGCAGTGTTGCTCCTCGTCACCCTCACCATCGCCACGGGCACTCTAAGCGCCGGGATGTGGCTTTCCGGCAGCGCCGACGGCCCGTGGGACCGGGTGTGGAAGGCGACCAACGGATTCCATGTGAGCCTCGCCTACTACCACGATCGCGGCGCCCCCAAGCTCCAGCTCGACCGGGCCCTCCGCAGGGCGTCGGCGCTGGGGGAGGAGCCGGGGGTGGTCGCGGCGGGAGGCCCCTGGACCCTCCTGGACGGCCACCTCGACGTCGGCCGAGAGAGCGTGGACCTCACAGCCGAGATCCGCAAGCCGGGGAGATCGCCGGTAGATCAGCCGCTCGTCACCGCCGGCCGCTGGCTCGGCGCCGGGGGCGGGATCGTACTCGAGAGCGGGCTGGCCAGCGCGCTCCACGTGGGCCCCGGGGACACGGTGACGATCCAGGGCCGCCCGTTCCGGGTGCGGGGCGTGGCGGAGACGGTGAGCGTAGGCCGTTTCCCGCTGTCCCAGCCCGCCCAGGTCTGGGTCACGCCACAGACCGGGCGGGAGATGCTACGAGCCGGCATGACCGGGGAGGGATTCGACCTCCAGCTGCGGCTCGCGGATCCCGGCAACGCGTCCGCCTTCGCAGCCGCGCATCGGTCGATCGAGACGAGCACCCGCTCATCGACGATGTTCCTCGAAACATGGCAGCAACGCCGAGCCGACTCGCACTCGGACCTCGACATCCTCATCGAGGCACTCCTCGCCGCCGGCGGCTTCATCGCCGTGCTCACCGTAGCCACGGCGGCGGTGATCGTCACGGGGCGGATGGCCGCCGAGACGCGCCGCGTCGGGACCTTGAAGGCGGTCGGCGTCACGCCGCGCCTGATCGTCCTGATGCTTCTCATCGAATACCTCGGGATCGCCGCGCTGGCCACCATAACTGGGCTTGGCATCGGCCGATTGCTCGCTCCCCGGCTCGCCGCGACCTCCCTGACCATTCTGGGGCCCCCCGAACCGCCGTTGTCTTGGCCTCGCGTGGGCATCGTCGCGGCGGTCGCCGTGGCGGTCGTCCTGCTGGGGACGATCCGCCCAGCTATCCGCGGGATCCGTCACAGCACGCTCCGGTCGCTGCAGAGCAGCGCCCGCAGGCCGAAACGACCGGCGCGGCTGGCCCGCCTCGCCGCCCGGATCGGTCTCCCGGTGACCGGCGTGCTCGGGATACGGTCGGCATGGCGCCGCCCAGGCCGGCTACTCACGAACGCAGCCGGGCTCGCGCTGGGCATCGCCATGATCGTCGTCGCCCTCGGCCTCAGCAGGAGCCTGGACCTCCTGGCCCTCCGGTTCGCCGAGCACCCGGACGCGCTGAGCGGCGCGGCAGTCGATGCCCTGTACAAGCAAGTGCGAGCCATCATCCTCGGCACGGCCGGCCTCCTCCTCGCGCTGGGCACGATCAACGCGTTCATCGTGGCGGCCTTCGCCGCGCGGGACGGCGCCCGCAACCACGCCGTGATGCGCGCGATGGGGGCCACTCCCCGCCAGACCGCGGCCACGCTGATCGTGTCACAGCTCGGGGCCTGCGCCCTCGCCGTCGGCGTCGGCATTCCACTGGGCCTCGGCCTGTGGCAACTCATGGCGGGAGGGGACCTACCTCGCGTCGAGGTGTCGTGGACGGCGCTACTCGCCCTCATGGCGGCGGTCCCCGTGGCGTTCGCCGGGATCGTCAGCATTCCCGCCCGATGGCTCGCTCGCCGCCCGATCGCCCCACAGCTCGTGTACGAATGAGGTCACGCACGGCGTCGCCGATGACACAGGACTAGGGTCCATGGCTACAGATGGCCCCTCTGTGATCTTCGAACGAGAAGTCTGGGCCTCTGACCTGGTGCGCCTGGCAGGATTCGAACCCGCGACCCGCTGCTTAGAAGGCAGCCGCTCTGTCCAGCTGAGCTACAGGCGCCGGCCTCCCATTGTGCAGGCTCAAAGTCACGTGGCGGACACAAGCGCGCTGCGGGGTGGGGACCACAGGCTGAGAAAGCTGGTGCGTTCGCAACCCCGCGGCGGGCATACGCTGAATCCGTACCAGCCGCGAACCTATACCGGCTGTGTAGCCGGAGCGCGGAGGCCAACGTGATCGCGATGCTCGGCAGCGTCCTGTCGGTCCTCGCCGGCCACGCCAGCTGGCCAGGCTTCGCGACCGTACCGGGCGAGAAGCCGGCCGTCCTGGTGGCGTTGGCCGCCGTGACGCTGACCTGCCTGCTCGTCTCCCTGCTCGCCCAGGGCGGCGCACGGGTCGCCGCCGTCACCGCCGCCCCGCTGCTGTCGGGTACGGCTGCCCTGCGCGAGAAGGCCTGGCGGGCCGGCTTCATCTCGCAGCGTGACCCCGACGCACCCGGGCGGGCTCGCCCGAGAGCACCCACGGTGGGCCCGGCGGCCGCCTGACCCGAATTCATCACCCGGTGCCAGCCGGGCCGAGTCCGTTTCTCCTGCCCTGGTGCGCCCGGTGCTGCCGTGTCGCGGCGGCCGTCTCCAGCTGTCATCCGTTTCCCGATGCCCCGCTGGAGGGTGATCCGTCATGTTTGCTCTGCTTGGGCTGCCGATCGATGCCGCCTACCATCTGGTTCTCGCGCTCGCGGGTGCGTTCACCCCACTCCTGGGCGGGCTGGCGGTCGCGGCGGCGATCGTCCTGTTCACGATCATGGTGCGGCTGCTGGTGCTGCCGCTCAGCTACTACGCGTTCCGGGGGCAGCGGGCGCAGGCCCGTATGGCGCCCCGGGTCCAGGAGTTGTACAAGCGCCACTCCGGGCAGCCGGAACGGCTGCAGCGCGAGCTGTCTGCCCTGTACGCGGAGGAGGGGGCCGGGATGCTGGCCGGCTGCCTGCCGGCGCTGCTGCAGATACCGTTCTTCACCGTCGTGTACCGCCTGTTCCTGTCCGGCACCGTTGGCGGCGGCCCGAACCTGCTGCTCCACCAGCGCCTGTTCAGCGCGTCGCTCGGCGGCCACTGGCTGTCCGGGGCGGGCCTGTGGAGCGGTCAGGGGCTCGTGTTCGCCGGCGTGTTCGCGCTCCTCATCCTGGTTGCCTGGCTCTCCACGAGAGCGGCGCGCCGCTGGGCAACACCGGCACCCACCCAGCAGCAGGGTGCGGTCGGGTTCCTGCTGCGGGTTCTGCCGTTCGCGACGGTCGCGCTCGCCGCTCTGGTGCCGCTCGCCGCCGGGCTGTACCTGCTGACCACGACCGCGTGGTCGGCGGCCGAACGCGCGGTGTTCCAGCGGCTGGCCCCAGTCCCGCCAAGACCGGGTGCATCGAAACCGCGACGATCACCGCTGCGCTCCATCGGGCGGCCGGGCCCAGATGTGTAGCCTCTTCTCCAGGAGGTTGCCATGCACCAGCCGCCCATTCCGCACGTCCATCAGACCGACCCGGAGATCGCTGAGCTCATCGAGTCCGAGGCGCGCCGGCAGTTTGAGAAGATCCGGCTGATTCCGTCGGAGAATTACGTCTCCGAGGCTGTGCTCGAGGCGTCCGGCACGGTGCTGACCAACAAGTACTCCGAGGGATATCCCGGGCGCCGCTACTACGAGGGCCAGCAGTTCATCGACCCGATCGAGCGGCTGGCCATGGAACGGGCGCAGGTGCTGTTCGGCGTTGACCACGCCAACGTCCAGCCGTATTCGGGCTCACCCGCCAACCTCGCCGTCTACCTGGCATTCCTGCAGCCGGGCGACACCGTCATGGGGATGGCACTGCCGATGGGCGGCCATCTGACCCATGGCTGGCCGGTGTCGGTGACGGGCAAGTGGTTCCGGTCTGTGCAGTACGGGGTTCGGGCCGACACCGGGCGGATGGACCTCGACGAGGTGCGCGACCTGGCCCGCAGGGAGCGGCCGAAGGTTATCTTCTGCGGCGGCACCGCCATCCCCCGCACGATCGACTTCCCGGCGTTCGCTGAGATCGCGGCGGAGACCGGCGCGCTGCTGGTGGCCGACATCGCCCATATCGCCGGGCTCATCGCCGGCGGCGCACATCCCTCGCCGGTGGGTTACGCCCCGGTGATCACCACGACAACGCACAAGACGTTGCGCGGCCCTCGGGGCGCCATGATCATGTCCACCGTTGAACACGCATCAGCGCTGGACAAGGCCGTGTTCCCCGGCCTGCAGGGCGGTCCGCACAACCACACCACGGCGGCGATCGCGATCGCGCTCAACGAAGCTGCGCAGCCGGAGTTCCGCACCTACGCGCACCAGGTCGTGGCCAATGCGAAGGCGCTGGCCGCGGCGCTGGCCGAGCGCGGGTTCGCCCTGGTCTCGGGGGGGACGGACAACCACCTCATCCTGATGGACCTGACGCCGAAGGGGATCGCGGGGAAGCCCGCCGCCAAGGCGCTCGACCGGGCCGGGATCGAGACCAACTACAACACCGTGCCGTTCGACCCGCGCAAGCCGTTCGATCCGTCCGGGCTCCGGATCGGCACCCCGGCGATCACCACCCGCGGTCTGCGCGAGGAGCACATGCCGCAGATCGCCGCCTGGATGGACGAGGTAATCACGGCCGCGCTGAAAGAGGACGAGCCGGTCATCGAGCGGATCGCGGGTGAGGTGCGCGACCTGCTCGCCGGATTCCCCATGCCCGGCTGGTCGCCCGGCACCTGACGCAGCGCGCCCGAGCCCGGACCGATTCCCCGGCACCGCACACGCCGGGCGCGGAGTTGTTTCGGGAACGACCGTGTGGGCAGGTCTTCCAGGAGCCGGTCCCTGCGGTCTCGGGGGTGGTGTCGGTTAGATTCTGATCCAAAAGCGCGCTACATTGCCTGCACGGGGCTCGTGTGCACGATAACGTTGCCCAGGCAATGCCGGAAGCCGCCCGTCTCCTGCCTCCGGTGCTCCCGAACTGTAGACCTGACCGGATGGCCTACGGGCCTACCGCGGAACTAGGAATCTGATGACTTCTGTTTTGCACAGGATCGTCGCGGCTGTCCAGAGCAAGCTCCGTACCTCGGTCGGCAAGAGATTCAGCAGGTTTGTGCTGGTGGCGATCGCGTCGCTGGCTTCGAGCATTCTCATGCTCAACCTGCTCCTCGGTGTTTTCCACATCAGCGCCGGCCTGTCGGGCGTCCTGGGTGCGATCACCGGCGCGGCCGTGAGCTACGTCCTGAGCCGCTGGGCATGGGAGCGGAAGGGCCGTCCCCACCTGCTCAAGGAGACCCTGCCGTTCTGGCTGATCTCCCTGGGATCCTGGTTCGTCCTCGGGGCGACGAGTCACTACGCCAGCGTCTGGGCGCTGCAGTCGGGGGAGAGCCACTGGGAGCGGGTCGTGATCGTGGACGGCGCCTACCTGCTGGCGAACTGCCTCACGTTCCTGACCCGCTTCCTGATCTTCCACTACCTCCTCTTCGCGGACCGCGGGTCCAAACTGTCCGAGTCCGTGGTGTCGGCGGCCGAGGCCGCCGGAGTGCCGGAACTCGACGACGAGCCGGAGCCGTTGGCGGCCAGCGCGTCGGGCGCGGTGGCAGCCGGTTCACCCTGGGCCGGGAACGCCGCGGAGCGGTCGCCCGGCCGCCGCCCGGATGCGGACCGGCCCGTGCTGCCGGAGCCCGGCACCCGGCGCTGACGCTCGCGCCACCAGGTGCCGACCACCACGCTGGCGAACTTGAGCCCGTAGATGGCGTTGTGCCCCTTCTTGCTCTCGCCGACCTTGCGCTTATGGATGGTGGCGGGCACCTCGGCCACCCGGAACCCGTGCGCGAGCACGGCGATCAGCAGTTCTGACGACTGGTACTGCGGCTGCTCCAGCCGTACCACGCCGGTCACCTCCGCCCGCATCGCGCGCAGGCCGAACGAGGAGTCGGTGACGCGCTGGCGTGTCAGCACGCTGATGGTCACGGCGAAGACCCAGGTGCCCAGGCGGCGCACGAAGTCGTTCGTCTCCTGGCTGCCGAGCTTGCGCGATCCGGTGACAAAGTCGGCCTCGCCGGCCACCACGGGAGCCAGCACGCGTTCCATCTCCGCCGGGTTGTACTGGCCATCGGCGTCGGTCGTCACGATGTATTCGGCGCCACCCTCGCGGGCAAGCCGATATCCCAGGCGCAGCGCGGCGCCCTGGCCGCGGTTGACCGGCACGTCGCAGACAAGCGCGCCGTGGGCCATGGCCACCGCCGCCGTCTTGTCCTTCGAGCCGTCGGACACCACGACGACCGCCGTCTTGAGCCCGCAGATCGTGGCCGGGAGCGCCTCGACAACCATGCCGATCACATCGGCCTCGTTGAAGGCGGCAATCACGATCGCGACCGGCGGAAGCGCGCGAGCGGCGTCGCCGAACTCGGCGAAGAACGCGTCAGCCGCGGCGTTGTCGGTCGGTGTGTTGTCCACTCCGGGACGTGTCACTGTGCTGCCTCTCCTTCGGCGGCGCGGGGAGCGAATTCGGGCCACACCGTTGCCAGCCCGGACTTCAGGTCGTGCGCGGGCTGGTAGCCCAGCGCGCGGGCGGCAGAGACGTCCACGATCACCGCGGGCATCTCCCCGGGCTTGGCGGGGACGTGCTCCACCGGGATCGGTGCCCCGGTGACGGAACGTGCGGCCGCGATGATGTCGTTCACGCTGACGGACTCGCCGGCTCCGAGGATGAGCGGGCCCCGGCAGCCGGCCCGCCGGGCCAGCAGGATGCCCGCCACGATGTCGTCGACGTGGATCAGGTCGCGGACCTGCGTGCCGTCCCCGTACACCTGGACGCCATGGCCGTCGCGGGCTGCGCGCATGAGCCGCGGCACGAAGCTGTCCTTGGCCTCCATGCCGGGCCCGTAGACGTTGGAGAACCGCAGTGCGCAGCCGGCGATCCCGTACGAGGCGGAGTAGCAGCTGAGCAGCATCTCGCCGGCGGCTTTGGTCGCTCCGTAGGGGGTGAGCGGGCGGGTCGGCTGCTGCTCGGTGATGACGGCGTCGCCGACATCGCCGACAACCGCGTTGGTCGAGGCGAGCAGGAACGTCCCAACACCCCCAGTGCGTGCCAGTTCCAGCAGGCTCGCGGTGACGGCCACGTTCGTCTCGTACGTCCCGACCGGGTCCGCGATCGAACGCAGCACCGAGGTCATCGCCGCGAGATGGACGATGGTGTCGGTTCCGGGGCCGACGGCCTGGGCGGCGACAGACGGGTCGCGCAGGTCGCCGACCACGGCCTGCACGCCCGGCACGGACGGCTCGTGCTTGTCCGCCACGGTGACCTCAGCGCCGCTGTCGAGCAGCGCGGCGACGAGCCGCCTGCCGATGAAGCCGGACCCGCCGGTCACCAGTACCCGGGAACGTTGCTCATCCCCCAACGGATTCTCCCATTCGCGATACGTCGAAGATGTGTTCTACCTGGTTGTACAGGGTTTCGCCGGGCCGCGTGACCCAGTCGAGCGAAAACTACCAGGCGGCCACCATGCTGCTGCGGCCGCCGCTGGCGGTGCCGCCCGTGCCGGGCATCCGGCGCCGGCGAGCCGGTCGCGGCCACCCGTGCCCTCGCGGCCGCGGCGATTGATCCATCCGTTCGGGGAACCGTGTCGCCGGGCCGCGGCCGTGACGGTGCGTGGACAGTGTAGCCGCGCTTCCGGACAGTGGCCGGGGCACACGCCAACCGGCCCCGGCCAACCTTGTTCTGGTTGCTTCGGTCTGCGCCGACTGCGCAGCGTGCCCGCGGGCTCCCGCCGGGCCACAATCCCGGTGCCTGTTTCGGGCATCGGGGCGGGTACGGTGCCCCGGCGGTACATAATTGCCACGTCAGAGGAAGCGCTTCGGGCGGGGGCCGCCGTTACCCAAGGTGGCTCTGGAGTGCCAGCGGTACGCACAGGCTGGCGATGCTCAAGTTACGCCTGGTCACCGTGGTGTGGCTGGTCGGCCACGTGACGCCCGACGCGTTGGAGCGGGACGACGGAAGGGCGATGACCGAAGGTCAGAGCGTGACAGCCGCGCCGCGCGATCAAGGGGCGGGCGGCAGCATCCCGGCTGCCCCGGATCCCGCTGCCCCGGATCCCGCTGCCCCGGATCCCGCGGCTCCGGCCGGCGCCGTCGCCGGCCCCCCCGCCGGCGCCACTCACCTCCATGCCCCGCCCCCGTCCGCCCCCCCCCCCCCCTCCCCCCCCCCCCCCCCGCCCGCCGCGC
>Ga0081540_1003895_pt1 | contig 11627 bp, 10 predicted proteins | sample TabmetS2T1R1_FD_71024 | JGI IMG/M metagenome (GOLD analysis project Ga0081540, IMG submission 71024) | Tabebuia heterophylla rhizosphere microbial communities from the University of Puerto Rico - S2T1R1 | ecosystem: Host-associated > Plants > Roots > Rhizosphere ...
TCATCAGCGATGGTGAAATGTTCAGGGCGCACGCCGTAAACCGCCGGCTGGCCTTCGGAATTGGCAGGCGCGGATTTCAGCGGCAGCTTGACGCCGTTCGGCCCCTCGAACCCGGCGCTACCGTTCGACTTCACCTGACCCTTGAGGAAGTTCATCGCCGGCGAGCCGATGAAGCCCGCCACGAACTGGTTGGCCGGGCTGTCGTAGAGTTCCAGCGGGGTGCCCATCTGCTCGACGATGCCGTCATGCATGACCACGATCTTGTCGGCCATGGTCATGGCCTCGATCTGGTCGTGAGTGACGTAAACGGTCGTGGTCTTCAGCCGCTGATGCAGTTCCTTGATTTCGGTGCGCATCGCAACCCGCAGCTTGGCGTCGAGGTTGGACAACGGCTCGTCGAACAAAAACACCTGCGGGTCGCGCACGATGGCGCGGCCCATGGCGACGCGCTGGCGCTGGCCGCCCGACAATTGTCGGGGGTAGCGGTCGAGCAAGGGGGTCAGCGCGAGGATTTCCGCGGCGCGCTTGACGCCGGTCGAGATTTCCTCAGCCTTCGCGCCGCGCAGCTTGAGCGAGAAGCCCATATTGTCGGCGACGGTCATGTGCGGATAAAGCGCGTAGTTCTGGAACACCATCGCAATGTCACGCTCTTTCGGCTGGACATTGTTGACGACGCGATCGCCGATCGAAATCGTGCCTGAGGTGATGTTTTCGAGGCCCGCGAGCATCCGCAGCAGGGTCGACTTGCCACAGCCGGAGGGGCCGACGAGCACGACGAACTCGCCATCCTCGATCGGAATCGACACGCCGTGCAAAACTTCAAAATTACCGAACGACTTTCGCACGTCGCGAATCTGTACCGACGACATCGAACTCTCTCCCCTCATTTTTTCTGTTTTTGGCGCCACAGGTAGACGGCGGCGCCCTACTGTCTTTTCGACTCTAATGCCGGAAGCCGAATTCAACCGTCATCATCATCCGCAGTTTGGCGGTTTTTAGCAATCCGATGGTAGCGCTGTCAATAATTGTTCAAACGTCTAATCTGTTGTGATATGAGCGCAAGATGGGACGAAAACAGACCAAGTCTGGCAAAATCCGCCTCACCGAGGTCGCCAAGCTCGCTGGCGTCAGCCCAATCACGGCATCGCGCTTTTTCAGGAACCCCGAAGCGCTGTCGTTGAGCAAGCGGGAACGCGTCGATAGCGCCGTGAAGGAACTGGGTTACGTACCCAATCTCGCCGCGCGCGCGCTGGCCTCGCACCGCACCGAAGTCATCGGCGTCGTGATCCCTTCCCTCACCAACAACGTGTTTGCCGATGTGTTGCGCGGCATCTACGATTCTTCCGAGGGCAGCCGCTACACCATCCAGCTTGCCAATACCCGCTACAGCATCCTGCAGGAGGAAAAGGTGCTGCGCCTGTTCCGGGCGCAGAAGCCCGCGGGATTGATCGTCACCGGCATCAACCAGACCGCGGAATCGCGCACGATCCTGGAGTCGATGAATTGCCCGGTCACGCAGATCATGGAGATCGGCGACAGTCCGGTCGACATGATGGTCGGCTTCTCGCACTACGACGCAGCTTTTGCGGCAATTTCGCACATCCTCGAACAAGGACGCCGCCGCATCGGATTTCTCGGTGCGCGAATGGATCCTCGCGTGCAGCGGAGGTTCGAAGGGTATCGTGATGCCATGAAAGCGGCCTCGCTGTTCGATCCGACCCTCGTCGTCACCACTTCCGTGCCGACCACCGTGACACTCGGCGGGACGCTGTTCGCAGACCTCGTTGCGCAGACGCCCGACATCGATGCCGTGTTCTGCGTCAACGACGATCTCGCACTCGGTGTCCTGTTCGAATGCCAGCGGCGGCAGATAGCCGTTCCCCGCGATCTGGCCATTGTCGGCTTCAACGACCTGGAATTCACCGCCTCCGCGGTCCCCGCGCTCACCAGCGTGCGCACCAATCGCTATGAAATGGGCCGGCACGCCGTTACCATGGTGATCGACGCGATCGAGGGCCGTCGCCCGCAGGCGCCGGTTATCGACCTTGGCTTTCAGTTGATGGTTCGCGAAAGCTCGATGCCTCCAAGCACGTGATGATCACCATCTGCGGAAGGGATCGCGTGCGGACAGAAAATGATAGCGCTATCTTTTGAGCCGAATTAGGATCGGATGGCTCAGGCGGGAGAAGGCAAGCGCGTTGCAGCGGGTGAAATTTTCAGCATGGTGCATCGCTGCCGTGATTTAAGCCGCCCATGAGTTTGCACTGCGGGAGGAACCAATGAAAAACAACGACAACAAGACTGCCACCAACGGCAAGGGCCGGAGGCTACGTTCCCTCGAATGGTTCGACAACCCGCATAATCCGGGAATGACGGCGCTGTATCTCGAGCGCTACCTGAACTACGTCCTGACCCGGGAGGAATTGCAGTCGGGCAAGCCGATCATCGGCATCGCCCAGACCGGCAACGACCTGTCGCCGTGCAATCGCCACCACCTCGAACTGGCGCACCGGGTGCGCGAAGGCATCCGCGCCGCCGGCGGCATCGCGATGGAATTTCCGACACATCCGATTCAGGAGACCGGAAAGCGGCCGACCGCGGCGCTCGACCGCAACCTCGCCTATCTCGGCCTGGTCGAAATCCTGTTCGGCTATCCGCTTGATGGCGTGGTGCTGACCACCGGCTGCGACAAGACGACGCCGGCCTGCATGATGGCAGCGGCCACCGTCAATCTGCCCGCCATCGTGCTCTCGGGCGGTCCGATGCTGAACGGCTGGTTCAACGGCGAGCGCACCGGTTCGGGCACCATCGTCTGGAAGCAACGCGAACGGCTTGCCGCCGGCGAGATCGACTACAACGAGTTCATCGAAATCGTGGCCTCCTCGGCCCCGTCGGTCGGCCACTGCAACACCATGGGCACCGCCTCGACCATGAACTCGCTTGCCGAAGCGCTCGGCATGTCGCTGCCGGGATGTGCTGCGATCCCCGCGCCCTACCGCGAACGCGGCCAGATCGCGTACGAAACCGGCAAACGCATCGTCGAAATGGTCTGGGAGGATCTCAAGCCCTCGGACATCCTGACCCGCAAGGCATTCGAGAATTGCATCGCTGTGAATTCGGCAATCGGCGGCTCGACCAACGCGCCGATCCACATCAACGCGCTGGCGCGACATATCGGCGTCGAGCTCTCGATCGACGACTGGCAGAAGCACGGCCACGACATCCCGCTGCTGGTGAACATGCAGCCGGCCGGCTTCTATCTCGGCGAGGAATATCATCGTGCCGGCGGCGTGCCGGCAGTGGTGCGCGAATTGATGGCGCACAAGCGCATCCATGAAGATGCCATCACGGTGAATGGCCGTACCATGGGCGAGAACTGCCGCGAGGCGCCCAAGCCCGATGGCGACGTGATCTGGGGTTACGACAAGCCGCTGGTGAAGGACGCCGGCTTCCTGGTGCTGCGCGGCAATCTGTTCGATTCCGCGATCATGAAGACCAGCGTGATCTCCAAGGAGTTCCGCGAGCGCTACCTGATAAATCCCAAGGACCCGAATGCGTTCGAGGGACGCGCCATCGTGTTCGAAGGGCCGGAGGATTATCACGAGCGGATCGACGACCCCTCGCTCAATATCGACGAGCACTGTGTGCTGTTCATCCGCGGCGCCGGGCCGGTCGGCTATCCCGGCGGCGCCGAGGTCGTCAACATGCAGCCGCCGGCGGCGCTGATCAAACGCGGTATCCTCTCGCTGCCCTGCATCGGCGACGGAAGACAGTCCGGCACTTCGGGTTCGCCGTCGATCCTCAACGCCTCGCCGGAGGCCGCCGCCGATGGCGGGCTGGCGATCCTGCGCACCGGCGACAAGGTTCGCATCGACCTCAACAAGGGTGACGCCAACATCCTGATCACCAGCGACGAGTTGAAGAAGCGCCGCGCCGAACTTAAGGCCAAGGGCGGCTTCCCCTACCCGGCCAACCAGACGCCGTGGCAGGAAGTCTATCGCTCGACCGTCGGCCAGCAGGCCACCGGCGCCTGCATGGAGCTAGCCACGCGCTATCAGAATATTGCCGGCACGGTCGGCGTGGCCAGGGATAATCACTAGCCGTTGCCGTCATTGCGAGCGAAGCGAAGCAATCCATCGTACCGCATAGCGAGAATGGATTGCTTCGTCGCTTCAGCGCAAAATTGCTTTGCAATTTTGTCGCGAGCTCCTCGCAATGACGAGAGGGAAACAAGGAGAAGAAGAAAATGTCAGACCGCTTGAAGGGAAAGCGCGCTGTTGTCACCGCCGCAGCGGCAGGCATCGGGCGTGCATGCGCAGTAGCGTTCGCGCGCGAAGGCGCCACAGTGATCGCCACCGACATCAATGAAAGCGGCATCGCCACCCTGGGCAAGGAAGGCGTCGCCGAGACGGCACGGCTCAACGTTCGCAGCACCGCCGAGGTCGACGCCTTCGCCAAGCGCATTGGAAAGGTCGACATCCTGCTCAACGCGGCCGGTTTCGTGCACCACGGAACCATCCTGGACTGTTCGGAGGAGGACTGGGATTTCTCGTTCGACCTCAACGTCAAATCCATGCACCGGACCATCAAGGCGTTCCTGCCGGCGATGCTGGCGGGCGGAGGCGGCAGCATCGTCAACATCTCGTCTTGCGCGGCGTTGAGACCACCGGCTAACCGTTATGTCTACAGTGCGTCCAAGGCGGCGGTTTCGCTGCTCACGCGTGCGGTTGCGCTCGACTTCATCACCCAGGGCATCCGCTGCAACAGCATCTGCCCCGGCACCGTGGAGACACCCTCGATGCTCGACCGCGCCGCGGCTGTCGGCCCCCAGGGCAAAGAGATGTTCATCGCCCGCCAGAAGATGGGGCGGCTGGGCACCGCAGAGGAAATCGCGGCCATTGCAGTCTATCTCGCGAGCGACGAAGCCGCGTTCACCACCGGCGTCGACTTGGTCGTCGATGGCGGCTACATGCTCTGACGTCCACGCACTCAAAGGCTTCCAGCATGAACAAGATCGATCTCAACGGCCGCTGCGCCGTCGTCACCGGCGGGGCGCAGGGGTTTGGACGTGCGATCGCCGAGCGCTTCGTCGCGTCGGGCGCGAAGGTTGCGATCTGGGATTTTGACCTGCCGTTTGCGGAGAAGACCGCCAGGGAAATCGGCCCGGCCGTGTCTGCTTTCAAGGTCGACGTGTCAGATCTTGCCGCGGTCGAGAGGACCCGCGACGAAACGCTGAAGGCGCTGGGCAAGATCGACATCCTCGTCAACAATGCCGGCATCGCCGGCGTCAACGCCACCGTGTGGGAAACTGACCTCGACGAATGGCGCAAGGTGCTGCGCATCAATCTCGACGGGCCCTTCATCTGCTGCAAGGCGGTAGTGCCGACGATGATTCGGCAAAAATATGGGCGCATCGTCAACATCGCCTCGATCGCCGGCAAGGAAGGCAATCCCAACGCGGCGCACTATTCGGCCTCGAAGGCCGGCCTGATCGCGCTGACCAAGTCGCTCGGCAAGGAGCTCGCGCAGCACGACATCCTCGTTAACGCGGTGACGCCCGCGGCCGCGAAGACTGCGATCTTCGACCAGCTCACGCAGCAGCACATCGATTTCATGCTGTCGAAGATTCCGAAGGGCCGCTTTGTCCTGGTCGAAGAACTCGCAGCGATGGTGGCGTGGCTGGCGTCGGAGGATTGCGCGTTCTCGACCGGTGCGGTGTTCGACATTTCCGGCGGCCGGGCGACCTACTGACATGAGCGCGATCCGGGAAGGCGGATGCTTCTGCGGCGCGGTCCGGTTCAAGGCCGAGGGTAAGCCACTCAATGTGCGCATCTGCCACTGCCGCAATTGCCAGAAGGCGATGGGCTCGCCGTTCTTTGCCCGCGCGCTGTTCGACCAGCGCTCGCTTACGGTCGAGGGCGACACCGCGCGCTATCCGTCCTCGGAGGCGCTCGACCGGGTGTTCTGCAAGGTTTGCGGGACGCGGCTGTTCTCCCGGCGCACCAACGGCACCGTGGTCGGCGTCGCGCTGGCTGCCTTCGACGACCGGAACGCCTTTGCGCCGACCGAGCATATCTGGGTGTCGGAGAAGATGGCCTGGGTGCGGCTCGAAGATGGACTGCCGCAGTATCAGCAATCGGTACCGCAATAATCTAGCGGCGCGCGAGCCTGCTGCGCGCCGGCTCCGCCAGCGACGCCACCAGATGATCCGCAAGCAGCGTCGCTGCGCGCGAGAGTTTTGGCGCGCGATGCAGCCGGATTTCGGCGCGTGGCAGCGGCGGCAGGCCGTCGCGCTGCGACAGGCGTCGGAGTTTCGACGGAAATGTCCCTGATTTGACCACCGTCACCGCGAGGCCCTGCGCCGCAATGGCCTCAACCGCCGACAGGCTGTGACTGACGAAAGCGAGCCGCCACGGTCGGTTCGCCTTGTCCAGCGCCTGCATGGCCCAACTACGGAACAGACAGCCTTGCGGATAGAGCGCCACCGGCAGCGGGTCCAATTCCTCCACGCGATTCTCGGCGCTCGCCGCCCACACGGCCTGCTCTCGTCTCAGGAGTTCGCCCTCGGAGTGTCCCTCCGGATGCATGGCGATGACGATGTCGTAGGTTTTCCCGAGCCGGCCGGTCATCGAGGACGTCAGTCCCGTTTCCATCTCGACGTCGATCAACGGATAATTGGCGATGAAGCCGGCAAGCAGCGGCGGCACGATCAGCGTCCCGTAATCGTCCATCACGCCGAGACGTACGCGCCCCTCCACCCTGTGCTCCCTCACCCGGCCCACGGCTTCCTCGTTCAGGGTGAGGATGCGGCGCGCGTAGCCGAGCAACCGCTCGCCGGCGGCGCTTAAGTCCACGTTGGCCTTGGTGCGGTGAAACAACTCCGCATGGAGCTGCTCCTCCAGCCGTCTCACCTGCATGCTTACGGCCGATTGAGTCCTGTTCAGTGCGACAGCCGCCCGGGTGAAGGAGCGATGGTCCGCCACCGCGAGAAATGCCTGCAGAAGATCCGGATCCAAGGTCGCCGCCCTCATAACGAAATACGATTACTCATATCAATTAAATTCCATTCCTTGATTAGCGCGGGCCCCCTACGGTGCGCAACCGGCAAAGCGAGGATTATCGATGACCGAGGCGTGGGGCGTACTGGCTGCGGTGTTGTCGAGTGCGCTCGGCGGCACATCGATTGGCGCGACGCGTTTTCTGGTCAGCGCGATCGATCCGCTGGCGATCGGCTCGTTCCGGTTCGGGATTGGCTTCGTGCTGCTGCTGCCGGCGGCGCTGCTGCGGGGAAATCAGTGGCCGCCGCGGCGGGACTGGCCGGCGGTCGCAGGGCTCGGTCTGCTGTTCTTTGCCGCGTTTCCTGTCCTGTTCAATGCATCGCTGATCTTCACCACCGCGGCACGCGGCGCGCTGGCGTTATCGACGTTGCCCCTGCTGACCATGGTGGTCGGCGCGGCGCTTGGCAGCGAGCCATTGACCGCACGGAAAACCGCCGGCGTCCTGGTCGCGATATCAGGGGTTTCCATTGCATTGCTGGCCGGCCTCGCTACGGCACCCGCCGGCGCGTGGCGCGGCGACCTACTGATGGTCGGCGCCGCGCTCTGCATGGCGCTTTACAGCATCTGGTCCAAACCGTTCATCCGCCGCTCCGGACCCATTGCCTTCACCACCCTGGCGATGGCGGCCGGCGCTGCATTCCTCATCCTGACCTCGCTGCTGCGCGGCAGCTTCGCGCCGGTCGCGGATTTTGGTCCGCCGCAATGGTTCGGCGTGCTCTATCTCGGCGCCTTCGGCAGCGCGCTCACCTTCTACCTCTGGGCTTTCGCGCTGGAACGAACGACGCCGACCCGTGTGGCGATCTCCGTGACCGTTAATCCGATTGCGGCCTCGCTTGTCGGCGCGGTCCTGCTGGACGAACCGCTACGCTGGAATCTCGTGGTCGGGATCGTGACGGTATTCGCCGGCATCTGGATCGCAACGACGCAATCACACCCGAAAGCCGACGGTAAGACCGATCCCGTGCTGCAGGAGTTGCGCTGACGGCCGGCGGGCGGCTGCCGGCCCATGCGGTCGCGTCGCAAACATTCGCCGTGGCGATGAAATGTGGTAGTTCGAACCATCAGGCTCGAACCGGGGCACCCCGCTTGAACTTCTCATTTTACGACATTTCGGTCTGGATTCTCCCCCTCCTCATCGCCATCACCTTCCACGAGGCCGCCCACGCCTTCGTGGCATACAAGCTCGGGGACAATACCGCCTGGCAGCTTGGCCGGGTCAGTTTCAATCCCCTCAAGCATATCGATCCGTTTGGGACCGTCATTCTCCCGGGCGTTCTGCTGCTGTCCCATTCGCCGTTCCTGTTCGGCTACGCCAAGCCGGTGCCGGTGAATTTCCGGAACCTTAACCATCCCCGGCTCGACATGGTCTGGGTGGCGCTGGCGGGACCTGCCACCAACATCATCCTGGCGACGATCGTGGCGTTTGCCTTCCATGCCCTGCCTTTGGTGCCGGCGGAGGCCGCCAAATGGACGGCGGACAACCTCAAAAATGCTTTCTTGATCAATATTGTGTTGGCGATCTTCAACATGATGCCGATCCCGCCGTTGGACGGCGGCCGGGTCGCGGTTGGGCTGTTGCCCGAGGTGCTGGCTTACCCGCTGTCGCGGCTGGAACCGTACGGGATGCTGATCCTGCTTGGCCTTCTGATCCTGCTTCCCATCGTCGGCGCGCAACTCGGCCTAAATCTTGATGTTATTTCGGCGATACTGCGAACATTGACCGGATATGTGATCAGCGCGCTTCTCTTCATCACCGGCAACGCATAAACTTCAGATAGAAACCGCCACACAGGGAAGAACCGGCTCGGGCTATGGCGACAAAAGCTGCCGATATGTTGATTGCAAGACGCGCCGATACGCGCGCAAGGGCAGATTTCGCAACCTGGAAAATGCTGGCCAAGCTCAACGGATTTTCCGCCTTGCCCGCCGAGGCGCAAAGCTTCCTTGAGAGCTACAGGCAATTGCTTGCCACCATGTCCGAGGCGGATGCTTCCGAAGCGACCATCCAGCTCATGTACAAGAGATACTATGCGGAGATGGGTGGCAGCGGAGTGCCGCCGCAGATCCCCTCCCGCGCGAGCGAAGCGCCCAATGACAGCGGCAACGTTACCGCCTTCCGCCGGCCACCTGCCCGGCCGAAACAGCAGGCCGTGTCGGGGCCGACGACGAAACCGCGGCTGCCGGTAGCGCTGATTTTTATCTGTCTTGCCGTCGTCTACGTCAGCATTCGCTACTTCTGGCGCTGACATTGGCGCATTCGCGCACTGGCTGAATGTCTGCGATACACCCGCTTCATGGCCACGCCGCGTAGGAAGGGCCACTGCGCGCGTGCTCCAGCCGAATCTGCCGGCGATAGTTTCCAGGTGATGCGCCGCGATATTTGCGGAAGAAACGATTGAAATAGGCCGGATCGCGGAAGCCCAGACCATAGCCGATCTGCTCGACGGGAAGATCGAGCTGCTGCAGCCGGGTGCAGGCTTCGCGAACCAGCCGCTCGTGGATGATCGCGCGCGGGCCGCAGTTCTTCTCGCGCTGGCAATGGGCGTGCAGCTTGTCGGAGGTGACGCCGAGCGCGTCCGCATAGCGCGCCACCGGCCAGCCATCGCGATAATGCAGCTCGACCATTTGCAGGAAATTGCCGACCAGCGCCGGACCGCCGCCGCGCACGGCCGCCTCGTCACGCTCATCGTGCGAGGCGCTGAGCCGCCAGAGTTGCAAACACAGGAGCAGGAGATGCGAGGAGATCAGCGTCGCGCCGCCAAAGCCCGGCGTGCGCAGCTCCGCCACGATGGCACGGCATGATTCAGCGATCGTGTCGAGATATGGCGGAAGCGCTTCGCCGGCGATCAGCGCAACGCGCTCGGTGGTCCTGCGCAAATGCAGTGCCTCGGCATTGCCGGCGACGATCTTGATCAGGAAATCGTCCTCCACCGACAGCAGAAACCCGTGCGCGCCCGGGCCGACATCCACCGCCGCATCGATACCACCCGGCAGCCAAAGCAAGGCCGGGGCTTCAAGCGCGACGGCGGTCCCGTGCCATGACGTGCGGCCGCGATCCGATTGCAGCAGCAACAGATGCGCCCGGCGCTCGGACTTCTGGCGGATCACCCACGATCGCGCCGCTAACGACGCCGAAAACGCCTCCGCGCGCACCGCCAGCGCGATACCGACCGGCAGTCCGTTCAGCCCCGATAATGCCGACATGACCCTGCCTCCTGAGACAATCCGCCGCCAGCAAACCGGGGCCTTTGCCAGAAAAGTACAATCTTTCCCCGGTTTCGTCCAATTCCAAGCTTCCCGGGACCTCCCCTAACGTCAGGGCGATTACGAGCGCCAGCCAATGGCGCCAGTCGAAGCACCCCGGGGAGGACAACATGACGACATTTCTGACGCGGCGCATGGCACTGCTTGCGGCTGCCACCTGTGCTGCCACGCTCGGTCTGGCCGCCATCGCCGAAGCGCAGACCTCGATCAAGATCGGCTACGCGATTTCACGCACCGGTCCGAACACCGGCGGGGCCGCCGTCACCACGATCCCCAACTACGAATTGTGGGTGAAGGAAGTGAACGCCGCCGGTGGCATCAAGCTCGGCGACAAGCGCGTCCCGATCGAGGTCGTGCAGTATGACGACCGCTCCAACGCCGAAGAGGCGGTGCGCGCGCTCGAGCGGCTGATCAACCAGGACAAGGTCGATTTCATCCTGCCGCCATGGGGCACCGGCCTCAATCTGGCTGTTGGACCGACGCTCAACCGCGAAGGTTATCCGCACATCGCCGCCACTGCCGTGACCGACCGCGCGCCGGAACTCGCAAAACGCTGGCCCAATAGTTTCTGGATGCTCGGCACCAGCGCCGATGCCGCCAAGACGCTGGTCGAACTCTTGAACAAACTGCGCGATGAAAAGAAGATCGGCGACACGGTCGCGATGGTCAGCATTGCCGACGGTTTTGGTATCGACCTGTCGAGCGCGGCGCGGCCGGCGATCACCAACGCGAAATTCAAGCTCGCCTACGACAAGAGCTATCCGATCGGCTCGCAGGATCTGTCGCCGATCGTGAACGAGATCAAGGCGCTCAATCCCGATGTCTTCATCGCCTTCAGCTATCCGCCGGACACGCTGGCGCTGACCGAGCAGTCGCGCATCGCAGGCCTCAATCCAAAAGTGTTCTATACCGGCGTCGGCACCGCCTTCCCGCTCTACAAGCAAAAGTTCGGCAAGAACACCGAGGGCGTGATGGGCATCGGCGGCTGGAGCGGCGACAGTCCGGCGATCAAGGACTATCTCACCCGCCACAAGGCCTCCGCCGCCAACGGCGCCGAGCCGGACCGCTGGGCCAGCGCGGTCACCTATGCGAGCCTGCAGATGCTGCAGCAGGCGATCGAACGCGTCGGCAAGATCGACCGCGCCGCCGTCATCAAGGATTTGCAGACCGGCTCGTTCGATACCGTGATCGGCAAGGTCAAGCTCGAGAACAACATGCCGACACGCTACTGGTGGGTCGGCCAGTGGCAGGATGGCGAGTTCTACGGCATCGCTCCGGCCGGTAACGAAGGCGCGCGCACCCCGA